>Ga0075426_10003486_pt1 | contig 11266 bp, 9 predicted proteins | sample SoiMethybrSBSTD5_FD_75304 | JGI IMG/M metagenome (GOLD analysis project Ga0075426, IMG submission 75304) | Bulk soil microbial communities from a Populus tree surrounding site in Tennessee, USA - Soil MetaG P. TD hybrid SBSTD5 | ecosystem: Environmental > Terrestrial > Soil > Tree plantation...
GGACATCGTCCTGCGCATCAACGGCGAAGTGAACAAGGCGCTCGTTCAGGCCGACATGAAAGAAAGGCTCTTGCAGCAGGGCGCGATCGCTACCGCCTGGTCCCCGGAGCAGTTCGGCGCCTTCATCCACGACGAAGTGGTGAAATGGGGCAAGGTGGTGAAGGCCTCGGGCGCAAAGGTCGAATAGGCGCGCTCGGCAAAACCCTTCCCGCCCTAAACCACCTCGAACAGCCCGGCAGCCCCCATCCCGCCGCCGATGCACATCGTCACCACGACGTGCTTCGCGCCCCGGCGCCTGCCTTCTATGAGCGCGTGACCCGCGAGCCGCGCGCCCGAAGTCCCGTAGGGATGGCCCACAGCGATGGCTCCGCCGTTGACGTTCAGCCTGTCATCGGGGATGCCCAGACGATCGCGGCAATAGATCACCTGAACGGCGAAAGCTTCGTTCAGCTCCCAGAGCCCGACGTCCTCCACTTTCAATCCCGCGCGCTTGAGGAGCTTCGGCACGGCGAACACGGGGCCGATCCCCATCTCGTCGGGCTCGCAGCCCGCCACCGCGAAACCGCGAAAGATGCCCAGGGGCTCGAGCTTGCGGGCCGCCGCCGCCTTCCCGTCCATCACGATGCAGGCCGAGGCGCCGTCGGAGAACTGGCTCGCATTGCCGGCGGCTATGCACCCGCCTTCGATCGCCGGGCGGATCTTGGAGACTCCCTCGTAGGTCGTATCCGGGCGAATGCCTTCGTCGGCGGAGACGATGATCTCCTTGGTCACGATGCGGGAGGTCTCCTTGTCGGCCAAACCCATCACGACCTTGATGGGCGCGATCTCGTCGTTGAATTTTCCCGAAGCGAGCGCAGCGGCGGCCCGTTGCTGGCTGCGCGCCCCGTACTCGTCCTGGCGCTCGCGCGGGATCTTGTAGCGCTTGGCGACGTTCTCCGCGGTCTGCAGCATCGACCAGTAGATCTCCGGTTTGTTCTGCGTGAGCCAGTCCTCGTGCAGCATGTGCTTGTTCATTTCGTTCTGCACGCAGGAGATCGATTCGAGCCCGCCCGCTGCGTAGATTCCGCCCTCGCCGGCGAGGATGCGCTGCGACGCCATGGCGATCGATTGCAGGCCCGACGAACAGAAGCGGTTCACCGTGAGCCCCGCGGTGGTGACCGGCAGTCCTGCGCGAAGCGCGATCTGCCGGGCGATGTTCGCGCCGGTAGCTCCCTCGGGATTGGCGCAGCCCATGATCACGTCCTCGACCTCCGCGGGATCGATTCCCGCCCGCGACACGGCTTCCTTCACGACGTGCGCGCCGAGCGTCGCCCCGTGTGTCATGTTGAAGGCGCCCCGCCAGGATTTGCACAGGGGTGTGCGTGCGGTGGAAACGATCACGGCTTCGGTCATGTCGTGCTCCTAGTTGAAACGCTTGCCTTCGGAGGCCAGGCTCGCGAGCAGCGGCGCCGGCTTCCAGAAAGCCGGATCCCCGTGCGGATTGGCGGCGAAACGCCTCATGCTCGCGACCACGTTGTACAGGCCCACTTCGTCGGCGTAGAACATCGGCCCGCCGCGATGCAGCGGGAACCCATAGCCGGTGAGGTAGACCATGTCGATATCGGAGGCCCGCTGCGCGACGCCCTCCTCCAGGATCGCCGCGCCTTCGTTGACCAGCGCGAAGATCAACCGATGCACGATTTCGTCATCGTCGATCGCGCGGCGCTGCGCTCCGATCTCCCCGCGGTAGTCGACGATCATCTGCTCGACTGCGGGGTCGGGAATCGCGTCGCGGCGGCCGGCTTCGTAGCGATACCAGCCCAGTCCCGTCTTCTGGCCGAAGCGACCCTGTTCGCACAGCCGATCGGCGATCTTCGAGTACTTGAAGTCGGGCCGCTCGCGGTAGCGCCGCTTGCGGATCGCCCAGCCGATGTCGTTGCCGGCGAGATCGGACATGCGGAAGGGGCCCATCGCCATGCCCCATTTCTCGAGCGCCCGGTCGACCTGACGCGGCGTCGCCCCTTCCTCCAGCAGAAACAAGGCCTGGCGGAGATACTGCTCCACCATTCGGTTGCCGATGAATCCATCGCACACGCCGGAAACCACCGCGGTCTTCTTGATCTTCTTCGCGAGGCCCATCACCGTCGCGAGCACGTCCTTCGCGGTCTTCTCCCCGCGCACCACCTCGAGCAGCTTCATCACGTTGGCGGGGCTGAAGAAGTGCGTGCCGACGACGTCCCGCGGCCGCCGGGTGAAAGCGGCGATCTTGTCGAGATCGAGGGTGGAGGTATTCGACGCGAGGATGGCGCCGGGCTTGATTGTCTCGTCGAGCTTCCTGAACACCGTTTCCTTCACCGATATCTCCTCGAACACGGCTTCGATCACCATGTCGGCGTCCTTGAGGTCGTCGTAGGACTGCGTGGCCTTCAGCAGCGCCATGCGCTCCGTCACTTGCTGCGAAGTGAGGCGCCCCTTCTTGGCGCTCGCCTCGTAGATCCCTCGAATCGTGGCCTGGGCTTTTTCGAGCGCCTCCTTTTTCGCCTCGAGAAGGGCCACGGGAAGGCCGGCGCTGAGGAAGTTCGCGGTGATGCCGCTGCCCATGGTTCCCGCGCCGACGACCGCGATCTTGCCGATCTTGCGCAAGGGGGTGTCCTCGGGCACATCCGGAATTTTCGCCGCGGCCCGCTCGGCAAAGAAGGCGTGCCGCAGCGCCCTCGACTCGGGAGACTGCATCAGCTCCAGGAACAGCTGGCGCTCGAGCCGCACCCCCTCCTCGAACGGCAATGCGACTGCAGCCGCGACGGCGTCCACGCATTTGAGCGGCGCGGGGAAATTTTTCGCCGCCGCGCGGACGCTATTGCGGGCGAACTGGAAGAATCCGTCGGCGTTGGCGAGGCTCACCTTCAGGTCGCGCACGCGCCTCAGGGGGCGCCTTTCCGAGACGACCCTCTCGGCGAAGGCGATCGCCCCGGACAGCAGATCGCGCTCGAGCATCTGGTCGAACACCCCGCTGTCCGCGAGTTGCTCCGAAAGCACGGAATTGCCGGAGACGATCATGTTGAGCGCCGCCTCCGCCCCGATGAGCCGGGGCAGGCGCTGCGTGCCTCCCGCGCCGGGCATCAGGCCCAGTTTCACCTCGGGCAGGGCGATCTGGGCCCCCTTGACCGCGACGCGGTAATGGCAACCCAGGGCCAGTTCCAGGCCACCGCCCATGCAGGCGCCGCCGATCGCCGCGACGACGGGTTTCCCGGCGCTTTCCAGCATACGGATCACGGTGTTGAGAGCGGGTTCGGCGGACGCCTTGGGCGAGCCGAACTCCCGGATATCCGCCCCGCCTGAGAATGCACGAGCGCTGCCGATCAGCACCATGGCCTTCACGTTCGCCTCGGCTTCGGCACGGGCCAGCCCTTCCACGATGTCGCGCCGCAGTTCGAAACCCAAGCCGTTGACGGGCGGGTTGTTCATCGTGATCACCGCGACCGTTCCGCGCTGTTCGTAGCTTGTGCTGCTCATGCGGTCTCCCCTTTTTCCACGGTCACGACGATTATCCCATCGGCGGCGATTTTCGATTTCTCGGAGCGCATGTAGGTACTTCCCCTACATGGCCGTAGGGTCATACCCGACCATGGCGATAAGGTTTCCCCCGATGGACACCCTTGCCGTAGTTCCATAGTCTCACGGCGCTGTGCATTTTTTCTCATTCTGCAGAGCAGTCACAAAAAAAGGGGAAATACGGTGCTGACACTTTCGAGGGAAGGAGACTCCGTTTGGAACAAGCGCTACTAGAAGAAGCACAGGCGGCACGCCACGAGACGCCTCACGACGAGGTGCGGCAGGTCGTCGACCTGATCATCGACAACGTCAACCAGCTCAAGGACACCCAGGGACTCAAAGCGCCTGCGCGTCTCGATTCCGCGACGGCTCTTTTCGGCGGCGACGGCTTTCTCGACTCGATGGCGCTCGTGACGCTGGTCGTGGCGGTCGAGCAGGCAATCGAGGAGAAGTTCGGTACGAACGTGAGCCTCGCAGATCCCGGCGCCATGTCCCAGGAACACAGCCCGTATCGCACGATCGGCGCGTTGGCGGACTATGCACTCCGGCGGCTGCGGGCCGCTTGAACCGCGTTCGGCAGGCGTATGGACGCGCCGGTCACGCTCATCACCGGAACGCGTATCGGCATCGGCAGGCATCTCGCCGAGCACTACCTCCGGCTCGGCCATCGGGTGGTGGGTTGTAGTCGCGCCCCCGTCGACTGGACCCGCGAGGGTTACAAGCATTACGGAACCGACGTGGCCGACGAAAAAGGCGTCAAAGCCATGTTCTCCGAGATTCGCCGGTCGTTTGGGCACCTTGACCATTTGATCAACAACGCCGGCATCGCCTCGATGAATCACTCGCTGCTCACGCCGACGTCGACGGTGAGCGCAATCCTTGCGACCAACACGGTCGGTACCTTCCTGCTTTCGCGCGAAGCGGCAAAGCTGATGAAACGCAAAGGGTACGGGCGCATCGTGAATTTTTCCTCGGTGGCCGTGCCCCTCAAGCTGGCGGGCGAGGCGGCCTATGTGGCCTCGAAATCCGCCGTCGTCGCGCTGACACATGTCCTGGCGCGGGAGTTCGCCGAGTTCGGCATCACCGTGAATTGCGTCGGACCGGGACCTCTGGCCACGAATCTGATCCGCTCCGTGCCGAAGCGGACGATCGATCGGCTCCTCGGGCAGCAGGCGATACGGCGGATGGGGACTTTCGACGATGTCGCCAACACCGTCGACTTCTTCCTCAAGCCGGAGAGCGGGTTCGTCACCGGTCAGACCATTTACCTGGGCGGTGTCTGAACCGTGCATTTCCTCGAACACCTGATGAAAGTGCTTCGCGCCAACCCCGAGAAGGATGCGGTGATCTGGCAAGGCCGTGCCTACCGTTACGCCTGGCTGTACGAGGCGGTTTCCCGGTGGGAAGCAGTCTTGGAAGAGCGAGGGGTGAGACCGGGGAGCGTGGTCAGTCTCGAAACCGATTTTTCGCCCAATGCCATCGGCCTGCTGCTCGCCCTGATCCGGCGGTCGTGCATCGTGGTCCCGCTGACCGCTTCCGTAGAGGTCAAGAAAAACGAGTTCCGGGAGATCGCCCAGGTCGAGACCGCCATCGGCCTCCCCGACGGCGAGACTTTGCAGGTCCGAGACACGGGCGCCCGCGTCGAGCACGAACTGCTCCTGCGCCTTCGAGTGGAGCAACGGCCCGGCCTGATATTGTTTTCCTCCGGCTCGACGGGCAAGAGCAAAGCGGTGGTGCACGATCTGGTGCCTCTGCTGGAAAAATTCTCCGTCCCGCGCCAGACGCTGCGAACTATTACGTTTCTTTTGTTCGACCACATCGGCGGGATCAACACGCTGCTCTACAGCCTTTCGAATGCAGGCTGTGTCATCACGGTGCAGGAACGCCTGCCGGACCCGGTCTGCGCGGAGATCGAGAGGCACAAGGTGCAGCTCCTCCCGACCTCGCCCACCTTTCTCAACCTCCTCTTGGTGAGCGAGGCGTACCGGCGTCACGACCTCTCAAGCCTGGAATTGGTGACCTATGGAACCGAGGTCATGCCGGAGAGCACGCTGAAGCGCTTTCACGAGCTGTTTCCGAAGGTCCGCTTGTTGCAGACATACGGCCTGTCCGAGGTCGGCATCCTGCGCTCGACCTCGAAGTCCAGCGACTCGCTGTGGGTCAAAGTCGGAGGCGACGGCTTCCAGACCCGGGTGGTCGACGGGATGCTCGAGATCAAGGCGAGGTCCGCGATGCTCGGCTATCTGAATGCGACCAGCCCGTTTACCGCCGACGGCTGGTTCAAGACCGGCGATGCGGTCGAGGTCGACGGCGAATACTTTCGGATACTGGGAAGGAAATCGGAGCTCATCAACGTCGGGGGGGAGAAGGTCTACCCGGTCGAAGTAGAGAGCGTCCTTCAGACGATGGAGGGCGTAGAAGACGCGTCCGTGAAAGGCGAAAGCAACCCCATCACGGGTCAGATCGTCTCCGCCAGAGTCAAGTTGCGGACGAACGAAACCGTTTCCGAATTCCGAAACCGGATGTTCGCATACTGCCGCGAGAGACTGCCGCGCTTCAAGATTCCTCAAAAGGTGTTTCTCGTGTCAGAGAACATCCATGGAGACCGCTTCAAGAAGATGCGATAGCCCATCGGCGAAACTCAAGGAGAAAAAATCATGTCCAGCGTACGTTCCACCGCGGAGGGAATCGTCCCTGGCGGCATCATCACGGCCGATTCGAGCCGTGCGGCAGCCGGATTCCCGGCCAGGCGTTTTGTCGCTGCTCTGGCCACGGCCGTCGGCGCGGGGGTCTTGTTGATCGCAGGAGCCAACTACTTCCTCGATCCCCTGCACTTCAGCGCCTCCGGCCAGAGACAGGTTGCGGCGGTGCTGCTTTCCGGGAAGAACTACGCCGTGTTCGACGCGAACATGGATTTTCGCGGGCTGCGCCGCGAGGCGATCGCCCAAATGACCCGTACGCCGGAAGTCATCGTGTTCGGAGGCAGCCGTTTCGAGCTGGCGACACCGGATCTTTTTCCCGGTAAGAGCTTCTACAATGGTTTCGTCCACAACGACGTGTTCGAGGACCTCGTCGCCTTCTCCGGCTTGCTCTACGAGCACAAGCGCCTGCCGAAGAACCTCGTGCTCACCGTCCGTTACAAGACCTTCCTGCCGATCGACCCGGTGCTGCGCGAGACCGATGAGTTCAAGCTGTTCTGGTCGGAGTATCGATCGATGGCGGATCGCCTCGGGATCGAAAAAGAATCCCTGCTCGACGTCCTTCCCCTGGGCTACTGGTCGCATCTGCTGTCCGTCGACAACATCGTGAGGCACGTCTCGTATCGGCTCGACGGAAAACGGCAAGGTCCCACGGACGCGGCGGCGATGGACGACATGGACGTCATTCATGCGGCCGGGTCGATGGCCTTCTCGAAAGAACACAGCGCCTCGTTCCGGACGATTCTGTTGTCGCGCGGCGTCACCAACATGTTCTCCAGCGCGGACACCATAGACCAGGATTCCGAGCAGCGAGCGGCCAAGATGAGCAAGCGCGCCGCTTGGCCCGTCGATCCCAAGCGTCTCGAGGCGCTGGGCGTTCTCCTCGCGTTCCTCAAAAAGGAAGGCACCGAGGTCACGATCGCCATCACGCCGTTCCACCCGGCATACTGGAAAGGCAGCATGGGCTCGCCTTACGGGAACAGCCTCGTCTCGATGGAAGAACGCGTTCGCGCCATCGCGGCCAAGGAGGGAGCCACGGTCGTCGGCAGCCTGGATCCGGACCGCGCCGGATGTCAGGCGTCGAACATGAGGGACTTCATCCATCCGGACGAAATCTGCTTGAAAAAAGTCTTCAAGGACATCCCGGTCAGGGACTAAAGGCCGACGCGGTATCTTCAAATGGAAACGCAAGCGCCTCGCTGGGTCGAGCAGGATGAGCTGAGCCACGACCCGGCCCTGCAGGACTGGGTGCGGTCTCTGGTGACGCGCTTCGGCAGGGAGCTGAGCGTGGCGGTCGCGCGCTCGAGCTTGGCGCCGCACTTGTTCGTATCGGGGAGCGCTCAGGGCGTATTTTTCGTCAACCGGCGCCCGAGTACGGTGTTCGCATTCGCCTACGCGGGCCCGGACGAGCGCTTCGCCGATGCCGCGCGCGACTTGTTCGAATATGCAGCGCAGGGGAAACGGGTCGCCAATATTCTCGAGGAGGAACCGAAAGCCCGGGAACTCGCGGCTCTGGGCTATAGCGCAACTCCTTTCGGCGTGATGCAGAAGCTTCCCCGACTGGCCGGGTTCTCGCTGGAAGGGACCAAGATGCGCCGCCTGCGTTATCAGATCGGTCATTACGAAAAGCACGGACAATGCGAGACGCGTGAATACCGGGCCGGCAGCGATCCGGCGACCGACCGCGCCGTGGCCGGCCTGGTGGACGAATGGAAGGGAAGCAAGAAGCAGATTGGTCCCTACGTCGAGCACTTCAGGAGCCGCATCGCAGACGGGGAGCTGCCCGATCATTGCCGGCTGTTTCTCACCTACCGCAACGGGCGGCTCGACAGCGCGATCGTGATCAGCCGGCTCCCTGCGGCGAACGGCTACCTGATGGATCTCGAGTTCTACGGTGCCGACATGCCTCTGGGAGGACTGGAATTCGCCATCTCCCGCATCCAGGAGACGCTCGCGAGAGAGGGTGTGGGTTCCTTCAGCCTGGGAGCCACCTTCGGCACTCAAATGGAACCCTGTGCGGAGGAGGATCCCCGGGTGGGGAAAATGCTGCGGGGATTGCACGCGTCCCGCATTTTCAACAACGACGGAAATTTTCAGTTCAAGAACAAGTTCCGGCCCGACAATACCCGTCTTTACGTCAGCCGGTCGCGAGATGCCCCGTCGGCGTCGTTCACAGACGTGCTGATGATTTTTGCCGACCCGGAAAACCGCCGGCAGATCCGCCCGGAAACGCTGCCGAGCGCGGCCGCGACGCCGGCAGCCCCCGCGCTGCCAGCGTCCTGAAGCCATGCTCCAGCCCGACAAGGAACATGCGCCCGCGACCTACCGGGACGATTCCGTCTACAGGGCGGCATACGGGGTGTCGGAAGGCCTCCTCGCCGATCATGTCATTGCCGGGCGGTCCATTCTGCCCGGCGCCAGCATGGTCGATCTGGCGCTCGCGGCGGCAAAGGCGCGGCAGCGGCCATGCCCCGCACTCAAGGACGTGCTGATCTGCCGGCCGGGTGTCGCGCGCGAACAACTGAAAGTCGAGGTCAGATGGGGAAACTCCTCCTTCACCATCCACGAGGGCAGGAATTTATTGTGCATCGGGCGATTGGAGGAACGCGAGAGCGCGCCCAGGGCGAACATCCTGATGTTCGACGTGGCTGCGCGCGGCGACCCGATCGAGCCTCGGGCGCTGTACGCGGACCTCGACCGGCTCGGCTATCGCTACGGTCCCGGCCTCCAAGTGATTCGCTCCGTGCTCAAGCTGGCGGACGGCATGTTGTTCAACCTGTCCGCCGCAAATCATCGGGACTGCCGCAGCGAGACCTTGAACCCGGCTCTGCTCGACGGCGCGATCCAGGCGGTGTTCTGCCTGCTGCAGCACTCGGACAAACCGATTCGGCCCGGGGGGTTGCTCGTGCCCACGGGCATCCGCCGTCTTTCGATCCACGGCAGCGTGCAGGGAACGTGCTTCGTCCAAGTCGGTGAGTCGGCCTTGACGCGCCAGGCGGATGACGTCCTCGCCGATCTCCAGATCCGAAACGAACGAGGTCGACCCCTGCTGCGCATCGAGGGATTGCTGCTGAAATACGTTCCGCGCAATTTCCTCGACAAATTCGACGCGCAGGTCCCTGCCGAGCCGTCTTGAGACCGGATCGGGAACATCAGCGAGAAATCGGAGAGCGCGCATGTTATTTTCTTCATTGAGTTTCATCCTGGCGTTCCTGCCGTTGGCACTCGCCGCTGTGCTGTTGGGCAGGCGGCTCTACGGCTCTTCCGGAGCGCGATTCGCCCTCACCGCGGCCTCTCTCGTGTTCTACGGCCTCTGGGGATGGAAACTGCTTCCGGTCTTGATCCTAGTAGCCGGCTTGAACTACCGAGTCTCGTACTCGATCTTTCGCAGCACCGCGCTCTCCAGACGACGCTGGCTCGCCTTCGGCATCGCCGCCAACCTGGTGGTGCTCATCGCATTCAAGTATACGAATTTTCTGATCGACAATGTCAATGCGGTCACGGGGCTTGCGGTCCCGTTCGCCGATATCGCATTTCCGATCGGCATCTCGTTCTTCACTTTTCAGCAGATCGCTTATCTGGTCGCCGTGGCGGACGACATGGAGCCGCCGGGAAGCTTCTGGGAATACCTGCTCTTTGTGTCGTGCTTCGCCTACGTCACCGCCGGTCCGATCGTTGGGGCCCGGGAATTCTTTTCGCAACGAGAGCAGATCGGCAAGCTCACCACCGATCGCTTCGCGGTGGGGATCACCGTGTTTTCGATCGGGCTGCTCAAGAAAGTCATCATTGCGGAAAGCTTTGCCCCGTATGCCAACCACCTCTTCGAGCAAGCGCAGATGACCGGAGCGGTCGGCACTGGGGACGCCTGGCTGGGATCATGGTCCTATTTTTTGCAGCTCTATTTCGATTTCTCGGGTTACTCGGAGATGGCGCTGGGTCTGGGCGTGCTCCTCGGGCTGCGCCTTCCTCTGAATTTCAATTCCCCGTTGCGGGCGACGAGCGCCATCGAATTCTGGCAGCGATGGCACATGACCCTGACCCGGTTCCTCACCGGTTACCTGTTCATGCCGCTTTCGGTGAGGCAGGCCCGCTACGTGGCCACGCGAAAGACGGGACGCGTGGTCAGTTTCCTTCGAGTCTACGCGATGCCGGTCATGGTGACGTTCGTTCTGGCCGGCCTCTGGCACGGAGCGAACTGGACTTTCGCGGTATTCGGAGCCTGGTGGGGCATCGCCCTAGTCATCAACCACGCCTGGCGCCAGGCTCGCCTGGTCAGGTTACCTGTCTGGGTCGCTTGGGTATTCACCATGCTGGGGGCCCTGATAGGCATGGTGATGTTCCGTTCCCCGGATCTTCACACCTGCGTCACGGTGCTCGCTTCCATGGCCGGGCTGGGCTCGCCTGTGGTTTCGTCCCAGCTCGTGCTTGCGAAAACGCTCGCGATGATCCTGTTCGTGACGGTTGCCTGTCTGGTCGCGCCCAATACGCCACAGGTCATGGAGGGCTGGAATATCAGTGTCGATCCGGTGCAAAAAACAGGCAGCATCCTGAGCTGGCGATGGAAGCTCGACGCTCGAGGTCTCGCATTTTCCGCATTGATCATCATCGCCCTGGTGATTGCGGGCGAGCAAGCGTCGCCGTTTCTTTACTACCAGTTCTGATCGCCGGCGAGCTTACTGGGGCGGGACAAGAATGGGCAGGATGCTCACGATCTGCCAGCCTTCGGGTTTCTTGACCATCATCAGGTTGATGTACACGCGGTTCCTGGCCGGTTCGACGCCCGGTTCCCCGACGGTGAGTTGCGTCGGGGCGTAGACTTGCGCCACGCGGCGGCTGACCGAAATGACTCGCAGTTCCTTCTTGTCGACATCGATGCGCCAAGTGCCCTTGTAACGCTCCTCGATGCTCTTCAGAGCAGCCTCCCGGCCCCAGATAGGTTTGCCTCGGCTGATCCAGAGAAGGTCCGGGGAGTCCGCCAAAAGGCTTCGCATCGACTTCAGATCATGCGCGTTCTGGATTGCTATGTACTTGTCGAA
>Ga0075426_10003488_pt1 | contig 11262 bp, 10 predicted proteins | sample SoiMethybrSBSTD5_FD_75304 | JGI IMG/M metagenome (GOLD analysis project Ga0075426, IMG submission 75304) | Bulk soil microbial communities from a Populus tree surrounding site in Tennessee, USA - Soil MetaG P. TD hybrid SBSTD5 | ecosystem: Environmental > Terrestrial > Soil > Tree plantation...
CGTCTTCCGACCGGAAGCGATCCCCGAAACCGAGTGCCTTGATCTGACCGCGGTCATTGCCCGTATCAACCATGCCGGCAAGCGCGCCCGCGCCATCCCCGACGCGGATGCCATCGTTGCCCAGATCGGCGGCGAACTACGCCCCGGCGACGTGGTGGTGATTCTCTCCAATGGTGGCTTTGGCGGCATCTATGAGAAATTGCCCCGGCGCCTGCAGGCTGCCGCTCCTGCCGCTGTCCCGGCGCGCTCGTGATTCGCACCCTGCTGATGCTGGCGTTCTGGCTGCTGCTGGTGCCTTTCGCCGCCCTCATCGGTTTTCCGTGGACTTTCCTGAGCGGCAAAGTGGATGTGCTCTACTGGCTGGGCACCCGCGTTGCTTTTGCTGGCGTGCGCGTGGCCGGAGTCAAGGTCAAGGTGGTCGGGTTGGACAGCTTGGATGCGGCGGCTACCTACATCTTCATGTCCAACCACGTGTCCAATCTTGACCCGCCCATCCTGGTGCCGGTAATCCCGAGGCGCACCTCGGTGCTGGTCAAGAAGGAACTCTTTCGCGTGCCCATTCTTAGTCGTGCCATGCGCCTGGCATCTTTGGTGCCGGTGGAGCGCAGCAATCGCGACGCTGCTATCGCCAGCCTGCGTGCGGCCTCGGCAGTCCTCGCTCGCGGCATACCCATGACAATTTTTGTCGAAGGCACGCGCTCTTTTGATGGCCGCCTGCTGCCCTTCAAGAAGGGCCCTTTCTATCTCGCTATGGAAAGCGGCGTGCCGGTGGTGCCCGTCACCATTGTTGGCACGCACCACATCCTGCCCAAGCGCCGCTTCAGCATTCGCGCCGGCACCGTGACGGTGGTTTTCCACTCGCCTCTTAATCCCCAGCAGTTTTCTGATCGGGATGCTCTGCTGGCTGCCGTGCGTGACTCCATCGAAAGCGCCCTCCCCGAGGAATACCGCACTCCCGCCCGCAGCGCGTGAATGTGCCTTACGTGTTTTCGGCAGGGCGCGCCTTTAGCTTCGTCCTGCCTCGCACCTTTCATTGTCATCCCTGAGGATTTGCGCGACGGAAGCTGGCCGGGAAAGCGGAGCGAAGGGCCTGCTTCTCACGAGTGACCAACTACCGACTGCCAACTACGGATTCCCGCTACCCACTACAGCTACTTCTTTCTCTCCACCAAAAACTGTGCCAGTGCTTTCAACGTTCCTGCGCGCTCGCTGAAGGCGTCCAAGCTCTTGCACGCGGCCTCCAGCAGTACGTCCGCCTTGTTCAAGGATTCCTTTACCCCATATAGCGCCGGGTACGTCGCCTTCTCCGTGGCGGTGTCCTTGCCGGCGGTTTTGCCCAACTGCTCGGAAGACTGGGTCACGTCCAGCACATCATCCACAATCTGGAATGCCAGCCCGATCGCTCGACCAAAAGCGCGCAACTTGTCGACCTGCTCTTCCTTCCCCCCGGCGTAGACGCCTCCCGTTACCACGCACGCGGTAATCAGAGCCGCGGTTTTGGAGTTATGGATGTATTCCAGGCTGGCCGCGTCGGCGCGCTTGTGTTCGGCTTCCAAGTCCATGACCTGCCCGCCGATCATGCCATCCACCGTGCCGGTGGCGTGCGCAATTTCCTCGACGATGCGCACCCGCCGCTCCGCCGGGCAGCGCAGCCGCGCCAGCACCTCGTATGCGTAGGTCTGAAGGCCATCGCCCGCCAGGATTGCAGTGGCTTCTCCAAATGCCTTGTGGCAGGTCGGGCGTCCGCGCCGCAAGTCATCATTGTCCAGTGCCGGCAGGTCGTCGTGGATTAGCGAATAGGTGTGCAGCATCTCCAGCGCCGCGGCCAACTCGTCCACGCCCTCGGGCAGGGACCCGGCCACAAGGCGAGCCGCCTCCAGGCACAGGATGGGCCGCAAGCGCTTGCCGCCCGCAAACACGCTGTGCCGCATCGCCTGATGAATCGAGGTGGGATACTGCGTGCCCGGCGGCAACAGTCTTTCCAACGCCGCATCCGCCATGCGGCGTCCTTGTTCCAGGGTTTGTTGAAGCATTCGCTGATGAGTATAACAAGCGTCCGGAGCGTCGTTGTTAGGTCCATCTGCATCTATTCCGTGGTTGGAGGCGCACATGGCACCACTTATGCCCGCCCTATTCTTCGGCCACGGCAATCCCATGAATGCGCTGCTGCGCAATCCCTACACCGAAGCGTGGGCAGCCATTGCAGCCGAGCTTCCGCGTCCCACAGCAATCCTGTGCATATCGGCGCATTGGTACATCCAAGACGCTGCGGTCACAGTGAGCACTGCGCCTCGAACCATTCACGATTTCGGCGGTTTCCCGCGGGAGCTTTATCAGGTGCAATATCCCGCGCCCGGTGATCCCCAGCTGGCGGATCGCGTGCAGAAGTTGCTGGCCTCCATTACCGTTCGTCTCGACAATCATTGGGGCCTTGATCACGGCACCTGGTCGGTCCTCACGCACGCTTACCCGCAAGCTGACATTCCCGTCGTACAGCTAAGTATTGATGAATGCCGCCCCGCTTCGTTCCATTTTGAGATTGGCCAGCGGCTGGCGTCCCTCCGCGAGGAAGGCGTGCTCATTATGGGCAGCGGCAACCTGGTTCACAACCTGCACACCTATGCCTGGGGAAGGCATAGGGTCGAGCCCTTCGACTGGGCCATCGCTTTTGAAAAGCGGGCGCGTGAGCTGCTTCTTGCGCAAGAGGACCAGCCGCTGATTGATTATGAGAACAAGCTCGGCCGCGAAGCCTTACTGGCCGTTCCCACGCCCGACCATTACCTCCCTCTGCTTTACGTAATTGGCGCCCGCCTTCCTTCTGATCCCATCTCGTTTCCCGTGGAAGGCGTGGACGGCGGTTCCATCTCCATGCTCGCGGTCAAAATCGGTCGGTAGCCACGGACAGTTCGCTCGCTGTTCAGCGAATATCATTCTTCACCGGGGATAACATCTCGCAAAAGTCTTTTTGCGCGAAGAGCCTCGACAGGAGCGCAGAACATTTGGGACAGCGGCTCAACCTCCTTTCGCCATCTAATTTTGCATGGCAACTACCCAGGGCAGGAAAACCACGCGGGCCAGCCGCGACCGCATTTCGGCTGGCGCCGTTCCCGAAGAAGCTCTCGAGGCGCCTTTCCCCGAAATCAAGCTATCCATCCGCCCGCCCTATCCACCGATGGAGGCCAAATCGGTCGCCGACCTTCCCCGCGGTGAACACTGGCAATACGAGCCCAAGTGGGACGGCTTTCGCTGCTTGGCTTTCCGCAGCGGCACGCAACTCCTGCTGCAATCCAAGTCCGGGCAGCCGCTGGGCCGCTACTTTCCTGAAATCATCGAGGCGCTGCGCCAGCTGCAGCCGCAGCAGTTCGTCCTCGATGGCGAAATCGTCATCTTCTCCGGCCAGCAGCTTGCGTTCGACGAGCTGCTGCAGCGCATTCATCCCGCCGAATCCCGCATTCGCAAGCTGGCCCGGGAAATTCCCGCCACGTTCATGTGCTTTGACCTGCTCGTGGATGAACAAGGCAAATCGCTGGTCGCGCTGCCCCTCTCAGAACGCCGCCAGCGGCTGCAGGCATGGTTTCGCGGTGCAGGATACAACGAGCGCGTGCGCCTCTCGCCTTCTACCGTCGATCGCCGCCAAGCCGAGCGCTGGATGCGCGAGCTTGCCCCTAGCGGCTTGGATGGAGTCGTGGCCAAGCTGGCCAATGAACCTTATCACTCCGGCGATCGCGCCGGTATGGTCAAAATCAAGCGTATTCGCACGGCCGATTGCGTGGTAGGCGGCTTCCGTTGGGCGGAGAAAGGCGGCCAGGTTGGCTCGTTGCTGCTCGGTCTCTACAACGAAAATGGCCTGCTGGATCATGTGGGCTTTTCTTCCAGCTTTACCGCCGAGCAGCGCCGGGAGTTGAAGGGAATCGTCGAGCCGCTCATCGCGCCGCCCGGCTTCACCGGCAAAGCTCCCGGCGGGCTGAGCCGCTGGAGTACCAGGCGCTCCATGGAATGGCAACCGCTCCAGCCCAAACTGGTCTGCGAAGTTCGCTACGATCATTTTTCCGGCGGGCGCTTTCGTCACGGCACCAAATTTTTGCGTTGGCGTCCTGACAAGAAGCCTAAGGACTGCACCTTCGCCCAGGTGCTCGGCAGCCGAAAACGCAGCGGCGCCACAGGGTGGGATTTTCTATCCAAGGCAGGGTAAATAGCAGGTTATGGACCGGGCGGGAACCCAGTCTGGCTTGGCACAGAGGAGACGCAGTAAACCGTCCAGCGTCTTTCCTTTGTAACCTCTACCCTTAATGTTCTACTGCAGCGGAGTGAAATTCGGGCACTGCTGCGCGTTGGGCGGCGTGGTGCTCTTGCTGGAGTTGGCATCCCAGCGAATCACGTTGTCCTCCGTAGAGCAGAACAGCCGCACGCCGGACTGGTTGAAGGTAATGGGCGCAGCTCCGGCTACGTAGCTGGTATTAGAGCCGTTTACCGGATTCCCTCCAATCGCCGCAAAGCCATATCCGCTCTTAGTGCCGCCGGCCAGGCTTTGGTCAATCAGGCAGGCATTGGCGGGCGTTGGACTGCAGGGACTGGCCCCGCCCAGGTTGGCGAGTTGGCCGGCGTACCCATTGTTGGGATAAGACGTCTGGTACGACAATTCCGCCTGGTTGATGGTGCGGATGGACGAAACCGCCGAAGCTTCATTGGCGGAAATCTTGGCCCGCAGCAGGTTGGGAATGGCGATGGCGGCAATGATCAGAATGATGGCCACCACAATTAACAATTCGATGAGGGAGAAGCCTTTAGCTTGTCTTGAGCGTTTCATTAGAAATCCGTGTCTGCTTTTAAAATTTTCCTCTAGCGGCCCCAAAGCCGCGCCCGACAGCTGTTTCCGGCAACAGCCGCATAGACACCTGTTGCAATCTTATGGCCAGAGCTGCCCTTAAGGCAAAGAACAACCGATCTACAGACAAGGAACGAGATAAGCGCAAGAATTTGCGTCAGAATTGCGGACTAAGCGGCGATAGCCTTAGCGCTAGCCCTCGTGCTGCGCAGGGCAGCGCTCAAAATGCCTTGGCTGTCAGCGGAAAAGCACAAATCGCTGGCGCCCGCCTCGACCATTTCCGTCCACATCTCCTCGTCTGCCAGTCGGTGGGTGCAAACCAGGCAAAGACCCGGAAATTCCCGCCGCAGCCACTCCACTTCCGCCCGCGGAACCAGTTCCAGATCAACAATCAGAATGTGCGCCCGGTACTTGGGGACGGCCGCTTTAGCTTCTCCCAGGTTGCGCGCTAAGTAGATGAAACTGAAATGACTCTGCAGCGAATTCTGCAGGGTTTGAGCGAGTGACACATCGCTCTGCAGAACAACCACGTTCAACGGGTGCATAGTTCCCCCTGATGTTCGACCGTCGCCTACGCAACGGCAGCGTAAACACCGCACTCCAAACTGCGGCGGTTGTGGTCAAACGAGCATGACGAAAACGCGGGGGGCTACTTCCTGGATTCCGCCTTCTCAGTCAAGGGCTCGAAGGGTTCCGCTTGTATTTTCCCGTTCTGTTTCAACAAGATCTCGACTTTACCTTCGGCCTGCTCTAATTCCTTGCGGCAGGTTGTGGAAAGCTGCATGCCCTCCTCAAAAAGCGCCAGCGACTTCTCCAGGGGGATATCCCCTTTTTCAAGCTCGCTCACGATATTCTCCAGGCGCTGGAGGCACTCCTCAAACTTCGGCAACCGAAATCCCCTCGCCTATATTTTAATGCACATCCCTGCATCTTTTGCGCAGGAAAATTTAGTACTGCGTCCTGGGAATTCGGGGTTGGGAGTATGCCCGGAAAGGCAAAGCCCTAGCCTTGGGCGGCGGCTCCACCTGCGCCCAGCGCTTCCAGCACGTCCACCGCAGCGCTGTACTTGCCAAAGGGGGCGCTGATCTGGGCTCCCTGCACCAGGCCGCGCAGGGCGAGCAGCATCTCGCGAGCGATCGCAACTCCTTCATGGCGTGCGGCTTCGGCGTTACTGGCCGCCCCCATGCGCTGAAAAATGGCATCCGGAATGGATACCCGCAGCTCGTTCTTCATGAACTCGGCGTTGCGTACGCTGACCAGTGGCCAGATACCGGCAATAACCGGTACCCGGCAATGCTCAATTCGCCGGAGGAAATTCTCCAGCAGCCCGATGTCGAACACCGGCTGGGTGACGGCATATTCCGCTCCTGCTTCCACCTTGTATTCGAAGCGGCGAATTTCTTCGTCAATATTGGGGACTCCCGGATTGGCGCCGACGCCGATCACGAATGAAGTGCCGTTGCCTAGGGGATTGCCGCCTATATCCAAGCCTCGATTTAGGTTGCGAACGATGTTCACCAGGCCGATGGCGTCCACGTCGAAAACGGCGGTGGCGTCAGGATAATTACCCAGTTTCGGCGGATCTCCCGTGATGCAAATCAGGTTGCGAATCCCTATGGTGGCCGCTCCCAGCAGGTCAGACTGAATGCTGAGCACGTTGCGGTCGCGGCAGGTGTAGTGCAGCACCGCTTCAATGCCTACTTGCTGCTGGATCAGAATGGAGAGCGCCTGGTTGCTCATGCGCGCCGACGCCCGCGGGCTGTCAGGAATGTTCACCGCATCCACACCCACCGACTTGAGAAAGCGCGCTCCCTCCAACTCCTTAACGATGTCGGTGCCCTTGGGAGGCACGATTTCTACCATGCTGACAAACTCGCCGGCAGCCAGCTTGGCTCCAACTCGCGACCTTTTTTCCAGTGCCGGTGGCTCATGTGCGGCCGGCTTCGCCGGAGTCGCAGCCAGGGGAAAGGTGCTGGTGCGGTTGCGCGCCTTGCCCACCTGCAGGGCAGACTTCATGGCGCGGATGTGGTCGGGGGTGGTGCCGCAGCACCCGCCCACCAGGCGCACTCCGGCTGTCACAAACTTGCGGGCATAGCTGGCCATGTATTCCGGCGAGCACAGGTAAATGTTTCGGCCTTCCACGCTGCGCGGCATGCCGGCGTTGGGCTGGGCGGCCAGCGGCACGGTAGTCACTTGGCGCACCCGTTCCATGGCTTCCAACATGGCGACCGGCCCGACGCTGCAGTTGCAGCCCAGCACATCGGCGCCCCATTCCGCCAACTGAGGGGCAAAGGTTTCCGGGCTGGAACCATCCAGGCAGTTGCCGTCGTCATCAATGGTGACTTGCGCCACCACCGGAATTTTAGGACTTACCTCGCGGGCGGCCAGCAGAGCCTGGTGCAGCTCTTCCAGATAGCCGAAGGTTTCCAGGATGAGTAGATCCACTCCGCCCTCGGCCAGCGCCGCGATCTGCTGCTTGAAGATGGAGCGCGCTTCCTCGCGCGAGGTCTTTCCCAGAGGCTCAATGCGGATGCCCAGCGGCCCCACCGAACCCGCGACCCAGCCGGCAAAGCTCTTGGCGGCTTCGCGCGCTAGGTGAGCCCCGGCCAAATTGACCTCGTGCACGCGCTCGGCAAAACCGTGGCGGGCCAGGCGTACCGCATTGGCACCGAAAGTATTGGTTTCAATAACTTCGGCTCCCGCCTGCAGATACTCGTGATGTATGTCCCGGATCATGTCCGGCTGGGAGCAATTCAGTTCGTCATAGCAGCGGTTAATGAACACTCCCCGGGCGTACAGAAGCGTGCCCATGGCGCCGTCGCACAACACTGGTCCCGTCTGCAATCGGGAAAGAAACTCAGAGGACATGGGAAAAAGAATACAGGATTCGCTTAGCGTCGGCTAATTACGGCGGGTGATTACGGCACAGTTACTCGTAACGCAGGGCTTCAATGGGGCTCAGGCGGGCCGCCTTCCACGCAGGCCAGAAACCGGAAACCATGCCTACCAGCGAAAGGATGATAAACGATACAGTCACCACGCTAACCGACATGTGCAGGAAGACGTCACCCTGGTGATTGGCGGTTTTGTACAGCGCGCTGTAGAGGGGCAGCGGCGGTATAGCGTGGGTGAGCACCAAAGAAAAGACAATTCCCGCTAGGCCGCCCAAAAAGGTCAGCACCAGAGCCTCAAGCAGAAATTGAGTAAGAATATGGAACTGCTTGGCGCCCAAGGCCTTGCGCAGGCCGATTTCCCTGGTCCGTTCGGTCACGGAAACCAGCATGATGTTCATCACGCCCACGCCACCCACAGCCAGGGTGAGGGCGCCAATAATTCCCAGCACCACCTGCAGTCCCAGGCTGAAGGCTCGGATCATGCTCTTGGTTTCAATCGTGTTCCACTCCGGGGTGGCTTTGTCGTCCTTCGGATTGAAGTGGTGCCGACGGGCAAGAACGCTGCGTACCGCTGCAAGCGTCTTGCCATCCAGCGATGGGTCCAGTGGCTGGAACACGATCATGTCGGGGTCGCGCTGGCTCTTCAGATCCTGGTAGCAGTCGAAGGGAATGAATCCATCCTGATTGTCTGGCCCCTCATACATGGAATCCTGGATCTTTTGCTTCATCACCCCAATAACATCGAACATCTGCCCGCCAATTTCGACCGACTGGCCCACTGCGGGGGCGCCCTGAAAGATTTTCTTGTTAGCGTCGTAGCCGAGAATCACTACCCGCCGGTGCTCGGTAAAGTCGGAAGCATCGAAGTAGCGCCCGTCGCCGATTTCCAGCCGGCGCATCTGGCCGTAGGGAAGTTCCACGCCGCGGGTTTGAATAGAGACAACGCGCGTGCCCAGCTTGTAAGGCAGTTGGTCAGTGGATTCAGCGCTCACCGCTCGCACCAGCGGCACCTCATCGCGGATGGCTTCCACGTCGGCATACTCATACTTGATTTTCTTGCCGGCCCGCTGGCCCCCGGCCTGCATGCTGGTCTGGCCGGGCCAGAGCACGATCACGTTGTTGCCCATCGCCGAGAAAGCCGCCAGGATGCCGCCGCCCAACCCCTGCCCGTAAGAGAGCAGGATCACCACCGAGACCAGCCCCCACGTGATGCCCAGCATGGTGAGCACCGAGCGCAGGCGGTTGCGCATCAGCGCTTGCCAGCCTTGCAGGATCAGTTCCTTCAGCATCATGGGATGGTGACAGCCTCTGCTATGTATAGCTACGATATTTGAGAGTTTCGAGTTTCAAGTTTCGCGTGTCAGCAAACCGAAACCCGAAACTTTGAAACCCTATTCAATCTCAATATTCCCTGACCCGGTGCGCACTTCCACCAGGCTGCCGCCATTGCCGGCCTTGCCATGAATGGAGTGCCGCGAGATATTGCCGGAAACCGCCACCGTGTGGCTCAGTTCGATGTCTCCCGAACTGGTGGAAGCGTCCAGGTCAAAGCCGGCCTGGCTGGGAATTCGCAGCTTGATGGAGCCGGAGCCGGCGCTGAGCTTCCATTCGCCGCCAGGAGTGCCTTCGACGCTGACGTCGCCGCTGCCGGTGTCGGCGTTCACCATGCTGCGCACGCCGTTTAAATCAACCCCGCCGGAGCCGGTGCGCACGCGAACCTCGCCGGCAGCCGTCTGGCGAAGGGTAACGTCGCCACTGCCGGTCTCCGCATCGAACCCGCCGGCCACGCCGTCCCCCTGAATGTTGCCGCTGCCGGTGCGAGCCCGCACGTCGCCGCTGATGCCGTTCATCTGCAGGTCGCCGGAGCCGGTGTGCGCTTCCAAGCGGCTGCCGATGGTGGATAGGTGCATGTCACCCGAACCGGAACGCGCCTCCACGGGGCCTTTGATGCCATCAATTTTTTGGTCACCGGAGCCAGTATGCGAGGTCAGGCTGGTACTTTGGGGAACCACGATCTGGTAGTCAATGGACACATTGCGCCGCAGTTCCGGGTCGGTGATATAGCCGATGCGGATGCTGTTGCCGTTCTGCTGAATCGGAGGGGTCTGTTCCAGCTTACGGACCTTCTCTTCGCCGTTGTCACCCCAGCCGCTGACCTTAATGCGGCCCGTAACCTGCACGGATCCCACTGCCCCGGCGCGCACGTCAATGTTGCCGGAGCCGGTAGTAACGTCGAGGTCCACGGGCCCGGTGACCGTCAACGTACGCTGAAACGAGCCGCGGGCGGCGGCCTGGGCGGGTATCGCAGCGAGCGAGAAACTCGCCGCCAGGGCCATTGCCAAAGCTAAAAACAGGCTTTTTTGTGTGCGCATTAGCTTCCTCCGCTAAAGAGACGTATGACAAGGCCGCAGGCGAGCAAGATTTTCATTCATAGCGCAGGGACTCGATGGGCTCCATTTCCGCCGCTCGTTGCGCCGGGTACACGCCGGCGGTCACCGTGATCAGCGAGAGCGTAAGCACCGAAGCCACCAGCGAGGCCGACGAAATAATCGGATGGGGAACGAAATCGGGGAGGGGAATAGCGCCCATGGCGACGCACAGCCCGATACCCACGGAGAGCCCGATAGCTCCGCTGAACACGGTCAAAATGGCGGATTCGGCGAAAAACTGGCGCAGAATGTCGGCCTTGGTGGCGCCAATCGCCTTGCGCATCCCGATTTCCCGGGTGCGCTCGCTCACCGAAACCAGCATGATATTCATCACTCCAATCCCACCCAGGCACAGGGTCATGATGGCCACGCACCCAAAGAAAATCGTGATGACGTCAAAAATGCGGCTCACCAGTTTCGCGCCCTCCATTGTGTCCCAGATGAAGAGCGCGTCTTTGTCGGCGGCGTCGAAGTGGTGGACGCGTCCCAGAACGCGTCGCACCTGCAGGACCGCGGCCTCGTGCTCGTCGGCATTGGCCACCTCGAAAACAATGTCGTTGACCCAGCCGCGCTGCAGCGTGCGCTTCTGGCCCTGGTCGTTTTCCGACGGCGGCAGGTCGCGAGCCACGGCGGAGAAGGGCGCGTAGAGGTTGTCGTTGTCTGGGCCGCTGTAATTGGAGTTCTGCTTTTTCTTCTCCAGCACTCCTACCACAGTATAGGGCCAACCCAAGATGGAGATGGTGGCGCCCACCGCCGGCTGTCCATTGAATAACTGCTTGCTCGCGGCGTCGCCCAGGATCACCACCCGCGCGCCCTGGTCCTCATCGTCTTGGGTGATCAGCCGCCCCTCGGAGACCTTCAGAGAACGGAAATCCTGGTACTCGGGCCACATCCCCACCACCGAACGGTTGGCCTGATTAAAAGCGCTGACCTCGGGCACCGAACGGCGCAGCTCCGGGCTGACCGCCTTCACCAGGTAGCATTGCTGCTTGATCAGGACGGCGTCGCTGACGTTGAGCGGAATTTCGCGCCCCGCCGCCAGGCCGCCTGCCTGCGCGCTGGTGCGGCCGCCCCACATGATCACCAGATCCTTGCCCAGGCTCTCCATGCGCTT
>Ga0075426_10003490_pt1 | contig 11257 bp, 9 predicted proteins | sample SoiMethybrSBSTD5_FD_75304 | JGI IMG/M metagenome (GOLD analysis project Ga0075426, IMG submission 75304) | Bulk soil microbial communities from a Populus tree surrounding site in Tennessee, USA - Soil MetaG P. TD hybrid SBSTD5 | ecosystem: Environmental > Terrestrial > Soil > Tree plantation...
TTCTGGATGCTGGAGCACTATGGGACGCATTTGGATGCCCCGGTGCATTTTGCACCTGGCAAAGCAACGGTTGACCAAATCCCTGTAAAGCAATTGTTCGGGGCAGCGGTGGTGATCGACGTCCGCGCCGAAAGCAGCAAGGATGCGGATTATCAGCTCCCCGCCGCACGCATCGAGGATTTCGAAAAGAAGTACGGACGAATTCCCGAAGGCGCGATTGTGCTGCTGAGGACGGGATGGGCGTCACGCTGGCCGGACGTGCAGAAGTACCGGAATCAAGATGCCAAGGGTAAGATGCACTTTCCGGGGTTTTCCGTGGAAGCGGCGAAAGCGCTGATTTCGCGGAAAGTGAGTGGGCTGGGGTGCGATACGCTGAGCATCGACTACGGCGCGTCTGAGGATTTTGCAGTGCATCACGTCTCGTTGGGCGCCGGATTGTATCACCTCGAAAATTTGGCTGACCTGAGCGAACTGCCCGAAGCGGGCGCGTCCTTGATTGTGGCGCCCATCAAATTGGAAGGCGGCTCGGGCGGAGCGGCGCGCGTGTTTGCTATTATTCCGTGATTCTGCGCCATTTTTTTTGAAAACATATTTGGCCCTTTTTGCGTCTGAGAAGAGGTGGGTTTCTGCGTGGTGGCGGATCCAAAGAACAAGATGAAGCGAAATGCGCCCGTTTCCCTGACTAGCATAATTTCCAAGTCGCGGTGGAATTTTTTCCGGGAGGAAGAATGCGCTTTCGAATGGCAACCTTGATTGGTGTTTTGCTGGCTTTTGCAGCGATGTCCCGCGCGGCGGAAGAGGCGCCGCTGCTGGCGCATTCGCCGACCCTAAGCAAGACCCAAGTGGTTTTTGCTTACGGCGGCTACCTCTGGAGCGTGCCGCGTGACGGCGGGGATGCGCGGCAATTGACCACCGGCGGACATGAAGGGCTTCCCGTGTTTTCACCGGACGGAAAATGGATCGCGTTTTCAGGGCAGTATGACGGAAACATAGACGTATTTGTCATGCCGGCAGACGGCGGCGAGCCGCGACGGCTGACCTGGCATCCTGCACCCGACATCGCCTTGGGATGGACTCCCGATGGGAAGCGCGTGCTTTTTCATTCCGGGCGAGAAGCTTTTGCGGACTTCGACCGGCTCTACAGCGTTCCCGCCGAAGGCGGTCCGGCGGATGTTTTTCCAATGTGGCGCTCCGAAGATGCCTGGTTCTCCCTGGACGGCACGCGAATCGCTTATGTGCCAAACGAAGTCTGGCAAACGTCCTGGAAGCGCTACCGCGGCGGACAGACGACGCCCATCTACATCGTGCGCTTGAGCGATCTGACGTTGGAAAAAGTGCCGCGGGAAAATTCGAATGACAAGCATCCGGTGTGGTTCGGCGACACAGTATATTTTCTTTCTGACCGTACCGGGCCTGTGACGGTCTTCGCGTATGACACGAAGACGAAGACCGTGAAGCAGGTGATCGAGAACAAAGGGCTGGATTTCAAATCGCTTTCGGCGGGGCCGGACGCGCTGGTCTATGAGCAATTTGGGGGAATTTATTTATTCGATCCAGCGACCGGCAAATCGAAAAAGGTAAGCATTCGAATCGCGGGGGACCTGCCGGCCACCCGGCCCCACTACGAGAAGGTCGCCGAAAAAATTCAGAACGCGGCGATATCTCCGACTGGCGCGCGCGCCGTGTTCGAAGCGCACGGCGAAATTCTTACCGTCCCGGGAGAAAAAGGCGATATTCGCAATTTGACGCGGACGCCCGCGGTTGCCGAGCGCGACCCCGCGTGGTCTCCGGACGGGAAATCGATCGCTTATTTTTCCGACGAGTCCGGCGAGTACGCTCTGCACATCTCCGATCAAGCGGGCGCGAAGACCGTGAAAAGGATCAATCTAGGCAATCCTCCGTCGTATTTCTACGGACCATTGTGGTCGCCAGACAGCAAGAAGATTGCGTACACCGACAAACGCCTGAACCTGTGGTACGTCGACGTGGAAAAAGGCACGCCCGTTAAGGTGACGACGGACCGCTACGATGATCCCACGTCCGGTTTCAGTGAAACATGGTCGCCGGACAGCAAATGGCTGGCGTTCGCCAAGCTGCTTGCGAATCATTTGAGGGCAGTTTTCGTGTATTCGATGGAAACCGGCAAAGAGTCGCAAATCACGGACGGAATCAGCGACGCGCGTTATCCGGTATTCGATAAGGGCGGAAAAGCTCTTTTCTTTGCCGTGAGCACGGATGTGGGCCTCTCCGCGGGTTGGCTGGATTTGTCCAGCTTCCAGCATCCCGTTCTGAGAAGCGTTTACGCGGCGGTGCTTAAGAAGGGCGATCCCTCGCCAGTGGAGCCGCAGAGCGACGAAGAGAAAGCGGCTGAAGAGAAAAAGGATTCAGCAGGCGGAGACAAAGGCAAAGAACCCGACAAGAACAAAGCGGGGGATAAAGCGAAGGAAGGCGACAAGAGCAAGGAGGGCGAAAAGGGTAAAGAAGGCGAGAAGAAAGAAGAGGCCGTCAAGGTCACGATCGACTTGGATGGAATCGGGCAACGAATCGTCTCACTGCCGATCAAGGCAGCGAATTACGTAAGCCTCGATGCCGGCAAGGCGGGAACGTTATTCCTCTCCGAGATCGTCGATGTACCGCGATTCGAACCGCAGACTCCCGCGACCGTTTCAAAGTTTGATCTGACAACGCGGAAAACCGAGCCGTTCCTCAGCGGGATTAACGGATTTGGGGTTTCCGCAAAGGGCGAGAAGGTGCTGTACCGCCAGGGACAGGGCTGGTTCATCGCCAAAACGGATGCTGCGCCAAAGCCGGGCGACGGCGCATTGAAGCTTGATGAGATGGAAGTCTACGTCGACCCGCGCGCCGAATGGAACCAGATGTACCACGAAGTTTGGCGCATCCAGCGCGACTTCCTTTACGACCCGCAACACCATGGACTGGACATCAATGCTGCGGAGAAGAAATACGCTCCCTACCTGAAGGGGCTGGCGGGACGATCCGATTTGAACTACCTCTTCGACGAAATGCTGGGAGAAATCACCATCGGCCACATGTTCATGGGTGGTGGCGATGTACCCAAACCGAGAGCAGTAAAGGGAGGCCTGCTCGGCGCGGACTACAAAATCGAGAACGGGCGCTACCGCTTTGCGCGGATTTTCAATGGGGAGAACTGGAACCCTGAGCTGCTCGCGCCGCTGACGCAGCCCGGAGTCGAAGTGAAGACCGGTGAATATTTGCTGGAGGTGGAAGGGCGCGAAGTTCGGCTTCCAGCGGAGGTTTACAGCTACTTTGAAAATACGGCAGGGAAGCAGATCAAAATCAAGGTCGGCCCGAACGCCGACGGCAAAGACGCGAGGGAAGTCACCGTAGTGCCGCTGCCAAATGAATTCCCTCTACGCAACCGCGCCTGGGAAGAAGACAACCGGCGCAAGGTTGACGAACTGAGCGGCGGAAAACTGGCCTACGTGCACGTTCCGGACACGGCCGTCGGCGGGTACCTCAATTTCAACCGCTTTTACTTTGCGCAAGTCGGCAAGCAAGGCGCGGTGATCGACGAACGCTACAACCATGGCGGCGAAGTCGCGGATTACATCATTGACATGCTGAAGCGCCCGCTACGGAACTGCGCGATTTCGCGCGAAGGCGAAGCGTTTTGCTCGCCGCTCGCGCAAATCTACGGACCGAAAACAATGATCATCAACGAAATGTCTGGATCGGGCGGCGACGCGCTGCCGTGGATGTTCAAGCAAGACCAGATCGGGCCGCTGGTCGGCACGCGCACGTGGGGCGGACTAGTGGGAATCTATGGTTATCCGCCGCTGCTGGACGGCGGTTACGTCACGGCGCCACGCGTGGCCATCTACGGTCTGAAAGGCGACTGGGAAGTGGAAAATCGCGGAATCGCGCCGGATATTGAAGTGGAAAACGATCCAGCGTCGGTTGCCACGGGGCACGACCGCCAACTGGAAAAGGCCGTGGAAGTCACGATGGAGGCGCTAAAGAAGAGCCCGGTGACGATTCCGGAGCATCCGCCGTATCCGAATTACCACAAAAACTAAATGCCGGAACTTCCCGAAGTCGAGACGGTGGCGCGAGGATTGCGGCAGGCGATTCTTGGGCGGCGAATCCTTTCCGTCACTCTGGATAAAACGGACTTCATCGACGACCCTGCCGCGCTGGAACAACATTTGCCGGGTCGTCAGATCGAGGCCGTCGAGCGTTACGGCAAATTCATGTTGCTGCGGCTGTCGGCGGTGAACGAGGAAATACGTGCTACCTCAAATGGAGATGCCGCGCAGGCGTCGCTGCTTGTGCATCTGGGAATGACCGGACGGATCTCGCCGATTCCAGCCGGGCTCCCTCTTGAAAAGCACACGCACGTTTGCCTGCTCCTGGATGACGGGCGGGAACTGCGCTACACCGATGCCCGGCGTTTTGGCCGCATCGCTTATCTGACGAAAACTTTACTTGCCGAAGAGCTGACCGGATTTGGCGCCGACCCGCTGGAAGTCAGCAAAGAAGAATTCGCGAACAGGATTTGCGGACGGCGCGCGCGCATAAAGGCGCTGCTGCTGGACCAGGGCGTGCTACGCGGCGTCGGAAATATTTACGCTGATGAGAGTCTATGGCGGGCGAGGATCCATCCAGCGCGGCTGGGAGCGAAGCTGAGCAAGAAAGAGACAGAGATTTTGCGCCGCGCGCTGCAAGACATTTTGCGGAAAGCGATTGCGCTGCGCGGGTCGTCGATTTCCGATTTTTTAGACGCATCGGGCGAACCCGGGGAATATCAGCGCCACCATCGGGTGTACGGGCGCGAGGGAAAAAGGTGTTATCGCTGCAGAGTGGCGATCCGCCGCGCGATTGTGGCGGGGCGAAGCAGCTATTTTTGTCCAAGATGTCAGCCTTCACCGCGCAGTTTTGCTGCGCTGCCGTTACCTGGGAAAAACAGAAGAAAAGCTAAACGCAGAGGCGCAGAGCGCGCAGGGAAATCGCCGAGCAACATAGGCAAATCCTAATGCGAGCGGTTCTTCAAAGAGTCAGCCGCGCCCGAGTAAAAGTGGATGAGAAGGTGGCGGGCGAAATTGGCGCTGGGCTCATGATTTTGCTGGGCGTCGGCCGCGGAGATACTTCTGCCGTCGCCGCAACGCTCGCTGAGAAATGCGCGAACCTGCGCATTTTCGAGGACGAGCAGGGTAAGATGAACCGCTCGCTGCTGGACGTGAAAGGCAGCGCGCTGGTGGTCTCGCAGTTCACGCTATATAGCGATGCGCGTGGGCAACGGCGGCCTAGTTTCATTTCCGCGGCACCGCCGGAAGTGGCCAAAGCGCTCTACGAGGAATTTTGCGAAGCGTTGTGCAAACTCGGCGTCACCGTGGCAACCGGAATTTTCCAAGCGATGATGTCCGTGGAGCTGGTCAATGAAGGCCCGGTCACAATCCTTCTCGATTCCGACAAAACATTTTAGACGGCGCCGCACGCAAAGGGACGCGGCGCGGTGGACCAAGGCGGCCGTCTTGCGCGAACTCAAGAAGCTCGCGAATCCGAGAGTGCGCGCACAGATGGCGTACTTTGGCGTGAACGTTCCGAAGTCGCTTGGCATTTCCGCTCCGGTGCTGCATGCGCTGGCAAGACGGATCGGGAGAAGTCATCGACTCGCCCAGCAATTGTGGGCAACCGGAGTTCATGAAGCGAGAATCCTGGCAACGCTGATTGGCGAGCCGGAGAAAGTAACGGCTGCGGAAATGGAGCGCTGGGCGCGGGATTTCGATTCGTGGGACGTGGTGGATGCGGCTTGCTGCTATCTCTATGCGTATGCCAAGCCGGCTTGGAGCAAGGCAATGGCGTGGAGCCGGCGCCCGGAAGAGTTTGCTAAGCGCGCCAGTTTTTCTCTCGTTGCGTATCTCAGTTACAAAGATAAGTCTGCCCCAAATGCGCAGTTTGTGAAATTCTTGCGGGTGATCGAGCGGGAAGCACACGACGAGAGAAACTTCGTGAGGAAAGCGGTGAACTGGGCGTTGCGAAACATCGGCAAGAGAAATATCCCATTGAACCGGGAAGCAATTCGCGCCGCGGAGAGAATCCGCAGCCAGAATACGCGCGCGGCGCGTTGGATCGCGGCCGATGCGCTGCGTGAATTGAAGAGCACGGCGGTCGAAACGCGGCTGCGGCGGAAGGCGGCCTGAGTTTGATGGCATCAAACAGCAAGGAAAAGAAGCTGAAGATCCGGCGAGCGAAAGGCGCCGACGCGCCGCAGATCGCGATTCTTTCCGGCCAGCTGGGGTATCCGGCGACGGCCGCGGAGATGCGCAAGAGGCTGGCGGGAATCAAGCCTGCCTCGCAGCATGCCGTATTCGTGGCGGACTCGCCGGAGTACGGAGTGATCGGCTGGGTCCATGTGAGCCGGCAGCCACTGCTCGAAGTGGAAATTCGCGCCGAAGTGAATGGGCTAGTTGTCGCAGAAGGGCAGCGCAGCATGGGAGCAGGCGCGTTGCTGCTGGCGGCCGCCGAAGATTGGGCTCGCAAACATGGCTGCAAGGGCATGTCCGTACGCTCGAACGTGATTCGCGAGCGCGCGCACCAGTTCTACGAACGCCACGGCTACGAGCATTACAAAACGCAAAAATCGTTTCGCAAACCGCTGTAATTTCAGAATTCTCCTCGCTAGTAACTTCCTTGAACCAGCCCGGGCAGCGGGATGGAAATATATATCGCATTGCGATATAGTTATTTTCATGGCCAAAGAAATCATCACTGCGGAATACCAGGCGCTCGCCGAGTTGCGTTACCTCATTCGCAAGTTCGTCAGGGAAGGGGACGCAGTGGCACGTTCCGCCGGCCTCGAGCCGCAACAATATCTGCTCTTGCTGGCGCTTCGCGGGCTCCCCGAAGGCGTGGAAGCGACCATTCGCACACTGGCGGACCGCCTGGCGCTAAAGCATCACAGCGCCGTTGAGCTAATCGACCGATTGGAGGCTCATGGTTACGTGCGCCGGAGCCGTAGCCGGGACGACCGCAGGCGCGTCCTAGTGACGCTGCTGCCGCGGGGAGAAAAACTCCTCGAACAGGTAGCGCGGCACCGCATCGACGAGTTGCGCGCCAGCGGAGCCGCGCTGGTGAAGGCTATTGGCGCACTGCTCGAAAATGGCGATGCTTCGCAGCGCGGAAGAAAACGCTGATTCGTACAAGAGAGGATAGAGGAAACCAAGTGAGTAGCTTCGACGCAACAGTTCCGCAAATCAACAGTGAAAAAACACGAAGCAGCGGTCGCCACGAAGAGCTGGGGGATTTCTCCACAACCTCGCGGACAATTTCGATCTCCGCGCTGGCGATGGGAATCGGCGCGCTGTGCGCGTTCGTAGCCCTGGCGTTATTGCGTTTGATCGGGCTGTTCACAAACCTGTTTTACTTCGGCAATTGGAGCAGCGCGATGGTCTCGCCGGTGGGCAACCATCTGGGTGTCTACAGCGTTCTCGTCCCCGTTGCCGGAGCTTTGATCATCGGAGTCATGGCGCGATACGGTTCGGAACGCATTCGAGGCCACGGAATACCGGAAGCAATCGAAGCGATTCTGATCAACGGCAGCCGCGTGGAGCCGAAGGTCGCGCTCCTCAAACCGATTTCTTCGGCGATCTCCATCGGGTCGGGCGGGCCGTTCGGCGCGGAAGGCCCCATCATCATGACGGGCGGCGCCTTTGGTTCAATGATCGCCCAACTGTTTCACCTGACCAGCGCGGAACGCAAGACGCTGCTGGTAGCAGGCGCGGCGGGAGGAATGTCCGCAACGTTTGCTTCGCCGGTCGCGGCGGTCTTGCTGGCGGTCGAATTATTGCTCTTTGAATGGAAACCGCGAAGCTTGATTCCCGTGGCATTGGCAAGCGCGGTTGCTGCCGTGATGCGGCGGTACTTGCTTGGTTTTGGGCCGCTGTTTCCCGTGCCTGCTCATCCGCTTTTCATCGGACCGAAGGGGTTGCTTGGCTGTGCGCTCGTCGGGCTTCTTGCAGGAGTGCTTTCAGCATTGCTTACGCTTTCCGTGTATGCGGCTGAAGATGCATTCCAAAAGCTGCCGATTCACTGGATGTGGTGGCCGGCAATTGGCGGACTGGCGATCGGATTGGGAGGGTTGATCTTTCCACAAGCGCTCGGCGTCGGCTACGACACCATCGGCGCTCTGCTTCAGGGAAGCGTAACAACGAAAGTGATTCTTGGCGTGCTACTGGTGAAATGGTTCATCTGGGCGGTGTCTCTCGGCTCGGGCACCTCGGGCGGCGTATTGGCGCCGCTACTGATGATGGGCGGAGCGCTCGGCGGCCTCGAAGCCATGTTTCTTCCCAACGAAGGCGCAGGGTTCTGGCCACTGATCAGCATGGGCGCGATTCTCGGCGGCACGATGCGTTCGCCGTTTACGAGCATCGTTTTCGCGTTTGAGCTGACGCACGATGCTAACGTATTCCTGCCGCTGCTTGTAGGCAGCGTGATCGCGCACGCGTTTACGGTGCTGACGCTCAAGCGGTCCATCTTGACGGAGAAAGTCGCGAGGCGCGGTTATCACTTGAGCCGTGAGTATGCGGTCGATCCTCTTGAAATCTTGTTCGTCCGCGAAGTCATGCGCACAAATATCGTGGTGTTGCCGGCGGCGCGAGCGCTCGGAGAATTCCAGCATTCGCTCCATGCCAGCCGTCACCAGAGCCAGCGGTTGCTCCCGGTGGTAAACGCGGAGGGCCGGTTTATCGGCGTGCTGACGCGCGGCGACATTCTTGAGCGCACCGAGCAAGAGGGCGAAGCCGCCCAGCGGCGGACACTCGGCGAACTGGTGCGCCGGGAGGCGGTGGAAGCGTTCCCGAATGAACCGCTGCGCGCCGTGGTATACCGTATGGCGGAGAAGGGAATTACGCGAATGCCGGTGGTGGAACCCTCGTCTCGAAAATTCCTTGGGCTTATTTCCCTGACGGACTTGCTGAAAGCGCGCGCAAGGCACCTCGAGGAGGAGCGCCGCCGCGAGCAAGTGTTGAGTTTGAGGTTTTTCCTGCCAGGTGGCGCGGTGAAAGACGAGGCGGAAACGCCAGCCCCCTCGTAGGTAACTCGCGAATTCACCCAGAAATTCCAAATCGAACAGGAATTCTAAGTATGACGATCACGGGTGAGCGAACCGGAAGAACTTGGCGGGAAGCACTGTCGCAGCGATGGAATGCGTTCCTGCGTGATCGCGAAGAACAGGTTTTCTTGCTTCTCACGCTGCTTATCGGCGCGATCGTCGGAATGGTCGTTGTTGCGTTCATTCTCTTGACGCAGAGGTCCGGGGCCAGGCTCTATCCTGCAGGTGGATCGCCATGGCGAAGAGTGCTCGTTCCTGTGGCCGGCTCAGCCATCATGGGCTATTTGCTCTATCGCTTCTTTCCCGACGCCCGGGGGAGCGGAGTCCCGCAAACGAAAGCCGCCTTGTACGCGCGAGGCGGGCACATCTCGCTTGGCACAGTCATTGGAAAGTTCTTCTGCACTTCCACCACACTCGCCAGCGGGATTCCGCTGGGCCGCGAAGGCCCGGCGGTGCAGGTGGGTGCAGGAATTGCCTCCGTGCTGGGCCGCAAGCTGGGATTGCGCCCGGAGAAAGTGAAAGCGCTAATCCCCGTCGGGGCCGCGGCTGCCATCGCTGCCGCGTTCAATACTCCGCTCGCCGCTGTGCTATTCGCGCTGGAAGAAGTAGTCGGCGATATGCACGCACCCGTGCTGGGCTTCGTGGTGTTGGCTTCAGCGACGTCCTGGGCGACGTTGCGATTGTTGCTCGGAAACGATCCGCTGTTCCGGGTGCCGCAGTATCAGTTGGTGCATCCGGGGGAATTGGGAATCTACGCGATACTCGGAGTCGCCGGCGGCTTTGCCTCGGTGGCGTTTACAAGACTCCTTCTCTGGATGCGAGCGCACTTTCTGCGTTTCCCGAAGAAGACCTTGTGGTTTCAACCGGTGGCGGGCGGCCTCACCGTTGGAATCATGGGCTGGTTCGTGCCGCAACTGCTGGGCGTTGGGTACAAGCACGTCGGCGAAGTCCTGAACGGCGGGATGGCGCTGCGTCTGATGATCATTCTGCTGGTATTGAAACTCATTGCCGTGGCGACCAGCTACGCCTCCGGCAACGCCGGCGGAATCTTCGGGCCAAGTTTGTTTCTCGGCGCCATGCTTGGCGGCATCGTGGGAAATGTTGCCAACCAGTTCTTCCCAAGCTACGTTGGTACGCCGGGAGCTTACGCGCTGGTGGGCATGGGCACGGCGTTTGCCGGGATCGTTCGTGCGCCCATGACTTCGGTCGTGATGATCTTTGAAATCACGCGGGACTACGCCGTCATCGTGCCGCTCATGATTTCCAACCTGATAAGTTTCTACATTTCCTCAAAATTCCAGAAGCAGCCCATCTACGAAGTCCTGGCGCACCAGGATGGCATACACCTGCCGAGGGCTGAGACGCGGCAGCAGGAAGGGCAGCGCCAGGTGCAGCGAGCGATGCGCCAGGCCACAGAAAAATTGAGCGCGGGAATGACCGTCCAGGAAGCACTGGAAAAATTGAATTCCACCGAATTTCAATCCTGGCCCGTATGCGACGAGGGCGGAGTGATTGGCGTCGTCCGCTTGCAAGACCTGAAGCGCGGCAACAGCGACGGCCTTGGAGCCAGGAGGCTGAGCGAGATTCTCGATAGAGGTGAAGTCCCGCACGTCCACGCTGACCACTCTCTCCACGTCGCTTTGGACCGTATGGGCGCAAGCCAGTTGGACGTCTTGCCCGTCGTAAGCCGCGCCAACGTGCATCGCCTGGAAGGCGTCGTGACGTTACAGGATGTGCTGGCACAGTATGGCGTGGCAGCGAGGGAGTGCGAGTGAGGGACTCTTCTGAGGAGACAGGCAAGAATGCCAAACGGTTCACAACGAGAAAAAGACATACGCGAACGCGCAGATGATGCCGAAGATGATTCGCAAGCATTGCGCAATATCACCCGATGGCGAAAGGTTGCTGGAAAACGCGATTACACGGCTCGCGCTTTCCGCTCGGGCTCACGACCGCATCCTGAAAGTGGCGCGCACTATCGCGGACCTCGACGGCGGATCGAACATCGAGACGCGCCATCTCAGCGAGGCTATCCAGGATAGGACGCTGGATCGTTCCTATTGAGCTTGAGGGGCAGCAGACCGTGTCAATTACGGTTGGAATGTGAGGTTCGTCAATCAGACGCGAATCAGGAGATTGGCGCTCCCGGCGGACTGCCGTTTCCTC
>Ga0075426_10003491_pt1 | contig 11254 bp, 9 predicted proteins | sample SoiMethybrSBSTD5_FD_75304 | JGI IMG/M metagenome (GOLD analysis project Ga0075426, IMG submission 75304) | Bulk soil microbial communities from a Populus tree surrounding site in Tennessee, USA - Soil MetaG P. TD hybrid SBSTD5 | ecosystem: Environmental > Terrestrial > Soil > Tree plantation...
TTCCTCCAGATTCCGCCTCGCGACGGACACCCTTGCCGTTCAGCTAACACTTCCCCTTGCCGGGTGTGTAGAGGACTTTCACCTCCAAGTGAGTGCGCCCTGCCGGGCGCACAACAAAAAGACCTACAGCGCTTTCGCGATGTAGGTCTTTGGATGATGCCGAATTTATCTGTTCTTAGGCGTCTTCCATGCAACCACACCATCGCGCACACGCCGGCGGCGGGCACGGGATCGGCGGGTTGAAGCTCCGCAAGAACATTGAGTGAACTTTACGCCGGATTACCGGGTGAATGCAAGCGGATAGTTGGATTCGCCCGCATCGGGCCGGATATTCGACTTCGTGATTTCGCGATTTCGCGATTTGGAAATCACGCGAATCGCGAAATCAGGGAAATGGCTAATCGCGTGTGTAGATGTCGATGATGTCGAGAACGCGCTGCGTCTGATCGACCAGGATCACACGGCCACCAAGGATCACCCGTTCCCAATCTCTGGGCAGCCGAGGCAGGCGCACCTCGCAGGAATGCGGTAGCGGCTGCACGCGCTTCTGCAGTCCCGGAGGCAAGGTGCCGTTACGTTGTAACTGTTTTTCCAAACCAGGAGGCAAATGATCACGTTTTGCGAGTCCCGGAGGAAGGTTCGAGTAGTCATCGCCCGAGAGGCAGCCGCGCAGAATGTCGCGATCCGAATCGCTGAAAACTGCATAGCGGCCTCTGTCGCCACGATCATCATCTTCGTCGTCATCGTCGTCTCGATCGCGTTTGTGACCATTTCCGTGCTTGGCGTAGTGCCTGTCATCATCGTCGTCGCGACTCGAATCGCGATCGTCACGAAATGCAGTCTCTGCGCGATTGGGACCAGGCTGTCGAGTCGGTGCGCCTGGTGTGAACCAGGTGAGCACCGCCTCCGACTCGACTACCGCTTCCTTCTTGCCGGTCGCGGCTGCGACCACTGTGCCTGCACCCGCGCCAACACCCGCGCCGATCGCAGCGCCTTTTCCACCTCCGGCAACGCCTCCGACCGCCGCGCCCGCAGCAGCACCGCCTCCGATTTTGGCGATGTTGCTCTTCGTGTGTGAGCCACCGGTAATCACAACCGGCGTCACTGATAGATCGTAGGAGCGGAACCATCCCGCACTGATTGAAGTGAGAGCCAGCGTTAACTGTCCCGGCGAACTCAGCCGCCCTGAGCTGTGTTGCTGCAGGACCTGTCCAGTAACTTCAGTTCCTTTGTCGAAGAGAGTCTTGCCATTCACGACGACCGGTCGCGCGAGCTTTCCATGAAATACGTCGCCCACTTTCGCCGTATTGCTGGAGATGCGCTCGTCGATCCGCACTTGCAGGGCAGTATTCGGCGGAAAAGACGCGCTGGCCGAGAACGCCTGGGGCGCGAACAATCCAGCGCACGCGAGAGAGATGAGTATTCGTCCAATGCTGCAGAGTTTCATCGACATCCTCGATTGTGGGGGGAAATTCCATCGTATGAGCCGGATGGAAGCGCGACAAGATAACCGGCAGATGGAGGGCTACTGAGCGTACATGTCCTGGAGTAATGATTCTGAAGTGAACAAGCCGACCGGCGTGCCGCGCGTCTACCTGCAATGGTAGGTAAAGGCGAGCATGCCTCGCTCGGCATTCCTGTACAAGATCACCCGCAATTCCCGATTATCTTTTTACGCTGATCCCTAGCTCTCGCAGCTGCCCTGGGCTGACGGGAGTGGGCGCATCGACCATCAAATCGACAGCTTTAGCCGTCTTGGGGAATGGGATGACTTCACGCAGGCTGTCGGCTCCGGCGAGGATCATCACGATGCGGTCGAGACCCAGCGCGATTCCACCGTGTGGCGGCGTCCCAAATTCCAGCGCCTCGAGGAAGAATCCAAATCGGGAACGCGCTTCTTCATCGGTCATCCCAAGAGCATTGAAGATTTGCTTCTGAATGTCCTGACGGTGAATTCGGATCGAACCCGATCCCAATTCGGTTCCGTTCAGAACGATGTCATAGGCGAGTGCCCGGACCGCTCCAGGATCGGAGAGCAGCTTGCCGAAATCTTCCTCATGCGGTGAGGTAAAAGGATGGTGCGCGGCGTTCCACCGGTTTTCCTTGTCGTCGTACTCGAACATGGGAAAGTCGGTGACCCACAGAAATTTGTAATCTTCGGCGCTTCCCTTCTTGCTGAACCCACCGTGTTTCTCTTTGTACTTTTGCGCAAGCGCGAGCCGCAGGGCTCCGGCAGATGTGTACACGGCTTCCGCCGCTCTCCGTATGGCAATCGGTGAGCGATCCTGCACGGGCGCTCCTGCAACCAATACGAGCAGGTCATCGGCTTCGACTTCGCACATCGCGCGCAGCTTGGCGACCGAATCGGGAAAGCTCTTCTCCAGACGCTTCAGGTCGTCGATGACTTTGGCGGGAGGCTTGAGGATGAAGATCTGCTTGTTGTCGTCGCGCTCTTTGCGCGAGAGCTCGCCCACCTTCGGTATTCGGACTGCAACCACCGGTAGCAGCGGATCAAGAGTCAGAGCATTCAGGTTCTCCTCGGTAAACGCCTCCCGCACGTCGCACATTGCAGGCAGGCGCATGTCAGGCTTATCGATGCCGTACTTGCGAATGGCATCGTCGTACTTCATGCGCGGGAATGGCGGCTTGAGTTCTATCCCCGATTCGCGAAATGCGGCCACCAGGAACGCCTCCACTACTTCGAAGACGCGTTCCTGACTTGGGAACGACATCTCGAGATCGATCTGCGTGAACTCAGGTTGTCGATCGGCGCGCAGGTCTTCATCGCGAAAGCAGCGCACGATCTGGAAGTACTTATCGAATCCCGAAATCATCAGAATCTGCTTGAACAGTTGCGGTGACTGTGGCAGTGCGTAAAACGATCCTGGATAAACGCGGCTGGGCACGAGATAGTCGCGAGCGCCTTCCGGCGTGCTGCGCGTCATGAACGGCGTTTCGATCTCGAGAAATCCGCGTTCATAAAGAGCCTCGCGAATTGCCAGTGAGACGCGTGACCGCGTGGCGATATTGGCCTGCATCTCGGGGCGGCGCAGGTCGATGTAGCGGTATTTCAGGCGCAGCTCTTCATTCGAAATCGCTGCTTCGGCCGGGGAAAAGGGCGGGGTCTTCGAATCGTTCAGAATTCTTAGCTCGCTTGCGATGATTTCAATCTCCCCTGTGGGCAGATTCTTGTTGATAGTCGCAGCATCGCGCCGCTTCACCGATCCCACTACGGCCAGAACGTACTCAGAGCGCACAGTTTCCACCTTGGCGTGCAGCGCCGGGTTCCGCTCGTTATCGAAGACCACCTGGACCACGCCGGTACGATCGCGCAGATCGATGAAGATCAAATTGCCTAGATCGCGGCGGCGATTCACCCATCCCATGAGGGTGACGTTCTTACCCGCATCGCTGGCGGTCAGCGTGCCGCACATGGTGCTTCGTTCGAGGTTTCCAAGCAGGTCGAGCTGAGTTTCGGGCAAAGGTGAGGTCCTTGAGGTTATGGGTAATCCTTCATCTTAATTGCGGAATCGGGAAATTGGGAACGGAGTCATTTCGCGATTTGCTGATTTCGTGATTTCGCGATTGTCAGTCGCCAACGATGGGCGGGCGGTCGTTTCGATCGAGGTGCAGCGAGGCTCGCCGTCCGAACATTAGAGAAGACAAAATCGGATGACTTGATTCGATCGCGAAATCGCGAAATCACCAAATCACCCGATCTGAATTCCTAGTTGCGAACCCGCTAAACCGTTACGGCTTGCTTCACAGGCACCTGCGTGAACCAACCGTGGCGGTCGGGTACGCGGCCTTCGACGATATCGAAGAACTCCTTGTGTAGAGCGCGCGTTACAGGGCCGGTCTTGCCGTTCCCGACCGTGATCTTGTCGACCGTGCGGATCGGCGTGATCTCGGCGGCGGTGCCGGTGAAGAAGACTTCGTCGGCGATGTAGAGCATCTCGCGGGGGATCATCTGCTCGACAATTGGGAAGCCTAATTCTTTCACCAGCTCAATCACACTCGCTCGCGTGATACCCGGCAGCACCGAGTTTCCAAGCGGCGCGGTGTAGACAGTGCCTTTGCGCACCAGGAAGAGATTTTCACCCGAACCTTCGCTCACGTAGCCATTCACATCGAGAGCGATTCCTTCAACATAGCCATTAAGAATGGCTTCCATCTTGATGAGCTGCGAGTTCATGTAGTTCGCGCCCGACTTGGCCATAGCAGGCAGTGTGTTGGGCGCCATGCGGTTCCAGGATGAAACGCAAACATCCACGCCTTCGTCGGGGGAACCGTGTCCGAGATATTTGCCCCAGGCGTAATTGCAGATGTAAACCTCGACGGGCGAGCCTAGTGGGTTTACTCCCGCTTCTCCATAACCTCTTAGCACGATAGGACGGATGTAGCACGGAAACACGCCATTTGCAGCGACAGTATCAACTATCGCTTGAACAATTTCGTCTTCAGAAAATGGCACGTCCATGCGATAGATTTTGGCCGAATGGATCAGTCGCTCCGCGTGTTCCTGAGCGCGAAAGATTCCCGCGCCGTTGGGATGCTTGTAGCAGCGCACGCCCTCGAATACGGACGAACCATAATTCACTACATGCGACATGACGTGCAGCTTGGCGTCGTCCCAGTTGATCAGCTTGCCGTTATGCCAGATTTTTTCCGACTTCGGAATTGCCATGCGCGCTCCTTAGGAATGCACTTCGCAGAAAGATGATGGAACTCTCCATTATATTCGGACGCTCTGCTCTGCAGACCGGGAAAGTAGCTCCGAACCAAGAACGATGGGGCGAGTGCGATGCGGAGAGGGCAGAGAAACCGGACTTCACGAATATTCCCGCAATCAGATTCCGCATTCAAACGATCTCTTCGAAGATGCCGATGAGGCGTTCCGAATCGGTAAGCGCTTCGCAATCTTTGTCGATCTTCGCGTAGTCGGTGGCAAAACGCTGTTTGAATTGCAGATAGGACTCGCGATTTTTCCAGACATCGATTGTGAGGTACGAGCCTGTATGCTCGCCATCTCTGACGAGTATGGTTTTCAGATAAGCTGCATCCCGCCGAAAAAGCTGGGCCCAGATTCCGTCGCCTTTATATGCCGCTTCGAACTTGGCGCGGTGTTCGGGCGCTACCTGAAACTCCCACAGGACGTAGATCATGGTCGGCTCTGGATCGGTTCAATAGACCTGCCGCGCGCCTAACGCACGGCCACGGTGTGGTCGAGCGCCAACTACATTTTGGTGACCGGGTTCGGAGGCGGAGCCTGTCCTTGCGCAGCCTCTTCCTTGCGGACAGCAGCTTCGGCGGCTTGAAAGCCGAGTTTGGAATGAGTTCCGTCGCAAAAAGGTTTGTTCGTGCTTCCTCCGCAGCGGCACAGAGAAAAAGCAGGCTTGCCGGTCAGGTCCCATTCTCGACCTTCGGCGTCCACCAGTTTCACAACACCTTCCACACGATACGGACCATTGGGCTTTACGGTGATCTTTACGTCTGCCATTGAGTTCAGTGAGCCTCCCGCATCAGTGTATCTGTGAAGCGCTATCTCTGAATACCAACGCGCGATCACGCGGCCAAATCGAGCAGAGCTAATCCTGTAGCTTCATCCATTGTGCGCCGGAGGTACGCAGGAGTTTCGATAACCATAACCTCCATCGTCGGCCACACGGTTCCAACGAGCAGATGGCCTCCGTGGGCGCTGCCGTCGCGCTTGCCTACGATTACATGGGCGTGGAGCTTCGCTTTCCCGCCACTGCGTGCCAAATTGCCCACCAATGAGAGCAGCTCAACCGGTTCGTTGATCTCAATCGGCTGATACTCGCGGCGCTCGCGGTCGAAATAGCCAAGACGCACGCGCTGGAAAGCTCCAATCCCGCTCAGACGAGCACTGGTGATGTTGTTCTCCTCCGCAAACTGCAAGAGGAGCGGAAGAACATCGTCGTTTTTGTCGAACGCTAGCGCGAAAGTCTTTAGCTTGTTCTCTTCGAATAAAAGCTTGGATTGCACATTTTCCTCCTGGGCATCGCAGACAGATCTCTTCTAAATTCTGATTTGGGGCCTCGCCGTTCTCATTGATTCGATGCTGGAGCACTGCTCTTCATGTCACTAAAAGCGCGTTGCGGGCGTATTTGATTAGAGCATTTCTCCTGAACACATAGACCGATGGAAGCCACGTCGGCCTGCCTAAGAACTTGTCATTCCTTGCGCAGCCGCGACAAACTCAGAGGTCCAGCAATGTTGTTCTGGCTGCGCAAGGAATCTGCTGTTGGCAACCATTAACAGCAGATCCCTCTCGGCGCACCCCAAAATTGCGAATTCAAATGCAGTCTTGCCGCGCCGAGAGGGATGACAACATCCAGAGGGTTCGCATCAAAGATCAGCGGCGAGCGCAGTCTAAAGTCACTCCAAAAAATGCTCCGGCCGGTCGAGAGAGCGACTCTACAGCTCGCGCCTTCCTTCGAGCGCTTTTGCCATCGTGACTTCGTCGGCGTATTCAATGTCGCTGCCGGCAGGAATGCCCGTAGCAATACGCGTCATCCTCACTGGAGAGTTCTTGAGCATTCGCTGGATATAGACGGCTGTGGACTCGCCTTCGACGGTCGGGTTAGTCGCAATAATCAGCTCGTCTACGTCACCACGTTCGACACGTTGACTCAAGCTTGCGAGCCGCAGATGCTCGGGTCCGATGCCGTGTAACGGTGACAGCGCTCCATGGAGCACGTGATACACGCCGTTGTAGCTGCGCGTCTTTTCTATCGCGGCGATATTGGTTGGCTCTTCGACAACACAAACCAGACGCTGATTGCGCGTGGCGCTGCTGCAATATACGCACGGATCAACGTCGGTGATATTGCTGCAAATTGAGCAGAGATGAAGACTGGCCTTGACCTGACGAATTGCCTCGGCGAGCAGTTCGGCGTCTTCGTTGCTGGCGCGCAGGATGTGAAAGGCGAGGCGCTGCGCCGTCTTGCCGCCGATACCCGGCAGCTTCTTCAATTCGTCGATGAGCCGCGCCATCGGTTCGGCGAATTTGGACAAGGTACCTCACGGAACCGCCGCCGATACGCGGCGGGGCAGCCGCGTGTGTTGCGGCTGCGCTTCAGGATAGTTCGTGCTGCGTCGCGCTCCTCGGAGCTGGCCATCCGGCCATCTCCGAACCACCGGCTACCGCCGGCCATTCTGTTAAAAGAGTCCGGGCAGATTCATTCCGCCCAGCATGCTTCCCAAATTGGATTGCATCATCCCATCGACCTTGCGCCCGGCTTCGTTCACTGCGGCGGTGATCAGGTCCTGCAGCATCTCCACATCGCCTGATTTCACCGCTTCGGGATCGATCTTGACTGAGATTACCTGTTTCTGGCCGTTCATCTTCACGCTTACCGTGCCTCCTCCAGACGATGCTTCGACGACAGTCGCACGCATCTTCTCCTGAATTTCCTGGGAGGCGCGTTGTGCCTGGGCCAGCAACTCCTTGGGATTGAATTCCATTCTCGCCGTCTCTCCAGCTATTTCTTGCGTAGATCGACTACCGTGCGAACTTCAGCGCCAAACTTCTCCTGCATACGCTGCACGATCGGATCTTCGGCAGCTCGCTGGCGCGCGCCTGCCGCGCCGTTTCCATTTCCGTTCCCGTTGACGGTGCGCTCTACCGGAATCTGCGCAACTCCGCCTCCGGCGACAGTCAGCTTGATGGGACGACCGCAGAGTCGAGAAGCTTCCTGCGTTATCAAGCGGCGTGCATCGGCACTCAAGCTCAAATCAATCACCTTTTCGGAAAGAGGCAGCCGAAGATGGAGCTGATTGGCTTCGAACTTCCATTCTCCGCGAGCAAGTAGATCGGCAGCAGTGTCCTGGCTCTGGGCTTCGAGAACCCCGATCAGGGCGGAGCGCAGATCTTCAAGCCGAATATCCCGCGGAGCCGCGGCTGGCGCGGGGTCCTCTGGAGCTTCTGCGACCGCTACTGCGGTGGCTGCGGCAGAGACTGCGGCCATGGCTAAGCTGCCACGCGTTTGCACCTCTACTGCCGAATCCGAGATTGAAGCCACAACCGAGCCTTCGGGATCGGAGGAGCGAATCTTGCGCAAACGATCGGCTTCGAACGGGGAAAGAACACGCGGGGATGCAGGAGGCGCAGGCGAACTAAATGCCTGCTGGGACTGCGATCGCAGTGAACCCAAAGCCGAGACTCTGGGCTCCACCCCTCGTGGAGAGCCACTGGCTGCTGCCGTCGGTGCTGACCTGCTTGGAATCCCAGATCCGGATACATTTGCCTGACTCAGAAATTCTTCGAGCGGTAGGAGGCGATGCGCATGCACCATCTTCAACATGCCAAGCTCGAGATGAAAGCGCTGCTCCTGACGATATCCAAGCTCATCGTGGGTGCGCAGAATGGTGTTCAAGAAGCGGGTGAGGTCTTCTTCGGAAAACAGTGCTGCAACGGCAGCTACCTTCTTCTTCTCATCCGACGAAATCTGCAGCAGTGGTGAGTCTCCGCCGGCAATCTTCGCGACTACGGCGTTGCGTAAAAAGCGAACCAACTGCTTGGCAAAGTGCGATGGACTCTGCCCCTCGGTCATCAGACGATCGAGCAGCTTGAGCAGGTCCTCACTGGAATTGCGATGCACGCATTCCATGGCCTGCACCAACACGTCCGACGAAACCGTTCCCATCAGCCCGCGAACTTGTGGTGCCGTGAGCTTCGCGCTGGAGTCTCCGTCGAAGATGCCGCAGCAGGCAATCGCCTGATCCATGATCGAGAGCGCGTCGCGCATTGAGCCATCGCCGGCCTCGGCCAGTGCGGCGAGAGCATCATCTTCAGTATTGATTTTTTCCTGAGCAGCTATATCGCGCAGTTGCTGCACGATATCGTCGAAGCGGACGGCGTGAAAACTGAAGTGCTGACAGCGTGAGCGGATGGTTTGTGGAATATCCTCGGGCTGCGTGGTCGCCATCATGAAGATGATGTGCGGCGGCGGCTCTTCCAGGGTCTTCAGCAATGCATTGAAGGCAGCATCGGTGATCTGGTGAGCTTCGTCGAGGATATAAATCTTGAATCGATCCCGCGCCGGACGATATCGCGCCGCATCGCGCAGCTCGCGAATTTCGTCGATGCCACGGTTGGTGGCCGCGTCGATCTCAATCACATCCACCGAACTCCCCGCCCTGATCTCCTGGCAGGAGTCACAGACGCCGCAAGGCTCTGTCGAGGGCTTGTCGGTCGAGCGGCAGTTGAGCGCCATCGCTAAAATACGCGCGATCGTCGTCTTCCCTATGCCCCGATGTCCGCTGAAGATGTATCCGTGAGCGATGCGCTGCTGGGAAATCGCGTTCTGCAGCGTGCGCGTGACGTGCTCCTGCCCAATTACGTCAGAAAAACGCTGAGGACGATACTTACGGGCGAGGACCTGATAGCTCATGGCAGGAAACTGAACCGATTATACCGTCGAAAGTGTGACCCAGAGATGTGAACACGGAGGACACGGAGGGCACAGAGGTCAGTGCAGTGATGGCAAAAATTGGCGGAGTCCAGTTCGATTTCGGAAGTATCGATTCTCCCAAGACGTACTCCCGTGCTCAGCTGCTCTGAATGAAGGACAAGATTTTACCGGGGTCGCCTGAGAATTCCTCTGTGGCCTCCGCGTCCTCCATGTTCAACCCGTGAAGTTCGCATGATTATGTGTGCTAGCATCGACTCTCGATGAGTTCGGGCAAACTTCAGGTCGTGCCGTTGGGTGGGCTTGGCGAATTCGGCATGAACTGCATGGCTTTGCGTTGGGGAGATGACATTATCGTCATCGATGCCGGGCTGATGTTTCCCGAATCGGAGCTGCTGGGCGTCGATATCGTCGTTCCGGATATCACGTACCTGCTCGAAAATCGCGACAAAGTTCGCGCCATCCTCCTCACACACGGACACGAAGATCATATCGGCGGCTTGCCGTGGATTCTTTCTGAGCTGAACCTCCCTGTTTACGGAACGGAGTTCACGCTGGCACTGGTAGAAGGCAAGCTGGAAGAGCACGGGCTCCTTGACTCGGCCGTGCTCAACGAGATCGAACCGAACGAACGCTTCCGGATTGGACCGTTTCTCATCCATCCACTCCGCGTGACTCACAGCCTTGTCGATTGCGTGGCGCTTGCGATCCATACGCCTCTCGGGGTAGTGATTCACTCCGGAGATTTCAAAGTCGATCCAACACCGACAGATGGAAAACTCTTCGACCTGCATCAGTTTGCCGAGTACGGCAAAGAGCGGGTACTGCTCCTGTTGCAGGATTCAACCAATGTTGAGCGTCCGGGATATACGCCGAGTGAGCGCGCGGTGCGTCCGCGATTTGAAGAGATCTTCACGCGGACGAAGCGCCGTCTGTTCGTCTCCTGCTTCTCGTCATCGATTCATCGGATCAAGCTGGTTGCCGATATGGCGTTCGAGCACGCACGCAAGCTCGCGCTTGTCGGTCGCTCGATGAATGAAGCCACCGAGATCGCGCTCGATCTCGGATATCTGCATATCCCCGAAGGCACGCTGATCCATCCTGGACAAATTCGCGACTTTAATGCGGAGAAAGTGTGCGTCCTGATCAGCGGCACGCAAGGAGAACCGATGTCGGCTCTGTCGCGTGCTGCCGTGGACAATCACAAACACGCGCGAATCGAACCGGGCGATACGGTGGTGCTCTCGTCGCGCATCATTCCGGGAAACGAGAAGGCCATCTTTCGCATGATCGATCACCTTTATCGCCGCAATGCGGACGTGATCTATGAAGATGGCTCCGGCTCACCGGTGCACGTTAGCGGACACGCCAGCCAGGAAGAACTTCGTCTGATCATCAATCTTGTGCGGCCGCATTACTTCGTTCCCATTCATGGCGAGTATCGTCAGCTCAAGCGTCATGCCGAGCTTGCGGGATCGATGCATGGGGCAGTCGGCAGTGTGCTGATGCTCGAAAGTGGAGACGTGCTGGAAATCGACGAACTTGGAGCGCGCAAGTCGGGGAAAGTTACCGTCGGGCGCGTCTGTATTGATTCTGGTTCGGGGAGCGATGTCGTCGAAGATCTTGTTATCCGCGACCGGCGCCATCTCAGCGAAGACGGCATCGTGCTGCCCATTATTGCGATTAACAAGCTCACGGGGCGCGTGGAAACATCACCTGAAATCGTCACCCGAGGCTTCGCCCCCGGAGAAGACGGTTTCATGGATGGCGCACGGCAGGTGGTGATGGATACGCTGGAAATGTCGAGCGACGAAGAGAAG
>Ga0075426_10003492_pt1 | contig 11248 bp, 12 predicted proteins | sample SoiMethybrSBSTD5_FD_75304 | JGI IMG/M metagenome (GOLD analysis project Ga0075426, IMG submission 75304) | Bulk soil microbial communities from a Populus tree surrounding site in Tennessee, USA - Soil MetaG P. TD hybrid SBSTD5 | ecosystem: Environmental > Terrestrial > Soil > Tree plantation...
GGTATCGCCATACACGCGGCACGATGGTTGCCGGAAGCCGAAGCTCGCTGAGGCTAAGCCCTCGACCACCTCGTTGAGATACTTGGCGAAGAGCGGCTTGCCGTCGAACCGATACGGAACGTGGTCGAACACCTCCACGTCATCAGAAAGCATCTCCAGTAGAGTCTTGAGGTCGCGCTGGTCGAAAGCGTCGGCGAATTGTTGTGTCAAGACCTGGAGTTCGTTCACGCTCATGGTTGTGTCTCCTCTGATCTAGTTAGACACACGCCGCGGCACACTGTGACAGAACTATACCGCCGAATCTGCCCACTTCCAGGGGGCAAACCGGTGAAGCCAGGCCAGCTGCGCGACTGCTGCTCGCCCGTCTAATCCATTGCACGACACCTCTGTCGCATCGCTCCATTTTCGAGATACACAACCCCGTTTGGGGCCGAGCTGTGGATGAATTCAGCGACAAAAGCGCGCCCGATATCGTCCTGCGCAATCGTCCCGAATGGACCAGGAATCAGACGCCCCAGCCAGGCAGCATAGCTCGGCGTATGGGCATTTCCTGCGATGATGCCCGGACGGAAAATCGCCAAGCTTTTGAAGCCTATCCCTTGAACCGTTTCTTCTTTTAAACCCATGACCCGCACATAGCGAATCCTGCTTCTTGCGGTACTTCCCGCTGCCGAGAGCAGAGCAAACTGCGTGATACCGCCGGCGTGACAACCACGGGCAAAACCACCGACAACCCCGATTTCGAGAGCCTTCAATTCCTCCTCGCTCCACTTCATGCTGCCTTTACCGACGCCAACACAGGATGCCCCACAGACCTTATCGCCTTGCGCAACCATGCTCTGCGCAAGCTTGGTCACTTCTGCCGGAAACTGAGCGGCAGCCGTGTCCACAATCACCTGCCGCAAGCGAGAATCTGCTGTCAGAGAAATCGCTTTGCGATTTACCATCACGACTTCAGCGCAGGACGCCTCGGCAGCCAGCGCACGCACCACCGCAGCTCCGACCTGCCCCGTGCCACCGATGATCAAGACGCGAAATGCCATCTCAAGCCCTCGTTCTGAGCGAACATCTGGTGAATATGCCGTTGGTGAAAGCGAAAGAACAGTCGGCGGTTGCCGGTGCAGCTTAGCAAATAGGCGACGTTCTGTTACCAATCGGTGCCTATCTCCCCAGATGGTTCATCCATCCGATCATCTATCACCGCGCGAGGCAGTCGAACTAGATCAAATCCTGCAACCCACCGTAGGCATGGCCATGCACTCTGGCACGTTCGCGCTTGCTCGCGTTTTAGAGTGCGACCAATGGCAGCGAACGATAGCGTTTGCCGGTGAGATGGTAGAGGGCATTAACGACGGCAGGCGCGATGATGGGGACGGGTGCTTCCCCGACTCCGGTCGGCGGTTCGGTTGACTGCACGATGTGGACGTCAATGTCGGTCGGCGCGTCGGCAATGTAAGGTGGCGCATATCGATCGAAGTTTCCTTGTTCGACGCGACCTTCTTTTAAGGTAACGGCGCCGCGTGGCATAACTTGCGTTAGACCGAAACCGATTCCTCCCTGGAATTGGCTTTCAACCGTAAGCGGATTGACCGCGAGGCCACAGTGTACGGTCACCGTTACGCGATGAATTTTTGGTCGCCCATTAACGATCGAAAGTTCAACGGCGCAGGCGCACGCGGTGTTGTTATATTGATTGCACGCGTATCCGACCGCATGCCCCGCCGGCAGCCCAGTGCGCCAACTCGCCTTTTCATTAAGCAACGTAAGCACTGCGCGGAATTTGTAGGCGTCCTTATTAAGAAGCCTGAGCCGATAAGTTATAGGATCGGTCTTAGCGCGATCAGCTAACTCTTCAATCAACGTCTCGCGCACGAAACTGTTATGCCCGTAGCCAACTGACCTGTGCGACAGCACGGGTACGTTCACGGTCGGGTGATGGGCAGTCAGATCGACATTCGGAATGTCGTAGGGTGAATCGCTTGATCCCTCCACGGCCAGCTTATCTACACCGTTCTTTACCAGCACCGCCTCCATCGCAACTCCGGTGCCCTTGACGAATGACTGGCCCACCACGACATGGCGCCAAGCCAGGGGCGCGCCATCACTGCCGATTCCGACCTCGACCCGGTGAGCAAACATGGGGCGGTAATATCCACTGCGCATGTCGTCTTCCCGAGTGAAGATCAGCTTGACTGGTCTACCGCGTACGCGCTTGGCGATGGCGGCAGCCTCTCGGACCAGATGCGAATCGACCAGTCCGCGCCTTCCGAACGAGCCACCGGCGAATAGGACATTGAACTTCACTTGCTCGGGAGCGAGTCCCAACACTTCCGCTGTTGCCGCCTGCTCCCAAGTGGGCAATTGAGCGGGAACCCACGCTTCCGCGCTGTCACCGTCAAAGCGAACCGCGAGGCTAAGAGGTTCCATTGGCGCGTGTGCCAAATATGGGAATTCAAACTCAACAACGATCCGTTGGGATTCAGGAATTCGATCGATCGCTGTTTCATCACCCCGTTTGACCGCAACTCCACCGGGCGTTTTCGCCAGCTCTTTATATTGAGCAAAGAGTCTTGAACTATCGGCGTGCTCAATGCCGTCCGAGTCCCAATCGACTTTCAGTCGATCGCGCGCTTGCTTGGCAATCCAAAACTTATCGGCGACCACGGCTACCGCACTTCCTTTGACGAGCGGATATTCGAACACATCGCGAACGCCAGGCACAGCCCGCGCCTCTTTGTCGTCAAACCTGCGCACCTTGCCGCTGAATACTGGAGGGCGCGCTACCAGCGCAATCAACATCCCGGGGAGATCAAGGTCGATTGCGAACTTATGCGACCCATCGCATTTTGCGCGGCCGTCAAGCCTGCGCACCGGTTTTCCGATGAGCTTAAACTCGGAAGGATTTTTGAGAGCAACCTTGTCGGGGATTGGTCGTCGGGCAGCCTCGTTTGCCAGATCCGAATAACGAGCAGAGCGATTTCCCGGACCGTAGACTATGCTGCTCGCCGTGCGACATTGCTCGGGCTTTACGCGCCAACCATCGGCCGCGGTTTGGACCAACATGGACCGCGCTCTCGCGCCCAATTGTCGATACTGCGGAAAGGAGTTAGCAATCGCGGTCGACCCGCCCACCCACTGGACGCCGATCAGAGGATCTTTATAGACATCTGCCGCCGGAGCTAGTTCAGCGATCACCTGAGACCAATCAGCGTCCATCTCGTCGGCCAGAATCATGGGTAATGCGGTGTGCGTACCCTGACCAACTTCAACTCGATTGACTTGAATGACAATCTTGCCGTCGGGCCGAATGTGGATAAACGCATCGGGCGGAAAAATCTTCGCTGGTGGAGCCTGCCCTGCTTCCTGAGCTGAAGTAGGAAGGTCGAGATAAAGCGAAACCATCAGTCCGCCGGCAGCGGCGGCAGAGACGCGGAGAAAGTTGCGTCGATCGATCGTTCCCTGTTCTCTGATTGTTTGTTTCAAGGTCACCTGTTCTAAGCCAAATGCTTCGAAGCATCCTTAATAGCCTGCCGAATACGAACATATGCAGCACACCGGCAGAGATTCCCGCCCATCGATTCCTCGATGTTGTCGTCGGTAGGCTTCGGATTTGCTTTCAGCAACGCGCAAGCGCTCATGATTTGTCCACTCTGACAGTAACCGCATTGCACGACATCCTTCTCTACCCATGCTTCCTGAACTATGCGGCCAACAGGATCTGAGCCGATGCCTTCAATGGTGACGATTCGGCGATTGCCTAAGAGCGAAATCGGCACCACGCATGAACGAGTGGCAACGCCATCGAGATGGACCGTGCACGCGCCGCAGACGCTGATGCCACAGCCATATTTCGTTCCGGTCATTTTTAGTTCTTCGCGCAACACCCATAGAAGCGGCGTCGATGGATCGACGTCCACCTGCTTGCGCTGGCCGTTCACATTGAGTTGGTAAGTTGCCATGTCGATCTCCCTGCTCATCGAGGACAAGGCATACCCGCGTCGATCCACTGCCGAGTTGCGGTGACAAATTCTGCGTGGGTGAGCGGCGGTAACGTTCGCATCGCTCCGTTTTGTCTTCGACCCGGGTTCCAGGCCCAGAGCACCAGAGGCTCTTCCTCATTATGCTTGAGTAAGCCTGATGCATTGAGACCGCCATTCCTGGTGCGATCGGTTAAGGAGTGACAGACGACGGCGCTCGATAGCGGCTGATCATCTTCGTCCTGCCATCGCATTGAAAGCGGCGCCAGATGCCAGTTGTGACCGCCGGGCACTCCCGTGCTATCGGCGTTTGCTGATTGGTGACAGCTAACACAGTTCAATCCCGGTACACCTTTGCCTTCTGGTCCACGAATGACATTCGCGAAGTGACGATGACGGTCATCACCTTGCTGCGGATAATTCGTCGCTGTATGACAATTTATGCAGCGGGGAGAAATCAGGACCGAGTAAACCTGTTGCCACGCCACCAATCCATCGGATTTGGATTGCCGCTTGAAATGATTGCTACTGAAAGCGCTTCGCGACATGACGATGCATGCCCCAACGAAGAGCAATAGCAAGAGGCCGCGAACCATCAATTCACCTCATTCTGGACTATGACTACGGCCATCTGCCTTGCTCAAGTGCTGCGAAGGCTACAACCCTCGTAGTTACACTATGTCGAGATCGTGCCGCCGTCGATCTGTATTCAGCACCGATAGTGGATGACGCCTGCCGGGGAGTATGCAAGAATCCAATTGATGCGTCCAAGAGTTTGTTTTGATGATTCCAATACCTGGGAGGTATCGAATGGAATTGCGACATTTGCGGTATTTCGTGGCAGTTGGCGAGGAGCAACATTATAGTCGGGCGGCCGAGCGCCTCCATGTCGCTCAGCCGGCCTTATCACGGCAGATTCAGGATTTAGAGAAAGAGATGGGTTTCGCTTTATTCGATCGATTGCCACGAGGCGTCCGATTGAGCGCGGCGGGAAAACTATTTTTGACCGATGCACGTCGCATCTTGCAAGACGTCGATGAGGCGAAGCGTCGTGCTGAGCGGGTAGCTCACGGCAAAGCCGGTACGCTTCGAATCGGAATTGCCACTGCCGTGTCCTGGCACGGCTTGGTTGTAGATTCCTTTCGCGAATTGCGGCGTTGGCAGCCGGGCGTCGAACTGGAGCTGCGTCATCTGCTTTCTATTGATCAAGTTGAAGCCATCCTGTCGGGCCGGCTGGATGCTGGGTTTGCCGCCTCTCTCACGCCGTGGCACAAAGATTTGGCACATTGGGAATTCGCCCAGGAAAGAATGGTCCTGGCAGCGCCCAAAGGCCACGCACTAACGAAGCGAAAAACAATTCGATTGCGGGATCTGCGGGACACTCCGTTCGTCTGGTTCCCCCGCTGGGTAAATCCAGCCTTCTATGATCGAATGATGCAAGCGTGTGCTCGCGGCGGGCTCAGCGCTCCGCGCGTTGTTCAGGAGGCTCCGGATCGCGACACGAATTTAGGTCTTGTTCAGTGCCGGATTGGACTCTCCTGGCAACCCGAAACCGTGCGTTGGCACTGTCCCAAGGGAATCGTTTTGCTCCCGGTTGTTGATATGGATGTCCGCCTCTCCTTTAACCTAATTTGGAAGAAGGACAATTCATCGCCTTTGTTGCAGAGATTTGTAGCTCAGGTCGAAGCCTTGGAGCGAAAGACATCAGTGCGCGCTGACGCCATTAAGAAATAGCAAACAGGAAACCGGGTTTGACGAGTAGAGCCTGAAGAAGCTGAGTCTGCGGGGAGTCGCTGAGGCGCATAAGCATCAGCTCAATCGTTCGGACCGTTGTCATTTCCCTATCTTGATCGTTTGCCCCATTCGTCTTCAACCGACGGAGGGAGATCCTGCGAATTCTTAAGCAGACTTACGAGTTGCCAAATCTCTTCATCCGAGAGCATGCCTCCCCAGGCCGGCATGCCGGTGTTCCTTATACCGTGCTTTATGAGCCAGAAGAGTTGCGCATCCGTGTACTGTGACATTCCTTCGGGAAGTTGCGGAGCCGGGGGATAAAACGATCGTCCATACACACTTGCGTTGCCGCCGGGCGTGCTGTGGCACCGGGCACACATCGCCTTGTAGGTATCGACTCCGGCTTTCAGGTTGTCTTCGTTGAGCGGCAATGGATTCGTTTCTCCAGAGGCATGACGGACAATGGAAGCGTGAAGCACTGCCGGCATAATCCGCGCTTCGAGATTTGAGTGTAGCCCGTCTGCGCTTACCGGCATCAAGCCAAGCCGCGTTACCGCGAGAGCTGCCAACAGGAATATCGTTAACATCAAAACAGCACCTAACAGAACTTTTCTCACAACACTCTCCTCGGCTTGTTTAGGGATCGCCTATGGTCGACGGAATTCACCGCAGGTAGCCGGACTGAGTGAATGATTCGACGCGCGAGTCAAGGGACTCTGCCTCAAGGCCTTCAGCCCGCGCGTCGATCAACAACGTCCACCGTCTTTTTTTGCCCAGACCGACCCCACTTCGGCCTGTGCGCTTTTATGGACGTTGGAATTGTTCACGAGAGTCACTCAGTCACGATCACTGTGCCCGTCATCTCTTCATGGCCATCGCCGCAGAACACATCACATGAAAAAGTGAACTTCCCTGTCTTGTCCGGCGTGAATCGAACGCGAGTAACTTTTCCCGGCGACACGTTAGTACGAACACCGAAAGCCCGAAGATTGAATCCATGTTCGCGATCCGCGGACGATATTTCGAACACCACTGGCTCGCCTTTCTTCAAAGTGATCGAGTCCGGGCTGAAGTCGAACTTTTTGGCCGTGATGTGAATCACTCGCTCGGCCGGCACCGCATTCGCTCTGGTGTAAATTAGTAAGCCCGAAACAACTGCGCTCGCCAGCAGCACACCTGTTAGTAGAATTCTCTTCTTATGATTCATCGTTATGCTCCAGTAACATTGAGTTCTTTGATTTCGTACTTCGCCTGTTTTGGCTCAGCTTCGATACTCCTCAGACCCAGACCTTTATAGGGCGCACTTGCATCCCACGGCACCGGCGCCTTCTTCGGCACCGAACCCGGCGCCGGCAAAGGAAACATCAGAGACTTCGCCGAGTGGTGGGCGATGTGTCCCGTCATGTGGTGGTTCTCCTGGTGTATGTGCCCGTAGAACACGGTCACATTCTTGTGCGGCATCAAAGCATCGATTACTGCAGAGCCATCCTTGGTGGACCAATCCCAGTCGGGATATAGATCGAACAGCGGCCGATGCGTCAGCACCACGATCCGCGCATCAGTCTTTTGTTGTTTCAAGTCTGCTTTCAGCCAGTTGAGCTGTGAATCGCCGACAACGGCGCCCGGATCAGAGACGTTGTCGATCACAATGAAGTGCACACCTTTGTGGTCAAAGGTGTAATTGAGTTTCCCGAATGCCTCCTGATACGCATCACCCCGATCAAGCGAAGCGTCGTGCTCGCCCGCCATGAAGTGAACTGTCGGGACTTTTAGACCGCCGACAATGTCTTTGAATTGCGACATTCTGTCTTTGCGGACCTGCACGTCGTCGGTGGTGTGCGTAAGATCGCCGGTAAAGACTATGAAGTCCGGTTGTACTTCGAGGCTGTTTACCGCCTGCACCGCTTTCTTAAGCGTGCCTTCGGCATCCGGATTCACCTTTGGTCCGGCAAAGCCCCAATGCGTATCCGAGAGTTGAACGAAGTAAAAGTCGTTTTCAACTTTTGCATTTGCATAATCCACGACCGAGCCGAGGGCATTAAGACCGAAGCCCCGACTTAAACTTGAAGCGAAAACGATTCCACCGCCTAATCCGGCGAGTTTTATGAAGCCGCGCCTATCAAATTTGCTCATTCGCATCCTCCCAAACTAGAAGTTACCGACTCTCGGAACATCCACTATTAGCCATACCGACTGGGCTTCGAAAATATTCCCGCGGCTTTCGACTAAAGGCGGATTGAGAAAGGTCAACGGCGGTAGTCGCTTATGAGACTCAGGGAATTTTTCGACGACTGGCGTTGATGCTTTGATCTGATGGCCCAGGTTGAGGTGCGCCTGTCAAGAAAACCGTACAGAAGAGGAGAAAGCACAGACGCCAGGATTAATCGCGAGATCCAAATGGCCTCATTGTGCGCTTGCAGTGTGGGTGAAATAACTACAAAGCTGGTAAGGCGTATGAGGCTTGTTACAGCGCACATGGTAAGAGCGACAAACATGCGAATGATAATCTGCTTCATGATATTCCTTTCATTTCTGCAACCTGGAGGTCCACTGCGCCCCCTGGATTTGCGTCAGACACAATCCTGACTTTCTCAAAAAGGAATACTCATTTAGCAGCTATTTTATTCCGCGAGGGTTAGCTTTCGCTGAGAAGAGGTGGAATCTCGGGCGTCTTAAGTTGTTGCAGAATACGTTCTACCTATTGCGCTTGCTGCACCAGCCGCGCGAATTCATGCAACTCAACACCGTTCAGATCGGATATGGCCCAATAAGTCATGCCTGAGTTGGTCCAATGCAGCAGGTTGTATCCCTGACGTTTCGTACCTACTTCACTGGTGGCGTTGCTTTGCTCAGCCGGCCAGATATACAAATTGATGTAATGCTTCTGGCGCTGGTAGATAAGCGCGGCGACAGCTCTGTTATTCAGGTACTCGAGTCTGCCTCCCAACAACGGAAACCCCTGACTGGAAAAATCCTTAACCGGTGGAGCGAAATCGAGCTTGCCATCGAACCAGGGCTTTACTGTGTGCTGATCGGACGAGATCACATCGGTGCGATGACTTTCCAGCTGCAACGAGCGGACGTGATTGGAAACCATTTCCTGGGCGAGGAACTCATCTCCGGAAGGACGTAGACCTGGCACCGCCCGCCAGATGACCAACCCCAGCACGAGTATTAAAGCCATTGCTGCAACTGGGAGCCAGCGCCAGCCAAACAAGCGGCGGCCGACTTCAGATTTTGCCTCGCGACGTAAGGATGATCGAATCCGCTTTTCCAACTTCGGCGGTGCAGAATGATAGAGCGAGCTGTCCTTGAAAGCAGAACGCAGTGCTGTCTGGTTGTGATAAGCGCTCGCGCAGGCCTGGCATTCCTGCATGTGCTGCTCAACTTCCAAACTTCTGGCCAGATCCAGCTCTCCGTCTACGTACGCGTGAAGAAACTCCTGTGTGATTTGACAACTCAACTTAAGACCTCCGTTTGCGTGTGACTCGCAAGAATCTGTTGTAGACGCTTTCGGGCGCGCGCCAAACGAGACATCACGGTGCCGAGCGGGAGATCCGCCACTACTGCAATCTGCTTGTAAGACATTTCATCCAACTCGCGCAGCACCAACACCTCGCGAAATTCCAACGGTAACTCTTCCACAGCTTGTCTCAGCATTTGGGCATCGGCCTTTTGCAAAAGCAGTGCTTCCGGATTCAAGTCGTCGCTCTTAACCTCGTGCTGTTCATCATCCAGCGGCGTGTTCAGCTGCGCTGAGCGATTCTGCTGCATCCAGGTGTAACTCGTATTCCTAACGATCCCCAGCAGCCAGGCACGCCCATCCTCCCCATGAAATCCGCCGAAGAACCTGAAGGCGCGCAGATAGGCTTCCTGCACCACATCTTCGGCGTCCGCGTCATTGCGCGTCAGCCAGCGCGCCAGGTTATAGGCCGCGTCGAGGTGCGGTAAGACCGCTGTCTCAAAACTGGCGAGTTTGCTTTGCCCTTCCAATCTGTCTTCCTGCTTACCTTACATCATCAACTGTAAGACCGATTCTCAGCCTCTTTTATTCCCGGCTTCTCTCAATCTTTTGTCCGGGAATATTGATCATCGAAAACCAGTATAAAAATGTAAAGGCCGCCCTGAGCTGGGCAAACCAGATGGAAGAAGCGTTTCCAACCCAAACTAACATGCTCTGCCGTAATGCGATTAATAGCGGCCGCGCACAGCCCTTTGAGGAGATTTTCCGGCTCCATCACCGGCGAGTCTATTCCCTATGTCTGCGAATGATTGGAAATTCCACTGAGGCTGAAGATTTGACACAAGACGTTTTTGTGCTGGTCTTTCGCAAGCTGGGAACCTTTCGCGGGGAAAGCGCTTTCACTACCTGGCTGCACCGGCTGACGGTTAACCAGGTGCTGATGCACTTCCGCAAGAACCATGTAAGAAAAGAACAGTTGACCGAAGATGGCGAAATGCCCGCCGGGATAATGGTTGACCTAAACAGATTGAACCGCTCGCCGGTTCTCGATCGTCTTGCACTGGATGAAGCGATTGCGCAACTGCCGCAGGGCTATCGGCTGGTCTTCGTGTTACATGACGTAGAAGGATTGGAACACAGCGAAATTGCCTCCCTCCTGGGCTGCTCAATCGGAACGTCCAAGTCGCAATTACATAGAGCGCGGATGAGAATGCGTCTCCTGCTCAAGCAACGAACCGGTCCCAGATAGGCGTCGCCTCGTTGCTGTGACTGGCCTAGCTTTTTTAAGCGAGATACAGTCTCACAATCGAAACAGACACCAACGATCTAACCGAGCGCTGAGTCTACTATGGCAAGCGGGCTGTCGTTTGAGACATATGTTACTTCTCTCAAACCGAGCACGCTGCGCAGCTTGTCGGCCGGCACGTCCTTCATTGGCCCAGGTGCAGGTGCGGTGCCGGGCGCCGGCTGTGGGAACGCAGTCGATCGCGCCGTGTGAAACGTAACGTTGCCTTCCACCTTCTGCAGAATTTGGTGAATGTGGCCGTTCAGCACCGTGATCGATCCGAAGCGCTTGAGATAGGAGAGAGCTTGCGCGCTGTCCTCTGTTCCCCAACCCCACTCTGGATAGATAGTCCACAAAGGTATATGAGCATAGACGACAATCGGCGTGCTGCTTGATAGTCCCTTAACATCTTTCTCCAGCCATTCCAGTTGGTCGTTTCCCAATTGACCGAACCCGTTGCCGCCGAGTCCGGTTCCAGTCCCTTGCTTTAGGTTCAGGACATTGATCAGACCAATGAAGTGCACCCCTTGATAATCGAAGCTTCGCCATCCCTGGCCCTGGGTTCCCTTGCCATATCGCTCGAGATAAATCTTGCCGTCATCCGAGAACACGTCATGCTCGCCGGGCACGTAATATACCTGGCTCGCCTTCGCGCTCTTGAGTACCTGTGTCGCGGTGTCGAACTGGTCCGGCGTCGAGAGCTGTGTAATATCGCCGGTGTGAATTAGAAATGCGGGTTGGTCTTCCAGGGCATTGATTCGGTTCACGGCCTCCTGGAAAGTTTTTGTC
>Ga0075426_10003493_pt1 | contig 11247 bp, 9 predicted proteins | sample SoiMethybrSBSTD5_FD_75304 | JGI IMG/M metagenome (GOLD analysis project Ga0075426, IMG submission 75304) | Bulk soil microbial communities from a Populus tree surrounding site in Tennessee, USA - Soil MetaG P. TD hybrid SBSTD5 | ecosystem: Environmental > Terrestrial > Soil > Tree plantation...
CAGGACCGGCTGACCGACCAGGACGAAGATGAGGATGATGATGGTCGCGATGAATACCGCCTTTACGGCGATCGCGCGCCGCTCTGCCGGCGTCATGTTCGGGGTGAGCGAGGCGAGCAACACCGCGGTGTCGATCGGGCCGATGACGGCAAAGAAGGTGGTAAATGCGGTGAGCGCGGTCTCGAGCATGGCGCCAGCTTGCAGGGGCGAGGAGCCCGACGCTTCTATCATTTTTCACCGTTAAGAACGACGCGGGGGCCGAACGAGCGTTGCTCAAGAGAACGGCATCGGATTAAGATGCTTGAAAAATAGAACACCGGAAGCGCGCCAAGCTGGGCTACAGGGTCATTTTTGCTAACCAGGACGGGCGGCTTGGCGCTGAGTGCTGAGAGGATAAGGGTCGAGGAGACGGCTGAAGCGTCTTCCCCTCCTTTTCACAGATTCTTCGACGAGATGCGGGCGCCCGACGGGACGGTCCGGCACGCCTACGCCGAGCTTGCCGGCCTTCTCGACAATCTGTCGATCGATTCCCTCGTCACGAAGCAGAACGCAGCCGAGGAGCTGTTCCGCAGGCTCGGCATCACCTTTGCAGTCTACGCCGAAGGCGGCTCGACCGAGCGGCTGATCCCTTTTGACCTGATCCCCCGCATCCTCGACCGCTCCGAGTGGGATCTCGTGGAGCGCGCGGGGTTGAGCAGAATGAGCTCCGGCGGCACGAGGCCCGCCTTAATGATCTCCTGGTCGTGATAGATGTCGTAGAGGAAGACGTTGATCGCCTTGACTCTTTGGATGCAGCCCCGGTTCCGGCCCGAGATGCTCGGCATCGAGCCGCCGAACCGCCTCGTTCATTCTCGCCGGGCAGCTCAAAGGCGGGCAGCTCAGGCTGTTCCTGATCTACGACGCAGGCAACTTTATTGAGGCTATGGGAGACACCAACTATTTCCAGATCGGCGAGGTGAAATACGGCAAGCCCATCCTCGACCGCATCATCCAGCGCAACACGAGCTTGAGCGACGCGGCCAAATGCGCGCTGATCTCGTTCGACTCAACCATGCGCTCAAATGTCTCGGCCGGTCCGCCGATCGACCTTCTGATCTACAGGCGCAATTCGCTGAAGAAGGACTTCACCATCCGCCTCGAGGATGACGATCCCTATCTCCAGGCCATCCGGGATGGCTGGGGAGGGGCGATCCACAAGGCCTTCCACGACATCAGCCACGATCCGGGCTGGACCTTCTAATCCGCCGCGCACGAAAGCGCCTAACCGAAAAGAGTCAGGCCTAATAGCCGCGCTTCTCTCCGGCGGGCCGGACATGACCCGGAGCCGTGCGGGCTGAGGACGTTGCGCTTGCCAAATCCTGCGCAACCTGCTTGCCGGTAGCCGCCGCGGCCGAACTGCTCTCCTGGATGAATTGCGCCGCGAGGTCGCGAATCTCCTCCAATTGATGCACGAAGGCTTCCATCTGCTTCCGCGCGTGCTGCGTCTGGAGGTCGAACGCCTGGTTCAGGTCTTTGGTCTCGGTGAGCTTCAGCGCGAGGGCGAAGTTTGCTTCGGCGTTATTGCGGGTGATCTCCGCGACCTTGGCGTTCAGCGCGGTCAAGCCGGTGCGCGCCGATTGCGAGCCGGTCTCGAGCGACTTCCAGGTCTTTTCGCTGGTCGAGGCGAACGTATCGAAAGCCCGCTTTGCCTGCTCGATGCTCATCTTCATGAGATCGCGCATCGATTCCGGAATCTCCGGCTTCATGAATGCCTCATTGGCCATGCTACTCTCCTTGATGCCTACCTGCCCTTCCTCATTTACGTGGTGCTGTGGCTCGCACCCATCGTTCATTCGGCATATGGCCTTGTCGACGGCCAGGAGCCAAGTGCTGTAGGGCCACGACGCAGCCCACCAAAAGCCTTTGAGCAGCAACAATAGCATGAGCAGGTTCCTTGCGGCAGGGAAGAAGGCGGCCGCCACAATTCATCATGGCTGAAACCCCGCGCTGGCACGAGCGGTGCGGTAATACGTCCTTTTTGCAATTCGGGATTTCCTCGACGAAAGCGTGTTGTGCGCCAAATCCGCCCTGGGCTAGAACGCTGGGTCAGTCAGCTAACGGGAGGCCAAGACCGGCCCATGAACATCCATTTTCACCGCGCCACACCTGGCGGTATCGCCGACGAGGCCGCACTCGAACAATTCCAGAAGCAGTGGGCGACCTACCAAAAGCTCGTCGATGCGGACGCGCTTTCCCACAAGGAGGTCGGGACGGTGCTTCACGACACGCTCAAGGCCATCCATCTGCCATTCGCTTTCCTCGACATCGCTTGCGGCGATGCTGGCCAAATGAAGCACGCACTCGCCGGCACCGAGGTTAACCACTATCAGGGCATCGATCTGTCAGAGCCCGCGCTCGAACTCGCCGCCAAGAACCTGAAGTGCGTACCCTTCGCCGTCGAGCTCGACCATCGCGATTTCGTCGAGGCTCTGGAGGGGCGGCCCGAGCCCGCCGATGCGGCGTGGTGCGGGCTTTCCATCCACCACCTCTCCACCGAGGGCAAGCTTGAGCTGCTCGCCGCCATCCATGGTTCGACCAGCAAGATGCTGATGATCTATGAGCCGACACTCGCCGACGGCGAGGACCGCGAGGGTTATCTCGCGCGCTTCAGGCGCGTGAACCGACCTGCCTGGCCATTCTTGACCAAGGACGAGTGGGATCAGATCGATCACCACGTCACCACCTGCGACTTTCCCGAAAGCCCAGCCACTTGGCTCGACATCGGCCGCAAGGCAGGCTTCTCGGCAGCCAATCAGGTTTTCAGCGATCCCACTGGCTTCTACAGCGTCTAGCGCTACGACCACTAAGGCCGCCTATTCCACGATCATCGCTGTCAGTGTCTCGAGGCGATCGGCCTCCGCCGCAGGCTTGTCCCAGCGGATGCGGTGAATGCGCGGGAAGCGCATGGCAACCCCGGATTTGTGTCGCGTCGAGCGGTGCACCGAGTCGAACGCGACCTCGAACACGAGCTTCGGCTCGACCTGGCGCACGGGACCGAAGCTCTTGACAGTATGGTTGCGCACCCAACGGTCGAGCTGCTTCAGCTCTTCGTCGGTGAAGCCAAAATAGGATTTGCCGACCGGCACCAGTTCCGGCTCGCCGCCGTCGCCGTTCCGCCAGGCGCCGAAAGTATAGTCGGAATAATAGGACGAGCGCTTGCCGCTGCCGCGCTGAGCATACATCAGCACGGCATCGAGGGTGAGCGGCGCCCGCTTCCACTTGAACCAGTGGCCCTTCGGACGCCCCGCAATGTAGGGACTGTCGCGGCGCTTCAGCATCAGTCCTTCGATGCCAGTCTCACGCGCGCCGGCCCACAGCTTTTCCAGCTCGGAAATCGAGCCGAAGTCGATGATGCCGGAAACGTCCGTCCGCGGCGGTCCTTTTGCAGCGTGCCACGCTTCGAGCCGAGCACGTCGCTCGATGAACGGAAGCGCGCGAAGATCCTCACAGCCCTCGAACAGCATGTCGTAGAGGCGAATATGGGCGGGATGGGACTTCAACATGGTCGGCGTCACGCTTTTGCGGCCGAGCCTTTGCTGGAGATCGTTGAATGGCGCGACTTCGCCGTCACGCACCACCAGCAACTCGCCATCGAGCACCGCACCTTCCGGAATACTCTCGACCACATCGGGAAAGGAGCTAGAGATGTCATCGCCGGTGCGCGAGAACAGCCGCTTCTCGCCGCCTTGATGAACCGCCTGCACGCGGATACCGTCCCATTTCCATTCGGCCATGAAGTCTTTGGGATCGATCAGGGCAAGCTCCTTGTCCTCGATTTGGTGAGAGAGCATCAGCGGCTTAAACGTTGCCCGCGTGCCAATCTCGGGGCGCGGGGCCGTGCCGGACAGCCAGGCGAACAGCTCGCGGTAGGGCGGAGCGACGCAGTGCCAGACCTCTTCGATCTCGGAGAGCGGCTTGTCCGACCACTCGGCAAGCGCGGTCTTGGCTAGCCGACCGGAGACGCCGACCCTCAGCTCGCCGGTCATAAGCTTGATCAGGGCCCAGCGCCCAGTCGCATCGAGATGATCGAGCCAGTTGGCAAGCAAGCCGGGCACCTCCATCGCCAGCGCCGATTGCAAGGTCTCGACTACAATGGCAAGCCGCGGCGGCTCCTGTCTGGGGGCCTTGGCCGGCCAGATCAGCGCGATAGTCTCAGCGGTGTCGCCGACATAGTCGCGCGAGAGATCGAACAGCACTGGATCGACTCTCGGCACCAGCAGATCGCTCAAGATGCGCCGAAGCGGCAACCTGAAGAACAGGCCGTCGGTCAAGGCGGCCAGCGCATAACCCCGATCTGGATCAGGCGTCGTGGCGAAATAATCGGCGAGCAGCCGAAGCTTGTCATTGCGCGACGGCGTATAAGCGAGCCGGTCGAGAAGCTCCGCGAAGGGCTTCATTCGTCCTCCTCCTCGCGGCCGACCAGCGCAAGCGCCCGGCCCCTGCGTCCCGTCGATTGAATGTGGTGCAGCAGAGCGTCCTCGCGGCCATGCGTGACCCATACTTCCTCCGCGCCCGTCTCCGCGATTGTCGCGGTCAACTCGTTCCAGTCGGCATGGTCGGAGACCACCAATGGGAGCTCGATGCGCTGCTGGCGCGCTCTGGCGCGGACCCGCATCCAGCCCGAGGCGAACGCAGTAACCGGATCGGGAAGCCTCCGGGACCAACGGTCAGCGATCGCGGTCGGCGGGGCGAGCACAATCTCGCCTTTCATCTCGTCTCGCGCAGTGCCCGTGGCCGGCTTCAGCTCCCCGAGCCGCACACCGAAACTTTCATACAAGTTGCAGCAGGCTTGCAGTGCGCCATGCAGATAGATCGGGCGCTCATAGCCAGCTTCGCGCAGCACGGCGATCAGGCGCTGGCATTTGCCGAGATTGTAGACGCCGATCACGTGCGCCCGCTCGGGGAAGTGTGCCCGCGATCTCAAGAGTTTCGCGACCTCCTCGCGCGCGTCGCCGTGCTGGAACACCGGCAGACCGAAGGTGGCCTCGGTGATGAAGAGATGGCAGTGAAGAACCTCGAAGCCGAGGCAGGTGGGATCCGTGCTTCTCTTGTAATCTCCCGACACGACGACCCGCGCACCCTTCCATTCGATCAATACCTGAGCGCTGCCGAGCACATGGCCGGCAGGCATGAGCGTCACCGTCACGTCTCCGACCTGAAGCGGCTCGCCGTAAGTGGCAATCTGGGTACCCCGCGTCCCAACTGTCCCGAGCCGCGTCTTCATCACCGCAAGCGTTTCGGCGGTGGCGAGGACATGCTCATGTCCCGGCCGCGCGTGGTCGGAATGGCCATGAGTAATGACGGCGCGCTTGGCCCCGCCATAGGGATCGATATGAAAGCCGCCGGGCCGGCAATAGAGGCCCTTTGGGTCCACGGTCAGCCAAGAGCTGAATTGATCAGGTCTCATTGCGGACCTTTTGTGTGGAACAAATCACGGTTTTTACTACCTATACTTGAATTGCTGCGAGTTGCACGACACACGGTTGCTAAACCCTGATGGAATTCCCGCAAAAGATGCAACATCGTCGACCCGATGTGGCGGCGAGTGTTCGCCATGTGGGGGCATTCCAAGAAGCGTATTTCGGCTGGGCTGCGCCTAAGCGGAGCAGGAGGGCTTTCGTTCCTTTGCCTCTGCCTTTTCGGAGGCTCGGCGTTAGCCGAATTCGAGTCGCCGAAGAGTGAGTACTTCACCGGCTTTGAGGCGAGCGACAACTACGCTAGCGACTATGTGGGCGCGGGCTATGCGCTAGGCAAGGCAGGGCTCTATGAGCCTGGCTTCCGGCTCCGCGCGGTGGGTGCGTATGGGCGCTACCGTTATGACGGCGCGCTGCTGACTGACCACGGTTATGTGCCGGCGACGTTCGATGGGGAGGACGCGTTCCTCGCGGCGCTTGCAGGATACCAGTTCCGCACCGGGCGTCTCATCACCAAGCTGTTTGCCGGCATCGAGGCCGAGGACCAGCATATCGTACCGCACGATCCCAACAACTCGGTGCAGGGCAGCGCGCTGGGTTTGAGATTGCAACAGGAGACTTGGCTCGACATCTCGCCCCGGTTCTACCTGTCAGCCGACGCGTCCTACGGCACCGCCTTCCATGAATATTGCGCGCTCTCGCGGCTCGGCTTCCGCGCGACGCATCGCTTCGCGCTCGGCCTGGAAGGCGGCGCGCTCGGCAACGAGGAGTACGACGCTGGCCGCGCCGGCGGCTTTCTGCGACTCAGCCGAATTCACGCTCTAAGGCGGGTTCACCGGCAACTATCTCGAGGATGACCCGAGCGGCTACGTCGCTCTCGGTATTTATCGGTCGTTCTGAGGCTTTGGGAGAGGTCAGGCTTTGCCAGATTGCACTGCCGGCCCCGCTCCGGCAGTGCTTGGCCTCGTCTCGGCTTGCGGTGACATAGACCTCACACGGCTCGGCACGGCAAGCATCACCCTCTCTGGTCGTGCATCCTGTGTAAGAGGGATGTCCACGGGTGGTTCCCCAAGGACTCTCTCCAACGATGAGCATGACATGAAGACGACAGACAAAGCAAACGAGAGTTCTCGCTTACCCGCATTTTCTTTTCGCTGCTGTGAAGGCGCTCGAGCGCATGCGACAAAGCGCAACACAGAGTGCGCGAGTTGCGACTAACCGACTTGCAGCGATGCATTCAGGGGTGCTGTCGAGCGACGAATCCCATTCGCGCGACAGCGCAAGTCCCTCGCGACGGTGATATTTTTGCGACGGCTTCGCGTCTACGGGGCAGCTTGGGACGTGCTTGGGCGCGCGCCCTTGCCTTTAGCAGCTTCGGCTTCTCGCGGTTTGTCGGCTTCTGGAGGAGGCGGTGGCGGCTTCCATTCCTGGAAGCGCTTGGCAAGCTGCTCGCCGTGCTGGTTCCACCAGGCCTCATCGAAGCGCAGCGCTTTTTTGAAATTGTCAGGTGACGTCGGCAGGAAGTCCTTCATCTCCACCGCGATCACCGGATGCTTGCCAACAAGCGTGATTGCCGATTTCCGCATCGGGCCATAGGCGATCAGTTGAGCCTGGGCCGCGAGCCTTGCAGGATCCGTGGCGAAAGTGATGAAGCGCTTGGCACCGTCCTTGTTCTTCGCACCTTTGGGAATGGCCCATAGATCGAGATCGTAGATCTGACCGTCCCATAGAATTCCAAGTCTCTGCCGATCACCGACGACAGCGCGGAAAATCCGGCCGCTATAGCCCGCAGCCATGGAGACTTTCTTCTCAAGCAGCCAGCTGATCGGGTCCTGTGCGTTGTCCCACCACAGAACGTTGTCTTTAATCTTGTCGAGAGCCTTGAAGGCGCGATCCACCCCCTCGGGCGTAGCAAGCTGGTTGTAAACCTCGGCAGGGTCGACGCCGTCGGCGAGCAGCGCTAGCTCGAGGGTGTAGCGGGGGCCGTTTGGCAGCGCCCGTTTGCCGGGGAACCGCTTGATATCGAGCAGATCTCCAATCTGCGACGGCTGAGCTTTGGTGAACGCTTGGCGGTCGAATGCGATGGCCTCGGACCACGCAACGCTCGCGATACCACACGAGGAAATACCGCCGGAGAGGAAATCCTGGTCCGCACTCTGGCCATCAGGCGCGGCCCCGAGGCTCGAAGCCTCGATCGGCTCGAGCAGACCGTCATTGCAGAGAACGCCGAGTGTCCCGTTGGAAACGTCAACGACATCGACCTCGGTATCCGTGCCGTCGATCATCTCTTTAATCTTGGTGAGCGAGCCGTCATAGATCTCGGTCGAGACCGTGGTTCCGGTCTCCTTCGCGAATGGCTCGAAATACGCAGTCTCCTGCGATTGACCGTAAGCGCCTCCCCAGGTCGCGATATTGAGCGTGGTGCCGCTCCCGCTCAAAGTCGCGGTATCCTCGGCGACCGAGCCTGTGCCCGGCGAGAGGCTCATGGCAAGAGCCGCCGCGAGCCCGCAATGCCGTCCGAGCGCCCAAGCTCTGGAAAACATCGCGCGAATCTGGCGCTTGGCTTGCGCCGGTATTGTCGTGTTCTCAGTCACAGGCTTTCCCGTGAAGCATCAGCGCGGCGAAACCTGGGTCGCCATCGGATTCGTCTGTGTCGATCCCTCGCCGAGGGTTGGCCGGTCTGCTCTTCGGATCATCGGCTGCGACAAGGACCCACGTATTGAGACTCGCGGCGGGGCCTCTGTGCTGAGCTGCGAAGCCTTCAACGGCGTTGCGCGACTGGCGACAAACAAATTCCAATCCAGCGTCTGTTGCGCCAAATCGACCTCACCGGATCCGGATATTAGCCCGCGGCGTGTTTGCATGCTGAACATTTGGCACCAAATATGGCCGGTACCGAGGCGGCAATCGGCCCTCAAGGAATCGAATAACGTCTGATTGTTACGGCTCCAGCCTTCGCCGTCGAGGGGTGCCGCCGAGGTAAGAAGGCGAGAGAAATCGATCGGTACCGCTCCGTTCTGCGCATCCACCCTCAGCGTGCCCGAAAGCCCGTGAATGAGCTCGTCATAATCGCTGCCATAGGTCGAGATTTCAGCCTTGAGTCCGCCGGTACCCTTGAACGGCACTCCAAGCACGGGCTGTTCCAGGCAACCATCGATGGTCATGCCGGAAACGTTGCCGACGAGTGAGGCGTTGGCAGCGTCTTGCGACATGTCGATGCCAAACCGACCCGAGGCCGAGCCCCCGCACAGCTCGAGCTCGCCGATTTCGCCGGCAAGCACACCGTCTTTGGCACTGATGGTGAATCCGCCCCGTCCGAGTTTGATGGCGGTAGCAGCAATTTCGCCGGCCGAAATACGCAAATCGGCGTCGAGATACTTCACGAGTGCCTGATTGAAGATCGGGTTCGTTGCGGCCGTCACGTCGGAAATTTTTCCGTCCCCGAAATAGGAATCGATATCGAGGCGGTCGAAGGCAAGCGTTCCCTCAACGCGCGGCCGCGCACCGGGCGTGATGGCGAGAAGCCCAACGGCACTATTGCCATCGAGCGTGAAAGAGCCATCGTCGAAGGTCAGCGCGGTTCCATTCCAATGAGCGCTGCCATTTGCCGTCAGTACCTTAGGGCTCTGTCCCGTAGGCAGCGGGATGCCGGCCCAGAGCAGGAATTCCCGCGCGTTGGGGATGCCGGCTTGCACGTCCCCGTCGATTTCCAGCCCGTTGGCGAACGATGCAGTACCGCTGACTCTGGCGCTGATCGGCGTGGAGGTAAGGGTCAGATTGATCGGCAGGCTTGACCCACTCGCTGTATCGGAAGGCGCGCCGCTATCGAGAGCGAAGCGCACGGTTTTATTTCTGAGCAGGAAGGAGCCGAAGCTCGACATGGCTCCGCTGCCCGAGCTTGCATCGAACCTTGCATCGACCTTGGTGATGGTCTCGACTCCCGCGGCGGTCGGCAATTTGATCGTGCCATCGCGCAGGCGAAGAATTCCGACCGGGGCGCCACCGAGCAGATTGGCGACGACCGCCTGCGATTGCTCGGCGGTCGAGGCTGTGGGCGATGTGCTGTCTTTGAGCGTGATTTCGGCGTGGGTAAGCCGCAAGGCATCGATGCAGATCACCCCACGCAGCAGATCGGCGAGATCAAGCGTGATCTTGGCGTCCTTCGCAGTGACCGATTGCATCAGTGGAAGCCGCGAGGCGTTGCTGACTTCGATCCCGCTTTTGATCGAAACGTCTGGGAAGTAGTGGACGCGCAAGGGTCCAACCAATTTGACTTCGCCGCCGGTCCAGTCAGCCAAGGCTTGAGTTACGCGCTCGATAAGCCGAGCCGAGCCGCCGATCAGCCGAGGCAAGATTGCAAGACCGATTATGAGGAAGGCGCCGATGCCGATAAGAAGCCATTTCCAAGGGAGCTGGCGAGGCTTCATGCCGACCTTTCCCACCCGTTCGGCGTGGCCTAAGCCAAGGCCTCGCCATTCTTTGTTGGCCATTAGAAGTGCCTTTCTAGCCCGATTGTGCCGAGATAGCGAGCCCAACACACGCATTTTCCTGGCTTATCTCCCGGCGGGGAACGCCCATTCCAGGCCCCCTTCAACTGCGGCAGAACGGCTCATCCAGGCTCCCGGACGGCTTCCCGCGATGATGCCATGCTACTGGCGCCAAGCTGACCAACACTATGGTGAGCGCTGACAATCCCGCTTCCTCGTAGCGGTAAAGCGAGACCAACGTGAAGACTTGCGTTGCGAGCGTATCGAAATTGAAGGGTCTGAGCAGGAGCGTAGCGGGCAGCTCTTTCATGGAATCGACAAAAACAAGGAGAGCAGCGGCGCCGAGCGCGGGTCTCAGCATCGGTAGATGAACCTTGAACAGCATCTCGCTCACTGAGGACCCGAGGGTCCGTGCCGCTGCATCAATGTTGCGGGAGATCTTGCTCAAACCTGCCTCAACCGCGCCGAGTGATGCCGCGAGAAAACGGATCGTGTAGGCGAGCACGATGGCGAATGCGGTGCCTGACAAGAGCAGGCCCGTCGAGAGTTCGAACAGCGATCGCATCAGCCCATCGATGATGTTATCGAGCCCGGCAAGAGGAATGAGGAGCCCGATCGCGAGTACCGTGCCAGGCATCGCATAGCTAATCGCGGGAAGGGTGCTGGCAGCCTGTATTAACTGCGAGCGCGTCTGCCTGCGCGCGTAAGCGAGCACCACGGCGAAGCCGATAGCAAGAATCGCGGCTGAGGCCGCGAGCAGGAGACTATTGAGTGCGGCGTCCCAGAACTCGGGCGCGAGCCCTGCCGTCACGTGGGCTAACGCATCATGCGCTAGGACGGAGGCGGGCAGCACGAAACCGAGCAGCACGGGAAGCGCGCAAATCCCCATCGCGAGAAGCCCTTTGCAGCCTGCGAGGACCTCCTCTGGCAGATCGCGGTATTTACCGGTCGTGTGGTGATAGCGATGCCGGGCGCGTAGCGCCCGCTCGATCAGGAGCAGGACAAACACGAAGAGCAGCATCACGCAGGCGATCTGGGCGGCTCCCGCAAGGCTGTTGCGATCGAGCCATGTATCGTAGATCGCGACCGTCAAAGTTCTCACACCGAGGAATTCGACGGCGCCGATGTCATTTAGCGTCTCCATCAGTGCAAGCGCCACGCCTGCGGCAAGCGCTGGCCTGGCCAGCGGCAAGGCGACTTGCCAAAAGGTCTGGGAGGCGGTCCGGCCCAACGTACGGCTCACCTCGAGCACGCAGACCGACTGCGCGACGAAACTTGCCCGCGCGGTGATGTACACATAGGGATAG
>Ga0075426_10003495_pt1 | contig 11241 bp, 8 predicted proteins | sample SoiMethybrSBSTD5_FD_75304 | JGI IMG/M metagenome (GOLD analysis project Ga0075426, IMG submission 75304) | Bulk soil microbial communities from a Populus tree surrounding site in Tennessee, USA - Soil MetaG P. TD hybrid SBSTD5 | ecosystem: Environmental > Terrestrial > Soil > Tree plantation...
GATTCTAAGATCGCAGCGCGCTTGCTGCGGAATGCCTCTTCCCAGTCCGGCACAAACAGCCTGCCAACGCGACAGAGAGCTCATGGCTTAATCACGGTCCGTAAAAAGTCATCTGCCTGCACGATTGCGCTTGGCCGTAGGCTTCAATTCCGTCGTCTTGTCCGGGTACGGACAGAGATCGTTGATCACGCACAGCGGGCAGCGCGGCTTCTTGGCGATGCAGACGCGCCTCCCGTGATATTGCAGCAGGTGGCAGAAGCGGATTTGCTTCTCCCGCGGCACGATCGGCGTCAGATCGAACTCGATCTTGTCCGGATTGGTATTCTTGGTGAGGCCGAGCCGCTGCGACAGGCGCATCACGTGCGTGTCGACGCCGATGCCCGGAATGCCGAACGCGTTGCCGAGCACGATGTTGGCCGTCTTCCGTCCGACGCCCGGCAGCGTGATTAGCTCGTCGAGCGTTCGCGGCACCTCGCCGTTGAAATTTTTCACCAGCTCCTCGCAGCAGCTCTTGATCCGTCCCGTCTTGATGCCGGCGAAATTGATCCTGCTGACCAGATCGAAAATCTCCTGCCGCGGCGCGTCGGCGTAATCCTTCGCGGTCTTGTATTTCGCGAAGAGCGCCGGCGTGATTTGGTTTACGAGGCTGTCGTGCGACTGCGCGGCGAGGATGAGCGAGACGAGCAGCTCGAGCGGATTCGTGTAATCGAGCGCGAGCTTCGCGTCGGGATGCTCCTTGTCGAGGCGCTCGATGATCTTCTTGACGCGCTCGCGCGTCGCCGCTAGGTCGGTGGTGTTTTTAGCCGGTTTCGCCATTTTGCTTTTCCGGGGAATCATGTTAGCAGATTATAGACCGAGGGAGGAATAGACGAATGGATTTGAAAGAGTTGCGCCGGCTGCCGATGCCGAAGCTCCGCGATCTGGCCAAGGCCGAGACCGACCTCCAAGGCGTCGGCGGCATGGAAAAAGAGGAGCTGATCAAGGCGATCGCGAAGGCGATGAATATCCCCTACGACGTCACCGGGAAAGACGTGAACGCGATCCATTCGATCAAGCACGATATCCGCGAGCTGAAAAAGGAAAAGGGCGCGCTGCTGACCTCGTCCCGCGACGCGAAGAAATTGAAAAAAGTTCAGAGAAAGATCAAGCGGCTGAAGCGCTTGACGCGCCACCTGGCGCACGAAGCGAAGAGCGCCCCCGCCGCGCCGGCCGCCGAGGCCGCGCCGGCGGCTGCTCCCGCCGCAGCCCCGGCTGCCGCCGCGCCCGAGACGCCGCCCGCCGCCGGATAGCAAGATGAAAAAGCCGTCCGGTTTCAAAGGCCGCGGCTCCGCCGACAATCCGAAAAACCGGTTCGAGAAGGTCGAGCGCGTCGCCGAGCCCGAAGCCGACGAGACCTCCTCGCCGGCCACACAGTTTCTCCCCGACACTTCGAAATCGATTATCGCCTACAACGACAGTCCCGACGTCGGCTTCGACGCGAGCATCAATCCGTATCGCGGCTGCGAGCACGGCTGTATCTACTGCTACGCGCGGCCGACGCATGAATATCTCGGCTTCTCCGCCGGTCTAGATTTCGAGACGCGCATTATGGTGAAGCGCGACGCGCCGGAGCTCCTGCGCAAAGAGCTTTCCAATCCGCGCTGGAAGCCGCAGGTGCTGGCGTCCAGCGGCGTGACCGATTGTTACCAGCCGATCGAGAAGAAGCTCGAGATCACGCGCCGGTGCCTCGAGGTGCTCGCCGAGTTTCGCAATCCGGTCATCATCATCACGAAAAATCATCTCGTCACGCGCGACATCGACATTCTCTCGGAGCTCGCGCGCCACGACTGCGCGGCGGTGTTCGTCTCGATCACGACCCTGGACGAAAAGCTCTCCGGGCTGATGGAGCCCCGCGCGTCACGGCCGGCGCGGCGTCTGGCAGCGATCGCTGCGCTCGCCCGCGCCGGTATTCCGGTCGGCTACCTGCAGGCGCCGATGATTCCCGGTCTCACCGATTCCGAAGCGCCGGCGATCGCGGCGGCGGCAGCCGAGGCGGGCGCGCGCTATGCGGGTTATGTGCCGCTGCGACTTCCGCACGCCGTGAAAGAGCTGTTCGAGGATTGGCTCGAGCGAAACTACCCTGACAGAAAAGAGAAGGTGCTGAACCGCATCCGCGCGATCCGCGGCGGCAATTTGAACGACCCCAATTTTCACAGCCGCATGAGGGGGCAGGGGATTTACGCGGAGCAGATGGCCGAGCTTTTCCGGCTCGCGTGCAAGAAAGCCGGATTCAAAGACCGCTCGCCGCAGCTGAGCACCGACCATTTTCGCCGGCCGAAAGAGCAGCTGAAACTTTTCGCGTAACCGAACCGTAACCGGTAACCTCTTGACATAGCTCGTCTTCCGGCTTACTTGTACGGAGATTTTGAAGGGTTCGCCCACCGGGGCGTCTAACGTTGCAGAAGGAGGTGAATAAACCCATGAAAAGCATCCTGAGATTCCTGCTTGTTCCTGTTGTCACGCTCACGTTCGCCGGCGCCGTTTCGGCGCAGACCGGACCGACAGGCGGCACGGGGCCGTCGAAGTCTTCGACGCCGGCGACGAAGTCGGATACGACCAAGTCGACCGAAAAGAAGTCGGCTGCGGCGAAAACGCAGCGCGTGCGCGGCGAGCTGACCGCGGCGGACGCGAAAGTCGGCACGGCCAAGGTGAAGACCAAGGACAAGGAACTGAGCCTGAGCACCGAAAGCCAGGAGGTGAAAGACTCGCTGGCGAAGATGAAAGTCGGCGACACGGTCCGCGTCGCCTACACCGAGAGCGAAGGCAAGCTGATGTTGAAGGCGATCTCGAAGACGAAGCTGCCGGCCACGAAGTCGGGCTCGACGAGCTCTTCGACAACGTCGAAGTCGTCGACCGACACGAAGCCCGCGACGAAGTAACTCTCGGCTCTCTCGATCGAGAGGCGCCTGAGAGTTCAGGCGCCTCTTTTTTTCTTCTTTCCCCTCCCGATCATTCTTGATACGTAGAGAGCGTCGGACATGCGCTCTCTCCATCGTCCCTGGTTCATTGCGGCGCTCGCCTTTCTTATCCTCGGCTTCGGCCGCGGGCTGACTTCCTCCTTCGGCGTCTTCTACGTCGCGCTGCTTGACACCTTCGGATGGAGCCGCGCGATCACCGCCGGCGTTTTTTCCGTCGTGCAGATCGTCGACGCGATCATCTCGCCCGTCGTCGGCCATCTTCTCGACCGCTTCGGACCGAAAAAAGTCGTCGGCACAGGATGCGCGCTGCTTGCGGCGGGTCTTTTTCTCAGCAGCAGGATCCACAGCCTGTGGGAATTTTATCTTTATTTCGGGCTCGTGTGCGCGCTGGGGCTAAGCTTCATCGGCATGGTGCCGCACGTCGTGATCATCTCGCAATGGTTCACGACCAAGCGCGCGTCCGCGCTCGGCGCCGTCTACGCCGGCACCGGCGTCGGCATTCTCCTGCTCGCCCCTTCGATCGAATGGCTTATCTCCAACACCGGCTGGCAGCGCGCGCTCGAGATCCTCGCGCTCATTATCGCCGGCGCGCTGCTGCCGATCGTGTGGATGTTCTATCGCACGGGGCCGCACATCGCGCACCGCGGCGAGGACAACCGCGCCGGCAACGAGTGGACGGCGAAGCTCGCGCTCAAGAGCATGCAATTCTGGCTCATCTTTTTCGCGCGCGTGTTCGCCGCCGGCGGGACGACAGTGATCGTCACGCACCAGGTCGCGCACGTCGTCGACATCGGCTACAGCCGCCTCTACGCGGCGACGATCTTTGGCTTGATGGGTATGACGAGCAGCGCCGGGCGGGCCGTGTTCGGCTACATCGCTGATCTCTCCTCGAAGCAGGCGGCCTACACGATGAACATCGCGACGACGGTCGTCGGCGTCGCGGCGCTGATGCTGGCGTCCGATCCGTCGAAGCCGTGGCTGCTCTACGTCTACGTCATCTGTTTCGGCATCGGCTTCGGCTCGCGCGCGGTGATCTTCTCCGCGCTCTCCGCCGATATTTTTTCCGGCAAGGGTTTCGGCGCGATCTTCGGCTATTCCGTGATCAGCGTCGGCGTCGGCGGCGCGTGGGGCTCGTGGCTGGGCGGATTTTTTTACGACGTCAGCGGGAGCTACATCGTCTCGTTTACGCTCTCGACGATCGTCCTGCTGCTGTCGGACCTGTGCATCTGGCTCGTCAGCGCGCCGTGGGTGATGCGCTACGACCAAAGATTATGGGGAAAAGAAGTTTCGAGTTCCTAGTTTCGAGTCAAGTCAAAACGAAACTCCGATCTTGAAACCAGAAACTTGAAACTACTCTGCCGGTTTTACGCGGCAGAGATACGAGCGGTGCGGCAGCGAGCCGCTGACGGGGTCGGAGAATTCGGTGCCGACGAGCATGCCGGGGTTGGCGCCGGTGTCGCTGAAGGGATCGTAGCCCGGCTTATCGAGCTGGCGGCATTCCTGCCACCAGCCGTGCTGGCAGCAGACGACGCCGGGCATGATGCGCTCGGTCACATTCGCGCGCACGCGCACGGCGCCTTTGGGACTTTCCACGACCATCCAGCTTTTGTTTTTCACGCCGTAAGCCGCGGCGGTCTCGGGATGGAGATCCGCCGTGGGGTCGGGCGACACCTTGCGCAGAGAAGGCAGCGCGCGGTGCTGGCTGTGGATGAAGGTCGTGAACTTCGCGTTGGTGAGAATCAGCGGGAAGTCCTTCGCTATCTCCGGCTTGCTTACCGGGCTCATCGCCGGCTCGACGTAGTCGGGCAGCGGCGGGTAACCGTTGGCGGCGAAGCGGTGTGAATACAATTCCACTTTGCCCGTCGGCGTGGCGAAGCCGCGCGGCGCCCCGCCGTCTTTTTTCTCGGCGTGCTTTTCGTAGCGCGTCGCAATCTCGACCGTGATGCCGCCGGGCGTGCTCTTCAGTTGCTCCAGTGTGACGCCGCTCGGCGCGAGCTCGTAGGCGTAGCCGGCGTCGATGTCGCCGCCCCAGAATTTATCGCCGATGCCGAGGCGCTTGGCGAGCTCGAAGATGATCCACGTATCCGATTTACGCTCCCCGAGCGGCGGTACGACCTCGGGTCGATATTGTATATGCAGTTTGCCTCTGCGCCGGTGCTCGAAGCCGTTCCACAGCGTCGCCATTTCGAGGAACGACGCCGCCGGGAGCACGTAGTCGCAGAGCGCCGCGGTCGGCGACATGAAAAGTTCCGCCGCGACGGCGAATTCCAGCGCGCAGAATGCTTTGCGGCCCAGGCGCGAGTCCGCGCCGGACATGACGGTGTTCGAGCCGAAGTTGAGCAGCGCTTTTATCGGATACGGCCGGCCTTCCAGGATCGCGTTGTAGATATCGTACGACGCGCAGTTCCCCGGGCTCGCCGGCGGGCCGAGCGGCTTGCGCTCGCGGCCGATTCTCTGCGCGGCCATCTCCTTGGGCAGGAATTCCTTGCCCTCGACGCCGTTCATCTTCGGCTTTGGAAAAACCACGTTGCCGCCCGCGCGGTCGATGTCGCCGATGAGCGCGTAGAGCGACGCGATCGCCCGGCTCGTTTGCGTGGCGTTCGTGTGCTGGCCGACGCCGTTCCACATGTACATGCTGACCGGCCGGTTGTGCGCGAGGATTTGTGCCGCCTTCCATGCTTTTTCCGCCGGCACGCGCGTGATCGCCGCCGACCGGTCGGGGCTGAATTGCGCCGCGAGGCGCGCGAGCGCGGACAGCGCCGTCTCGCATGGAATCTCGCCGTCGGCGCCGCGCAGCGCTTTCTCGCCGAAGAGCAGAGGCCGCGCGCGATCGTTCTCCGCCGCGCCGCCGGCCGCGTCGTAGATCATCGCCCGGTCGCTTACTTCGTCCCACATGACATAGCGGTCGCGCGAACCGTCATGCGTTAGATCGGCTTCGGTGAGCGCCGCGCCGTTGTCGCGGCGCAGCAGGAAAGTTCCGTTGGTCCAGCGGCGCAAAAACTCCGCGTCGTACCAGCCCTCCTCCAAAACCGCGTGAACCAGCGCCAGCGCGAGAGCGCCGTCGCTGCCGGGGCGGACTTGCAGATGCACGTCCGCCTGGCTCGCGAGGCCGATGCGCCGAGGATCGACCGCGACGAGCTTCATGCCGCGCCCGCGCGCGGCGACGAGATCGTGCGCCATCACGAGCGAAGTCGAGCTCGGGTTGTGGCCCCAGAGAAGAAAAGCTTTGCTGTGCTCAAGATCGGGCATCGGCAGCGTCATGCCGAAGGTGAAGCTGAAGCCGGTGTCGCGATGCCAGTTGCAGACGTGCGTGGTCGAGACCCAGTTCGGGCTGCCGAAGCCGTAGAGGAGCCGGCCGAGCCAGCGCTCGGCGTCGCCCACCGATGTCCCGCTCCTGGTGCCCTTCGCGAGCGCGATCGCCCGTGCGCCGTGGCGCTCGCGGATCGACAGCAATTTTTTCGCGATGTCGTCGAGCGCCTCGTCCCAGCTGACTCTTTGCCAGCCCGGATCCGGATCGCCCTTGGGACGCGTGCGCTTGAGCGGATAGTCGAGCCGGTCGGGATGATAAAGCTGCTCCGGCGCCGCCTTGCCCTTGATGCACATGACGCCGCCGTGCGGGTGGTCGGGGTCGGGATCGAGCCGCGTCACGCGGCCGTTCTCGACCGTCGTGATCGTCGCGCAGCGCGCCGTGCAGAGCGCGCAGAAGCCGCGGACCGCGTAGGAGTTTTGTTCCGCCGCTTCCACAGCCAAAACATACTGCAACGTCCCATCGCGGACAAGCCTCATTCGCCCGCTATTTCCTTGAGCGTCCGATGCGAAGTTGTTAAATTAAAATTCGAGGTGCGCGCATGGACGCTCGGCTTCGAGAGGGTATTGGTCTATTCAACGACGGGCATTACTTCGCCGCGCACGAGGCGTGGGAGGATTTTTATCAGCGCGCCGAAGAGGCGCATAAGCCCTTCATCGAGGCGCTGATCCAGATGGCCGCCGCCTTTCGCATGCGCGTCGACTTCGGCGAGGTGAAGGGCCCGGTGCGCGCCGCCCGCCAGGCGCTGATCCGTCTGGAAAACTACCGGCCGGCCTATCTGGGCGTGAAAGTGACGCCGCTGATGGCGGCGGTCGAACAGTGGGCCGAGGCGTCGGAGAAGGACGGCGCCGCCGCTCCCAAGATGCCGAAGATTTCCGTGCAGCGCTTCGGCTTGTTTTGAATCATGTCTCAGCTGAGCGAAAAAATTCAGCCGGTGATCGCCGGCTTGTGGACGGGTGAGAAAAGAATCTCCGGCCTCAAGGGCGGCGCGCGCGGCTATCTGCTCTCGCTTGTCGCCGAGAAGCGGAGCGCGCCGATCCTCGCCGTCGCGGCGACGACGCGGGACGCCGAGCAACTGTACCGCGACCTCGCCTTCTTCCTGGGCGAGACGGAGGCGTCGCCGCTGGAAAAGCGTCTCCATCTCCTCGACTCGTGGGAGATTCTGCCGTTCGAGAACCTCTCGCCGCATCCCGACAGCATCGCCTCGCGCCTCGAAGGGCTTTACCACCTGATCGAAGGGAGAGCGCCGATCATCGTCTCCACGCCGGCCGCCCTGATGCAGCGCGTGATTCCCAAGGACGCGCTCAAGCGCTCCTACCGTTATCACGCCGTCGGCGAAGGGAACGCGCGCGAGGGTTTGGTCGAGCATCTTGCCGGCTGGGGCTTTCAGAACGTGCCGCTGGTGGAAGAACGCGGCGACTTCAGCGTGCGCGGGGCGATCATCGACGTCTTTCCGCCGGCATACGCCCTGCCGCTGCGCCTGGAGTTCGACGGCGACCGGCTGGAGTCGATCCGCGAGTTCGATCCGTCGACGCAGCGGTCGAAGAAAACGCTCCAGGACTTGTTGCTCCTGCCCATGAAGGAGTTCTCGCTCAAGCGCGACGACATCGAGGCGATCGCGCGGGAGATCGAAAAGCGCGCCGCCGATCTGGAGCTCGGGCGGAAGGAAAAAAATCCGGTGCTGGAGGCGCTGCGCGAAGGCATCCCGTTCGCCGGCATGGAATTTCTCGTGCCCTATTTTTATCCGGCGCTCGCGGCGGCGTTCGACTATCTGCCGCCGAGCTCGCTCCTCTGGATCGACGAGCCCGGGCACGTCAAGGCCGAGGCCGAGCGCTTCGAGCACCTCGTCGGCGAGATGGCGGCGCGGGCCAAAGAGCAGCGGCGGATCGCGCCGCCGCCGGAGGGCCTCTATCTCAAGACGAGCGAGTGGCAGGGCGAGATCGAGCGCTTTTCGCGCGTCTCGACCGAGGCGCTGGAGACCGAGCCCGGGCCGGGAGAGGCTGCGGATACGATCGTCGTCCGGTCGTATGACAACTCGGATCTTCACGGCGAGACCGCCGCGGCGCAGAAGGAGCCGTCGTTCGCGCCGATCGCCGCGCGGTTCAAGCAATGGCAGGGTGAAAGTATCTACGTCGTGGCCCCGACGCGCAGCGAGGCGAACCGGCTGAAGGAGCTGCTCGCGCATTACGAGCTGCACTTAGCGATGCCGCGCGGCGGCTTCCCGCTGGAAACCGCCGGCGAGAGGGCGGCGCAGGCGATTCTCGTCGGCAACCTCACGCAGGGCTTTCGCCTGCCCGACCAGCGTCTCAACGTCGTCACCGCCGACGAGATTTTCGGCACACGCAAAGTTCAGACCTTCGCCGCGAAGCGAAGCGCCGCCGGCCATTTCATCACGAGCCTCAGCGAGCTCAAGCAGGACGATACGATCGTCCATCTCGACCACGGCATCGGCATCTACCGCGGCCTAAAGTTCCTCAAGGTCGCCGGCACCGAGGGCGAGTATCTCCATCTCGAATACGAAGGCGGCGACCGGCTCTACCTGCCCGTCGACCGCATCAATCTGGTGCAGAAATACATCGGCGGCGAAGACGCGCGGCCGGCGCTCGACAAGCTCGGCGGAGCGACCTGGGAGAAGGTCAAGGCGAAGACGCGCAAATCGGTCATGGAGATGGCGCACGAGCTGGTGCAGATCTACGCCGCGCGCGAGGTGCACGAAGGTCAGGCGCTCGCGCCGCCCGAGCACGTCTACCAGGAGTTCGAGGCGTCGTTCGAGTTCGAAGAGACGCCGGACCAGGAAAAGGCGATTCAGGATGCGCTCAAGGACTTGAGCGCGAGAAAGCCGATGGACCGGCTGATCTGCGGCGACGTCGGCTACGGCAAGACCGAAGTCGCGCTGCGCGCGGCCTTCGTCGCCATGATGAGCGGCAAGCAGGTCGCCGTGCTCGCGCCGACGACCATACTCGTCGAGCAGCACCTGGAAACGTTCCGCCGACGCTTCCGCAACTATCCGGTCAGGATCGAGACGCTGTCGCGCTTCAGCACGTCGAGGGAAAACCGCCAGGTGGTGCAGGACATCACCAAAGGCGTCGTCGATATCGTCATCGGCACGCACCGCCTGCTGCAAAAGGATATCGTCTTCCGCGATCTCGGCCTCGTCGTGATCGACGAGGAGCACCGCTTCGGCGTGGCGCAGAAGGAGCGTCTCAGAAAACTCCGCACGACCGCGCACGTGATGAGCCTCACGGCGACGCCGATCCCGCGCACGCTGCACATGGCGCTCGTCGGCATCCGCGACTTGAGCGTCATCGAGACGCCGCCGCTGGACCGTCTCGCCGTGCGCACGTCGGTCTGCCGCTACGACGAAGGCGTCGTCCGGGAGGCGGTGCTGCGCGAGATCGAGCGCGGCGGCCAGGTCTTCTTTCTGCACAACCGCGTCGAGACGATCGAGCGCATGGCGCGGAGGATCGCCGAGCTCGTGCCCGAGGCGAAGGTCGAGCTGGCGCACGGCCAAATGCAGCCGCGCGAGCTCGAGAAGGCCATGACCGACTTCGCCGAGGGCCGCGCGCAAGTCTTGGTCTGCTCGGCGATCATCGAGTCGGGGCTCGACTTCCCCAACGCCAACACGATCATCATCAACCGCGCCGACCGCTTCGGCCTCGCGCAGCTCTATCAGCTGCGCGGACGCGTCGGGCGCTCGGCGCGCCGCGCCTACGCTTATCTCATGATCCCCGGCGAGACGCTCATCACGCGCGACGCCGAGCGGCGCTTGCGCGCGCTGCAGCAGGTCGAGGAGCTGGGCGGCGGCTTCAAGCTCGCGGTCGAGGACCTGGAGATCCGCGGCGCGGGCAACCTGCTCGGCCGCGAACAATCCGGGCAGATCGCCGCCGTCGGCTTCGAGCTTTACACGGAGATGATGCAGAAGGCGGTGAGCGAGCTGAAAGGCCAGCCGGTCAGGCCCGAGGTCGAGCCCGAGATCCGCCTCGGCATCCCGGCGTATTTCCCCGACGAGTTCGTCCCCGACGCCAACCAGCGGCTGCTGTTTTACAAGCGGCTCGCGAGCCTGCGCGACGAGCCGGAGCTGGGGGACATCAAAGAGGAGATGCGCGATCGCTTCGGCGCGTTTCCCGAGGTCGTGGAGAATCTCTTTCGGGTGATGGACCTGCGCAGAATTTTAAAAGAATACCTGGTCGAGCAGATCGCCTACAACGAGGGGCGCGTGTCGTTGCTCTTTCACCGCGACTCGCCGGTCAACGTGGAGCGCCTGGTCGCGCTCGTCAGCAAAAATGGCGACAAGCTGCGCCTGTCGCCCGAAGGAAGGTTGTCCTTCAATCCGAAGAGCGAGGCATGGGATCAAGTCATCCCCGAAGTGATCGCGTTTTTGCAGTCGATTCAGCTGCCGGGCGAAAAAGCGCGTGGCGCGGTCGCGTCAGGCGCCGCGGGCGCGTAACTTCACGTCTTCACTTTACGCTTGGCGAGAGCCCGCTCCCAGGTTTTGTCGGGCTCGCTGTTGAAGATGAGCGACGTCTCGGCGGGCATCGCGAACCACGCACCGGATTCGATCTCCGCCTCGAGCTGTCCGGGCCCCCACCCTGAGTAGCCGAAGATGAAAAGTTTTTGTCGCGGTCCCTTGCCGGCGGCGATCGTGCGCAGAATGTCCGTGTCCGACGTGACGCCCAGCCCGTTGCCGACAAAGCGGGTATTTTGCCCGGCGTAATCGTTGCTGTGCAGGATGAAAAGCTTCTCGATCTCGACAGGGCCGCCGTAATGAATCGTGACGTTGCCTTTGGCCGCTCCCGCGTCGCGCCCTAGTCCCTTCAAAAGGTCCGAGAGCGGCCCGTCTGCGATCGGCCGGTTGATGACGAGGCCCAGCGCGCCGTCGCGGCCGTGCCCGATCATATAGACGACGGTTTCTTTAAAGCGCGGATCGCCCATCGTGGGTGTGGCGACGAGAAACCATCCGACCAGGTGGAGTTCGTC
>Ga0075426_10003496_pt1 | contig 11240 bp, 9 predicted proteins | sample SoiMethybrSBSTD5_FD_75304 | JGI IMG/M metagenome (GOLD analysis project Ga0075426, IMG submission 75304) | Bulk soil microbial communities from a Populus tree surrounding site in Tennessee, USA - Soil MetaG P. TD hybrid SBSTD5 | ecosystem: Environmental > Terrestrial > Soil > Tree plantation...
GTCCGGCACCTGCGTGCGCTCCCAGGTGGGCCAGAGCCAGTAGGCCAGTAGCGCGATCGCACCGCCGGCGGTCGTGTTGAGCGCGCGCGCAGCCATTACCGCTCTCGGCGAATCTAGGGAGAGGGCGATCAGCAGCACCACAAGAGCGGTGACGGCGATGACCACGATGCCGTAATTGGCAGGTCCGAAGCATCGCAGGATAAACATGAAGACGGTAAGCAGCGCCACTTCGGCGATGGTTGCGGGATGCAGCAGGTGGAACAGCGCGGTGGCGAGCAGCAGGCCAATGAAAGTTCCAGCGAGGCGCAAGACGCCGCGGCTGAAGGTTGCGGTGAAGTCGGGCTTGAGGACGATAGCGATGGTCATGGGAAGCCAGTAGGACCGGCGCCAAGGCCACGGCTCAGTGCTTCACCGATAGCAATGCACACCGTGAGGCGGATAGCGTGGCGGCAGGCAGCGGATTTGAGACTCAAGTTAGCGCGCAACGTGGCCCAGGTGCCGCCGAGCCGTAGAGTCCAGGGCCTTCTGGCTTCGCGGCGCTCGAAAGCGCGAATACCGGCAGGCGTCGCGTAAGCTGCCAGATCGATGGCGGAGCGAAGCTGTCCGGCTAATGCGTCCATTTGAAAACGGGCATCGCGCAACATCGCGGATAGCGGCGAGGGTGGGGCGGCGGCAGGCTCGCGCAGGCTTTCGGCCAGGGTTTGAAGTTGTGGCAGGGGATCGGGAGCCGCGGCCGGTTGGCCGGCAACAAGGGAATCGCCGATGGATCGGAGCGCGCGGGACGAGAGTTGTAAGAAACGGTCGAGGATTTCGATGGCCGGATTCGCGGGTTCTTCGCGCTGGATGCGTGTGCGCAGGCGGGCCATCGCCAGCAGGCTGAGGCGCGTCCGTTCGGCCTGGCTGAGCAGCAAACGATAACGCTCGGCCTCAATGGAGTGATCGCGGTCGAGCGCGGCGAGCGAGTTTTGCGCCTGCGTGCTTTGTTCGGAAGCAGGAGGCGCCTCGGTCGCCTGGACCGGCGAAGCCGCGGCTCCGGAAAGTTCCAGATAGAGATCGGCGAGCACGCGGCGTTCGGGCTGGTAACGCCGTAGCGGCCAGAACGCGATGGCGAGCAAGGTTTGCAGCAGGCCTCCGGCGAAGGCGAGGAGGCCGGAGATCGCGGCTTTCTCCAGGGACATGGGGAAGGCAGCGAAAACTACCAGGACCACCAGGCTGAGAGCGCCCAGATCGGCCGCCGTCGTGCTGAGCGCAACCAGCATTCCGGCGGCGAAAGCCCAGGCAATCGCCACCAGGATGGCAGTGGCGTGATGATGGCCGCACAAGGAGCCCGAAAATACGGCGAAGCCTATCAGCAGGCTCGCGGAGAGCATTCGCCGGGCACGCTGGCTGTAGGGCTCCTGGCTGTCAGAAAAAGCGACGTTCAACGCGCCGGTAGCGACAACGATCCCGCCGGAAAGCGTTCCGAAGGCGACGCCAGCGGCAAGCGGCAGAGCAACGCCCAGCGTGTTCCGCAGGGCCAGCCACGGGTCAACCTTATCGGCTTGGTAGCGGAGAATGGTTTGCCAGAAGGCAGACCAGGCGTTGGGGTGCGTATCGTGAGGCGGCATTCACGGCCGTATGATGCGATGCATATCGAGTGCGGGAGGCTTCACCAGGGTCTCATGGTTTGAAAGTGAGCCGCGAGCGGCGCAGGCTGCATGGACTTAGATTACAGTAGCGGCGCAGCGGTGAGGTGTTCGCACTTGAACAGCTCGGCGCCGGACGGTCCGATGCGGTTCAGCAGACTCCATGTTTGCCGAACAACGGAAGGACCGCGACCCAAACCAGTAGAAATACGATCTTGCGCATGACAGTGATGGCCGGTTCTGTGAGTGTACACATGGTGGCGTGAAGCCGTTGGTGAGAGGCGGCGCGTCCAGCCCGGTGACCGCTACGAACTCAACTAACCTTACGATAACATCACCTGTAACTTCAGTTAGCAACTTACTAAGTACATTAGTATATTTTTCACATCTGTATAAACATCGTAATTGACCTAGTACCAACGCGTTTCGTACAATCGCGATAGGTTAGTAACTGCCTTTATAACATTACACCGAGGCTGCGATGGTACTTGAAATCGGGAAGACGCTCGCGGGTTATGAGATTCTGGAAGTCCTGGGAGGCTCCAAGACCGGCGTCGCGTACAAAGTAAGGAATGTATTCGCGCAGCGGATTGAAGTTCTGAAGATCCTGCCGAAGAACGCGCAGGATGATGACGAGCAAGTGGCCCGGTTCCTGCGCGAGATCGCGGTGCACGCGCGGCTGGTTCACCCCAACATCGTGACGTTCTACAACGCGAGCGAAGTGGAGGGCCAGCTGGTGATGACTACGGAATTCGTTCCCGGCATCACGGTGGCGGAGCGCCTCGAAGCAGGCCCCATCGCATGGCGCGATGCCTTCCGCTATGCGAGCGACACGCTCTCGGCCTTGGAGTACGCCCACGCCAGCGGCGTGATCCACCGTGGCCTCAGCTCCTCGAATCTGGTGATCACTACGGCGGGAATCGTCCGGCTGCACGGTTTCGGCCTGGCGAAGTCGGCTTCCGATCCCGACCTCACGGCAGTGGGAATGGTCATCGGGGCGCTGCGCTACATTTCGCCGGAGCAGGTGAAGGGCGTCGAGGTGGATGCGCGCTGCGATATTTACTCGCTCGGCGTCGTGATGTATGAGATGCTGGCGGGTAAACTTCCGTTTGAATCCAAGAGCCAGTTCGAACTGATGCTGGCGCACGTCAACACGCCACCCAGGCATGTGAGCGATGTGAATCCGGAAGTGCCGCGCGAGGCTGGCGACGCGGTCATGAAGGCCCTGGCGAAGGAGCCGGATGAGCGTTTTCGGAATGCGCGCGAATTCCGCACGGAGCTCGAGCGGATCGCGCGGCCGGTCGAGGAGACAACGCCCGTGGCGGAGCCGGCAATGGTGGAAATACCGGCCTTGAGCGCGCACGAAGCCCCGGTGTTGCCGGAGGTGGCGGCGGTGGAAGCGCGTGAGGCTGGCGGCGCAGCCGCGAAAGCCCTGGAAGAGGAGCCGGATTGGCTTGCGGAGAATTTTCGAGCGGAGATCGAGAGCCTGCTCCAGCCAGTCCAGGAGACAATGCTCTTGACGGCGCCGGTGGAGCCGGCAGCGGCGCAAGAAGTAGTGAGCGCCTCCGAGGTCCCGGTATTGCCGGAGGTGGCGGCGGTGCAAGCGCCCGAGGCTGGCGGCTCTGTCTTGAAGGCTCTGGACGAGGAGCCGGACTGGCGTTTTCAGAATGAACGGGAATTTAGTGCCGAGCTCGAGCACATGCTGCAGCCGGTCCAGGAGACAATGCTCCTGACGGCGCCGGTGGAACCGGCAGCGGCGGAAGTTCCTGTCGCGAGCGCGCATGAGGTCCCGGCATGGCCGGATGTGGCAACCGTGGAAGCGCGCGAGACTGGCGGCTCAGTCTTGAAGGCTCTGGAAGAGGAGCCGGATTGGCGTTTTCAAGGCGCGCGCGAATTTCGTACGGAGCTCGATCACATGGCGCAGCCGGTCCAGGAGACAGTGCTTCTGACGGAGCCGGCAGCGGCGGAGATTCCGGGAATGAGCGCCTACGAGACCCCGGTGTTGCCGCATGTGGCGGTGGGGGAGAAAGTGCCGGAGCCTGCCCCGATATCCGCGGCCGTGGAGAGGCCCGCTCCCGGATTGTCTCAGCCGCTGGCGGCGGAAACGGAATTGCCCATCTCATTCGTCGCCAACCTGCTCAATTCGAAATTAGGGCTTTCTCTCGCGGCTTGCGTGCTCACGGTCATCATGGGTTCGGTGATGCTTCTCGTCCTGCTGATCTCCAAGCCGTAGAGAGTTTCACGCTATCCCCGCCGTGGATTGGCGAGCGTCACATGAGCTTTCGGATCGGGGACACAGTCGGGACTTACAAGATCGTCGCGGCCATCGGCAGCGGCGGCATGGGCGAGGTGTTCCAGGTGGAACACGTGGTCACGCGCCGCGTAGAGGCCATGAAGATCCTAGCCGCCGAGAACTCCGGCGCACAGGAACAGGACCAGAGATTTCTGCGCGAGATTCAGCTTCAAGCGCGCTTGAGCCACCCGCATATTGCTGCCGTTCACAACGCCTTCTGGCAGGACGGGCATCTGATCATGATCATGGAGCTGATCCGCGGCAGCTCACTGCGCTCCGTGCTGGAGCACGGCCGGCTGCCTCTCGCCAGCGCCCTGGATTATGGCTGCCAGGCGCTCGAGGCGCTCGCTTACGCGCACGCCGCGGGCGTGGTGCATCGCGATATCTCGCCAGCCAACATGATTCTCGCCGAAGATGGTTCGCTGAAGCTGACTGACTTTGGCCTGGCGAAATCGCTCACCGACATCCGCCTTACACAGAGCGGCACGTTGTTAGGCTCGCTTTATTACGCCTCGCCCGAGCAGATTCGCGGCAACGCAGATGTGGATGCACGGGCCGACATCTATTCGCTGGGCGCCGTCCTGTTCGAGATGGTAACGGGCGAGAAGCTGTTCGCTTCCGACAACCCGTTCACCGTTATGCTGGCGCACGTGGAGCAGCTGCCACGGCGCCCGAGCGAGGTGCTCGGCGATCTCTCTCCGGAGCTGGACGAAATCGTGATGAAGGCTCTGGAGAAGAACCCCGAGCAGCGCTACCCATCCGCGGAGCTGTTTCGTTGCGCCCTGAACAGCATTCGGGGCATTCCGGCTGGACCATCCGGCTTCGCGCGGCCGCACGCGCCGCCGCCCATGTCGCCGTTATCGCCCCGCGCGGCCGGCAAGGCGAGAGGAGCATTGGCGATCCTGCATTCGCGGATGGCGAAGGTCGCGGCGATTCTGCTGTGCGCGGTCACGCTGTCCTACGTCTGGTTCTCGCACCGCATCGCGCAGCCGCCCGATTTCGCCTCGTTGCCCATCACGTGGCCCGGCCACCTGATGCCTTACCAACGAGTTTCCTACCCGCCGGCACAGCCGCCCGTTTCGCACCGGTCGAGACGCAAAGACGAGGGCAAAAACCATAACATATTCATGCGCGCCATCGACCGCGTAGCCCATCCTCTTCGCCAGAGTAACACCAAGGCGTCCCGGGATCCGGATACTAACTAAGTATGTACTGTCGTTACTAACCTAAGTAGCTAGCGCATTTCTAACCTACTCTAAGTATAATTTCTAGTGAGGATGCATTAGGTGCGGTGCGCATACTGCGGTAAATCATCGTGGAGGCCTTTCAGACGGGCCGCTGGTGGCGAATTCTGCAACGCGGCGCATCGCGAATCCTACAATGAGCGTCTGCGAAAGTTGGCCGGGCAGCTGGCGGAATATAAAACCGTCCTGCCGGAGAAAGAGCTTGTGGCCGCCGATCCCGTTCCAGCGGTTACGCAACAGCCGGAACCCGGGGTACCAGTCGCGAGCGAACGCTTCAGCATCCTGTCATTCCTGCCGATGCAGAGGCCCGGCGCGGCCCGGATGGCGCCCGCCCTCCCCTCAACATTCGAAGCACGCGCGCGCATCAAGCGCTGGGGCCTCAAGATGAAGTTTCTCAAGCCCGACGACAAAGCCCCGGCAGCCTGACGGCGGGCCAGCCGGAAAACGACTGTTGGCAGCCCGGTAGAACGCCTGCACGCCCAAGCCCCCTTTTGCGTCAATCAACTGTAGGCGGAATTGCGCCTTTCCCGTAACTTATGGCAAGTGAACGTGTTAAGATCCTCGACCCGGTGGCGGAGACCGCCGAAGCGCAGGCTATCGCGGCCCGTTACCGCTGCGAGTACGTAGATCTGCGTGTGGCCTCGATCGACCACGACCTGTTCCGCTCCATCCCCGTCGACCTGATGTTCCGTTACAATTTCGTGCCCATGCGCGCGCAAAATGGAACCCTCGACATCGCGCTGGCCGATCCGCGCAACCTTAACATGATCGACGAGCTGGCGCTGCTGCTCAACAAGAAGCTGCGTATCAAAGTCGCCACGCTGTCCCAGATCGCCGAGCTCCTCAAGAAAACCGAGCAGTCGCAGCGCGTGCTCGAAGAAGTGACCGAAGGTTTCGCCCTCGACGTGGTCGGTGACGAAGAGAACGCCGACGAGACGCTTTCCATCGACAAGCTCACCGCCGCCGACAGCGACATCGCGCCGGTGATCAAGCTGGTGGACACCACCATTTTCAATGCGCTCGAGCGGCGCGCAAGCGATATTCACATCGAATCGCGCGACCAGGAAGTGGCCATCAAGTACCGCATCGATGGCGTCTTGCACTACGCCATGCCGCCTATCGCCAAGGACTGGCACTCGACCATCCTTTCGCGAATCAAGGTCATGAGCGAGCTGGATATCGCCGAGCGGCGTGTTCCCCAGGACGGCCGCTTCCGGGTGCGCTACAAAGGCCGCCTCATCGACTTCCGCGTCTCCATCATGCCCACCATCCATGGGGAAGATGCCGTGCTCCGCGTGCTCGATAAAGAATCCATGAGCGAGAAGTTCGCCAAGCTGTCGCTCGAGGTGGTCGGGTTTTCAGAGAGCGACCTGGTGAAGTTCCGCCGCTACATCAGCGAGCCGTACGGCATGGTGCTCGTGACCGGGCCAACCGGATCGGGCAAAACCACCACGCTCTACGCCGCGCTGAGCGAGATCAAGAACGACGAAGACAAGATCATCACCATCGAGGACCCGGTCGAGTACCAGATCAAGGGCATCACGCAGATTCCGGTGAACGAGAAAAAAGGGCTGACGTTCGCGCGCGGGCTGCGGTCGATCCTGCGCCACGACCCCGACAAGATCATGGTCGGCGAGATCCGCGACCAGGAAACCGCGCAGATTGCCATCAATTCGGCGCTCACCGGCCACCTGGTGTTCACCACCGTACACGCCAATAACGTCCTCGATGTGCTGGGGCGCTTCCTCAACATGGGCGTCGAGCCTTATAATTTCGTTTCGGCGCTGAACTGCATCCTGGCGCAGCGCCTGGTGCGCGTAATCTGCGACTTCTGCCGCAAACCCGTGACGTATCCGGATTCGTACCTGGTCGAGAGCGGCTTGAACCCCGCCGAGTGGCGCGACGTCCCGATGTTCGAGGGCCCGGGGTGCTTCGAGTGCGGCGGCACGGGCTTCCGCGGACGCACGGCCATCCATGAGCTGCTGGACCTGACCGAGCGCATCCGCGAAATGATTCTCGACAAGCGGCCGACCTCCGAGATCAAGCGCCTCTCGCGTGAAGAAGGCATGACGTTCCTGCGCGAGTCGGCGCTTCTCAAGGTGAAAGCGGGGATCACTACACTGAAAGAGATCAACAAAGTTACCTTCATCGAGGGCTAGCATGACACTTTTGCCTTTTGCCTTTTGCCCTTTGTCTTTTGCCTTCTTTCTTGCTTTATGACCTTCTCCGCCCTCTGGCGCGACCCTCCGCCCGCCCTGGCCTTCGAGCTCTCGGAGGCGGGCATCGCCATGGCCCGCACCGGCAAGGAGCGCGCGTTTGACTTCCGCCCGCTCGAGCCCGGCGTCATTTCGGTATCGCCCCTGCGCGATAACATCCTCGAGCCCGAAAAGCTCGCCGCCGCCGTCCGTGCCATGGTCCCGCCGAACGGAAGCCGCAAGCGGCGCGAAGCGGCGCTGATTCTGCCGGACTCCTGCGCGCGCGTTTCGGTGCTCGACTTCGATGATTTCCCGACCGATGCCAAGGAGCAGTTGTCGCTGGTGCGTTTCCGGCTGAAGAAGAGCGTACCCTATGAAGTGGAGTCGGCGGCCCTCAGCTATCAGGCCCAGGCGGCCCCCGGCGACGTGAAGAAGTTTGATGTGCTGGTGGCGGTGGCGCCGGCCGACATTATCGCCCGGTATGAAGCGCCGTTCCGCAGCGCCGCCATCGAGCCGGGCCTGGTCACCACTTCGGCGCTGGCCGCCCTCGAGTTAGTGAAGGAAGAAGGAACGGTGGTGGTCGCGAAGCTGAGCGGCCGTATGCTCACCATCCTGGTGGTATCCTCCGGCGTTCTGAAGCTGGTGCGGTCGCTCGAGCTCACCGAACCGGGAGCCGCCGAGATTGCCGCGGACCTCTATCCAACTCTTGTGTATATCGAGGACACTTTGACCGCCAAGGCGGAAAAGCTGCTGCTGGCCGGTTTCGGCCGCTTCGGCGCGGAATCGCGGGATCAGTTCGCCCGCGAACTGCGGCTGCCAGTGGAGCTGATCCAGTCGAGCGCCGGCCTGGCGGGCGAAAACAGCCTGGGGCTCGCCGGATATCTGCAGTCGCTCGGGGCATGAAGATGAAGTTTCCGGTCAATCTCGCCACACAGCCATCCCGCAAGGACCGGCCTATCCTGGTCGCCTCCGGAGCGGTCGCTATCCTGATGGTAGTGTCGCTCGTGGTGCTGGTGTCGCTCACCCTGGCCGATCGCCGCCGTTCCGCCGACACCCGGCGCGTGATCGCGCGGCTGGACCAGCAGATGGCGCGCGCCGCCGCCGGCCAGAATAAACTGGATGCGGTGCTGCGCCAGCCCGAAAATGCCGAGGTGCTCGAGCGCAGCCTGTTCCTCAACGCGCTGCTGTATCAGAAGGGCATCAGTTGGACCAGGCTTTTTGAGGACCTGGAAAAAGTGCTTCCGCCCAATGTCCGGCTCATTCAGATCCGGCCGCAGGTGGTGTCGGAGCGCCAGGTGTATCTGGAAATGCTGGTCGGAGCTGAATCACCCGCGCCGGTGATCGAGATGCTGTCGCGCTTCGCCTCTTCAGAAGTTTTCGGAGCCACCACCGTTCCCAGCTTCGTGCCGCCGTCCCAGACCGACCCTCTTTATCGATATCGCGTGAGCGTCAACTATGCCCAGAAGCTTTGATCTGCGCGCACGAATGAAGGACCGCCGTGTGATGGTGCGCGCCGGCCTGGGCACGCTGCTGGCGCTTAACCTGGTGGCGGCGATATTCGTTTTCCACCCGCTGGGCGGGTCGGCCGAAGACCTTGCCGAACAGATGCGGAGCAAACAGCGGGAACTCGAACAGCAACTGAAGCGCGCCGAGCGTTCCCGGAACCTGGTCGCCAAAGTGCAGCAGGCCAAGATCGAAGGCGACAAGTTTCTGGTCGAGGCCACGGTGGAGCAGCGCACCGCATATTCAAAGCTGATCGAAGAAATGAATAAAATGGCCACCGAGTCGGGCATACGGCCGAAAGAATTCTCCATGCTCCACGATCCGGTAGTGGGCTCGGAGACCCTGGAGCAGTTGACCATTTCGGCCAACTTCGAGGGCAACTACGCGAGCCTGGTGAAATTTGTGAACCTGCTGGATAAATCGTCGCGATTCCTGATCATCGAGAGTATGCAGGCATCGCCGCAATCAACCGGCGCGCTAAGCGTCAGCCTGAAGCTGGACACGTTTATCCGGCAGGCCGCGGGCGGCAAATCATGAAGGTAGGGGCCGAGCGGAAAAAGATGGTGTTTCTGGGCGTGCTGGCCGTCGTGGCGGTGTACCTGCTGTACACCAATTTGTTCTCGACGCCATCAACCGCCGCGCGGACTCGCGCGTCACTTCAGCCGGTTCCGGAGGCCATGCCGCTGCCCGGGGTCACGAGGCCGGGTGGGACATCCAGGACCAGGACCGCGCGCACTTCGTCGGAGTTTCGCCCGTCCTTCAAGACCAAGGACTTGGATGTCAGCGCCATCGATCCCAAATTGCGGCTCGATCTGCTGGCCAAGGTGCAGGCCGTGGAAATGGGCCCGGCACAGCGCAACCTGTTCCAGTTCGGCGCGGCGACGCCGCCCATCGCCGTGAAAGAACCCGCCAAGATCGTTCCCCTCACGCCGGATGAGATTAAGAAGCAGCAAGCGCTGCAGAATCCCGGCCCGCCCCAACCCCCTCCTCCGCCGCCTATCACGCTCAAGTACTACGGCTACGCGGCGCAGCGCGTGGATGGCCGTAAGCGCGCGTTTTTCTTGGATGGGGACGACATCTTTGTGGCGGCGGAAGGCGAGCTGATCAAGCGCCGCTACAAAGTTGTGCGCATCGGCGTGAGCTCGGTCGAGGTCGAGGATACGCAGTTTAACCACACGCAGCCGCTGCCGCTGGCCGAGGAGGCGCCGGGATGACGACCCTCAGGGCAAGGCGGCGCGGCGAATCGGGCTTCGCGCTGCTTCTGGTTTTCGTCATGGCAGCGGCGATAGCCATCATGCTTTACATGGAGCTGCCGCGGGTGGCGTTTGAAGCGCAGCGCAACAGAGAGGAGCTGCTCATCGAGCGCGGCGAACAGTACAAGCGCGCCATCCAGCTTTATTTCCGAAAATTAAAAACGTATCCGGCGTCGATCGATGCGCTCGAGAATACCAACAATGTCCGGTTCCTGCGCCGCCGTTATCCCGATCCAATGACCGGCAAGGACGAGTGGCGTCTGATTCACGTGGGTCCGGGCGGCGTCTTCACGGACTCCATCACGCGCAAGCCGAAAACCGACAAGACCAAGGAAGCCAACACCAACACATTCATCACCGAGGCCGCACCTCTCGGCTCGACGCCGGCCGACACCCAGCGAGCGACGGCCGGGCCGCCGCGGCGGCCGAGTGACCAGCCGCAGCCGGGGAACGATCCCAATGCGGCAGCCATACCGGGCCAGCAGCCCGGTGACGCGAGTAACACGCTCTTACAGCCCGGCGTGGCCGGACAGCCGGTCGCGGGACAACCTTCCATTCCGACTCCCGGCGGTGGGCCATCAGCGATGCCGGCCATTCCCGGCCTTCCCGGCAGCCAGGGCAGTCCGTTCAATCCCGCCCAGCCGGCTGGCACTCCATCGCCCGACGGCACGTCGCAAACACCCGGAAATCCGGCACTCGCCGGAGCACCCGGGATCGCCGGAACACCAGGGGTCGATCCAAATCAGCCCGGCGCGGACCAGGCTGCCGCGCTCATCCGCAACCTGCTGACCAATCCCCGGCCGTTTCCCGGCGGCGCCCCTGGAGCGGCCACCGCCACCGGGCCGCAGATCGGCGTGGGCAGCATCGCCGGCGTGGCCAGCAAAGTCGAGAAGCCCAGCATCAAGATCTACAACGATCGCGACCAGTACAACGAGTGGGAATTCATCTACGATTTCGGCCAGGATCGTACAGGGGCCGGACGGATGATGGGCGGGATGCAGCCGGGGGGCCAGCCCACCCCCAATGTGCCGGGAGGGCCGGGAGGCCTGGGGCTGCCCGGTCAATCTGGGTTCCCCGGTCAGCCGGGGTTTGCCGGTCAGCCGGGTGCGGGTCCCCAGCCCGGCAAC
>Ga0075426_10003497_pt1 | contig 11239 bp, 14 predicted proteins | sample SoiMethybrSBSTD5_FD_75304 | JGI IMG/M metagenome (GOLD analysis project Ga0075426, IMG submission 75304) | Bulk soil microbial communities from a Populus tree surrounding site in Tennessee, USA - Soil MetaG P. TD hybrid SBSTD5 | ecosystem: Environmental > Terrestrial > Soil > Tree plantation...
AGTTAGCTGAGTTGACAAAAAACAATGTCGACTGGCAGATGCACCGGCTAATGATCTACGGCAAAGGTGGTCCATACGGAACCAAGTCGAAACGCCGCATCATTCCCCTATCACCACGCACACAACCACTACTGGAAGGGCACTTGGCTTTGAACGATTCATTTGGGATAAGCGCCAGGACAATTCAGCGATTAATCAAGTTGGTTGCTAATAGGGCAAGCATCAGTCGACCCGTATCGCCACACGTGCTTCGACACACGTTCGCTGTCACTGCCGTTCAGAAGGGAATATCACTCCCCTCTTTGCAAAGATTGTTGGGCCACGATCGTCTGACAACGACAGAGATTTACCTAAACTTATCACCTGAGGAAGCGATCAGAGAGTTTCAGAGCAAATGGTAGGCGTGTGACTAATCTGTTAACAGCTTGCGCTGTCGGCTCGTTTTTTTTTCACCAATACCGGGAACCGGCGGGATAAACTGATATAGCGCGTCACTTGCGATCGTGAGCGTTGTTGTGGAGGGCGCGGCGCTGCGCGAAATAGCTTCGAACTCAACAACATGAACAACGGATTGTCGCAACGGCTTTACTGCCATTGGAATCACGATATCCTGATGGATACTCTGCGACTGAAAAACTGATTGCGCTTGCGAAATTACTTGAGACTCAATGATGTCATCAGTCAGCCCTTTTGCTTCACAATTAACAATAACTTCTTGAGTGATCCCTGGCCTCAATTGTTCGATGGCAAGGAAGAGCGCGTCTATTTCAGTGAGATGAAGTTTCACATTCATTTGTAGGTGATCAATCTGCAATATGTTCCTTGTTGAATACAACGACAAGTGAGTTTCTATTACATGCAGTCGAACAAGCACTTGTATTAACCAGGGCTCATCACCCCTACCTAACAAACGTGAGGTAAGTGGCAGACTGACACTTTCGATTCGATGAGTTTCTGTCGAGGGAGCGGGCGGCGGAACAACATTGGTAAATGGCACTGTTTGCCCAGGCTCAAGAGGAACAAATTCGAAAGACGCTCCCCTCCCGGTAAGCTGTCGTGCCGTATAATTGCGCGCCAGAATACTCTTAGGCCATCGTTTGTTCGCCCTTTTCTTGTTGCGAGCAAAATCTTTGAAGAAAGCGTATTTGTTGTCGATTTTCTTCGGCTCTTCTGCCGGATGTGCAGCGTTCCAATCTTCTATTGCCGCAACCACCTCACTCACCAATACGACCGGATTGGAAAGAGTTCCCGTGGTAGGATCCCATCGATCGTTAAATAACTTCTCAAATACATATGCCCTTGTGTCGTCTGGCAATTTGCTACCTGCTCAAGTGGAGTCGGAACGTGTGGAACGACAACAACCAAAGGTACTACTAGGTATTTGTTAGTCGCTCCTGATAAGACTTTAAAACTTCCGGAGTTACTTCATCCGGTGAGACGAGTTGATAATGTTCTTCGCTGGCGATCTTGACCCCTTCCGGCGTGCTCTCAAACTCGAAAAGGGCTATTACATCACCTTCCATGAATTGAGCACCGATAGCTCTGCAAATGAGATCCGGGAATTTGCTCGCGCATAAAGCGATGTCTTGTTCAATTTGTACGATATCGAGCCAATCCGACCCGCCTTTGGCCTCTACCGGAAAAACGTAATGCCGGCCTTTCTTATCAACCCCGATGTAAAGTTCATCCGTCTCCACTTGTCCTATACCAGCGAGGAAGGTCCGCAAGTGGTTTTGCAGCGAGTAGCAAGTGACACCTGTGAAGATGTCAATTAAACGGTTGTAACGGAGCTTCGCCAAAAGTGCCTGCTCGTCATCCAACCTATACATGGCGACAAGTCCAGGAGTGGCGTCTGGTACTTTCGTCTGCGCCTTCATGGGCGTTGGACTAATCTTGTGTTCAGTCACTTGGACAAAGCAATACTTCGAACGGCCCGCCGGCCGGATAATCCAGTGCCTACCGTCAGTAGCTTTAGCTTTGATCGAGTCGGGCAACGCCACACGATATCGGAAGCTGTAAATGATGTCGCCGATGTTCTTCGGAAGATTGATCTGAAGCTCCTGCGCAACGGTTTCAATCTCCACTCTCTCGAAGCAAACTTCACTCGCCCCCTCAGTGTAATGTGATGAAAAAATACGCTCTATGATTTGTGAGTAACGGTTCGCTACTTTCACGTCTTCAGTCTTCGCCATTGGGCCAACCACACCACTGAAATGTTTTGCCGGAGCAATCATTCTCGTCTTAGTGTCCGGCCAGTGAAGCACCACAACTTCTTCCCGGAGCTGCTCTTTCGTTGCAGTTGCTAGCCGTGATCGAAATAGATCTATATCAACAACTTGGTAGCCAAGCGACTTGGCAATGTCAGCCAACAGTTGTCCCGTGCGAATCATTATGCGGAAGTATGAAGCTTGGTCACCTACCACATAAGCTAAGTAGGCACCGGGCCGCAACAGATCCCGTAGCTGTTCAAGGTGACGGGCCATGCCGCCGAAATAAAGCTTGGTAACTCTCCCGTACAGCTTTTCAAAACCACTCGTCTTACGCAGTTCTTCCCGCCGCGACTCGATTGCGGTAACGATGGCTTGTATTTCCTTATGCTCTGCGACCCATGCATCATCTGAATCACCTTTATAAACGTTACGTGTGTTCGAACGCATGAGTCCACGTTTAAGTGCTTGCAATTCCGCCTTGTTGTTTATGAACCCAAGCAATACTGATTCGAGGCGCGTGGTCCGTGTGTAATCCTTCTCATTTGGGTAAGGAGGCGACGTAATGACAGCATCGATGCTATGGGGTTCAATGATGTTGGTAAGCTGACGGGCATCCGCCTTATGTACTAGTGTCGCTACGTCCCTGTGCGCCTTCAACTCCCGTAAGTCATTCGCCATCGCCAAAATATTCTCCTGCCAAGTAGCAACCACGGCTGCGTCGAGTTTCTTTGTGGCGTTTACTCCCACCTCGGGTCCGAAGTGAAGATTACTAACGGAAAAAACCAGAGTCTTCGCGAGCGCCAAGAGTTCGTGACCATGATACTTCGCGTTGTAATGACTCTTAATTGCATCAAGTAAGACAAGCGCTTTGTGTAATGGTCGAGGACTGATGGAGTCGGTCAGAAGGAGATCTAGACTCTCAGAGGGCAGCGTACGATAACTATGAGCAGTGTCAACCAAGGCCACGGAGTCGTCAGGAATCCCTTGGGCTTGAAGTTGAGCTAGAGCAGCACCTGCTACTTCTTTGGCGTGTTCTACCAAGGCTTCTGGCGAGGGGCTCCAGTCAACCTTAACGACGCTGGCAAAGTGCGCCATTGGATTCGCTTCAATCCCTACACTAGGGATGCCGAGCTTTTTCCCTTCAACCAGAGTTGTGCCGGTTCCGCAAAATGGATCGAGCAAAGTATGCGAGCTGTCCAACCCAAATCGCTTAATGTAATCACGGACTAAATGAGGTGGGTAAGATAGGACAAAACGATACCATTCATGTGCGGCAGCATCTTCGACATAGAGCCTATTGTTCAGACCTTTCAGAACCGCTTTAGAGCGAGACATTCATTCGAATCCTTCAGGTTTATTCTTTCGGAACGCGGGACACTATATCATGCGGGGTGGCCCATTATATCAGGGGTAAGTAAAGGTTTAGCTCTCTAATCTCTTGCAATGGCTTCCAATAGCCGGCATCGATTTCTATTTTCTGAAAGCGCTCTTTTTTGATCCATCTCAAAAACACAGACGGATTTTTCCACTTACTAGCAAAATTTCTGGTCAAAAGTATTGAGCATTTTTTCTTAGTCCGAGTTAACCCAACAACAAGTCGGCATATCTCTAAATCCTGAATGTTTTTAACATCTCGCGGCATCTCTCCTTCATGCATTCCTAAAATAAACACGTGTTGAGCCGAAAGGCCCTTCGCTCCTTCAAAAGAAGTCAGCTTAATTCTGATCTGTTCCCCTTCTGGCTCTTTAGGGTTCTTAACTTCCTTCGCGGCTTCTTTCTGTTCCTCTGCCCATGCCTTTGCGTCAGCTAAGACCCGCTCTTTCATTTCGCGCGGAAGGATCTCGACTAGCCTAGTCTTTTTTTCCGCAGCCTCCTTTATTCGAGCCATTGCGTATTCGATTGTTTCGAATTCCAGCATGACGCGCCAACCTAGATTGGACTCAGGATCGTCGCTTAGAATCTCAAAACCCTGCGACTCTTCGAGTTTCGTCGAGCTGTCTTGTTTTACCTCGATCACAAAACCTTTTGAGACCAGGTACTTTGCGACTTGGGGCAAGTACGGCTTGCTTCCAATAACTAATACAGCAGGTTCTCCCTTGGCAGCAGCCTGTTTGATCTCATCTTTGGGTAAGTTATTAATTGCACGCTCAATATATCTGCCGAAGTAATTAGCTTTCTCCCTCTGTACAGTAGTAACAATCAAATCTATGTTCGGGTATTTTTCACTATCAGCGCCTTTTACCGGTTCATAATGTAGAAAAGGTTTTTCTATACGGCCCTGAAGCCTTTCTGACTCACGAGCAACGGTTATTATGTCATTTACAGCATCGACAATTACCTCTGGGCATCGCATACAAAATGGGAGCTTGAATACTTCGTATTTGCCCCCGCCATGGAGCGACCGAATGAATTCCCAACTTGCTCCCTTAAGTTGGCTGTAAAGCGCTTGGTCATCGTCTCCTGCCACAACGATCGGGCTTCGTTGCGCCAAAAGATCGATGAGTCCGGCTTCAACACGATTAAAGTCCTGATACTCGTCGATAAGGACCAGATCATATTCTTCAATTTTTCCAGGATGAGCCTTTAGCCCTTGGTAAGTCCGGTAGATGCTGTCGTCAAAATCAACAGCGTCGTAGTAGTTCGCTCGAGCTTTATAAAAGTCTAATTCTTCTTCTTTGTTTTCCAGTTCCCTCATCAAATTGACCAAATGGGGAACGGGTTCTCCACGAAGATATTTCCAATCTTTCTTGATCAGTGATGCGAGACCAGGTAAGCATCGGAAACTGCTCGTTAGGCCATCGCGCAGGCTGACGTTTACGGGCCGGTGCAGGAGAGATTGACAGTACCCGTGCAGAGTAAGGACCGTCGCCAAGCCCGCCAGCTCGTGGGCGAGATCGTCTTTAAGATTATTAATAAACGTCAAGACGAGGCGGCTTTTTTCGCCGCCCGGCGCGGCCTCAAGGAGCAGTTTGAAAAGCGTTGTCTTCCCAGCGCCTGGTCCCGCAACGATCAGTTTTCTGGGACTCTTAGATCCCAAAATTTTGTCGATAGCATCTTTCAGTTGCTTTTCAACGGCCGTGGGCATGTGAGTGAATTGAATTCTAATGTCCATCCGAGATTTGGTCAAAATTATTTCAAGGATAGGCGGCATATCACCTCTGTTTACTCCACTACTACAAATGCATCGCCCGCAGTCCAGACGCACGGAACACAAAAACTTCAGGCTTGCCCACAGCTCTTTGAAGTTTAACAGCCACCCTTTCGTATCAAGGCTTCATATTGCTCTCCCCTACTCCGTGCAATGATCTCCGAAGCCTCAAGCCGCTGGTGACACGATAAGGTACCCGACTGCTGCTCTGACTTCGCGGTGAGCAAACCAGCAGTTCCCGCAGATTTACTTCTTGCTGGCGAAAGGGACAACGATGTCCGAAGTAAAAACAGGCTACATGGCCGAACTCGATGCGTGGAGTGATAAATCCATCATCGAGCCATTAGCCGATGCCTACCTCCGAGGGCCGGAGGAAGTCATCATTAACGCGCAAGAATATGCACGTAAAGCGATTCGCGAAAAGGTTCTCGAATCGTACCGTAATGGTCAGGCCGCTGGTCCACGCAAAGTGTTCAAGCGTCGTTAGACCATAACCCTGTGGCGCACGCAGCGCAGGGTTGACGAAAATCTACTGCGTGCTATCCTACCTTTACCATCAACCTCACGATTATGCATACACCATCCTACGAACAACTTCAGCGATATGAGAATAAATGGGTTGCGTTACGCCAACCGGACCAGCAAGTGGTCGGCAGTGGCAATGATGTATCGGAAGCAAAAAGAAATGCCGCAGTCCACGGCTACACTGACGTAATCTTCCTAAAGGTGTATCCATTTAACATGAGTTATATCCCCGCCTCACATGAAGTTCCCCTACATCCGACAGCCATCCAGCGTTAATCCAAGTCCGCCATACATTGCCCGGCCGTTAATTCCTATCCGCTTGTCTCTCAAAGCAATGCACTTGGACACCTACGCATTGGTTGATTCCGGCGCTGACCGTTCCGTATTCCACTTAAGATTTGCTGATGAGCTCTTGATCGATTTGGAAAGCAGCAAGAAGGAATTCTATTTCGGCATAGGCGGGCAACCAGTCGCAGTCTATCACCACAAAGTAAATATCCAACTCTTAGGATCTCAGCACTCGATTGATGTTGAGGTTGGCTTTACGGATGCACCCGGTGTCGATGCCATATTGGGAGAAGCCGATTTTTTCGAACATTACCAAATTAAGTTTGAGCGGTATAAGGAAAGTATTGAAATCAAGCCATCGATCCAGATTAGCAACACCGGACTGCATTAGGACCACGACGCCTTATTGATTCCTTCAAAGAGGAACCGGTTATTTCGCACTTTCCGAGTTGGAAAGTGTTCGTAGTCTCCTACGGCTACCGATCAAGCGAGATTCGTATTTACGTCAACACAGTTTGCGAAAGTGAAGCGCACCGAGAAGAACGCGGAGCAGGAGCAAAATCCTCTTTTACTTATTATTCTAAACTTTCTGATCTTATGATATAAGCCTCGGGTGATCCTCGCGTTCTTCCAGACTTCAGTCGGAGGCTCCCCGTGAAACGAATCACTCTGCTTTCCCTTCTTTGTATTGTTGCTCTCAGCGTTCTTATCTCTGGCAGTGAGGCGCAACGGAATGTTCAGCAAGCCCACATTATGCCGGCACGAGCGGGAAAGATCTCCGTACCGTGTCCGGCCCAGCTAAACGACATTACTGACTGTCCCGATACAGGCTGTGGTCCATCTCTCGATCCGTTGTTGAATCGACAAAAGAACATTCGTTCTCTAGATGGCGAAGCCGAGTCAATGACGATTCAGGACATCAGAGACTTGCCCGATCCGGTTGCCGGTTTCAAGATCGGTGATACACGCGACAAGTTAGCAGCGTTGGGCGAAGGTAAGAAGATCATAGTTGTCGCTAACGCCCTGGTGGCTCGCAAAGGCGGCGGCGAGTCTTGCAACTGCAAACTCCTCTCCGTTGCCGACACGGATAACCATATCGTTTTGGTTGATCGACTGCTTAAGAAACAGTCCGGTGAGACGGCGAAACAAACACTCGCGCGGCGCGAGGAGAACTCCGTCACGGCTGAGTTTGCGCCACGCGTCCGGCTCGATAGCCCACACCTTACAAGAGCTAATTTACAACCTCTCATTACGGCTAACGGCGGAGTGCAAAAGATTCGAGTCACAGGGATACTGATGTTCGACTCGGAACACTCGCTAGGGCATCACTTAAAGCGCCATAACAATTGGGAGATCCACCCGGTCATGGAGATGGAGTATTGTCCGAAAGGCAAGACGTGCACGGCAAATAGCGATGATAATTGGGTGAGACTAGGAGAGCAGCTATAAGGACGGAGGCCGACATTACATCGGCCTTTCAGCTCCGAGGGTTTGAAAAACCGAAAATCCGCTCCGTTGCTACCTTGCCGTTACGTTCTGACTGGTGATTTCCGATCTGTATCACGCGCGCATTCCCTGCGAACGCGGTGATCAATTTCGTTCTTACCTCCCAAACTTGAATTCAAAATATGAGGCTCTTCCGCTCCTCCCCTGGTTGAGGTGCTTCGGCCCGGCTGATCAACAGCAGGGTCGACGCTGAACAGTCAGAGTCAAAAGGAGGACAGTTATGGACTTGCCGTTGGAAAGCTTGGACCAAGAGGAACGTATCAAGCGGTTGCGTGAAGAAATCGAGAAACTGGGTGGCAGCACAGCAACACTGGGGTCGATGCCGGCTGATTTGGAAGAGGAGTTTCTGCGGCACGTACTCGTATATGAAACCGCAGAGCCAATCAGTCTGATCCGTTTACTCGAGAATGCCGGGGTGGTAGTACCGGCGCCTGAAAGTCTCGACGATGACGCACTCAGACTCAATCTAAAAGAGATGATCGAGCGAATGGCGTCGCTCGGGGCTTATCTTCTGCACACCAACCACCTCTCCGATCGCGAGCTCTACGAATATCTCTATCACGATGGTTTGCGAGAAGAAGCAGTGTTGTTTCCTGAGAATCCCAGCTACGCTTACATTATCGATCTGACCGGAAGCGGCAGCGATGAGGACAATCAGATTTATCTTCGATACTACGCAGACGAGGACCATCGCCGACAGTGGGCGCACGATTGGCCGGATGACCCGATGCCTGAATCGGCGGTAGCTCCGTACAACCGAGATTCCGAATTACCCAAATCACATGTGTAGAGTACCAGGACGATCGTGGCTCCGGGGCAATTCGTGACAAAGACACGAAGAGCAGGACTAGTCCTGCTCTTTCTTTCTGATCTCTTTTTGTCGCTTGTCTCGATTATCAGTCTTGACGAAAATTCACTGCGTGCTAAGCTACCTTTACCATTAATCCTCATCACTATGGAACTCACTAAGGAATACTTCGACCAACAACTCAAAAATCTCGCGACCAAGGACGACCTTCTAGAGTTAGCTACAAAAACCGATCTCAGCGCTGTTCGGTCGGACATAGCTGACGTAAAGGAAGCTGTCGAGCGACTGGGCAAGACCGAGGACGAGGACATTCGCGGAGCCTTTCGAGATATCGCTTTGCTAAAGAAGAGAGTATCTGTCTTAGAGCGATCTTCAACTCATCGATAATCCCAAAACAAGTAAGGAGGACGTCCATGCAACTTCTAACACAGGAGTTGTACGCGGGTAAGCACGCTCGCGCAACACTTCACGATTATGTGAACGCTATTATTCTTGGAGATTGCTGTTCAGTCATGCAGCATTTTCGCAACAATTCAGTCGACCTTGTACTAACTGATCCGCCATATCTCATTAACTATCAATCCCGGGATGGCCGCAGAATCGCTGGCGACAGCAATGACAACTGGCTTCTTCCGGCATTCTCTGAAGCTTTTCGCGTACTGAAGGCAGATAGCTTCTGCATTAGCTTCTACGGCTGGAGCAAAGCTGATCGGTACTTGGCGGCATGGAGAGAAGCTGGTTTCCGTCCCGTCGGACATTTAGTTTTCATAAAGAGCTACACGTCCGGTTCCTCGTTTCTTCAATACCGACACGAGCAGGCTTACCTTTTGGCTAAAGGGCGTGTCCATCGCCCCCTCTCCCCTATCAGCGATGTTCTCTACTGGAAATACACGGGCAATCGATTACATCCAACGCAGAAGCCGATCCGCGCATTGATGCGCCTAATTCGAGCTTTCTCAAAGCCAAACGACGTCATCCTCGATCCATTTTGTGGGAGTGGTGGTGTCCCGCTTGCCGCGAAGCTCTCAGGCAGACGTTACATCGGAATCGAACTGCGGCAAGACTATTTCGAGGTTGCGCAACGGCGACTTAACTGCTTCATGTCGAACGAAGCAACCAAAGAGCAATGACCTTGCTCTTTCTTTTTGCACTATGGGTTAATCATATTGTCAGAGTGCCGATTCCAATTTGACCAACAGTACCCTAGCGTCTTTTCCCAACCTGACATTTGCTCACGTTGCCGGGTAATTGCATACCGTGACTTTATAGTCGATTGCTGGCATTCTCACACTCGTGAAACTCTCACTTGCGGAGGCGCTCACTATCCTCAACGATCTGAAAGGTTCCTGTGTGTATTTACGCGCACGTCTTACTCCTGATGAGGATCCGACACTCGGACCATTAAGAGTTTCATCAACGGCAACGATAGAGCAATGCGACGAAGAAAACGGCCTACATATAGCGTGGCCGCCCGACGGACAGTTTTACCTTCGCCTTGAGGGAGCAACATTCAACTGTCCCGACTACGAAGAACTGTCGATCACGAGATTGGAGATCCGGTTGCCGAATGGCGTTAGGTGCATGATCTGGCCGTCAGGGCCAAACAATCTCATCATCGATCAGGTGCTCGACGCTACACCCGGCGACGCGCGCATACCGGAGCAAGACTAACAGATCCGGTTCGCGTCTACCGGATTCAAACTCAGAGAGCCGCTTGGCCGAGACTATTTCGAGGCGCTCCGCCATTGCGGGTTGAGTGAGATTTAGTCTACGCCGGATGGCGAGTAGTTTCGCGTGGAGCTTCTGTGGCTTGGTGCGTGACTTACGGCCCACGGCGATACCTCGAAGACGATAGCTCCATTTCATCGTCGATCACAGATTCGACTGAGACCTTTGCCGCTCTTGCGTACCGTAAGAGCAGTATTAGACTAGGGTCACGCCCTCCTGATTCGAACTCGGAGATACGGTGATACTCCAGCTTGAGTACACGGCCCAACTCACCCTGACTCATTCCGAGCTTGTGTCTGATCGCTAGTAATTTTTCTGCTAATCGGGCTGGCCGTGGTCGCGCGTTGCCCACTTACCTCCGCCTCCGCTCATTTATCAAGTCCGCCTCGGAATGGATCTTGTCTTTGAATCGATTAATGATCTGAGCGAACGCATCGATTTTTGCGAGACTCTGTTTGCGCAGTCGTGGACTGGTCAAGGGAAATTCGATTTCGATTATCCGCTTAGAATCTCCCTCTCCTAACGTTAGAACATAATTCCCGTCAGACCTTTCGCCGCCGTCACTGGAATCAGCCACGGCAAAGACGAATGAAGGCTCACCTGTCGAGATCGGATTGAGGAAAACTCTTTTGCGATACGCCCTCGCTTTGTGTTTCATCTACGCTCCATGAGATTAGAGAGTTATAGCCAAGGGGCGTCGCCTTTGCGCTCACGCATCGAGGCGGCAACGCCCCTCAGCCCCCTCACTTTACTGGGCGAAGTGTGGGGCTATGCGAATTGGGAGGGCGCGTTTATATCTATCGTTAATCGCTGTCACAACCCTTTCGCTAGTCATCATACGATCAGACTTCATACAAACATTTGATAGTGAATAGGAGACACACGACGACTATCCCGCAGAGCGCGGGTTAATCAACCTCACTTACAAAAAGCCGGATAACGCCTTAGCGAATCAAACTGAGGATCGTAAGGACTACCGTCGTTGTAATGCTGGTTGAGGTTGTCGTCCCGCTTGGCGGTGGTGGT
>Ga0075426_10003498_pt1 | contig 11238 bp, 9 predicted proteins | sample SoiMethybrSBSTD5_FD_75304 | JGI IMG/M metagenome (GOLD analysis project Ga0075426, IMG submission 75304) | Bulk soil microbial communities from a Populus tree surrounding site in Tennessee, USA - Soil MetaG P. TD hybrid SBSTD5 | ecosystem: Environmental > Terrestrial > Soil > Tree plantation...
ATTGAACGGAAACAGCGCGGATTGGACGGATCGCTCGGCTGCGGTGGGAAGTTCGTCGCGCGCGGCTGAAACGCAGTTGTAAACAACAAAAAAAGCTGCAGTTATTGGACTCCGGGCGATGATGCTGCCACCCGCAGCCGAGCGATCCGTCCAATCCGTGCTGTTTCCGTTCAATCCGTGTTTCACAGAGCGAGGAAGCTCCGCCATGCGGGGCCCTCGCTCGAAGTGCCTCTCGATGCGCGCTTGCGGATCGATAGTAGAGGTTTTACGAGAAGCTTTATCGTTGAAGTCCTTGTCGTCGATGCCAGCCGTGCCGGGCTCTGCCCAGAAGCGCGCCGAACAGTTCACCGACTCCTCGGCGCGGCGAATGCGTGCGACGACTCGCTCGCACAACGCCCGGCAAGTATTGTCCGTACAGTCCGCGGGAGCTCCGCTGTCGAAGCGAGCCCGTCCGCACAACCCATGGCTACTATGTCACTCTCGAGCCGAATTTCCGCCGCGCCACAGTTGGCGCTCGCCGCGGTGGCCGCCGGCCTGATCAGCGCGCGCCTTCCTGCACAGGCCGCCTCCGCCCCGGCGCACGACTTCACGCAGGCCGACGTCGCTTTCGTCCAGGGCATGATCTACCACCACGCCCAAGCCGTGGTGATGTCGGACTGGGCCACGTCGCACGGTGCCCGCGCCGATGTCGCTACGCTCTGCAAGCGCATCGCGCTCTCGCAGCGCGACGAAATCACCATGATGCAGCACTGGCTCCAGGCGCGTCACCTCGAGACGCCGGATCCCCTCAACATGCTTCCCGGCCACTCAGGGCCTCCGCACGATGAAAGCGGGATGAACATGCCCGGCATGAACATGAAGGGCATGGACATGAAGGGCATGGACATGGGATCAAAATCAATGATGATGCCGGGCATGCTGACCCCCGATCAGATGCGTGAGCTCGACGCCGCGCACGGGCCGGCGTTCGATCACCTCTATCTCACGGGGATGATCAAGCATCACGAGGGCGCGCTCGACATGGTGAAGAAGCTCTTCGACACGCCCGGCTCGGGCCAGCAGCCCGAGCTGTTCTCGTTCGCCACGGATGTCGACGCCGGACAGCGCGCCGAGATCGGGCGGATGCAAGCCATCCTGAAAACGCTCACTCCGAGCCCAACCCAATGACACGTCGCATCGCATCGTTCCGGTCCTCTCTCGTTCTCAGCGCCGCGTTCGTCGCAGCGGCCGCCTTCGTCCCCCTTTCCGCGCGGGCCCAATCCGATACGAACGATCCGCGCGCGCATCTCAAAGCCGGCCTCTACGATGCCGGCGTCGCGTCCAAGGGCCTCGACCTCGTCGCCCACGTCAACAAGCCGGATGACTTCCACCCGAACGATCCCGGCGGCCTCACATACGCCAACTCCGACCTCGCGTTCGGCGGCCACTACGTCTATCAGGGGAATTTCAGCGGCTTCCAGATCTGGGATGTGTCGAATCCCGCCAAGCCTGTCCTAACGGACCACGTCGTCTGCTTCACCGAGCAAGGCGACGTGTCCGTGTATGGGCACCTGCTCTTCGTGTCCGCGGAGAACACCGGCAGCCGGCTCGACTGCGGCACGCAAGGCATCCAGGACAGCGTGAGCAAAGAGCGGATGATCGGTGTCCGCATCTTCGACATCTCGAATCCGAAGGCGCCCAAGCAAGTGGCCGACGTGCAAACGTGCCGCGGGTCGCACACGCACACGCTCGTGCAGGACCCGAACGACAAGGGCGTGATCTACGTGTACGTGTCGGGGCTCGCACGCGTGCGGTCGACGAGCGAGATGGCCGGCTGCGAGGGCGGCGACATCACCGACCCCAACACCGCGCTCTTCCGCATCGAGGTCATCCGCGTTCCGTTAGCACACCCCGAGCAGGCGAAGATCGTGAGCTCGCCGCGGATCTTCAACGACCTTACCGCGCCGCCGACGCACGGCGTCGCGGTCGCCGACACGGCGAACGGCGCGGCCGTCAAAGCGGCGAAGCGCTTCCTGGGCCGGTTAGGCATGCCCGCGACGGCCACGGCGGCGGACTCGGACAAGGCCGCACGCCTGGTCGCCGACGTCATGAACTTCCGCAACGACACGGTCAAGACCAAAGCGGCCGTCGATTCGCTCAAGGCGATGGGCCTGAACCTGCGCCTCCCTGGCGCCGGCGCACGCAGCGGCCCCTCGCAGTGCCACGACATTACAGTGTATCCCTCGGCGGGTTACGCGGCGGGCGCGTGCTCGGGATACGGCTTGCTGCTCGACATCAAGGATCCCACGCACCCGGTGCGCTTGCAGGCCGTCGCCGATTCCAATTTCTCTTTCTGGCACTCGGCGACGTTCAGCAACGACGCGTCGAAGTTGTTGTTCACCGATGAATGGGGCGGCGGTACGCAGCCCAAGTGTCGCGCGACCGATCCGATCGACTGGGGCGCCGACGCCATCTTCACGCTGACCAGCAACACGCTCACACACGCAGGCTACTTCAAGATGCCGGCGGCGCAGACGGAACAGGAAAACTGCGTCGCGCACAACGGCAACCTCGTGCCGGTGCCGGGTCGAGACATCATGGTGCAGGGCTGGTATCAGGGCGGTGTGTCGGTGTTCGACTTCACCGATCCCGCGCATCCCAAGGAGATCGCCTATTTCGATCGCGGCCCGATCGATTCGACCAAGCTCGTGTTAGGCGGCTTCTGGGCCGGCTATTACTACAACGGCTACATCTACGGATCCGAGATCGCGCGCGGTCTCGACGTGTTCAAGCTCACGCCGACCGCCGACCTGACGCAGAACGAGATCGACGCCGCGAAGCTGGTGCACTTCGACATTCTCAACCCGCAGGATCAGCCGAAGATCGTGTGGCCGGCGGCCTTCCCGGTTGCGCTCGCGTACGTCGATCAGTTGAAGCGCGACAATGGGCTGCGCGCTGACCGGTTGACGTCGATCGAGAATGCGCTCAAGTCGGCACAATCCGCGAGCGGCGCCAAGCGTACGGCCACGCTCAAGAAACTTGGGTCGGAACTGGCGCACGACGCACAGAGCGCCACCGACACGAAGCGCGTGAAGCTGCTCGAAGGCGTGGTGAAGGGGCTGGAGAAATAAAGGAACGCGGCGCATCACCAGTCCGGCAACACGGCGAGGCGGGCGTCTCCAAACGCGCCCGCCTCGTTTCTTTGTTTGCAAAAGCTCGACGGATGCACGACGTGTTCCACCTAGTGGATTGCGTCAGACTAGTTCATAGCACCGACTGCCATACGTCGCTGGTCTCTACGCTCGTGAAGAAACGGACAAAGCACGGTCACTTCGGACAAAGCACGGACCGCTCGGCTGCAAGGGGAAGTGAATTGCTGCGGGGCAGCCAAAAGCGATTGCTTTTACAAACACACGCGGCCGAAGAGACCTCCTGCCAGCGCGCTGCCCCCGCCCTGCAGCCGAGCGGTCCGTTTCGGACGCGATCCAATAGTGTGGCCTCAGTCTTCGACCTCCAGATGTCCCCGCATGCCAAGCGCCGCGTGCGGATCGCACTGGAAGTAGTAGTGGCCCTTGGGGAACGTGACCTTGACGTCAAACGTCTGACCGGCGAGCTGGAGCATGTCGCTCGGCGTCGGCAGTCCCTGGGCGCCCGGATTCGAGTCGGGCAGGAAGTCGACGTTGTGCACGCCTAACGACAACGTGAAGCGGATGACGTCGCCGCGATGGGCTTCGATCTCGTTCGGCTCGAAGCGGCTCCCTTTGTCGTCGGCGATCAGCTGGACCGTGATCATACGACGTCCTGGATCAGGAGTCTGCGGACCGGCCGCGGCGGGCGTCGCCGGTGCGGCCACGGAGGGCGAGGCCGGGGCGGATTCCCCCGACGCCGGCGCATTCCCGCCGCAGGCAGCGGTCGCCAGGAGTACGGCCAAGGCCGCGGCGGCAATGACGGCATTCTTGCGTGCAATCGCATGTGACATGTTGCAGTTCTCTCCAGGAGATGGACTGTCCGACACCACAATCAGAAGTCTTTCCGACGGAAGAGCCGCGCGCCTAACAGAGCGGGGCCGGCTGCCCACGCGGCCAGCGACGCGGCCGCGAGGGCCGTGCCGGTCGAGGCGGTGAACACGCGCGTGAAGGATGCGCCCGTATAGCCCATGAGCGCCGAGATGTCGAGGTGCATGAGCATGACCACGCGCGCGAGGTCGATCGGATTGGCGAGCGTCGCCGCGAGCAACGGGCGCTCGAGCGGCGCCCCGGCCAGTGCGGTCGCGACGACGAGGAGCACCGCGTCGTACGCCATCGCCGCACACGCCCAACCGCCTAACGCAATGCCGAACGCGCGGAGGCGGTCGTCGGTGCGCAGAGCGATAGCCACGCCCGCACCGGCGAACACGAGCGTCAAGGCCGCACCCGCCGCGACCAGCACCGCCGCGGCGCCACCGGCGCCGGCGCCGCCGCGCACCACGAACGGCATCCCGATGCCCAACACGACACCCGCCGACAACGACACCGCCATCGCGCCGTACGTCCCCGCGAACATCGCGCCGCGCCCAACGGGCTGCGCCAGCAACAGCTCGATGAATTCGCGCGCGCGGTGCACGTAGATGGTCGCGAACACGATCGCCGCCAGCGGGACCGTGAACAACACGATGCTCGTCAGGCTGACGAGTGCCCGCGTCGCGTCGCCGCCGAACCGGAGCAGCAACTCCGTCGTGACGAGAAAGAAGATGGCGTAGCCGAAGAGCCAGCGGCTCCTGAGCACGTCGAGCAGCTGAAACGCGGCGATCTTCGCGGCTATGCGCACACGACCTCCTTCTTCATCATCGAGGCGATCGCGCGCTCGAGGTGCGGTTGTCCCGTGAACACGCGCAGCTTCTGCACGGAGCCGGCATACCCCACGCGACCCGCGCGCAAGAACACGATATCGTCGGCCAGCTCGTCCAGCTCGCTCATCACGTGCGACGTGACGAGCACCGTTTTGCCGTCGCTGCGCTCGCTCAGGATCTTGTCCTTGAGCACCGCGTTCGCCACCGGGTCGAGCCCCGCGCTCGGCTCGTCGAGCACGAGCACGCGCGGCGCGAACAGGAACGCCAGCGCGACGGCGAGCTTCTGCCGCGTGCCGCCCGACAACGCGCGCACGCGCGTGTCGAGGTGCGGCGCGAGCGCGAGCCGCTCGAACAATTCCCAGTCGATGACGGCCGACCCGCCCCGAAGTCCGAGCAGAATCTTCGTCACCTCGCGCGCCGTGAGATGTTCGGGGAAGCGGCTCATCTGCGATGCGTATCCGATGGTCGCCCGATAGGCCGGATCGCCTCCAATGCGCGCGCCATTGACGCGGATTTCGCCGCCGTCCGGTCGCACGAGACCCAACAGACACTTGATGAGCGTCGTCTTGCCGGCTCCGTTAGACCCGACCACGGCCGTCACGCGACCCGGACGAACGCACAGGTCCACGCCGCGCAGCACTTCGCGCGCGCCAAAGGATTTCGTGAGCGATCTGAACTCGATCATATCGCTTAGCGTATCGGTGTAAGGGCTGGCGTGTCGTCCACGACCGACGACGGCGTCAGAGAGGGCACCGCCCGTTCGACCGCATCGAGCAGCACGACGAACGGACTGCGCAGCAGCAGCAGCGTGGGCGGATTCTGCGCGACGATGAGGGAGAACAACCGCACAGGGTGAAACGGCGCGTCACCCACACCGTTGCGGTCCAGGTCGTAACCCCGATAGTCGTCCCAGTAGTTGCCGGCAAAGCGCGTCGTGGTCTCGCCGCCGCGCATGCCGATGTCGAACGTGTTGTCGAAGAAATTGTTGCGCTCGAAGCGCGCATCATCCGTGCTCGATACGAGGCGCACGGCCCATCCGTTAGACCGAAAGGTGTTGTGCGACGCGACCAGCCGGTTGGCGCCATCCGCCGACAACCCGACGGTGTTGCGTACGAACTCGTTGCCCTCGACGCGGCTGTCGTCGATTTCCTTGAGGAGCAGGCCGTACGCCGCATCGCCCCAGTTCGACTCGAAGCGATTACCGGCCATGAGCACGCGATGCGTGTACATGACCGCGACGCCGGCGTGATTGTAGCGGAACGTGTTGTCGAGATACCGGCAGTCGTCGGAATACATGAAGTGCAGACCGTAGCGCAGATTGCGCTCGCTCAGGTTCCCGCGCACGACGGTGTGGGTCACGAACTCGAAGTAGATGCCGTCGCGCTGTCCGCTCACGTGGTTGTCGGCGATGAGCGCGTCGCGCGCGGCCCACAGGTGAATGCCGTTGCCCGAGCCCGTTTCATCGCGCGCGGCGCCGCGAATGTCGTTGCGGAGCACGCGGCAGCCGACCGACTTGGCGAGATAGATCCCGAAGAACGCACGCTCGATGAGGTTGTCTTCGATGCGGCAGTTGCGCACTGCGAGGACGCGTACGGCGGCGAGGTCGCTGGTATAACTCACGCCCACGTCGCGGAAGTGCAGATGCCGAACGGTGACGTCGTCGGCGGCAACGGTGAGAATGGCGTGCGCGGATTCGCCGTCGAGGATGGCGTCGCCGTCGCCTTCGATGACGAGCGGTTTGTCGATCGTGACCAGGGGCTCGCGGTAGATGCCCGCGCGCACGACGATCCGGTCGCCGGCGGACGCGCGCGCTACGGCTTCGCCTAACGCCGCCAACGCGGTGCCCGGCGCCACCACGAGCGTGCGCGCCGCCTGCCCCAACGCTGGCTGCGGCAGTCCGATGGAGACGGCGAACAGGACGGCGCGCGACAGCACCGGCAGTGCGCGCGTCACGCGGCGCTCGCGGATGCGGACACCCGACGGCGCGACACGACTAACGCCACCGCGCCGGCGATCAGCGCCGCCACGGCGAGCCACGTTCCGGCCGCCGGCCACGACGACGCGGTGAAATTCAACAGCTGCTTGGTGCCGATCAGCGGCGGCTGGTACACCATGCCGGGCACTTTGATGATCGCATGCTCGGCATCGAGGTCGTGGCCGAACGTGTAGGACCATCGATACAGATCAGCGAGACCGGCGAGCCCGACGAGCACCACGGCGCCGAGCCATGCCGCGACGAGGCGTCTGCTGCCTAACGCAGCCGCCACCAGCGCCAGGACGGCGAGCGCCGCCAGCAGCCACGGCAGGACGCGGAGCTCCGGTAAGGCGCCGGGATCGATCGGCCGCATCCCGATGTAGTGATTGAGCTCGTTGATGTTACCCAGGTCTTGCGGCGCGGCGCCGGCGATCGTGCCGGCGCCGATCTGCAACCCCAGACCCTCCGGGTACTGCGGCGCCGTCAACGCAATGCGCCAGAGCGGGAGGCGGAGCGACACCGCGAGCAGCACGCCCGCGATCACGAGCAGACAGCGCGAGAGGCGCGACATCATTGGGGCCCCCCGGCGGCGGTGCCGCCCGCAACGGCTGAATGCATGCCGGCCATCCGGTCGCCGCCAACGGGCCGATCGCCGATGGTCGCCGACAGCGCCACCGTGCTTCCGGCCGGCGACACGCGCACGTACCCCTGCATCTCCTGGTGCAGCGCCGAGCAGAAGTCGGTGCAGTAGAACGGAAAGACGCCGCTCGCGCGCGGGATCCACTTGAGCGTGCGCGTTTCACCCGGCGCCAGAATCAGCTCGGCCGCATCGGTGTTGCCTAACACGGCAAACCCGTGCACGATGTCCCAGTCCTGCTCGATGTTCGTGAGATGGAAGTAGACCGTATCGCCGACCGTGATACCCTCGATGTTGTCGGGCGAAAAGTGCGACCGGATCGCGGCCATTTTCACGTGCACGACCCTGCCCTGGCGCGAGATGCCGCCCTCGGCTTCGGTCTTCACCGCCCACGGATTGGCATTCTCCGAGAGCGTGTTGAACTTCACCGAGTGGATCAGGCTCGCCGGAAGCGCCTGCGCGTAGTGCGGCTCGCCGATCGTCGGGAAATCGAGCAGCAGCTGCATTTTCGGTCCGCTGATGTCGTACAGTTGGGCCGACTGATCCATGATCGGGCCGGTGGGCAGATAGCGGTCTTTGGTGATCTTGTTGAGGGCGATGACGTACTTGCCCCACGGGGCGCGCGAGTCGCCGCCCGGAATCATCAGGTGGCCAATGGCGTAATAGGTGGGCGTGCGATCCACGACTTCCCAAGTGCCGAGCTTCCACTTCACGATTTCGGACGAGATGAAGAACGACGTGTACGCGTAACCCTTGCCGTCGAACTCGGTGTGCAACGGGCCTAACCCGGCGCTCTTCACTTCGCCGGCCAGCACCGACTCGTATTTGAGCACCGGGATCCCGTCCACGATCTTGTCGAACGACTTGGACGCGATCGCCTGCTGCATCTTCGTGAACGAGTGCACGGCGATCACCGCCGACAGCTTGCCGTTGCCGACGATGTATTCGCCGCTTGGATCGACGTCGACTCCGTGCGGCGACTTGGGCGTCGGGAGGAAGTACATGAGGCCATCGCAGCGCGACGGGTCGAGCACGATGACGCTCGTCTTCCGCTCGACATGCGCGGCGTTCGACCGATCGTCAAGCACGTTGTGGTCGTAGCTCGCCGGCATCGTGGTGCCGTTGCCCGCGGCGACGCAGGCTTCGGCGCGGCGATAATTGATGGCCGCGATGTAGTCTTTGTCGTTTTGCGACGCGTTCACCTCGAGCTTGGTGTGCGCCTGCTCGGTGTTGTACGTCGTGAAGAAGAACCACCCATCGGACACGCCCTTGCCGGCGTGGCCCAGGTCGTAGTCGAAGCCGGGCACGAGGATCTGGAAGGCGATCGCCATGTTCCCCGGCTCATCCGCGCGCACGAAGGTCAGGGTGCCCTTGAACGTCTGCGCGAACGAGGCGATGGTCGTGTCTCGGTTAGGCACCGGCACGCTGAAGCGGGTGCCGGCCACGACATACTTGCCGTCGGGCGTCGTGAACGGCGACGAATGGTTGCCCGCCGAGTTGGGGATCTGCAGGATCTCTTCGGTCCGGAATTGGCCGAGGTCGATGCGCGCGATGCGCGGCGTGTTGTTGCCGTTGATGAACAGCCACTTTCCGTTAGGCACGCCGTTCGTCTGCGACAGCTCGGGATGGTGGGCGTCGTCCCAGGGCACGAACCCGAAGCTCGTCTGGAGCATCGGTTTGGTCTCCTCGTCGTAGCCCCATCCCTCCTGGGGATCCTGCGAGAACACCGGGATCACCTTGAGGAGCCTGCCCGAGGGCAGGCCGTAGACGGACACCTGTCCGCTGAAGCCGCCCGAGAAGAATGCATAGAACTCGTCCTTCTGTCCGGGCGGCACGTAGACGCGGGCTGCTGCATTGGCGCCCGACACGGCGCTCGTCAAGGTGGCCGGCGCGTTCGAGTGACACGCCGCGAGCAGGCTCGCGACCCCGATGGCGACGGCCAGCGTCGCCATAGCCATCATGCGGGCACTGATGCGCATTCTCGTACCTCGTCGTCTTGGCGATGCCGCGGCCGGCCCAACGCAGGCCACACGCAGCTCTGCGATCGTTGTGCTCCAGTTTCGCCGTTCCGGAGGCGGGGCACGATCGGGGGAATGCCCGAGCGCGTGTCAGGAGAACCCGTGCGCGCGAGGAGTGCGTTGCCTGACGTGTGCGTGGGATCGGCGCTGCGGACGCTCTGAGAACGTGGATAATCCGTGGTTGTCGGCGAAACGCTGACACGCTGTCGCGGGATGACCGACCAAAGTTCGGGCTTCTCCCGACGGAGCCGGCGCCGCATTTCACCGAGACTTCAGCCACGTGCAGCACTGATCCATTACTGGAGGACTCGATGAGGTTCGTGAAATTTGTCGTACCGGTCGTGATGATCGCCGCGGCGACCGCGGGCGCCGCGATCGGAAACGCGAAGCCCGCCCCGGCCGTCGAACGAATCGACTTCGACAAAACGGTCCGCCGGACGACACCAGCGTACGATGCGCGCCTTGCGCCTGCATCGCCGGCGCCGATCAAGGATTTCCGGATCCCGATCAAAGACGCCACCGTGCAAATCGCCGACAGCGTGCCCTATCACGCGTGGACGTTAGGCGGTACGGTGCCCGGGCCCGTTCTCCGCGTCCGCCAGGGCGATTCCGTTCGCATTACTGTCGTCAACGAAGCGCCCATGCCGCACTCGATCGATTTTCACGCGGCGCGCATTCCGGCGAACGTCGCCTACCGGGTGATCATGCCGCACGATTCCATCCAGTTCGCGTTCGTCGCGCGCGACCCCGGCGCCTTCCTCGTGCACTGCGGCACGCCGCCCGTTCTCATGCACCTCATGCAGGGCATGTACTTCGCGATGATCGTCGATCCGAAACACGGTTGGGGAACGGTGGCGGACAAGGAATTCGTGCTCGTCGAAAGCGAGTTCTATGCCCAACGCACGAGTACCGGCACCGAGATGCAGCCGGACTACGCCAGCGCGCAGAACAAGCAGCCGTCCTACGTGGTGTTCAACGGCCGGGCGTTTCAGTACAAGGCCAACCCGCTCAAGGTGAACGTCGGCGACCGCGTGCGCTTCTTCGTCGTGAACGCAGGCCCGAATCTCGACAGCGACTTCCACGTGGTCGGCGCGCTCTTCGATCGCGTGTACCCCGACGGCAATCCGGCACATGCCCTCGACGGCGTGCAAACATATCCCGTTCCAGCGGGCGGCGGGGCCGTGTTCGAGACGACCTTCATTCCTAACGGGAGCGGCGAGGGCATCTACGCGTTCGTCACGCACAGCTTCGCCGACGCCGAGAAAGGCGCGGTGGGACTGATTCAGGTGGGCACGCCGCGGCAATACGCGACGATGGTCCACTGATCGCGCCTCAACGCCCCGCGCCCGAGGACCTGGGGGCGAGCGGGAGCGTGAACGCGAACGTGCTCCCCTCCCCCGGCGCGCTCGTCACCCAGATGCGGCCGCCGTGCGCCTCGACGATGCCTTTCGCGATGGCCAGCCCGAGTCCCGCGCCGCGGCGCCGACTGGAATGACGCGCCTGCCAGAAGCGCTCGAACACATGCGCCTGCTCCTCAACCGGAATCCCGATCCCCGTGTCGGCCACGGACATCTCCAGTCGCGACGCATTCGGCGTCGCGCGAATCGTGATCCGGCCGCCCGGCGGCGTGAACTTGACCGCATTGCCGAGGAGATTCATCAGCACCTGCTCTATGCGCGCCGCATCGACGTCGACTAACGGAAGGTCATCGGGCACCGACAACTCGAGTGCGATCGAGCGTTCGGTGAACGCCGTGCCCAACATTCGTGCGGCGGCCGCCACGATCGTCGCCGGAGCTTCG
>Ga0075426_10003499_pt1 | contig 11238 bp, 11 predicted proteins | sample SoiMethybrSBSTD5_FD_75304 | JGI IMG/M metagenome (GOLD analysis project Ga0075426, IMG submission 75304) | Bulk soil microbial communities from a Populus tree surrounding site in Tennessee, USA - Soil MetaG P. TD hybrid SBSTD5 | ecosystem: Environmental > Terrestrial > Soil > Tree plantation...
CCTCCGCGACAATGTGGTTCGGCGGGGTGCCGGAGCGGTCGAACGGGGCGGTCTTGAAAACCGCTGGCGGCCGAAAGGTCGCCCGTGGGTTCAAATCCCACCCCCGCCGCTCGCCATTCACCCACACGCGGCGGCGGGAGTCCGAAGGCTCCCGCCGGCCAAGCCGCAGTTCTCTCCCCTTTGCCTCTTTTTCGCGGCTTTGATCCATCCACAATTGTCTCATCTCGTAATTTCTGTTGCAAGGGGCCTGAAAGCGGTCAAGAGCTCGTGCAGCCCTTGAGTAGGTAACGACGCCCTGCGTCGTCAACAGGGTGTACACAAAATGAAGCGAAAGTTGGTCGCGTGGGCGGCTGTGGTCGCGGCGAGCGCGCTTGCTGGCTCAGCGGGTGCATCTTCATCCTCCGTCCGGCTCATAAGCGGACATCTATCCAAGCGAACAGCTGGCGGCGCGCGATTTCACGACGCCGCATTAGGACGCCGAAAGGTCCGGCATCCGCGCCCGGCACACCGCCGCCGTTGTAGGTTTGCCCGATGAAGAGTCCAACCGATCTCAGCTTCAATCGAGGACTGATCACCGACCCCGAGGCCTTCGCCCGCAATGCGAACGCCGCGTCGTGGCTCTATCTGTGCGGCGAGCAGTTCGCCGAGGTGGAGGGCGGCATGTCGTACGACGACGTCCAGGCGGCCGTCTCCGAGTCGGTCAACATCGTCGGCGATCCTCCTCGGGTGCTCGACACCGACTTGGCCCGGGAGCAGGTGGCGGCGCTCGACCAGCTGCCGCGGCCGACGCTAGTGACTTGTCGAACCGGCCCTCGTTCGTCGGCCCTGGTCTACCTCTACTCGGGCCTCAAAGAAGGCGCCACGGCGAACGAAGTGCTGGCACGAGCGGAGGCGGACGACGCGCCCTTCGCCCGCTCCGAAGAACTCAGGGCCTGGGTCGCGCAGAACCTCGACGCGCTCTCCTGAGCGACAGCCCACGGGCACTCATTCAGGCAAGCCGCGGCGGCGCCACAGCCACCACACGCCGCCCAGCGCCGCGGCCGCGAAGACGTAACCGATCAGCAGATCGATCACGTAGTGGTTCCCGGTGTAGACAACCGCGAACGACTGGGCGAGCGGATAGATCGCACCGACGCCGAGGGCCCACCAGCGCCAGCGCGTCTTCCACGCGATCGTGACGACGAAGAGGAAGCAGAGGAAGGCATAGCCGGCGTGGAGCGACGGGATCGCCGCGTACGGGTTCGGGTCGATCAGCCTCGAGACTGAGATGGAGTGATAGCCGTGCGCGCCGGAGGGATCGGGCGCCGGGTTGTGTGGAATCCGGATCAGGCCCGGCAGGAGGCCCTTCTCGCCCGCGGCCCACGGCGGCGCCGACGGGAAGAGCAGGAAAGTCAGCGCGCCCGCGAACGAGAGCGCGATCATCGTCGCCGCGAAGCGGTAGAACAGCGCCCTTCGCTTGACCCAGAGGATGAATGCGAGCAGCGGTGGAACGATGAAATGCAGCCGCATGACGGCGAGCACGACGTGGTCGTACCACTGCTGCGTCCCGGTCCAGAGCCAATGCTGCAGCGACTCGGAGGGAACGGCTCCGCCGAAGATGAATTTGTCCGTGTCCAGCTGGGGTAGGTAGAAAGGGTGCGGACGCAAGAGATGGGCAATTCCGCGAGACTGCGCGTAGATCACCAGCAGCGCGGCAAAGGGAGCGAAATCGAGCAGATAGCGACGTCCCCGGCGCAACACGAGCGCGGGAACCAGGAGCGCGAGGAGATAACGGTCGGGCGTGAGGCCGAGGCCGAACAGCCAGACCGCAATACCGAGCGCGAGGATCAGTCCGGCCGCCGCGAGCAGCGCCGTGCGGCGATTCAGGTCCTCACGCGGTGGGCCCCACTTTTGAGCGGCCTCGCGGTCGCGCTCGCCGTACTCGTACGGCTTCCCTTCTGGCAGGCTCCACTCACCGCCGACGAGGGGGGCTACGCCGAGGTGGCCAGGTTGTGGAGCCACGGCGCGACCCTCTACGGCGGCGCCTGGGTCGACCGCCCGCAAGGCCTCATACTCGTTTTTCGCGCTCTCCATTTGATCGGCGGCTCCCCGTTGGCAATGCGAGCAGCCGCAGCGGTGATCGCGGCACTCGTCGTTGCCGCGACGATGCTGCTCACCCTCCGGCTGGCCCGCGGGAGGATAACGGCCGTGACGGCAGGGCTGCTGGCGGCAACCGCCGGCGGGTCGCCCTTCATCGAGTCGTTCACGCTCTCGGGCGAGCTGCTGGCGTCGCTGCCCGCGGTGCTCTCGCTCCTCTGCTTCACCGGCTACCTCGGGCGCCGCGACCGTTCCGGGCCAAGTAACAGTCTGTTACGAGGTTCGACACGGCCGCAAGGGCGAAGGTGGCCCCTGGTTCAGCCGTTCTTTGCAAGTAACAGACTGTTACTAAGTCTCGTTGGCGCCGGCCTGCTGACCGGGATCGCGGTGCTGATCAAGCAGTCCGCATTCGATGCGGGCCTCGCCGCCGTCGTGTACCTGCTCTGGTGCGAGCGCCGACGCGGCCTGGCGCCTGCCGGCGTTCTCGTCGCGGCCGCGCTCGTGCCCATCGTGATCGCCGCGGCCAGCGCGGCTCGGCTGAGCGCCTGGCTCTACGCCGTCGTCGGCTACCGCTTCAACGGCGACTCGCTGCTGAACGGATCGCTGACGGGACGGGCACACCAGTTCTGGGTCACCCTGCCGGCTGCCGGGAAGGCGCTCGGGCTGCTCGCCGTCCTCGCCGCCGTCGGCTGGCGGCGCTCGCCGCTCCTGGCGAGGATCTGGCTCGGCGCGGCGATTCTCGGCGCGATCGGCGGCGGCAACTTCCACACGCACTACTACGTCCAGCTCGTACCCCCGCTGTCCCTGCTCGCGGCGGTCGGCGTCCGCACGCTGTGGCTCTCAGCACCTCGGCCGGCGATCGCGGCCGCGGGCGCGGCGGCGGCTGCGACGCTCGCCCTGACGATCCCCGTCGCCTGGGCAACCCCGAACGAGCAGGCGAAGACGATCTGGCCTGCCGATCCGCACCTCGTGCACGACGCTGCTCTCGCCCGCTACGTGCGCGCGCACACTCGCCCGCGCGAGAAGGTTCTCGCCGTTTGGGCCGACGCAGACCTCTACTACCTCGCCGATCGCCGACCCGCCGTGCGCTACCTCTGGTCGCGGAATGTCGCCTCGATCCCCGGCGCTCTCGAGGCGGTCCGGCACGCACTGGCGACGAGGCGGGCACAGCTCGTGCTCGTCGTCCAGCCTCCCGCGAAGCTCGACCCAAGCGGCCGCACCGCCGCACTGCTCCGCCACGAGTACCGCCGCGTCGGGCGTGTGGGCGACGCGACCGTGTACCGGGCTCGAACCCCGTGACCTGAGCCCATCTGAGATCCCCCGGACGGGGGGTCAAATAATTCCGCCGTTGACCAAAGATGAATTGCGTGGACGGAGCGCCTGCGGAGCTCTCCATGCCGCCCTTGGGTGGCCTTTCGGCGACCGAAAACGGTCTCCCCGACGGGCGCGACCTCGTCGACTCGTACCGCCGGCTGGCAGACGTCTTCCACCACGTTCTCTCCGAGCAGGCCCTCGACACGCTGCTCGACCGGATCGCGGACACCCTGGCCGAGCTGATCCCGTACGACACTCTCAGCATCTTCGAGGCGAACGAGGCCCAGACCGAGCTCGTTCCGGTGCTGGCCCGAGACCGCTGGGCGGACGAGATCATGCGCAACAAGATCGAGTTCGGCGTCGGCCTCGCCGGCTGGGCCGCAAAGCATCGCGAGCCCGTGCTGACGAATGCCGCCCACCTCGACCCACGGATGATGGTCGTGCCCGGCACGCCGCCGGACGAGCGCGAGGCGCTGATCACGGTGCCCCTGATCGCTCGCGACTCCGTCCAGGGCGTTCTCAGCATCTACCGCCTCGGCGAGCACGCCAGCTTCGACAGCGAGGAGTTCGAGCTTGCCAAGCGCTTCGGTGACGCGGCGGCGCTCGCTCTCGACAATGCGAAGACTCGGGCCCGGCTCGAGCGCCAGGCCCAGACCGACTCGCTGACCGGGCTTTACAACCACCGCTACTTCCACGAGCACGTGCGCTCGGAGCTGACCCGCGCCAGCAGAAACCGCGATTCCGTGGCGCTGCTGATGCTCGACATCGACGACTTCAAGAAGGTCAACGACATCTACGGCCACGGCGTCGGCGACCAGGTGCTCCGCGAGCTCGCCGCGCAGCTCAAGGCGGCGGTTCGGGGCTCGGACCTCGTCTGCCGCCTCGGTGGCGAGGAGTTCGGCGTCGTGATGGGCTCTTGCGGCACCGAGGACGCTGTCGCGCTTGCGAACCGCCTGGCCGAGCGCCTGCAGGAGCTCGAGTTCGGGCCGGCGGGCAAGATCACGGTTTCGGTCGGCGCGGCCGAGGGGCCGTCAGACGCCTCCAACCCCCGCGAGCTGATCGCCTGCGCGGAGGCCGCGATGATGACCGCCAAGGCGCGCGGCAAGGATCTGATCGTGATCTTCGACGAGTCGACGTTCGAGCGCCCCGACACGAGCTCGGTCGCGAGCTCGCGCGTCCGCTCGATCGCGCACCTGAAGATGTTGCAGAGCCTCGCCGGCAAGCTGAACCGGCTCAACGACGTGCGCGAGATCGGGACGGCGATCGCCGACGAGCTGCGAGGCCTGATCGACTACCACAACTGCCGTGTCTCGATCGTCGACGGTGACGAGGTGATCCCGATCGCCTTCCGCGGCATCCTCTCCTCGCAAGGCGACGAAGAGGTCGAGTTTCCGCGCTCGAAGGTCGGCGAAGGGATCACGGGTCACGCCGCGGCGGAGGGCAAGTCGCTGCTGATCGGCAACGCCCTCGATTGCGAATACGCGGTCACCATTCCCGGAACCGAGCCGATCGAAGAGTCGCTGCTCGCGGTGCCTCTCTGTTACGGCTCGCGCGTGATCGGAGTGATCGCGATCTCGAAGCTCGGCTGCGACCAGTTCGACGGAGACGACCTCCGGCTGCTCGAGGTGCTCGGCGGCCACGCCGCAGTCGCGCTGGAGAACGCCCGGCTCTACGAGTCCCAGCGTCGCGAGGCCGAGCATTTCAAGGAGCTGCTCGGTTTCAGTCGCAAGCTCGCGACGGCGGAGGGGCTACCGGAGGTGCTTCTGCGTACCGCGGAGCTCTCGGCGGCGATCCTGGGAGCCCCGAGGACGTCGATCTGGATTGAGGACGTTCAGACGAAGGAGCTCAGCCCCGGCGCGGTCTGGGGCTTCGAGCCCGACCGCCGTGAGCGGATCCTCGCGATGCGAATCGGCCCCGAGCGCCTGGCGCCGTTGGCCGACCGCGACGAGCCCTTTCTGCTGGAGGGCCCGGCTGCAGCAGCTCTGCACGGGGCGCCCCGGCTCGACGACGGAGCCGCATTTGCGGTTGCGCCGATCAACCTCGATGGTGGGCGGCTGTGTTGCATCGCCGCCGCGATCCCGCCCGATGTCCCGCGCCAGCTCGACGATGACCACATCGCGCTCATGGCCGGGCTCGCGCACCAGGCGAAGCTGGCGATCACCAACGCCGACACGTACGAGAACCTCGAGGCCACCTTCGTCTCCACGGTCTCGGCCCTGGCCAACGCGCTCGAGGCGAACGACGAGTACACGTCGTCGCACACGCGCTGGATCACGGACACTGCCCTCAAGGTCGGCACGACACTCGGCTTCGACTCGAAATCGCTGAAGCAACTCGAGCTGGGCGCCCTCTTCCACGACATCGGCAAGATCGGAATCCCGACGAGCATCCTGCTGAAGCCGGGGCCGCTGACACCCGAGGAGCGGCGGATCATGCAGCAGCATCCGGAACTCGGCGAGAAGATCCTGGCGCCGATCGACCGCCTCGCGGAGGTGCGCTCGATCGTGCGGAGCTGCCACGAGCATTTCGACGGACGGGGCTATCCCGACGGGCTCTCGGGCGACGAGATCCCGTTGGAATCGCGGATCATCCTGATCTGCGATGCGTTCCACGCGATGACGACCGACAGGCCATACCGGAAGCGCTTGTCGGTCGAGGAGGCGTGCAGGCGGCTGCGCGAGGCCGTCGGTACACAGTTCGACCCAACAGTGGTCGAGGTCTTCCTCGCGCTGCGCGGCGAGGTCTGGGCGCCTCCCGCGACCCCGGAACTCCTCGCTTCATAAACTCCCGACGCATGCCGAGTGCCCGGTCGCCCGCCCAGCTCCTGACCCTGCTGATCGGCGCGACCTTCATTCTCGTCGGGATCCTCGGCTTCATCCCCGGGATCACCTCACACCTCTACGGCGGGCTCGACTTCGCGGGTCACAACTCGAAGGCTGAGCTCTTCCACGTTTTCCAGGTGAGCTGGCTGCACAACCTCGTCCACATCGCCTTCGGGCTCGTCGGTCTGGCCTTCGCGAGCTCGGCGGCGACGGCCCGGCTCTATCTGATCGGGGGCGGGGTCGTCTACCTGTTGCTGTGGTTCTACGGGCTGCTGATCGACCAGGCCGGCGGCGCGAACTTCGTCCCGTTCAACACAGCCGACAACTGGCTGCATTTCGCTCTCGGTACCGGAATGATCGTGCTCGGCTTCGCGACGACGCGGGGACGCGAGCTCGCCCCGGCCACCTGACGCGGTATTCGACTACCTTGGCTCCGTGGAGGTCGGGGGCGTGCTCCAGATGCTGGACGAGGTCGGGGCCGAAACGGACGTCCGGCCCGCGCTCGCCCTGCTCGCCGCGCCCGAGCCGCTTGTCGAGCAAGACGAGCTGACTCCGGCGCTCCGGCGGGCGATGCTCCTGCTCGCCGCGGGCGGCGACCCGCATCGCGAGCTCGAGCTGGACGCGCGCGCCGTCACCGCGCTCGCGGCCGAGCTCGACCGTCCAGAGCGCCGGGCGGAGGTGAGCCGCGGGCTGGAAGCCTTACGCGAAGAGGCGGCCGGTTTCGCCAACGTCTCCCCTGCTCTCGACGAGCTGCTGCTCGACGCCGGTGTCGCCTGGCAGGCCTACGCCTGCGCGCTCTTGGCGGACGAGCTCTAGCCCCACCAGAACGCCGACGCGATCACCACGTAGAACCCCACGAGGACGACGCCCTCGGACCAGGTGCTCTCGCCGTCGTAGACGACGACCGCGGTCACGAAGGCCGCCAGGAGCAACGAAATCGCCAGCAGCGTCGGGAAGACCAGCGTCAGGTGGGTGGCGAACAAGAGGCTCGCGAACAGGATCACCGGCGTCAGCGCCAGCGCCACCTGCAACGACGAGTTGATGATCACCGCGACCGCAAAGTCCGGTTTGTTGCGCATCGCCAGCTGGACGCCGACGACGTTCTCCACCGCATTGCCGGCGATCGCGACGATCACCAGGCCGGCGAAGGTTTGACTGATGTGCAGGGAAGACGTCGCGGGTTCCAATGCGGAGACGAACCAGTCGCTCACGAACACGGCACCGGCCGCCGAGGCCGCAAGCACCGCGATCGTTGCCCTAAGCGACCAGCGGGGCGGCTCCTGCGCCATCGCGTCTCCGGCGAGAAAGATCGGGAGCGTCGAGACGAACACGACGAGCAGGACCCCGCCGCAGATCAGGCTGAGCGTCTGCTCGTGCGCCGCGGCGGGAGCGTGCAAGACGTGCGCGAACGTCGGTATGGACAAGATGGCCGCGGCGAGCAGCGTCAGCGTCGCGATCGTCCTCGCGCGAGGCGAGTCGAACCGCTGGGTGCCGTTTCGCAGGCCGCCGGCGAAGAACGCGAGCCCGAGCACCAGCAAACTGTTAGCGAGCACCGAGCCGATCAGCGCCGCCTTGACGACGCCGACGAGCCCTCGGTGGAGCGCGAACAGTGCGACGAACAGTTCGGGCAGGTTGCCGAGCGCCGACTGGACCGAGCCGGCGGCTCCGGCTCCGAGTCTGCCTCCGAGCTGTTCGGTTGCCGTCCCGACCAGGCGAGCCAGGATCGCGAGGGCAAGAGCGGCTGCGACGAACCGCAGCACTGCGTTCTGGTCGGAGTAATCAAGCGCTCCGGCAACCACGACCAGAGCCGCGGCGATCGCGATCTCGGTCCACTCTCGCCGGGTCAGGCCTGCTCGCACCGGGCGACGCTATCAACGGCCGACGCGGCTCCCCCAAAACGAGGGATTCGAGCCCTACAGCGCCCCGCCAGAGAGGCCGATACGCAAAACCATGCGGCCATTTCTTCCTAACAGAGGGGTCTCTTTCGTGCGTGCTCGTGCCTTGGTGTTTCTCCCGGTTCTCGCGTTTGCCGCCTCGCTCGCCGCTCCCGCTTCGGCGTCGCAGCTCGTCAACCGCGACGTCCGCAACATCCAGCTCGCCGTCAACAACAAGGGCGAGGCGCTCGTCAGCTACCGAACCGTGCGCGGTCAGGCGCAGCACGTGCTGGCCTGGGGCGCGATCAACGCGCGCCAACCCAACCGGGCGGTCAGGCAGCAGCGCTTCAAGCTCGACTACGCGGGCGGCTGGCGCAAGTACCACAAGCTCTATTGGAAGACCTTCCGGAACAGCTGTAGCGCCTACGACGGTCCGGCGATTCCGTGGATGGTCAAAGGCTGCAAGGCCCCGGACGGGAGCTACTGGGCGCTCCAGAAATGGCAGGTTCAGCTACCCGATCTCGGCTTCACCCCCTGGACCTCCGGACTGCGCCAGTGGGAGCTCCATCTTTCGCACTGGACGACCGACCTTCCCAAGCTCGAGGTCTGGCAAGACTGGATCTACCACGGCCGCTTCCACCATCTCTTCGGGCGCTACACGTATCTCGGCAAACCGGTCTATGGCTTCGGCACCACGCACTTCGGCGCGCCGACCGACGGCTACGGCCGGTTGCTCTACCTCGACACCCACAACTCGGTCTATGGCAACGGCTGGAAGCGCGAAAACTCCTTTGTCTCGCACAACCCGACCGGCGTGTTCTGCTACGGCTTCTTCAAGCACAACGCCGGCGCGGGCGGCTACGCGCATCCGCCGGGCTTCACCGGCGAGCGCCCCATGGGCAATGGCGACATGTACCGGATCACAGCCGCGGGCCCCGGTGTCACGCCTGATGTGATGTGGAGCGACAACGGCCTGCACGACTTCAGCGCGGCCAACTCAGCAGATGTCGCGTTCGAGGCGGCGATGAACTCGCAGCTCGACTCGATCCTCAACGGCGACAAGCTCTGCAGGCAGCACTAGGCGGATAGGCTCGCCGCCGTGGTCGGCGGCGAAGAGCTACGGACGTTGATGCGGCGATTTCCCGCCGGAGTCGCGATCGTGAGCGTCGACCTCGAGGGCGAGCGCCTTGGCCTGACGATCGGCACGTTGATTCCGCTCTCACTCGAACCGCCGCTCGTCGGGTTCGCCGTCCGGCGCGAGGCGGCGCTGCACGAACTGCTGCGGCGTTCGGGCGAGTTCGGGGTAAGCCTGCTCGCTGCCGGCCAGGAGGGCGTGGCGCAGCATTTTGCCCGCGGCGTGCCTCCGATCGCGATCTGGGAGGGGATCGACGTGCGGGCGGGCGAGGGGCCGCCGCTGGTCGCCGGCGCCATCGGCTGGCTGACCGGCCGTGTTTCGGCCGAGGTGCCGGCGGGCGAGGACACGTTCTTCGTGGGCGAGGTATTGTCGCTCGAGGAGGGAGCGCGCGAACGGCCGCTCGTCTACGTCGACCGGGACTACGTCAGCGCGTGACCGAAGCGGTCGTTTTTGACCTCGACGGCGTCCTCCTGGACAGCGAGCAAGTCTGGGACGAGGTCCGGGAGCAGCTGGTGAAGGAGCGAGGCGGCCGCTGGCACGAAGGCGCCCAGACCGAGATGATGGGCATGAGCGCGATCGAGGAGGAGCTTTCTTTAGCACGCGCGCAGCGCATACCCATGCTGGCGAGTCTCTCGGTTCGATGCGAACGAAGCTCTTAATCGCCGCTAACGCGCTGCTAACAGCCGAGTGGGAGCCTAGGGGAGGATGGTCCCAAATCGAAGTGGAACGATGAGGGCAGTCGCGATCGCGGCGCTTGCGCTCTCGCTCCTGCTCTCGCTCCCGGCGGCAGCTGGATCGACCCCCGCACCGAGGGCGATCCACATCCGAGGGGGGGTCCAGACGATCGCGATGGACGGGTCTCGTCTCGCCTACGTGGGATCGCTAGTCGGCGTCCATGGGGCGGGCTGCGACAGCATTTTCGTCCGCGATCTCGCGAACGCCACGAGCAAGCGGATCAGCCGCTGCCTCCCCATCGGAAGCATCACCCTGGCCGTCGCCGGTCGGCGGGTCGCCTGGCTCGACAGCTTCTGCAGCAACGAAGAGTGCGACTACGACCTGTGGGTAGCCTCGCTGCCGCACCCGAAGCCGCACTTGCTCGAAAGTGCCATGCAGCAGGGCGACGTCGGTCAAGGAGTCCTCACGGGGCCCTGGATCGGCAATCTCGTCGGCTCGGGCAATCTGCTGGCGGTCAACCGCGGGACAACAGATGCGAACGGCGACGTGGCCACGTCCGAGCTGGACGTGATCGGCCCGAAGCGCCTGCACCGTATCGTCTCCGGCCCGAAGGCGAACTACGCCATGGCCGCAGACTCCGGACGGATCGCGGTGCTCCGCGAGGACGACACCGTCGGGGTCTACGGCGCCTCCGGAAAGCTTCTCTTGGAGGTCAAGCCCAGCTCAGTTCTCCAGGGCGAGAACTTCGACGGCAACGTGGTCGCGCTCCAAGGTGACCGCCTACTGGTTCTCACGGCGACGAGGCGACTCGAGGTCTACGACTCGCGCTCGGGCGCCCTCGTCCACAGCTGGCCAGTGCGCAAGGGTGCGACGAACCTGGCCGCGCGCGCGGGCGTGGGGGTCTACGCGGAGTGCCCTGCGTACCCCGTCGCTAACTGTGCGGCTTTCAAAGTGCACGTGGTCAGGCTGGCAACAGGGAAGGGTGCCGTGATCGGCAAGGGGAAGACGTTTCTTCCGACCCGCAACGTCGTGATCCAGCGGCCGGGGCTGGTCTACGTGAACGCGCCGGTTCCGCGGCTGCGCCAGGGTCCGCGCACGCTCATCTTTATTCCGCTCAAGCGGGTGCTCGCGGCCGTTTCCTGAACATCATCACCGAGGCCACGCGCAGCGCCTCGATTAGGGACCCGATCCCCCACGGCCCTCCGAAGACGCAGCGGAGTCCTCAGGGTTGCTCCCTTCCTCGATCTGACGGCGCCCAGCACCGTAGTGCGTGCAACCGCCGGCCGCCGGTAACGTCGCCGCCGATGATCCGGGCGGTTGTCTTCGACCTCGACGGCGTCCT
>Ga0075426_10003501_pt1 | contig 11237 bp, 12 predicted proteins | sample SoiMethybrSBSTD5_FD_75304 | JGI IMG/M metagenome (GOLD analysis project Ga0075426, IMG submission 75304) | Bulk soil microbial communities from a Populus tree surrounding site in Tennessee, USA - Soil MetaG P. TD hybrid SBSTD5 | ecosystem: Environmental > Terrestrial > Soil > Tree plantation...
AGGACGTCGCCGGCCGAGATCGTCGGGCGGAGGTTCGCGTCGAGGATCGGCGCGGTGTCGAGCCCGGAGTCGTGCGGGGGGACATGGATCATGAACACGGCGCGGCGTGGGTCGCGCACCTGCGCCGCCAGCGCGTCGAGCCGCTCGAACAGCTCGGCCTCGGTCACCTCGCGGGGCGTGTCCCACGGGGTGTTGTTCGACCAGCCGTAGGCGAGCAGCTGCAGTTCGCCGGGCATGTCGAGCACCTTCCCGTCGGCGTTCTGCGGGAAGTGGTCGGGGTTGTCGATGATCGGGTCGATCCCGAAGTCGTCGTCGTTCCCCGGGATCACGTAGAGCGGCACGCCGCCGTCGCCGAGACGCTCGGTGGCGAGCGCCATCCAGTCCTCCATCCGCGCGTTCATGAGCCGGTGCAGGAGCTCGTCGCGCGCGGCGGAGTCGGCAGCGAGCCGGTCGGCCTCCTCGGCGGTCATGACGGCCGAGTAGTAGCCGACGTCGGCGATGTCACGCTCGAGCGTGGCGAGCTCCTCGGCCGAGCCGGCCCGGCGGTGGACGCCGAACAGCTCGGCCGAGTAGGAGCCGCCGTTCTCGACGATCGGGACGATGGCCTTGCCGGTGAAGTCGCCGGCGACGAGCGCGATGTCCGCCTTGTAGACGTTCAGCTTGATCGCGTTCAGGTACTTCCGCCACGCCTTCTCGGCCGCGTGGAAGTCGCTCGCGAGGTAGATCCGGATCGTCTTCGCCATGCCTGGTGAGACCCGTTAGTCCGGCGGGATCTCGGCGAACAGCATGCTCGTGTCGACGCCCTTGCTGCGCTGAACGATCTTCATGATCCCCCAGATCACGAGCCCGGCCGCCGTGAACACGAGCGTGCCGGTGATGCCGCTGTGGTTCAGGTAGTTCAGGCGACCCGTGCCGCTGCTCGTCAGCTCGTCCCAGATCGGCTTGACGGCCGCGAACCAGTAGATCCAGAGCGGGAACACGAGCCAGCCGATGCCGAGCAGCCACAACCACTTCTGGAACGGGGCGTTGCGGATCAGGTCAGGCCTGCGGAAGCGGATCATGACCGCGTTCACCCCCGGCATGATCCACGTCAGGGCGGCCATGAAGATCGAGAACCACAGCGTCGCGACCAGGTTCAGCTTGCCGTCGGGCGGCGCGATCGACTTGGGCAGGACGGCGAAGTTCTGCCACCACAGGAACACGGCGCACAGACCGACGGTGGCGAGGATCGCGTTCAGCGGGGCGGCCATGCGCTCGTTGACCTCGCCGAACCACTCCGGCAGCTGCCGGTCGAGGCTCCACGCGAGCCCCATGCGGCTGATGAAGTTCACGTAGACCGGACAGAGCAGCAGCGGGAACATCGCGCCCGCGAGGCTGATCAGCGCCCACAGCGGCCACAGCGTCTTGTTCGCGATGACCGCCACCAGCGGCATCGAGGGCGGCTGGCCGAGCGGCAGCGCGATGTTCGTGACGCCGCCCCAGTAGTTGTAGCCCCACGCCGTCGTCGTGTTGAAGCCGATGTGGTTCGAGAACAGGTCGACGTAGAACGAGTTCGCGACGACGCCGACCAGAAGCGCGCCGAGCAGCGCGATCGAGACGCCCCGCTTCACGTTCCCGCGCACCTCGCCGGAGATGTAGGCGGAGTACTGGAACCCGATGAACTGCAAGAACACGATGCCGAGCATGAACGGGAAGACCGTGCGCGAGAACAGGTCGCCGAGGAAGTCGTTCGTGTGGCCCGGCAGAATGGCGCTGCCCGACTTCGCGATCTGGTCGGCCGTCACGCCGTTCGTGTACTGGGGCAGGTTGTGCTGGAAGTCGGACGAGCTCGTGGCCAGCAGGCCCAGGACGAACATCGCGACGAAGCTCGCGACGCCGATGGCGCACAGGATCGTGACCACCTTGTGGAACCGCCGCGTCGGCAGGAGCACGATGCCGAGGATGACCGCGAGCACGACGAGCGACCAGATCAGCCCGTTCCAGCCGGTGATCTCACCGGATGAGTTCGTGAACCAGTTGTTCGCGTTCTTGAAGAAGTGGCCGCCGGCCCCGATCCCGATGATCCGGCCGGTGATCTGGAGGTTTCGCAGGACGAGCGGGACCTCGAAGGCCATGATCGCGATCGAGGCGATGACGAGCGTCCACGACTCGAGCCATCCCAGGAACGGCCCGATGATGCGCGTCGTGAAGACGTAGTCGCCGCCCGAGCGGGGCATCACCGACGTGAGCGACGCGAAGATCAGGGCCAGGATGACGCAGAAGATGCCCGTGATGATCGCCGCCCACCCGTATTCGGAGAACGGCCCGAAGCGCCACACGGGGACGAACGCGAGCGAATAGAACGCCGGATAGAGCGTCAGCCCGACGCCGACGAACGCGGCGATGTTGAAGAACAAGGCGTTCGTGACGCTGACGTCACGGACAAGGCCCGACGACTGCCGGACGAAGAGCCGCTTTCCGGTCCCGGACTCGGCCATTTCCGCCATGTCTCACCTTTCCCCTCAGCGCGCGGGCACCCGTGACCCACGCTGATACCGCGCAGGTATACCACGGCCCGCGGACGGGCCTCAAGAGAGGTGTTTCACGCCCAATTCTCGGGTGCGTCCCAGTCCATCCCGCCGGTGTCCCAGCCGACCAGGCACGCGGCCGAGATGGCGGCCGCGACCCGCTCGAGGAAGACCCGATCGGCCTCCCCGAACGCCGCGGGCGCGTCCGAGTCGACGTCGATCTCGGCGACGACCGATCCCTCGTAGAGGACCGGGACGACGATCTCGGAGCGGGTGGACGGGAAGCAGGCGAGGTAGCGCGGATCGGCGTTCACGTCGTCGACGATCTCGGTGGCGCCGTTCGCCGCCGCGGCGCCGCAGACGCCCTGGCCGATGGGGATGCGGACGTGGTCGGTCGCGCTCGGCCCCTGCCACGGGCCGAGAACGAGCTCCTCGTCCTCGACGAAGTAGATCCCGACCCAGGAGTAGGTGTCGAGGCGATCGTGGATGGCCTCGACGGCGCCGCGCACGATCGCGTCGGAGTCCTCCTCCGTCGCCGCCAGCTGCTCGATGTCGGCGGCGACGGCCTCGAAGTCGGCGGCGGACGGGCTCACGCCTCGACCTCCTGCTCCTCGAACCGCGCCACGGCGTTGCGGAAGACCTGCGGCACCTCGACGGGTCGGCGGGCGTCGGTGTCGATGAACACCGCCACCTGGTTCGCGCTCACGAGATGCTCGCGGGTGTCGGCCCGGTAGGCGTCGAACGCCCACGTGACGCTCGTGCGGCCGAGCTCCTTGACCCTGACGAACACCTCGACCTCGTCGTCGAAGCGGGCGGGGGCGTGGTACTCGACGTGCTGGGCGCGCATGACGAACTCGGGCGCGCCGGGCGCGTGGGTCAGCTGGCCGATGCGGCGCAGGTACTCCACCCGGGCGCGGTCGAAGTAGGGCATGTAGCGGCCGTAGTAGACGACCCCCTGGGCGTCGGTCTCGTCGAATCCGACCCGGATGCAGTGCGAGAAGCGGTACTGCTGACGGTCGGGCACGCCGTCACCCCCGGATGAGGTCGAGCACCTCGTCGCGGCGCTGCTCCATCGTGGCCGCGTCGAGCGCCTCGAGGTTCAGGCGCAGGAGCGGCTCCGTGTTCGACGGGCGCACGTTGAAGTGCCAGTCGGGGAACTCGAACGAGATGCCGTCCATGTGGGAGACGCGCTCCGCCTGCGGCCCGTAGCGCTCCTTCAGCTGCTGCAGCTTCACCGGCACGTCGGACACGGTCGAGTTGATCTCGCCCGAGATGAAATAGCGCTCGCGGAAGGGGCGCAGGAGCTCGGACAGCGGCTTGCCCGCCCGCGACACGATCTCGAGCATGACGAGCGCGGGAACGACGCCCGTGTCGCAGTAGTAGAAGTCCTTGAAGTAGTAGTGGCCGGACACCTCGCCGGCGAAGACGGCGTCCTCCTTGCGGATCCGGGCCTTGATGAAGGCGTGGCCGACCCGGTTCTCGAGCGCCGTGCCGCCGGCCTCGCGGACGACGTCGCGGACGGCCCAGGACGCGCGCAGGTCGTAGACGATGGTCGCGCCGGGGTGGCGCTCGAGCATCGTCCGCGCGATCAGCGCGGTGATCAGGTCGCCGGGCACGAACTCGCCCGTGTCGTCGATGAAGAAGCAGCGGTCGGCGTCGCCGTCCCAGGCGATGCCCAGGTCGGCACCCTCCGCCCCCACGCGCTCGATGATGAAGCGGCGGTTCTCCTCGAGCAGGGGGTTGGGCTCGTGCGTGGGGAAGTGGCCGTCCGGCTCGAAGTTGTGCGCCGAGACCTGGACGGGCAGGCGGTCGAGGACCGGCGCGATCATCGGCCCGGCCATGCCGTTGCAGCCGTCGAGCACGATGTTCAGCGGCCGCACGGCCGAGGCGTCGACGAAGGTCGCGACGCGGTCGTGGAAGCCGCCGTAGACGTCGCGCTGCGTCACCTCGCCGGCGTCGCCGGACGCCTGCGGGAGGTCGCCGAGCGCCGCCGTCTTGATCTTGTCGAGGCCGGTGTCCGAGCCGACCGGGAGGGCGCCGCGGCGGACGATCTTCATCCCGTTGTAGGCGGCCGGGTTGTGCGACGCGGTGACCTGGAGGCCGCCCTCGTAGCCGTACTCGCCGACGGCGAAGTAGAGCATCTCGGTGCCGATCTGACCCAGGTCGACGATGGCGGCTCCGGCGTCGCTGGCGCCGCGCACAGCCGCCGCCGCCAGCTCGGGCGAAGACAGGCGCATGTCGTGACCGATCGCCATGACGCGCGGCTCGAACGCGCTCACGTAGCCGCGTGCGAGGGCATAGGCGCCGTCCGCGTCGAGCTCGTCCGGCACGATGCCGCGCACGTCGTAGGCCTTGAAGGCGGCGGGCGAGAGCACGGGCGGGCAGTCTACCGGCCCCCATCCGCGATACTGGGCAGATGAAGGTCACGCTGCGGCCGCTCGAGGCGGGGGACGCGCCGCTCCTGGCCCGGCTCTACGCTGCCCAGCAGGCGTTCCTGGCGCCGTTCGACCCGCCCCGGCCGGACTCGTTCTACTCGCTCGAGGGCCAGCAGCTGGAGCTGGAGCTGCTCGAGCGGGAGCGGGCCAACGATCGCCTCTACCGCTTCCTGATCGAGGCCGACGGCGAGCCCGCCGGCTCGATCTCGGTCTCGCGCATCACCCGCGGCCCGTTCCAGAACGGCGGGCTCGGCTACTGGGTGGTGCAGGAGCTGAACGGCCGCGGTGTCGCCACCGGCGCGATCCGCCTGGTGTGCGAGTGGGGCTTCGGGACGGCGGGCCTGCACCGCCTGGAGGCGGCCACGCTGGTCGACAACATCGGCTCCCAGAAGGCGCTGCGCCGCAACGGCTTCCTCGAGATCGGCCGCTCCCCGAAGTACCTCTACATCAACGGCGCCTGGCGCGACCACCTGCTGTTCGCCCGCACGATCGAGGACACCCGCCAATAGGGGTCTGACCCCGTCTGGCGGGGTCAGACCCCGAACGGCTGGCGTTACACCGCCGTGACAGGTTCTACGTGGGGCCTGGCCCCGGGTCCGCTTCGGCGCTGCCGGGGAGGGGATGGTCGATCGGGCCGCCGTCCCGGAAGAGCTCGATCGACCCGCAGTAGGTGCACTGGTACATGTGAACGTCGACGTTGGAGGTGCCCCAGACGTCGCCGAGGAAGGCGACGCGCGAGCGCGATCCCTCGAGCAGCTGCTCGAGGCCGACGTAGGCGCGGGCGACGTCGCAGTGCGGGCAGCGCGACGTGAGCGACGCGATCCGGGCCTGCCGGCGCCTGGCCTGCTCGATCCCGATGACCGCCTGCTGGGCCTGGTAGAGCTCGAGCTCCTGCACGAGCCGATCGGCGTCTTCCAGGCTCATCACCTGCTCGCCCGGCTCGATGCCGCCCCAGCGGCGCACCCGGGCGTGCGTCGCCTCGGGCCGGGGCACGCGCTTGTCGCGGCCGCGCCGGCCCGCGGCGGGGACGATCCAGGTGATCTCGACCGAGCTGGCGCCGTCGGGCGCCGCCCAGAAGATCAGCTGTGAGCCGTCGCCCGCCACGCCGTCACGCCGGCCAGGACGCCCGCAGCTTCTCGGCGGTGCGGGTGATGTGCTCCGGCATCACCTTGACGTCGGCGAGCACCGGCATGAAGTTCGTGTCGCCGTTCCAGCGGGGGACGACGTGCAGGTGCAGGTGGTCCTCGACGCCCGCGCCGGCGACGCGGCCGATGTTGATCCCGGCGTTGAACCCGTGCGGCGACATCGCGTCGGTCAGCGCCCGCACCGCCTCGTCCATCAGCCGCCACATCTCGGCCCGCTCCGCGTCGTCGAGCTCGCCCGGCCCGGCCACGTGCCGGTACGGCGCCACCATGAGGTGCCCGTTCGAGTACGGGTAGAGGTTCATGACGGCATAGGCGCGCTCGCCCCGCCGGACCACCAGGTCGTGCCCCTCGTCGGCCGCCGCCGCGCAGAAGATGCAGCCGTCCGCGTCTGCGCCGCCCTGGACGTACTCGAGCCGCCAGGGCGCCCATAATGGGTCGGTCATATCCAGCGCTTCCAGCGGAAGTAGCCGAGCATCCCCGTCGCGATCGAGAGCATGATGGCCACGGTCACGATGAACCCGTGGTAGTCCCGGCTGAACGGGATGTGGCCGAAGTTCATGCCGAAGATGCCCGTGATCAGGGTCAGCGGCAGGAGCACCACCGAGAAGATCGTCAGCACCCGCAGGATGTCATTCTGCTTGTGCGCGATGACCGACTCGTTGGTCGTCTCGAGTGCCTCGACGACCTCCTTGTAGTTGTCGAGCTGGTCCCAGATGCGCTCGGCCTTGTCGACGACGTCGTCGAAGTAGACCTCGAGGTCTTCCGGCAGGTAGCGCGTGCGCGCCCGCTCCAGCAGGCGCAGCGTGGAGCGCTCGGGCTTGATGACCTTGCGGTAGGCGACGATCTCCTGCTTCACGTCGGAGATGTCGCGGACGACCTCCTCGGAGCGGCGCTCGGTGAAGATCGCCTCGGTCAGCCGGTCGAGCTTGAAGCCGATCTTGTCGAGGATCGGAAAGCAGTAGTCGAAGAGCTCCGAGAGGATCTCGTAGAGGACGTAGCCGGAGCCCTTCGAGAAGTACTGCTCGCGCCGCTCGCTGTTGGCCTCGAGCTGCGAGAACAGCCGCCCCACCGGCTTCAGGGCGACGTTCGGGAGCGTGACGACGTAGCCGTTGCCGACGAACACGTTCAGCTCGGCGGCGTCGAGACGGCCGCGCACCTTGTTGAAGTGGGGGACGTGGAGCACGATGAAGAGGTACTCCTCGTACTCGTCGATCTTGGGCCGCTGCCGGGTCGAGAGGACGTCCTCGAGGTCGAGCTCGTGGAAGTCGAAGTGCTGGGCGAGCCAGGCCGTCTCGACGGCGGTCGGGGCTTCGATGTTCAGCCAGCGCAGGCCGGCGGCAGAGATCTCAGCGACCTGCGGCTCGGAACGCTCCGCCGGGTGCTGAGGGGTGCGGTCTCGCCGCCGTACTGTCCTCGGGATCCGGGGCAGGTTCGGCATCGCAGCTCACATTCGCGGGCAGGGCATCCACGTCGGCCATTCTACTTGTCGAATCGGCCATCCGCAGCCCCCGGACGGCCCCGCACCAGGTAGGCGGCGAGCAGCGCCCCCGAGATCGGGGCGACGGCCAGCTTGACCGGGATGGACGCCGACGACGGCGTCACGAAGCCCTCGATCGTCCCGGCGACGACGAGCAGCGGGATCGTGCCCAGGACGACGGCCACCGAGCGGCGGCCGTGCTCGCGCAGCACCTGGGCGCGCGGCCGCGGTCGGGCGCGCACGAGCGCGTCTGCCAGCGACAGCCCCGCTGCGGCGGCGATCGTGAACGCGGTCAGCTCGATCACGCCGTGGGGCACGATCAGCGACCAGTAGAGGCCGTTCGCGCCGTGCTGGTTCTCGACGCCGGAGAGCACGCCGAGCAGCATCGAGTTCACGTAGAGGCTGTAGATCGTGCCGATCCCGAACAGGATGCCGCCGGCGTAGTCGAAGAAGCTGACGACGATGTTGTGCGACCAGATGGCCACCGACGTCGGCACCATCACGCCCGCGGGGATGGCGTGGTGGGCGCGGTGGCCGGCGTCGCGCAGGTCGGGCGGCAGGAAGCTGCCCGCCGTGGCGGGGTCGGCGATCGCCCACACGAAGCCGCCGACGGCGATCACGATCTGGAAGAGCGCCGCGGCGAGGATGAGCCGCCGCATCTCCCACACCGCCCGCGGATACCCGATCCAGAGGAACCGGCCGATCGCCCGAAATGGCGCCCGGGCCGGGCGGTAGAGCACGGCGTGGGCCCGCGCGACGAGGTCGTTCAGGCGCGGCAGCACCGGTGAGCCCGGCTGCTCGGCCCGCAGCCGCGCGAGGTCGGCCGCCGCCTGCTGGTAGCGGCGCGCGAGCAGGCTCACCTCGTCCGCCGAGAGCTCGCGCTGGTTGCGCCCCGCGCGCGCCACCAGGCCCGCCAGCTCGTCCCATTGCGGCGCACGAGCGGCGCTCCAGGTCTGCTCGGGATCCGCCGATATCATCGTGCGAGAGTTCGCGACCATCGTCACTCGAGGGTATCGGACGTTAGGGCACATGCTGGACCACCGGATCGAGATCCCCACCCCCGAGCGCGTGACCGTCGCGTACGAGCTGGCGGGCGTTGGCAGCCGCATGCTCGCGCAGGTGATCGACGCGCTGATCATCACGGGGATCCTGTTCGGGCTCTTCACCGCCGCCGGTGCGATCTCCGGGCCGGTCGTGCTCGCCGTCGCGATCGGCGGCGCCACGCTCACACCCGTCGGCTATTTCCTGCTGATCGAGTGGCTGCGGCGCGGGTCGACGCCCGGAAAGCGGGCGCTGCGCCTGCGCGTCATCTGCGCGACCGGCGAGCCCGTCGGCCTGCAGGAGTCGGCCGTGCGCAACTTCATCCGGATCATCGACTTCCTGCCGGGCGCGTACGTGCTCGGGGGCATCGTCGCGATGGTCTCGCGGGACGGCCAGCGCCTGGGAGACATGGCCGCAGGCACGATCGTCGTGCGCCTCGCCGAGGGCGTTCCGGCAGCGGGCTTCTCGAGCACGTTCGCCGCCGCCGTCGCCGAGGCCGAGCGCGACCCGATCCCGGCCGAGCTGATGGCCGTGGCGATCGCCTACCGCCGCCGCGCCGCCCAGATCGACGCGGAGCCGCGCGCCGCGCTGGCCGGCCGCATCTGCGAGCGGATCGAGCCGTTCTGGCCCCGCCCTGAGGGGATGGGCGAGGAGGAGTACGTGATCCGCGCCGCCACCCAGACCCTGCCCGGGCAGGCCAAGGGATGAACGCCGCGCCGCGCCCGCTGGACGTCGGCCGGGGTCTCGACCTCGCCCTGCTGATCTACCGCCGCCACTTCGTCGCCCTGGCCGTGGCGATGGCGATCGCGGTCGTCCCGCTCGGCCTGCTCACCCTGACGCCCCGGCCCTGGGGGCTGATCGGCATCTTCCTGCAGACGATCGTGCTGGCCGGAATCACCCCGGGTGTGGCGACGCTGATCGTCTCCGACGTCCGCACGGGGGTCGAGCCGACCGTGATGTCGGTGTGGCGGCGGCTCGCGCCGATGCTCGGCGGGCTCGTCCTGACCGTCGGGATCGCCTACGTCCTCGCCGTGGTCTCGATCGTGCTTCTCGTGGTGCCGTTCCTGCTGCTCGTCGTCTGGTGGCAGCTCGTCGGCGAGGTGGTGGTGATCGAGCGGCTGACCTTCTTCGACGCGATGGGTCGCAGCCGCAACCTCGTCCAGGGCGCGTACTGGCGCGTGCTCGGCTATCTGATCCTGAGCGAGCTCATCACCGGCGCAGCCACCGGCATCCTGGCCGCCGCCCCGACCGCGACGGCCGCCCAGTTCGGCGTGCACGTCGCGGCGACCACGGCGATCGGGGATGCGCTCACGATCGCCGCGCGCGTCCTGGTCGCGCCGGTGGGCGCGCTGCTGATGGCCCTGCTCTACTTCGACCTGCGCATGCGCCACGACGGATCCGACATCGCCGCGATGCTCGACGCGCTCCCCGCCGCCGCCGTCGCCGGGGCGCCTCGCTGACGGCGCCCGCCGATCCACTCGCGCGGGTCGGGGCGGCTGCCGATCGCGTCGGGCCGGACCTCGACCATGCCCGCGCCGCGGCCCGGGCGACCTTCTTCCATCCGTCGCAGGGCGGCCGCAGCCTGCTCGGCCGCTTCTTCGGCTGGATCTTCGACCATCTCGGGGGCAGCCTCGGCGTGCACGGCTCCTCCGTCGCCGGGCTGATCCGCCTCGGGGCGCTGGCGCTGCTGATCGCCGGCGCGGTCGCACTCGCGGTGCGGTTCTTCCCGCGCCGGAGGCGCGGCGCGAAGGTCGCGGCGACGCGCGAGCCGGCCGTCGCGGGCTACGCCTCCGCCAGGGCGGAGGCGCTGCGGCTGGCCGACGACGACCCGCGGGCCGCGCTGCGGATGCTCTACTCGGCCGCGCTCGGCGAGCTCGGCCGCAGGCGCGGCTGGCGCCATCGTCCCGGCCGCACGAACTGGGGCTTCGTCCGCGCGCTCGGCCCGGCCTCGACCCAGGCCGGCGCCCTGGCCGACTGCACGCGGCTCTTCGAGGGCGCCGTCTACGGCGACGCGCCGGTCGCGGCCGACGACGTCCGCCGCGCCGACGCGCTGGCCGAGGAGATGCTCGCGTGAGGCGCTCGCGCGACGTCTGGATCGGGGCCGTGCTGCTCGCCATCGCCGCCGCAGGCATCGGCCTGCTCGTGCAGTCGCCGAACACGCCCGGCCCGCCGTATCGCCTCGCCGGCCGCGGCCCCCTGGGTCTCTCCGGCCTGGGCGCCGGCCTGCGCGCCGCCGGGTTCGGGGTCGACGAGCGGGTCTCGCCGACGATCCCGGGCCACGGGCTGGCCGTCTCGGTCGAGCCGCGTGCATTCAGCCACGACGAGGCGACGGCGTGGATCAGGTCGATCCGCGCCGGCGCCGTACTGCTGCTCGCGACCGATCACCGGAACCCGCTCACGGAGGCCCTCGGCCTGCGCTTCGGCGGGGCCGCCGTCACGCGCCCGACCGTCGCAGGCAGCCGCGCGTTCCCCGGCCTGGAGGCCGGCGGCGTCGAAGCCACGACCACCTTCTCCGGGCTCCCCCACGGCGCCGTGCCGCTCGTCGGCGGCCGCGGCGCCGCCGCCGTCGCGCTCGTGCCGCTGGGGCGGGGGAGCGTCTTCGCCGTCTCCCAGCCGCGGCTCCTGACGAACG
>Ga0075426_10003502_pt1 | contig 11236 bp, 12 predicted proteins | sample SoiMethybrSBSTD5_FD_75304 | JGI IMG/M metagenome (GOLD analysis project Ga0075426, IMG submission 75304) | Bulk soil microbial communities from a Populus tree surrounding site in Tennessee, USA - Soil MetaG P. TD hybrid SBSTD5 | ecosystem: Environmental > Terrestrial > Soil > Tree plantation...
GCTCGAGCGTGTTCATCGGGCTGCCGTGGCCGATGAATACGGCTGGCATGCGCGGCGACTTCATGCGCCTACTCGTTCGTTCCTAAGAGCGCTGTGATGGCCCGCCACGCAGCCTCTCGTAGCGCTGCTGGTCCTCAATGCAGCGCTTGGCAGTCGGATAGGCCTCGAGCCGCTTCTTGCCGATCGGTCGCCCGCAATCGATGCAAACGCCGTACGTACCTGCCGCGATGCGCGCTTGCGCGGCGTTAATGTCGCGAACCTCGGCCGCATCGCGCGCCACTTCGGCGAACGTTACGTCGGAAAGAAGGTCGGCCACTGAGGTGTCGCCTGCGTCGCCGCCGCCGGCGAGGATGTCCGCGTAGCGCTCGTTCTCGCTCCGCGCAAGCACGCGCCGGATCTCCTCGCCGAGGCGCTCTTTGCGCTCGGCGAGGATCTTCGCGAAATGCTCGAGCTCCTTCTTCGTCAGCTCAGTTTCCGGCATGGCGCTTGACCCAGGCGACATAGCGATCCATCCATTCCTGCAGGAATTTCCTGCTGGCCTGCCCGATGCCGCCCGCGTCATCGAACAGGCCCTCCTTCATCTGGATAAAGCATTCCGGCTGGCCTAGGGTCGGGACGTCGAGGTAGGCGAGCGTGTTGCGCAGGTGCTGCTGCGCCACGGCGGTCCCAACCGCGCCGACCGAAACGCCGAGCACGCCGGCGGGTTTACCGCCCCAGACGCTTTGCCCATATGGGCGCGAGGCATGATCGATTGCGTTCTTCAGCACGCCGGGCATCGAACGGTTGTATTCCGGTGTCACGAAGATCAGCGCGCGCGCAGCGCGAATCTCGTCCTTCAGCCGCTTGACCGGAGGCGCGGGGTTCGCATCGTCGTCCTGGCTGTAAAGCGGCAGATCGTCGATCTTCACCTGTTTGAGGGAAAACTCCGACGGCGCGAGCTTGGCAATCGCCGTTGCGAGCTTGCGATTGAAGGAGTCACGTCGAATGCTGCCGACAACGACTGCGACCGTATATTGGCTCATGTCGATCTCCTCGAATTAGTGCAAGCAACTGGGGCGGCCATAGGAAGAGCGGCATTGCAGGCACCCATTCCGGAAGCTCCAAAGGCGCCAAACCGCCGCATAGCACTATAGGCTGCCCTAAGGCTGGAAAGCGAAGTTGCGAAACTGCCAGGGATCCGCCCGATCCGGCTGCGCGCGTGGCCGATCGCCAAAATGCAGGTGGAAATTGTCGAGCGGCGTCCAATTCACCGGCATCGAGATCAATGTGCCTAGATAAGGCGCAGCGGATTTCAGGATGTCGTCGTGCGGCAGGTCTTCCGGAAAGCACAGACCGCGGCGCGGATTGTCGAGCATCCACAGGATCGCCGATATGAGGCCCGCGCTCACCTGCACCGCAGTAGCGTTGACGTTCTTCACCTTGGCACGTGCTTCACGGATCGATAGCCGGCTGCCCGTCCACCACGCCTTGTAGCGGTGCCCCATGATGAGGGCGCCAATGCTGTCCTCGCCGGCCACGATCTCGTCCGTCATGATGCGCGCCCGTGTCGGCAGCTCATAGTTGCGGCAGCGCTGCTCGTGCAGCGAGATCATCGCCGCGTTACTCGGTAAATACGCATAGTGCACAGTGGGTCTGTAGAGCGCCTTGCCGCCCGCAGACAGTGTCAGGGCGTGCGACAGGGTGAACGCCTCACCGTGGGGCATCATCATGCCGACGATCTCCTGAGACGGAACCCACGAGCGCACCCAGGTGTTGAGCCCCATCTGTCGGAGGACAAGCTGATTGCGCGGCCCGCGCCGCGGACGCAGCGCCTGAGGCGGCAGCCGCTTCTCATGCGTGCCCCAGCCCAGCTCCGCTGGCGCGACGGCTTCTTCCCAAAGGCCCTGCACGCTCCATGTGTTGACGAATTCGTCAGGCGACGCGGGCTGCGTCGCGCGCTGTGTGTCGCGCTCGCTGCAGTGGATCACCCTCACTCCCAGCTCGCGCGCGAGCTCGCCGAACCTGGCGTCGGCCATGAAACGCTCGAGCCGCCGCCGATGCGCCGCGCTGGCATGCGCGCGCAGAGACCGTTTGGCGATGTCGAGCAGACCGCGCTTGACGAAATGCGATATCAATCCCGGATTCGTGCCGTGGTCGCAGACCGCCGTAACGGCGCCACGCCATCGAGGCAGCAACCGTAGGGCAAGCACGTACCGGCTATAAAGCGACTTGTCGAGCGCCGGCTTGTCTTCGAGCTCCTGCGAAGGGTCCCAGGACTCAAGCGACGCATTCACGTACAGCACGCCACGGTCGCGCGCCCATTGCGCGATCGCGAAGAAATCGATGCTCCAGGTCAGATCGACGAGCAGGTCGCCGGGGCTAGCATGTTTCACGAGCAGCTTTGCCATGTTCGATGGCGTCACTCGCTCACGTATCAGCCGCAGGCCCTTATCCAACCAAGCCCGAAGCTGTGGCCGCGGTGTCGGCTCTATCACGGTGATGCGGGTACATGGCAAGCGCAGATGGCGCAGCAGCAATGGCAGCAGCGCTTGCGCGACGATGCCGAAACCGGTGATAAGCACGCGGCCCTGGTATGGCGCCATTTGCGATGCTGTCAGCGCTGCATCAGCCGCCGGCGATGAGGCCGCGTTTGCTCGCTCATGATGTCGTTCCTTTCGTGCGATTTTGGGTAGGGATTGCTGCGATGGGCGCGCGGTGTTGAGCCGAAGGCGAGTAAGCAACTTTGCGTCCCGGCATTGCAAAAATATCGGTAAACGCAGTGCCGCCGCTGCTGTCTCACTTTTTCCGTTGAATTGCGCATGCGAACAGGCGCGACCTCGATGAGCGCCTACCGAGCTGTGAAGGCGCATCCGCTCGCGGACGGATCGTCAGCCATACGCAAGATCGGCTGGCTGATCGCAGAATTGGGCAGCACCTGGTCGGCAGAGGTTTTGTGCGCCAACCCACATCGCGTGTCATTTCTTTCACGAGTTCCACGCGGGTCGGGCGCTTGGGCCGGCCGATGAGCGTCGCGCTGGTCCATCGGGATTCGAGCCTCGTCGAGGCGAGCAGGCGCATGCGCGAATGCCGTGCCGCGAGGCTGATCGTGGTTACCGAAGTACAGGGGGAACCAGTCTCGCTCGGCACGCTCACGGCCGATGACATCGTCATGCGGGTGCTCGCCTTGGGACTCGACCCAGCGGTGCTAACGGCAGGCGACATCGCGTATCTGGCCGATACAGATTGATCATCTCGATGCGCAGGCCGTCCACCAATTCAAAATCACGTACACCGCGAGCGGTTGTTTTATTTTTTTTGTGTGGTATGGTCCAAGGCACACGCTTTTCATCGATATGCAGAACGCAATGACTACATTCCGCACGTGCACGCCGCCCGGCCAGGCCGGGCTCGCTCGCGCGCGCGTTCTGCGCACTCCGGGCCGGACCGCCTGTCCGACCTTCGCCCGGTAGCCGCACCGGTCCGCCGCCCTTAGGGCCGGCCAAGACCGCCGGCGACCGGGATCTCCGCTTCAACACGGCTGCCTCGCGCGCGCCATGCGCGCGGTGGCTGCTCGTTCAAAAACCTTTGGAACCGGAGTGATTTATGACCAGGAACCCGCAACTCGTCGTGTCTGCACTCGATGCCGAAGCGCTCGCCTCGGTCCTCGGCGATCGCCATCTCGCTCTCCGTTTCGAAAGCGAGACGGACGCTCTCGCCGAGCTGCTAATGGAAGCGCACTTGGTACCGCACGAGCGCCTGCCGCGGAACCGCGTTGCTATGAATTCACGCGTTACCTATCGCGAGGAAGATGGACCGGCGCGCACGGTGACTATCGTCCATCCTGCTAACGCCGACGCGGCGAAGCTGCGTATCTCGGTGTTGTCGCCGGTAGCATGCGCACTGCTTGGTCGCCGGCCGGGCGACACTGTGACGGCCCGCCTCATGGGCGGACGGGACCTCATCCTCGAAATCGTCGCCGTCGAGCGAGCGTCATGACCCGTCGAGGAGAGAGCAACACCGTCCGCGCGATGGCGCGGGCGGACATGTGGCGATGCTGCCGGCGCTAAGCCGGCGGAAGTAACAGCGGGTCGACGAGCCTCAGCCGATGATGTACGCCCGCCTGGTCTATAACATCGATCTCGCGTACCGAATCGAGGGTCGCGTCGACTCGGATCTCTCGCGGATGCGCGATGTTGTGCTCCAGCTCCTCGCCGATCACGGCGAACAGGTCGCCTTTGCTGTCGTAGCTAAGGCCGGTAAGTGCGAGGTGGCGCGCTTCGGCCTGGTCGTGAATAGTCGGCGCGATGATGTCGATGTCCACACTCTTCGCACCGAGCGCCTTCGAGACACGGTCGAAGAACGGCTGCCACTGCGGCTTGTCGATTCGATTAAGCGGCATGGATACCTCCACGAGTCCCGGCCTGCGGCGCGCGCTCCGCGTGCCCGTAACGGCGCAGCCGCAGTGCGAGCGCGACAAGCAACACGCCGGTAGCGATCGCATAGAACGCGATCAGCCATATCAGTGCCAAGGCGCCCGCGCCCGGAAAGACGAGCACGAAGACGCCAAAGAGTATCGACACCAAGCCGGCAAGCCCGAGCAGCCACTCGCCGCGGATCTCGCGTCGCAACCGAACGGCCATCGAGATGTCGAGCACGCCGGCGAAGATCGCATTCACGCCCATGATGACAACCAGCACCAGCGCGGTGATGCCCGGATAGAGGAGCGCGAGGACGCCTGCAGCTACACTGACGAGCCCGAGAACCAGCACCAACCACCATCCGGCCTCGCCGCGGCTGCGCAACGCACCAACCACCTCCGCAGCGCCGCTGACTAAAGCGTAGGCGGCGAAAAGAGCAACGAGGAAGAGAAGCGTCAATCCCGGCCAAACGAGCGCCAGCAAGCCGAAGATCACTGCGGCTGCGCCGCGGAGCGCGAGATGCCACCACGAGCGGGCAAGGATGGCGCGCACTCGCGCATCGTGGGCGGCTTGCCAAAAGCCGGCAATCAGCGGAATGAGGAAAACTCGGTAGCAGATCGGTCTACTCGAGCAACATCCGGCGCCGCGACGCTAGGCGTTCAAAGCGTTACCGCAAGCTACGGCGAGACCGTTACCGGCGTTTCCGGGTTTCACGACAGCGCAGTCAGCCGCACTTGGCCGATGATGAGCGCCCTTCCGCCGCATCTTCACCTGACGACAAAGGAGCCCCATGGACAAGCGCCCGGTTCTGAATGCAACAAAAGGACAGCGGCCATGACTATCGACGGTAAAGTCGTTCTTGTCACCGGCGCAGGCCAGGGCATCGGTCGGGCAATATCGCTGCGGCTCGCGCGCGACGGCGCGCACGTCGCGATCGTCGACCTCCATGAAGAGAACACGGGCGCAGTCGCCGCCGAGGTCAAGAAAATCGGCCGCAAGGCGACGACCTTCAAGGCCGATGTCAGCAAGCGCGACGATGTCCGGGCGGCCATCGACCATGCCGAAAGAGAGCTCGGCGGCTTCGACGTGATGATCAACAACGCCGGCATCGTCCAGGTGAAACCGCTCGCGGATGTTTCGCCCGAGGAAGTGGCCAGGATCTTCAAGGTAAACGTGGACGGCGTGTTGTGGGGCATCCAGTCGGCGGCGTGGAAGTTCATGCAGCGCAGGCAGAAGGGCAAGATCATCAGTGCGTCGTCGATCGCCGGGCACAATGGGTCGGCCATGCTGGGCGTGTACTCGGCCACTAAGTTCGCCGTGCGCGGTTTGACGCAGGCGGCAGCGCAGGAATACGCGAGCCACGGCATTACGGTCAACGCGTACTGCCCCGGAATCGTAGGTACGGATATGTGGGTCGAGATCGATAAGCGGTTTGCCGAGCTCACGGGCACGCCGATCGGCGCCACCTACAAGAAGTACGTCGAAGGCATCGCGCTCGGCCGCGCGCAGACTCCGGAGGACGTCGCCGCGTTCGTGTCGTATTTGGCCGGTCCGGATTCGGATTACATGACCGGGCAGGCGCCGATCATCGACGGCGGTCTCGTTTATCGCTGATTCGCGCCGGACTCGAGCCTTGCCGTCTACGAACTCAAGCGGCCGAGTCACGCGCGCCTTACAAGCGAGGGATGTCATGACCGGCTCGGTAGCGACGATCCCTCCCGACGCGTCCGTGCAGGACGCCGCGAAGCTCATGGTCGAACGGAGGGTCAGCGCTCTACCGGTCACGGGGCGCAGCGACCGCGTAATAGGCATCGTGAGCGAAGGCGACCTGATCCGGCGCGCGGAAATCGGTACGGCTAATGCGCGCCATAAGCCCTGGCTGGGTCGGCTCATGCAGAGCGGCGCACGCGAATACCTGAAGACGAGGGGTTCAAAGGTACGCGACGTTATGAGTGCACCCGTAATCACGGTGCGCCCGGCGACGCCGCTAAACGAGGTCGCCGCCCTCCTCGACCGGCATCGCATCAAGCGCTTGCCGGTTCTCGACGGCGACCGGCTGGCCGGCATCGTCAGCCGTGCCGATCTAGTGCGTCAGCTTGCGTCCGCCCCCGTGCGACCCCCGGCGCGCACACCGCGCGATCGCGAGCTACGGCACGAAGTCATGGAAGCGGTGCGACGTTTAGGCGTCGGCGCTCTGAACGTCAATGCCACTGTGGAGCACGGCGTCGTGCATCTCTGGGGCGACGTTCGCTCACGCGGAGAACAAAAGCTGCTGCTCAAGGCGGCGCGCACTGTCGATGGCGCGCGCAAGGTCGAGGACCACACGGTTGTCATTCCTTGGCGCGTGCTCGCCGCTTTGGAAATGCAGAGGCCGCGAACCGCTTAGCCTGGGCGTCGTCGCTTTTGCTCTGCCCGCGGCTGACCGCCGGTGTCCGCGATGCGCTTCTCGCGTCTGCGCGCCGTGCTGAAGGCGTGATCGATGGAAATTGGATCGCTTGCGGGGAACGTGTATTCGACCGCTGCGTCGAGGAGCGCTTCGGACCTGGGAATCCGGCCGTGATCTTTGATCGGCGCTGAGCGCTGCATGCCTTGAAGATTAGCGATTGCGCGTCTCACGCGCCAGCCTGGTCGAAATCATGACAAGCTGATGCACGATCGCTTTATAGCGACTGCAGGGCGTCACGCAAGGCGGAGGCACTTTTCTCGAGAGCGCGCGCTTCCTCTCGAGAGAGCGGCGGCTTGAATGCGCGCACAAGTCCAGTGCGGGCGATCTGCGAAGGCAGTGAAAGCGTCACGCCATATTCTTCTCGATAGGACCCGATCGGCACGATGACCGCCTCGTCGTTTGCGATTATCTCCACGATACGCGCGCTCACCACGCCGATGCCGAGCTGGCTTGCTCCGGTGCCTTCGATGATGTTGATATTCGCGTAGCGCACTTCTTCTTCGACCTCCCTACGAAAGGACTCGGCGCTCGCGCCTTTTGGCAGCTGCGAAGGCACGATTGGCATGCCGGCAACGCTCGCGAGCGACCACAGATAAACCTGGGAGGTACCGTGCTCGCCGATGACGTCGGCCTGGACGGATCGCGGGTCCGTGCCGAGCCTAGCGGCGAGGTGAAAGCGAAAGCGCAGCGAATCGAGAAATGTGCCGGCGCTCAGCACACGGTCATGCCGGGCGATCAGCCGCGCCACGTCGGCTAGAGGATCGGGAGGATCAGTGACGACCAGGAGCATGGCCTGCGGCGCGGCCGCTACGATCTGCGGGACCATCTCGCGGTAGATGCGAGCGTTCGTGGCGAGAAGCCGCAATCTCCCCGCCGGGTCATTACGATCCGTGGCGCCACCGGCTTTTTCGTTGGCGCCCGCAGTGATGACGACAATTGTGGCATCACGCAGGTCGGCGTAGTTCCCCGGCCGAAGGGACACGCGCGGGGCAAGTACAGTGCCGTACTGAAGATCGATCACGGCGCCTTTGGCTCGTTCGAAGGTCCGGTTCACAAGGACGATCTCGCGCGCCGATCCGCGCAGCGCCATTGCGAACATGCACGCAGTCCCGACCGCTCCCGCGCCCACGATGCCGATTTTCATAGTGGCGCCGGAGCATGCTGCGTGCCGCGAACGAGACCGGGACGAGGAGTTACTCGTGGCGTTGCGGCATGGATATTGCGCCTCCCCGTTTGATGAGCGAGGCGGCGGCGAAGCCCAAGGCAAGCTCCTCCGCGTGGAGACCGTTCCGCCACCGCTCCTATGCAGTCATCTGGTCTGCGACCGTCGTCGGCAACACCGGCTCGTGGATGTACGCCGCAGCCTCCGCGTGGCTCATGACCGAGCTCGACGCCCATCCGCTCATGGTTTCGCTTGTCCAGGTCGCGGCCAGCCTGCCGATGTTCCTCTTCGCGCTGCCGGCAGGTGCCGTCGCCGACATTGTCGACAAGCGCCGATTGCTCCTTATCGCCGAGTTGGGCATCGCGATCGCCGCAACAACCTATGCCTTCTTCGTCTGGTACGGGTGGGTCACGCCCTGGAACCTGCTCCTCTTCGTTTTCCTCCTCGAGACGGGCACCGCCATCGAGGCGCCCGCGTGGCAGGCGATCGTGCCGCTGCTTGTGCCGAAGGCCGACCTGCCCTCCGCGGTTGCGGCGGACAGCGCAGGCATTAACCTCAGTCGCGCGGTCGGTCCGGCATTAGGCGGCGTGCTCACGGCCAGTGCCGGGATCGCCGTGCCGTTTTTCCTCAATGCGGCGAGCACACTCGCTACGTTGGGGGCATTGACTTGGTGGCGGCCTGCACCCGAGCGGCCGCCGCGGCTGCCGGCCGAGCGCCTGGCGGTCGCTATGCGCACAGGGCTTCGCTATGCGCGCAATAATCCGCCGCTTCGCGCGACGCTGGCGCGCGCCGTCGTCTTCTTCCTGTTCGCGAGCGCCTACTGGGCCGTCCTGCCCTTACTTGCGCGCGACCAGTTGCACGGCGGGCCGGAAGCGTATGGCCTTCTTCTCGGTGCCATCGGCGCCGGCGCAATCGGTGGCGCGTTTGCACTGCCTTGGATCAGAAGCCGCCTCGGGACCGATCGGCTGGTGGACGCTGGGTCGCTTCTCACCGCGGTTGCGCTGGTTCTTTACGGCATCGCGCATGAGCCGATGGTCGGCGTTCTCGCGAGCGTGCTGGCCGGCTTCGCATGGATCGCCGTACTCGCCAACCTCAATGTCTCCGCGCAGTTTGCGCTTCCAGCCTGGGTGCGAGGCCGCGGACTCGCTGTTTACGTCACCGTATTCTTCGGCGCCATGACGGCCGGCAGCGCTCTATGGGGTGAAGTGGCGAGCCAGCTTGGCCTGCCGATGACGCTCTTCCTCGCCGCCGGGGTCGCACTCCTCACGCTCGCGCTCGCGCAGCGTTGGAAGCTGCAGGCCACCGGCACCCTGGATCTCTCGCCGTCGATGCATTGGCCGCCGCCGGTGGTGAGCGCGAACGTCGAGCATGACCGGGGTCCGGTATTGGTGACGATCGAATACCACGTCGCCGCGCGCCATCGCACGGCATTCCTGAATGCGCTCGCGCCGCTCGGCCGCGAGCGAAAACGCGATGGCGCTTACGCGTGGGGCGTGTTCGAAGATCTCGCCCGGCCGTGCGTCTATCTCGAGACGTTCATGCTCGACTCATGGCTCGAGCACTTGCGCCAGCATGAACGCGTGACGAATGCTGACCGCGTCCTGCAGGAACGCGTGCACCACCTCCTCAGTGGCGCCCCGGTCATCACGCACCTCGTCGCCGCCCCACGCTAACGTGCGGGTCCGACTTAAGAGGCTCGCTTGTTTTCTCCGCAGACTGCGCCATGGGGAACGCATGTTCCGTTACGAGGTCGACAGCGCGAAGAAATATGTGCAGCGGCGGCGGCTCCGCACCCGCAAGCCACAGCGCCAGATGACTCGGCGTGGCGCGCAATCGCAGCGCGAGGGCCTCTTCACCCCCGACGATCGCCGCGGCCCGCTTCAAAGTCCTGACGTGCACTTGCGCCACAACCGCGCCCTCCGACAGTGTGCCGGCGCCCTTCTTGGATGGCGAATGGCGTCAGCGTGCGCCGAGGCGTCATCGCAGTCCATCAACTGCACTCGTAATCCGCTGTGAGTGAACGTCGCGCGAGCAGGTCAATACAATCGCTAAGCCGAACGAGAAAGCGCGACCCCTGTAAGTACAGTACATTTCAGCCCGATTGCTCATTTTCTTTGGGGATCGTCATCATGATTGCGACGATCGCGACCACCACCATCAGAACATTGAAGAGCAGCGCGACTGAGGCGGCAAACCGAACGTTGACATTATCCGCGCGCCCCATCGCGATCTCGGCGAAGGGCACGATCCCCTGCATGTGACTCAAACCGGCAAAGATCGCGGCGGAAGTTGCGACACCGAGTGCCGCTCCAAGAGAGGACGCCATCTTGTAGATGCCGGAGGCCGAACCCGCTTTTTCCTGGGGAATATTGGAGAGCGCCGCGTCGGTAGAAGGGGTCGCATATAACCCCAAGCCAATGCCGAACAGCGTGAACCCGACGAAAGCGGCGATGAGATATTCACCCGCCAACAGGAAGGTAAAGACCGTCAGCAAGATCCCGGCGCCGGTAATCCAGCAGCCCGACAACATCGGTTTTCTGGAACCCATCCTCTGCAACAGCTTCTCACCGATCCGGATGGTGGCGAGAACGCCTACCAGATATCCAAGGGTCAAAAGCCCGGATTGCAGGGACGACAGTCCGGCCGCTTCCTGAACGAGCGTCAATACGACGAGAAGGGTTCCGGCAGCTGCGTTGAGCAGGAAATTCGACAACGTCGCTCCGCTAAAAATTCTGTTGCCAAAGAGCCTCAGGTCGACGAAGCCGTTCTCATTGCCCGCTTCGGTTTTGAGGAACACGATGGCCGAGACGAGAAACAGCGCACTGAGAATCAATGCCGCCGGGCTCAGCCATCCCAATGCCGCGCCCTGGCCGATGACAATGTTCAGCGCCACCATGGCAACGATGAACGCCATCAGGCCCAGCCAGTCGAAAGATTTCCGCGCCGTCGCTTCAGCCTTGCTCTCCGGAGTGCCTCGGATCAGGAGAAAACTCAATATCGCAACGGCGATCGACATCCAGAAAATCCAGCGCCATCCCATCGTCGAGGCAACGAAACCACCGAATAGCGCGCTCAAACCCGACCCGCCCCACGATCCGATGGACCAGAAACTTATCGCGCGCTGTCGCTCTTTTCCGTCGAAGTAGGCCTTCAATAAGGCAAGTGTCGCCGGCATGATGCAAGCGGCCGAGATGCCCTGAATGATGCGTCCCGCCAGCAACCACACCGCTG
>Ga0075426_10003503_pt1 | contig 11236 bp, 12 predicted proteins | sample SoiMethybrSBSTD5_FD_75304 | JGI IMG/M metagenome (GOLD analysis project Ga0075426, IMG submission 75304) | Bulk soil microbial communities from a Populus tree surrounding site in Tennessee, USA - Soil MetaG P. TD hybrid SBSTD5 | ecosystem: Environmental > Terrestrial > Soil > Tree plantation...
GTTCCCGCTCGCGTAATTCCTGGGCGCGCAATCGCACGCGGAACTGAGTGCGGCTGGCCAGTCCCTCTGGCAGGGAAATCGTCGTGGTCCTGAGCATTCGCAAAGCTCGATCGGTCTGGCGCGCATGCTCGGCGCAGAAGTCACAGTCTTCCAGGTGTGCATGCAGCCAATTGCGGTCGGTATCGGACATGCCTTCCACGCGCGCTTTAGCAATCAGTTGGTTGGCTCGAGTATGCTGATCTGCGCTCATTTGCAGGTCACCTCAAGCTGAGGCGCAGCAAGCTGCGCCACTACAAACACAACTACGTATACCGCGATGGCGTTCCGGTCTCGCTTCATGCGGCGCCTCCTTGGAGCGCTCCGCGAAGCGCTTCGAGGCCGCGATACAATCGCGATTTCACGGTGGAAAGGGGAATGCTGAGCACGCCCGCCATTTCGTCGATTTGCAATTCTTCCTGGAAGCGCAAGACAAGCACTTCGCGATAAATGGCGGGAATTCTTTGCAAAGATGATTGAACGGTTTCTTCCGTCTCCTGGCTAAGGACCTGGCGCAGCGGCGAAGGATCATTTTCGTCCGCGAGTTGCAGAGGATGCTCCTGTTCGGGATCCGTCAGCGTGTCCAGACTTTGCGCTTTCTTGGAGCGCTGCCAGTCAATCACCAGGTTCCGCGCAATCGCGAAAAGCCAAGCTTCGAATTTTGATTTGCCATTGTATTGATGGCCGCGCTCGAGGACGCGAATCCAGGTTTCCTGAAAAAAATCTTCGGCGCGTTCCTTGTCCCCGGTGATGTAGACGAGATAGCGGAACAAGCGGTATTGATACTGCTCGATGAGGCGGTCGAGAAGATCAGGGTCGCGGCGCTGCAAACCGCGCGCGATGGACTTTGCTTCATCGCCCATCAGCGTGGAAAAAAACAGTGTTGGTACCGGCATTGCCGACGGACCGAAGAAGATGGACGGCTGCGGCGTCAAGCATGAGGTCGTGGCGCTCATTCTAATGGGTATACGAGGAAGTATGGAAAAAGACTCAGCAGGTCGCAGAGAAGCTAGATGGCCCTCACCTCCACCCTCCCTATGATTTTGTATGAATATCAAAACAAAAGAGTTACAGAAAAGGCATTTCGTAAGTCGCTGATTCTAAAGGACGCGATTTTGGTTGTTTGTGTTGGCAACGGGCCGAAATTGCCTGGACAGACCGTCTGCGGCCGATTCCAAACGGAATGCGGAAGGATTGTGAGAAGTAGTAGACTCAGCGTGCCACGCACAGGAGGAAATTATGTCATCGAATCCGATGACGCAAGGTTCGCTAGTTTTACTTTGGGCGGGAGAAAATCCCGCGATGCATGCGGCGCTGCTTGAGGAATTGGAAGCGGTACGGATTCCTTTTTCCGACAAGACGCTTGGCGATGATGAAGTTGCGCCGACGGCTGATCCGCTGCCGATCGATTGGAAGCCCAGGTTCGGATTTGAGGTGGCGGTGCTATCGACAGATCTGGCAGCAGCAAAAGAGGTGCTCGAAAAGCTGCTTGAGGAAGAGCCGGTGGACATAGAGATTCCCGCGCGGGACGATGTTGGCCCGGCGGAGCCGCCGCTGACGGTGGCTGCCGAGACGCATCCGGCTGTGGAAATCTGGAAAGGGAATGACGACCGGATCGCACAATTCTTGACCGCGGCGATGCAGGAAAACGAAATTCCCATCCACCTGGAAAATCCCGGAGAGCAAACGAGGATTCTAGTTTCGGCGGCAAATGAGGAGCGGGCGCGGGAAATCGTGCGGGAAGTGCTGGAAGGCGCGCCGCCGGAATAGCTTTTCGCAGTGGCTCAATCGAAACAAGCGGCGGTGGGGTTTCGCGTGCACTCGGGGTGGAGCGCGGTTGTCGCGGTGTCGCTTGAAAAGGGGGCGCCGGTGGTGCTGGCGCGGCAGCGCGTCCACCTCGTTGAAACTTTCACGTATGAGTTCCGGCAGCCTTATCACACGGCAGAGAAAATGCTGGCGGGACAGGCGCGTGAATTCATTTCGCGGATGAAGGCCGAGGCGAGGCGATTGGCTTACTGCGCAATCCGCGAGCTTGAATCGAGAACGCAAGAACAGGGCGCGAAACTTACGCGATGCGGGTTACTGCTTGCTTCTGGCAGACCACTTCCTGAGTTGGACAAGATTCTTGCTTCGCATGCGCTGATACACACTGCAGATGGGGAGCTCTTCCGCAATGGGATTCTCCACGCGATCGCCCGTTGTGGCCTGGAAGATTTCCGAGTCAAAGAAAAAGAACTCCTGGACCGCTCTGGGCGCATGCTGCGTATCAAGCCAAATGCGCTAATGCGACGTGTTACCGACCTTGGGCGGTCGGTTGGCTCCCCGTGGTCGCAAGACGAGAAGTTCGCGACACTCGCAGCGTGGCTGGCCCTGGCTGCCAACTCGAGAAATAATTCCGGGAATCGCTAGAAGGCATCTTGACCTTCCTGCTTGTCCTGTGATTCTGTTGCCGCTGGAATTTTCTCTGGAGGTTTCTTGAACTTTGCTGAAATCAAGACGGTGGCGGTACTGGGTGCGGGGACGATGGGGAATGGGATTGCGCATGTGTTTGCGCGGTCGGGATTCAAGGTGATTCTGCGGGACGTGGAGCAGCGGTTTCTTGAGCGCGGGATGGAAACGATCGGAAAGAATCTCGACCGGGAAATCAAGAAAGGAAAGATTGCGGAGGCAGTGAAGGGAACAGTGCTCGGGCGGTTGCGGCCGGTGACGGATATGGGCGCGATTGCAGTGGCGGATTTTGTCGTAGAAGCTGTGCCGGAGAAAATCGAGATTAAGCGGGCGGTGCTTGGCGAGGCGGACGGGATCTTACGGCAGGAGACGATTATTGCCAGCAACACGTCGTCGATTTCCGTGACGGCACTGGCAGCGTTGACGAAGCGGCCCGACCGATTTGTGGGGATGCACTTCATGAATCCAGTGCCGGTGATGGCGCTGGTGGAAGTCATTCGCGCGCTGCAGACCAGCGACGCGACGTTTGAAACGACGATGAAGCTGGCGGAGAAACTGGAGAAAAAGCCGGTGGCGGTGAATGACGCGCCGGGTTTTGTTTCGAACCGCGTGCTGATGCCGTTGATCAATGAAGCGGCGTACTGCGTGCTTGAAGGTGTTGCAACGGCAGAAGCGGTCGACGCCGTGATGAAGCTAGGAATGAACCATCCCATGGGGCCGCTGGAGTTGGCGGATTTCATTGGGCTGGATGTTTGCGTGGATATCATGCATGTGCTGCAGGAAGGCTTGGGCGATCCCAAATATCGCGCGTGTCCTTTGTTGAAAAAATATGTGGCCGCAGGATGGCTGGGGCGGAAGTCTGGGCGCGGGTTCTATGGCTACTCTTAGGATCAACAATTTCCGCCTTGAGCATAGGAGACTTGGAGTTCATCTTGAGATTCATACCACTGATTGTGATTCTTGGCTTGGTCGGAGCCTTTGTTATCTTTAAGGCCCTTACTCGGAATAAGCGGTACAAGCGTACAAGCGCGGAAGTTGCGGATCTTCTTCAGGCTTTCTTGTTGCCGACTGGTGATCCTTGGGCCTTTGACGCTCTTACTTCCTTTCCGCTTGAGGATGAAGAAGTCGAGAAGATTCGCATTCGTGTGCGAACCGCGACTCTGAGTTCCCGCCGGAAATAAAAGGACACTTCTGCGGTGAAAGGGACTTGAGGTGATTCGGGACTATAGTTAGCCAGTTGCGAGTGGCCGCGAAGACAGGTGGGCCGAAATAAGCGAACATAAGGCGAACAAATACTGTTTGCTTTTTGTTCGCCATGGTGATAGTTTGGCCTCGCTGTTTTCAACAGGTGCACCATGCACGGTTTTTCAAGCAGTGTTCTAAGCTGCCGGGAACGTGAGAGACTCGAAGAAGAGCTTTCCGAGGTGCGCACCCGTTCGCGGAACCTCTCCCGGTTGCGGCAACTGACCCAGCGGGAACGGATGGCGCTGGATGAACGCGAGCAGACGGCTCAGGCGCGGCTGAGAGACCATGATGCGGAGCACGGTTGTCAACGGTGATGCGACATTAGGCGGTACGGGGTCGGCACCATTTGCGGTTGAGATCCTTCAGCTATCCTTGTCGGATGGCTTCGGGATGACAAGGCCGAGTGGTGCAACCATAAAAAGGGATGGCGCGAGGATGAATCGAGTGGTAAACTCCATACTTCGTTACGTCCCTGGGCACAGGCGATGCGCTTTCGCGGCGCAAAACCCAAGCCGTCGGCCCCGCAGGCCAAGTTTCCTACTTTCCTCCACCGAGGTGTGAAAATGGCAGACGACAGAGAAAGATTGCTGGCAGCGGCGATATCGCAAATTGAAAAGGACCACGGCAAAGGCGCGATCATGCGCCTGGGCAGCCGGGATGTTCTGGTCCCCGTCAGTGTGATTCCCAGCGGGTGCCTTTCGATTGACGCGGCGCTGGGCGTCGGCGGTTTTCCGCGCGGGCGCGTGATCGAGATTTACGGGCCGGAATCCGGCGGCAAGACGACGATGACGCTGCACGTTATCGCCGAGGCGCAGAAACTGGGCGGGCAGGCGGCGTTCATTGACGCAGAGCATGCGCTCGATCCGGTCTATGCGCGGAAGCTGGGCGTGGACGTGGACAACCTGCTGGTGTCGCAGCCGGATAACGGCGAGCAGGCGCTGGAGATCGCGGAAACGCTGATTCGCTCGGGCGGCGTGGATATTGTTGTCGTGGACTCGGTGGCGGCGCTGGTTCCCAAGGCCGAACTCGAAGGCGACATGGGCGATCCGCAAATGGGCTTGCAAGCGCGCTTGATGTCGCAGGCGCTGCGCAAGCTGACCGGCATTGTTTCGAAGTCGCGCACCTGCTTGATTTTCATCAACCAAATTCGCGAGAAAATTGGAGTGATGTTCGGGAACCCGGAGACGACGACGGGCGGGCGCGCGCTGAAGTTTTACGCCTCGATGCGAGTAGATATCCGGCGGATTCAGGCGATCAAGGAAGGCGATAAGGTAGTTGGTTCGCGGACGCGTGCGAAAGTGGTGAAGAACAAAGTGGCGGCACCGTTCCGCGAAGCGGAATTCGACATCGTCTATGGCGAGGGGATTTCGCGGGAAGGCGACTTGATCGATCTGGGCGTGGATAAGGGTGTGCTGGAAAAGAGCGGCACGTGGATTAGCTTCGGTGGCGAGCGCATGGGCCAAGGCCGCGAAAATGCTCGCGTCTTCCTGAAGGAAAATAAGGATATCCGCGACAAGCTGGAAAACGTGCTGAGGAAAAAGCTCGAAATCCCGGTGCCGGGCAATTCAAACGCCGCTGCAACTGGGGCGAATGGACACGCTGCTCCTGCGCAGCCAGAGAAGCCACCGATGAAAACCTCGGCGGCGACAGCGGGCGCAGATGCGTCCAAAGTGCGTCCAACCCGCTAAACACAACAGTATGACGGTTTGAGCCGGCCCTTCTGCCAACAGGTGGATGGGCCGCGTCTTTCTCATGGAGACGGCAACGCCTGGAATTCCACGTGCAGACTGCCGCCTTGACCGGACGAAGGTTCAGGCTCCTGACCTGAAGGTCAGCTATACAAAATAAAGCACATAGCTCGTACTAGCGCTGGAAGACTATTGTGCGGCCAGCAGCGAAACTCTAAAATATGTCTCATTCTGAGAGAAAGTGTTTCTCTCGGATACGGAGACTCGTGGTCGCCCCGAGCCTAAGTCGCATCAAATCAATGGTGCTCTTGAGTGGCCGACGGGATGCAGTGAGTCTCACAGCATGTGCACTGGCAGTAGCAGCCGGGTGGCGGCAACGAACAGTTTTTGTGAATGTTTGTTGACCCCGCAGGCCGCGTAAGGTAAAACTCTGACCCCGGTGATTTTTTTAGCGTGGGGCAGAACGGGGCGAGTTGACCGGTTCGCGGTCATCGGAAGAGGCGGGAACGGTGAAGCAGTTCGGAAAAGCAATTATTGCGATGTTAATGGTAGGAGTAACCGCCATGCCTTTGCCGGCGGCGCCGGGCGCGGGAACGCCTGTCAGGCGCGCTCGGAAATCCGTTGCGCGATACCGCGGAGTTCCTACGTTTGCGGATTCCACCAAGACGGATGACGGCGCATACGATGATCCCATCGTTCGCGAAGCTGCGGTTTCCGCGCTTGGCCGTTATAACGGTGCGGTCGTGGCCGTTGATCCGAACACCGGCCGCATCCTCACGGTCGTGAACCAAAAGATTGCTTTCGGAGACGGCTACATTCCTTGCTCTACGATTAAGCCGACGATCGCCCTGGCTGCCCTGGAAGAAAATGTCATCACTCGCGACACCATGCTCAAAGTGGGGCGCCGCAAGTACATGAACTTGACGGAAGCGATGGCGCACTCCAACAACGTATTTTTTGAGCAGCTCGGATCACGAATGGGATTTGAGACGGTTTCCAAGTACGGCCGCCTGCTCGGGCTGGGAGAACTCGCCGGATACAATCTGCCTGATGAGCATCCGGGATCGTTTCCGACCACGCCTCCTGCCTACGGCGGAGTCGCGCGGATGTCCAGCTTTGGCGAAGGGATTCAGGTGACGCCGCTGCAACTCGCCGCGCTCTCTGCCGCCTTTGCGAATGGCGGAACGCTTTATTATTTGCAGTATCCACACAGCCAGGAAGAAGTTGATAATTTCACCCCGCGAGTGAAGAGGGAATTGAACATTGGTCCGATATTGCCGGAAATCCGCGAGGGCCTGCTCGCCGCGGTGCTTTATGGGACCGGTAAATCCAGTTTCGACCGGGGCGGAGACGAGATGCCGCTCGGAAAGACGGGCACTTGCGACGACCACACGACGCCTTCGAAAATCGGCTGGTTCCTTACCTACGCCGATGACGCGCACCCGAAAATCGCGCTAGCGGTTCTGTTGCGTGGAAACACGCGCCGAGTAAAGGGTCCTACGGCCGCCGTTGTGGCAGGGCGCATCTACCGCAGACTCCGCGAACAGAATTACTTTGCGGACTCCGCGCACGCCGTAGCCATCAATACCGGTAATTAACGCAACCTAAGATTTCACAGGATTGTGGTCTTGCGCTGCGGACAATCTCCGCAGCGTTTTCTTTTCCAGTTTCAAACCTGCACCAACATCTCAAGAAGCCAAGCAGTTGGACGATTGAGCGTGCGCTCAGCGAAAGGCAGTTGACGCCAAGATCGATTTAAGACAAAAGTGTGAGAGGGCGCTCGTTTGTTAGAGTGGCGGAGGGGAATCGCACAGGAGAGTTTCACCTGATATCGTGCCAGGAAATGGATAGCTTGGGGGAATCGTGAATCGTCGTTTCCTGTTCTTGTTGCTCTTTGTGTGCGGCGCCGGGGCTGTAACTCTGACGTATGTGTTCCATTTGCGGCTCGCCGCTGCAGAGGAATTCGATCGCCAGGTAAACCTCTCGAAAGAGGAAGCTGCGCGAATCCGCGAACAGGTCATCCTGCCCACGGAAAAGAAGGTCCCCAAGGGGGAAAACTTCACCGCTGCGCTCCAGAAATTCGGATTGAGCGCAGAAGAAGCGGCGAGCGCTTCGGCTGCGGCTCAACAGGCGTTTAACCTCCGCCAGGTTCGCGCTGGAAATACCATCACAGTAGGGCGGTCAGTGGAAGGAACGCTGCGCGAGATCAATTACAAGATTGACGCGGACCGCATGCTGAAGATCGTCCCGCAAGACCGCGGCTTCACGGCGCTGGTAGAGGAGATCCCTTCGAAGACGGAAGTCGCGGCAGTGACCGGGCGCGTCGACGATTCCCTCTTTAACGCCGTGGAGGACGCCGGAGAATCCGCGGAACTGGCGATGCGGCTTGCGCAAATATTCGGTTACGATCTCGATTTCTACACCGATCCACGCAAGGGAGACACGTTTCGAATCATTCTCGAAAAGAAGAAATATGCCAAAGGCCAGATGGCCGGATACGGAAATATTCTCGCCGCGGAATACGAAAACGCAGGGAGGAAGTACCGGGCATTGCTCTTTCACGATCCCGCAGGAAGGCCGGCATACTATTCAGCCGATGGAAAGTCGCTGCAGAAGGCCTTTCTCCGTTCGCCGCTGAAATTCGGTGCGCCGGTGACGTCGCATTTCAACCGAGCGCGATTTCATCCCATTCTCAAGACCTATCGCCCGCACATGGGGACGGACTACGGCGCACCCGTCGGCACTCCGGTGCAAACGATTGGAACCGGACGGGTCGTATTCGCGGGCCGCAAGGGCGGTGAAGGCAATACGGTGCAAGTCGCGCATTCCAACGGCTACGAGACGATGTATTTGCATTTGTCGCGCATGTTTGTGCGTAGCGGGGAACGCGTGGAGATCGGAAAGACCATCGGCCTGGTGGGGAGCACGGGCCTTTCTACCGGGCCGCACCTCGACTTCCGAATCCTGCAAAAGGGCCAGTACAAGAATTTCGAAAGGCTTGGCCTGCCGCCCTCCGATCCTATTTCAAAGAAGAACCTGCCTGAGTTTGCCGCCGTGCGCGAGAAGTGGCTGCCGCTGCTGACGAACCCCGAGCTGATTCAAGCGCGCGTCACGCCCCCGAACAACGCGGGAACCCACTAGCTAGCGTTCGAATCAATAAATAATCGGCAGTTTTGAAAAGTCTGAGGCGGTTTCGTCCGTCACCCGGAGGACGACCAGTGTGCGATCGTCGTGGGGGGCAACATCAGCGCCACTGTGATTGTCAGTTTCAGCGAGGATTCGATCGGCAATCGCGCGGGCGGAATCTTGCGGTGAAATTCCAGCGAGAAGAGCGGACAAGCGCTGCAAGCCGAACTCCTCTTCTGTGGCGTTTTCTGATTCGAGAATGCCGTCGGAAGCAAAAATAATCACGTCACCAGGCCGCAGATCAAGGGCGGACTCATCGTATTGCGTATCGGGAAGCAGACCAAGCGGCACACCTTCCAGCCGAATCGGAATCGCCTGTCCATCGCGGACGAGGAGCGGATAGGGGCCACCGGCGTTGGATAGCGTCAGCCGCCGCGTGGACGCGTCGTAAACGGCGAACACCATGGCAATAAACCGCGAATCCAGCCGCGCGCCGTGCAGCCTTTGGTTCAGAAGGGCTAGCATGCAGGCCGGCTCACAAGAGCGTTCGACGACGATTTCGCGAACGGTGCCGATGGCCAGGGAGCCGTACAGCGCCGCAGCCGTGCCTTTGCCGGAGACATCGCCCAGGGCCAGCGCCAAGCGGCCTTCGCCGTAAGGAAGAAAATCGTAAAAGTCTCCGCCCAACTCCCGCGCGGGAACATACCCGGCCGCCAAATCAAGACCCGGGACTTCGCGCGCACCAGTGGGAAGGAGTTGCCGCTGAATCTCCCTCGCGGTGTCCAGTTCGCTGCGGAGTCGGCGCTCGCTTTCCCGGGCCTCCTGGTAAAGCCGCGCGTTTTCCAGCGCAACGGCGACATACGACCCCAGCGTTGAGAGCATACGTTCATGTTCCAGCGTGAACGCATGGGGCTTTGCGCTTTCGAGATCGAGAACACCGATAAGACGGTCGCACAGCATCAGGGGCACGACGAGCTCGGAACGCGCCACCACACCGCTATCACAGTGGAGGTAACGCGGATCTTCCGTGACATCGTTGATGCGGAGGACGCGGCGCTCGCCCGCAGCCGATCCGGTGATCCCTTTGTGCAGAGGGACGCGCATGCGTGCGGCAATGGAATCGCCACAACACATGGCGAAAACGCTTTCCAGGTGTTGGGACTGCTCGTTCCAGAGCATGACGCTGAAAACGTCATACTTCACGATTTTCTTGATGCGCTCGGCAACGCGGCGGAGAAGCTCTTCGCGGTCGAGGATGGAGGTGACTTCGCGGCTGACTTCATAGAGCAAAGCGAGGGTATTGGCCTGCTCCGGATGAGAAAGGAACAGGCTCTGGGGGACGGGGTCCGCATCACCCAGCAACGCAAAAGGCCCGATTTTTGAAAGGTCTTCCATGGAGCGTTCGATGGCTAGCCTTTGTTTGATGTAGCAAATCCCTGGAGGTTTCACAATCGAATTCTAGGAATAGGCTCGAAAAATGGAGAAAGAGCGGTGGTCTAACATTCAACGGGCGGCAGTTGCGTCGATTTCAAGCTCTTCGCAAGGCCGTCTTGGTTCCAGCTTCCTTATGAAACAGTGCCGTGCTGCAACCACGCAGAGACAAAAGCTCCGATTCGTCCAATCCATAGCGATCGATCGCCGCGTGATAGCCCTCCCAATTGAACGGACGATGCCGTCTGGCTAAGGTTCGAAAGAAACGGTCATAAAAATGGAACCCGATGCCGAAATTGGCGTCCAGGAAGCCTTTGCCGTTCACGCTGCGGTGATGAATGTCGTGCAGCCTTCTGGCATTCAGGAACCATGACCTAAGCACAGGAATTCGCGTCATCCAAAAGCCGTTAATGTGCATTCTGTCGTGCAGGTAGTTGAACATCAGCAAAGGCCAGCCTACCAACGTGCACAGCGTCAGCGCCTGGTACGCGGGTGGTATGCCGAGTAAGGCCATCACAGCCCAGCAAAATAGAAGAATAATCGCAGAGGGCGCCAGCCATTCGATCCCCACGTTGCCGAGGGCGAAGCGGTTCTGCGTCGCGTCATGATAGTTTCCGGCACGCATGCGTTGCCGGGGGCCATAAATCAGGAAGTGATGGATCAGATGGTCCCGACTGAGGGCGGGGAATTTGTCGCTGTGGAGAAGCCTGTGAAGCCAGTAGCCGGCAAATTCCGCGACAACCACGGAATCCACCAATGTGGCAATGACTCCAACGAATGTGACGTGCAGGCGCTCGTAAAGCATAGATGCTTCTCCTGCCATTCCACCTGCGGTTCCTGAGCAAAGCAGCGGTTGCCGCCGGTAAATTGACAATAAGGAGTGTGGAAATGACGTTCAAGCGACAAGGAACGCCAAGCCGATAATAAGGAGGAATGTCGCACGATGTCGTGGCGGTGTGATTGCGAGCGGCTGAAAGCAAAGGACTTGCGGGAACAAACGACTGGATTGATACGTCAGAAAAGCGCGAATCTGCGGCTCAGGCGCTGGGAATGCCATAACCACGGTGGGTACGGCATTCCCGGTATATCAGGAAAAGGCGGCCTTCGCAGCGAACCAACGACTACTTTACTTCCCAGGTGTCGCCGGCGCGCAAAAGCTTCCCAAGATCGCCGGGGCCGCGCTTGGCGATGACGTCCTTGATCTGCTGGTTCATGACGTCTTCGTAGCGAGGAAGATCATCCCAGGCCCTGAAAACGCCGAT
>Ga0075426_10003504_pt1 | contig 11234 bp, 7 predicted proteins | sample SoiMethybrSBSTD5_FD_75304 | JGI IMG/M metagenome (GOLD analysis project Ga0075426, IMG submission 75304) | Bulk soil microbial communities from a Populus tree surrounding site in Tennessee, USA - Soil MetaG P. TD hybrid SBSTD5 | ecosystem: Environmental > Terrestrial > Soil > Tree plantation...
CCAAAGCACGCTCGTAGCCTGGCTCCGTCACCGGGGCGTCGTACTGGTCCACGTCCTGCTCCGTCACCTTTTTCGGATCGGCGTACATGAAACGCAACACGCGCGCCGTGACCCACCGCCCTCGTATTACCCTCGCCACGCGTCCCGCCCCTCGCCAGCGTCCGACCCTCAGCATCGCAGGCCACCGCACGCCGAAACCCGCGGCGTCGATCAGCACCAGACCACGCACCCGCGCGGGGTATCGTAACGCGACCTCCGCCGCGATGGCGCCGCCCATCGAATGTCCCACCAGCACCGCGGATGGGAGGCGCAGGGAGTCGAGCAGGGCGACCACGAGACGCGCGTACGCGGCGTTGCCGTAGTCGTCCGCACCTTTGTCCGAGAAGCCAAAGCCCCGGTTGTCGAAGGCGATCACGCGGTACCCCGCCGCGAGCACCGGTTGCAACATCTTGCGCCAGCTGTAGAGCGACCCGCCGAAGCCATGAATGAACACGACCGGCGTGCCACGCCCTGTGTCGATCATGCGCAGTCGCGTCCCGTCCACCACTCGGTACTGCGCGCGAAAGGGAGACCCCGCCGGGTAGCGTTGCTCCACGGGCAGTTGCGGCGCGCGGCACGCCGTGGCGGTCACGACGGCGACGACGGTGCAGAGCACGACGGCGCACCTGGCCGTCATGTCGCGGTCCCCAAGGCTCGACGTGCGAGCATGGCGATCAATGGATGAGAGCTCCACACGCCCGCGATCGAGTCCCCCTCCCCGGTGGCGACGACGACTTGGCCTTCGTCGACGACGAGAAGGGTCGCGGCGTCGGCAGGGACCGATCCCGAGACGAGACCCTCGGTCCCGGCCGGCGCCTCTCCCGCGATGCGCAGCTCGACCGTCGCTCCGCCCGTGCGCGCGGCGTGTCGCCACGCGGGGAGCGTGGGGCGCCACAACTCTGCTGCCAACACGCCTACCACACGCCTCTCGGCACGCGCCACGAGCTGCAGGATGAGATTGGCCACCGCTCGGCCGCCCGCGACCTCCTTCGTGGCCGGCTCGCCGGGGTGCGACGTGTCGCGCAGCGCGCGCGCCAGCCGGTCCAGCGCCTCGCCCTGAAGCGTAGCCAGATGTGCGAGCAGCGCCTGAGGGTCGGTGGGGCGGTAGCGGACCGGGCGGGCTGGCGGTGGGGGGGGCACGCGGGTGGCCGCGCCTCGCGTGACCAGGCCCTCGAGGGCGCCGTAGGCATTGGCCCGGGCAAGGCGTGACGCGCGCGCGACGGCGTACCCCGTCGCGGGTCCCAGCCGCAGCAGCGTCGAGTACACCAAGGACTCCGTGGGCGTGAAGCCAAACGGAGTGAGATCTACAGTCGCCATCAGTGGTAGCAAATACTACTACTAAATCGCGTCGATGGGAATGCCGAGCAGGCGCGCGATCAGGCCCAAGCGGAAGGTCACGTCCGTCTGGCGTTGCGCCGGGCTCTTACCCGGCCCTTCGAGCGGGAAGTAGTGCGACACCACGAGATTCGGCGACTTGGGCAATGCCCGCAGACTCTTGGGGCTCCAAATCCCTTGATCGTCACACTCGCTGTACAGGCGTGCCAAGACTTTCGAGGCACTGGGAATCAGACGCAGGATCCCGAGGCGGGCCAGCAACTCCAGCCAGTACACGGCGAACGGGACATCGGTGATCCGTCCTTGGGCGTCCGCGTGGAGCGGGTCGCCCAAGATCTCGAACGTGGGTCGCAGGAACTTCTTCCCAGCTTGAATGAAAAAGGCGCGCCGCGGAGCGGGCGCCGAGAAGTAATGCGCCAAGCGCTCCAGGAATGCCGCCCTTTCCCGCTGGACCGCCGGCATGAAAGCCAGCGTCTCGACCGAGAAGACAGTCGGGGGGTAGGCGAGCGGATCGAGCACGGTCTTCCCGTGCGCCTTCTTGAACGGCTTCAGGGCCAGCTCGCTTCGCAAGTACAGAGAGATATCGCTGGCGAGCCGGTGCGCCGCGCCGCGCAGTCGCGGGTCGTCGGTGTGCGCCCCCCGGGCCAACGCCGCAGCGGCCGCCTGTGCCCCCATCGACCGGGCCCACAGACCCAGGCCCGGATCGGACTTGGCGGCGCGCTGGAACTCGACCAATAGAGTGGGATCCTCATCCCGCGACAGCAGGCGGAACAGAAACCGGTCGGCGAAGCGGAACGGTCGCATGTCGCCCGGCCAGCCAAGCTCGAGGAGCCGCCGGTACTGAAACACCGTCCCCGTCTCCTTCCAGGCCATCGCCTTATTGGCGCCTGGAGCGAGAAGATTCCCGCCCCACAACCCGGTCTCCTTTTGCTTGCGAACGATCGCAAGCCCGTCTTTGTATTGGAGGATTTCTGCGCGCAGCTGAGCGACCCGCTCCGGGTCGCGGGCCGATTCGGGCGCCACTTCGGTGAGCGCCCGATATTGAATGGGAAGACTGGCGGCCTCGAACAGCCACGAGAGCGGCAACTTGTGCGCGGAGGGAATCTCCAAAGCCGCTCCAGTACGTGGAAGGGGAGGGTCGGTTGTCAAAAACGGGCGCAAACTTACCCGAGACCGGCGGGATAGGCAATCTCCAGACCAGCCCAACGTCGTAACCCATTGATTCTAGAAGCTCTTACGTCGCCCCTGCTTCAGTGCAGATACTTGCACTCAGCGGCACACGACGCGGTGGATCGTCCCCGCTCGGCGACGCAGCGACTCGCTGGTCAAAACGAGCGTGGAATCATCGAGGTAATCGATCGCTTCGCCGCCCCCCGGCTCGCTGATGCCGCGCAGCGCGCAGGCGCGCTCGCGCGCCGGCGTCAACCGGCCACCGACGCCGGGGTGAAAGAAGAAAATCTCCCCGTAGGTGCGGATCGCCACTTCTCGGCCGTCAGGTCGGATGGCGGCGCTGGTGACCCAGCGTCCGGCTCCCGGGTCGGGACGGATATCGAGAACCTGTACCCGGACGGCCTGCACGATGCCGTCGCGGTGTCCACTCCACTCGGCGCGCGCGACGCGGTACACAGCGATGCTTCCAGATCTCCCCTTACTCACGAGGTACAGGGCGCCGTCGCGCGGCGACACATAGATCGCCTCGACATCGTGCGAGCCGTCGGGGTACCGCAGCTGCAGCACCTCGGGCGCGGCCGTCGTGCGCAGCGTGTCCCGCGGCCCCGTGGGTGGCTCGGGCTCGGGAACGGCATACACCGTTACCGAGGGGCGCGTCTCCAGATTATCGCCGGTGTCGGCGAGATAGACGCAGGTGCCTGCGCGCGTGGGGCACGGGCCGAGCGCCATGTCCTCCCAGTCGACGGCGGAGGCGCCGGACACGAGCAGGAATCCCAGATCGCTGCCACGCAGGTCCGTCGCGTACAGGTAGGGACCATCGCCGGAGTCGTTGTGGGTCCAGAGCACACCGGGATGCGCGCGACTGACGGCGACGCCGGAGCTCTCGACCACGCGGGGACTCGCGAACTGCCCCGTCTGAACGGCGGTGGCAACCTGAAAGGCGAGAAGCGCGGAGCGCAGCATGGCCACAAGGAAATCGGCTTGCTCCGCCTAGGGCAAGGGGTGATAATTCGCAAATGCTCGATGCGTTGCGGGCGCGTCCCGTTGCGAAACTGCCGGCCCGGGTCGGGCTCGAGGGGCGCATCCTGTTCCTGTGCGAGGACGCCGCCCTGGTGAAGGAGCAACTTGCCGGCGGGGACCTCGCCTGGACCCCGGCGATCAAGTTGCGCGACGACATTTCCACCGACGAAATCACCCCCGCCTACATCTGTTACTACTACGACGAGACCCTGGGAGAATTCCCCTATCTCGGTCTCAAGTGCGGGCAGGAGTTTCCCATTACGCGCGGCTCAGTCAAACGCGGCGGCTTCGTGGTGTCGGTGAGCGGCAAGCGGCGCGGCAAGGGATCCTCTCGCGAGCAGTCACCCTACGCGGAGATGTGCGCCGGCGTGAAACTCGTCGTCGCTGAGAACATCGAGCGCATTTACCGCGAGAACTGCCAGAACCTCGGCATCTTCACCACCACCGATTTCGGAGTCTTGGAAAGGGTGAGGCGGGGTGAAGAACTCCCGCTTTCGACCTTTACAGACGGCGAGGGGGAGATCACGCGAGGCATCGTCGAGTACGGCGGCCTGTTCAACTACAACGTCGCGCGACTGCAGGGCAAGGTGGTGCTCACGCCGCCGCGCACCGTGAAGCGCCCGATGACGCTGGGTGAGAAGATTCTTGCGCGCCGCTGGGTCGTCGATCCCGCGAAGGGAAAAATCGGCGTCCCGGCCGTGAAGCCCGGCGACGAAGGGTTCGTCCTCACCGACATCCGCTTCAGCCATGAGTACGTGACGCCGATGGCGGCGATCTTCTTCGAGCAGCTGGTCGGCAGGGACGCCAAGGTCAATGACCCGGCCTCGATCCTCATGTTCCGGGACCACCTGACGTTCCTCCCGGAAGCGATGACGCCCGAGCGCATCAAAGAAGGGCTGCTCGACGTGGCGCTCCAGCTGGAGAAGAAGCAGCGCGCTTTTGCCGAGGCGCAGGGAATCAAGCTGTACGGCGAGCTGCGCCTCGGCCACCATGGGTCCGAAGCGATCTGCCATTCCAAAATCCTCGAGTCCCACGCCCTCCCGGGCCAGGTGATCATCGGCTCCGACTCGCACACGCCGCACGCGGGCGCGGTCGGATGCGTGGCCTTTGGAGTGGGCACGACCGCGATCTTCAACTCGTGGATCACGAAGGACGTGCGCCTCCAGGTCCCCGAGACGGTGAAGGTGGTCGTGCGCGGGAAGAAGCCGGCGAATGTGACGGCCAAGGACTTCATGCTCGAGATCCTGCGGCATCCGTACGTGAAAAGCGGCAAGGCAATCGGCAAGCTGGTGGAGTACTGTGGCGATGCTGTCGCGTCGCTGTCGGTTGACGAACGGGCCACCATGACGAACATGACGGCCGAAGTTGGCGGCTTCACTGGGTACGTGGCGCCGGACGCGAAGACGGTCGAATACCTGATGGATTATCGAGGCGTGTCCCGCGCCGAGGCCGAGCATCTGGGCGTCGGACTCGCCAGCGATCCGGACGCCGAGTACTGCGAGGTGATCGAGATCGACGCCTCCGCCATCCGGCCGATGATCGCGCTCCCCGGCGATCCGGGGAACGGCCTGCACATCGGGGAGAGCGAGACGCGCATCAAGGTCGACATCGCGTATGCCGGCTCCTGCACCGCGGGCAAGAAAGAAGACATGGACATGTACGCGCGCGTGCTGCGGGAGGCGAGCGCGCGCGGCGCACGCGTGGCGCCCTGGGTGAAGTTCTTCATTCAGTGCGGGTCGCAGGATGTGAAGCGCTACTGCGAGGAGCGGGGGTACCTCGACATCTTCCGGCAGGTCGGCGCCACATTTCTCGAGCCATCGTGCGGCGCGTGCATCAACGCGGGGCCGGGCGTGTCCAAGACGCGTGACGAGGTCACCATCAGCGCGATCAATCGCAACTTCCCCGGTCGCTCGGGGCCCGGCCAGCTCTACCTCGCCAATCCCTACACCGTCGCGGCGTCGGCCCTCACGGGCTACATCACGCCGTGGGAGCCTCCAGCCAACTAGCTACGTCCCGCGGATCTTCACTTTCAACGCCCGCGCCCCGCTCCCAAAGTCCTTCAACGTCGTGACCGTAGTGCTCGAGTCGGGTACCAACTTGGCGGTGATCGCAACATCGCCGCTCATGCTTCCGCGGTACGTGCTCCAGCTCAACCCGCCTCCGCCCAGCGTGCGGCCTGCGCCGTAGCTGCTCGCCGTCGTCCTCAGGTGCCCACCGCGCGCGAGCCAGATGGTGATCGCGGAGTCCGTCGCTTCATGGATGACGAGGGCGGTGCCACCCCCGGCGGTGTCGATAGCGAAGTGGGAGCGCAGCGAGTCGTTCACCGGCGCGCGCCCCGAGCCCACGATGAAGAACACGGAGTCGATCGTCTTGGTCAGGGTATCGAATCCCGTCCACCCCAGCAGCATCGTGAAGTCAGCGATGAGGGAATCGCCCGTATCGCTCGGCACGCGGATGTCCATCTCGATCCCCACGACGCGCGTCGTGTCCGATCCGTTCACGATGCGGGACGCGCGGTCGATGTAGGGGAAGACGAGCGCGGCGATCGTGGGGTAAAGCGTGCTATCCTTGCTCAGCAGCGTGTCGCCCACGAGCGCCGAGTCGAGGGCGCGCCGCACCGCGGCCAACTCGCGGCCGTTGATGGCATCGGGATCCACACCGCCGGCGTCGGAACACGCGGCGACCACGGCGCAGAGCGCCGTCACAATGACCAACAGTTTTTGCATGCCGGAAATATGGCGCTATTGCGGCTCGTCGGAAGACGCCGTCCGCACTTGCGTACGATACGGCCTCAGCGAGTCGCGCTGGTAGACGCTGCGCGGGTTCCACAGGACCCAAGTCTCGATCCCCAGGTCCTCGGCGGCACGGATCTGCTCGCGGATTTCGTGCGGCGTGTAGCGCGGCAGCCGGCGGCCGAGCGTGAACGCCTGGAGGAATGGCCGGATCGCGGCAGCCTTGGGCTGCGGCCGCGACCGTTCGATCGCTTCGCGCAACGCGTTCTTCACGATGGCGTACGGATTCGCGTTGGGTCGCTCGTAGCCGTAGGCGCCGCGATAATAGTGGCTGGGGTACACCATCGGCAGCACCACGTCGGCGACGGACGTGAAGTCCTCCCACACCTGTCCGATTCCTAGATCGCCCGTCGCGGACGACGTCAAACCGAAAATGTCGAACGTCACGGGCACGCCGAGCGGCTCGAGGCGCCGGACGATCATCGCGACGCTGGCCCGCACCGCGTCGCGCTGGGTCTCACCCTTCTTGCGCGAAGGGAACACCGCCGTGGCCATCGCCTCCCGCGGCTCGTCCGGGAACCGTACGTAATCGAACTGCACCTCGTCGAAGCCCATGTGCACGGCCTCTTCGGCGAGCTGGGCCGCGTAGATCCACACCGAATCGTTGTACGCGTCGACCCAGGCGCTGCCGATCCGGTCACGCCACAAGCCCCCGACGTCGCGCTGCTGCACCGACCACTGCGGCCGCCGTTCGGCGAGCAGCGGATCCTTCGCCACGACGATGCGCGCGATCGTGTAGATGTCATGCCGGTGCAGCGTGTCGAGCCGGGCGCGGGCGTCGCGCGCGCGGATGCAGCGCGTCGCACCGATCTGCTGAGCGACTTTCACCTGTGAATCGTACAGCAGGCAGCCCGTGTCGTCCTTCACGTCCACTACGAAAGCGTTGATCTCCGTCGAGTCCGCGAGCCGGACCAAGTGCCACAACTTGGGCGACCCAAATGCCCAGGCGTTGACGTACAGTGCTTTGATCGGGGGCGGCGCCGGAGGCGCGGTGAACAACGGTTCGGGGAGGACGTAGCGGAGCTCCACGCCGCGGAGCTGTAAACTCTCCGGCGACGCGGGCAATCCCTGCGCAAAAAGGCCGCGACTTGAGATCGCGGCCCAGAGCAAGAGAGCGCTTGCCTGCCGAGCCAACTTCATAGGGGGTATCACTATAGGAAACGGGGCCCGAGCCAGCAAGCCGCCCGATTCCTACCTCGACTGTAAGCTATTGAACAGCAACGGGTAAGTCACCAGGCTCTGACCGCGGTACTGGGGCCGGAAGCCGAACAAGATGACGCGTCCAGTCCCCTGCCGCACTTCGAGCAGACAGGCCTTTCCCGCCACCCGCTCCGGATGCAACACCCAGCCGGAGAGCAGCAGCCGCTCGGGATCGTCGGGCCAGCGGCCGATCACGCGCACCGCCGTCGAGTCGAGCACATCGAACGCGGGGCCGCTCTGGAACCAGGCGGCAGTCTCGTGCGGCACGCCGTGCGTCAGCGGATGGCTCGAGTCGAGCTCCAACCGAAAAATCGATCCGGGGGCATAGAAATCTTCGTCGGGCACCGCCTCCAGCACGTTGCGCACGGGGAGTAGCAGTGCCTGGACGGCGAAGCGGCTCGCTTCGTTCAAGGCGACGAGCGTGCCACCGTCGAGGACGAACTGCCGCAGCGCTTCCGCGCCGTCCGTACCGATCCCGCCCGCGTAAGGCGCCGGGTAGCGCGTTGAGGGAAGCCCCTCGAGAATCTCACGCGGCGACTGATCGGGCAGGACGATGACGTCGAACTTGTCCCTGAGCTTCCCGGCGCGCACCGTCGAATCCACGAGCGACGCATACGGCACCTTCCACGTGTCGAAGACCCACCGCGTCCATCCTTCATCTATCGTGGCGTCGTACGATCGGTACAGTCCCACGCGCTGCAGGGGTGTGAGGTCCGTCGCGGTGAATCCGGGATATCCGAGCGTGGCGTGCGGTGCCGCGACCGGCGCGGAGAGTGGCACCCGCAGCGAGTCCGTGGCCACGATCGCCGTCAGGCCCATCAGCAGCGGCAGCGTGTGCGCCGTGACGTCGTAGGGCCGCTCCGGTGGTCCGCCGGGGTAGAGCCGCCGGTCGGGGTAGCGTTGTGGCTCGAGCAGGGTTTTCGCGAACCCGGCGTATGGCTGGCGCAAGACCACCACGTACGTTCCCGCCGCGTGGCGCTGCCCCTGCAACGTGAACGGCTGCTGCGCCGTGCGGATCTCCACCTGTCCCCGCTGCAGAATCCCGAGCAGCGCGGCAAGCGCGATCGAATCCTGGTGCGCCGGAATCACATACGCGTAGGGCCAGTCCCGCCAGCCGCGCACGCCGTGCGTTTCCACCGTGAAGAAACTCGAGAGCCAGCGGTCTCGGTCGCGGGCGGCGTTCACGAGCAAGGCGTACGCTCCCGCGGTCTGGTACGACACGATGTCGCGCAGCGTCCAGCGGCCGCCGGGCCAGGGATGGGGGAAGTTCCAGGAGCGCTCGCGTGGGTTGTAGCCGCGGGACCGCGCTTCGAGGCGGTCGAACGGTATGTCGATGGGCGAGGCGAGCTGGCCGCTCGCCGTCTCGGACAGAATGCGCACGCCGCCGTGATAGTGCTGGTAGGCGCGCGCCGGTGTCCACGCATCGTACGTGGAGTTGATCGAGATGCCTGTCTTGCCCTGGCTCGCGAGCTCCCACGCCATGGCCGTCCCCAGCGCGTTGACTCCGTCGATGAGCAGCGGATCGACGTTGGGCTCGACGGGATCGAGGTATGGCGGCAAGAACAGCCGCGCGCCTTCAGAGCCCATCTGGTGGATGTCGTGCACGATCTGTGGATGCCACACATTCTGCAACGAATCGACGGTGAGCTGAGTCTCGACCTGCGTGAACGCGTACCAGTCGCGGTTGTTGTCGTGACCGGTATAGTGGTGGTACAGCTCCGGGGGCGAGCTGCCCTCCGCAGCGGTGCCGAGGGTCCGGTTATACCACTTGGCGACGATCGTCACGCCATCCGGGTTGAGAGACGGGACCAGCCAGAGGATCACGTTGTCGAGAATCGCGTGAGTGCTGGCGCTCGTGTCGGTCGCGAGTCGATAGGCGAGCGCGACGGGCGTCAAATGGCCCCCCACCTCCGTCGAGTGAATGCTCGACGTGATGAGCACAATCGTCTTCCCGTCTCGCAGTGCTTCCTGAGCGGCCGCGCTGGTGTGGAAGCCGCGCGGATCGGCGAGGCCGGCGTTCAAACGGCGGTACCGGTCGAGTTGCCGCAGGTTCTGCGGGCTCGAGATCACGAGCGCGACGAAGGGCGCCCCCAGCGTGGTCTTGCCCAGCTCGCGATAGTCGACCCGGTCACTGGCTTTGGCGAGCGCCTGGTAGTACCGCACCAGCACCGGCCATTCGACGAGCTTGCGGTCATCCCCCGGATCGAAGCCCAGCACCGAGCGCGGTGTTGGGATGGTGGTGATGGCTGCGCGCGCCGCCGGCCTGGCGCGTCGCGCCGAGGGCGCCTGGCGCGGAGTGGGACGCTGCGCCGGTAGCGCTGCGGGCGCGGCCGCGATCGCCAAGACGGCGAGCAGGGTGTGGGGCCGCACCGTCAACGCAGGCCGGCCGCCGCGGCAGGCGGCGTCTCTCCCGTGCCGATCCAATGGGCGAACCACGTGCGGATCCGCTCCAGCCGGTCGACGAGCAGCCACGGTGGTCCGGTGCGCGACAGTCCGTGGTAGGACCGGGGATAGCGGACGAATTCGGCTGGAATCCCGCGCTTGCGCAACGTCATGAACAACTGCTCGCCGTCGGTGATCGGTGTGCGCTTATCGTCTTCGCTGTGCACGATCAACATCGGCGTCCGGATGCGCGCCGCGTACGTCATCGGCGAGTAGAACTTGTAGAGCGAGTCTTGCTCCCACGGCTCGCCGAAGAACTCGTAGTCGGTGAGACCCTGGGCGTCGGATGAGCCGTACCACGAATACCAGTTGAAGATCGACCGGTCCGTCTCGGCCACGCGGAAGCGGTTGGTGTGACCAACCACCCAGTTCGTCATGAACCCGCCATACGACCCGCCCAGCACCGCCATCCGGGTGGTGTCGACACCCCCGTGGGCGATCACCACGTTCACCGACTGCATCAGATCCTGGAAGTCTTCCATGCCCCAGCGGCCGCGCGTCGCGAAGGTGAAATCGTGTCCGTAGCCGCTCGAGCCGCGCGGGTTGGTGAACAGCGTCCAGTAGCCCTGACCCGCGAGCATCTGGAACTCGGGGAATAACACGTTCCCATAGTTCGAGTGCGGGCCACCGTGAATCGAGAGGACCAGCGGGTAGGATTTCCCCGGCTGATAGCCGTAGGGCTTCATCAGCCAGCCCTCGATGCGCGTTCCGCCCACGCCGGTGAACCAGAAGGTATCGGCGGGGATCATCGCGACGCTCGTGAGCAGTGCATCGTTGAACGACGTGATCCGCCGCTCCTGAGCAGGCGTCGCGAGCGGCGCCACCCACAGCTCGGCGGGGTGTGTCACGTCGCTCGCCGTGTAGGCGAGGGAGCGCCCGTCCGCGCTGCGCGAAAAGCCGCGCAACTGCCGCTCGCCGGACGTCACCTGCCGCACCGCACCGCCCGTGGCGGCAACCGCGAAGAGATGGACGTTGCCCCGCGTTTCGGCATCGATGTAGAGCGTCTTGCCGTCGGCGGACCACGCCACCGAGCCTGGGTCGAGCGCCCAGTCCGCCGTCAGATTGCGGGTCGCGCCGCCTGCGGCCGGGATGACGCAGACATCGTTCTCGGCGCCGCGGCCCTTGGAGCATACGAACGCGATCGTCTGGCCGTCTGGCGACCACGCTGGATTGGTGCTCTCGGTGAAGCCGGTTGCCAGGCGGCGGATCGCGCCGCCCGCGACCGTCAGCAGATAG
>Ga0075426_10003508_pt1 | contig 11230 bp, 14 predicted proteins | sample SoiMethybrSBSTD5_FD_75304 | JGI IMG/M metagenome (GOLD analysis project Ga0075426, IMG submission 75304) | Bulk soil microbial communities from a Populus tree surrounding site in Tennessee, USA - Soil MetaG P. TD hybrid SBSTD5 | ecosystem: Environmental > Terrestrial > Soil > Tree plantation...
GTAGAACCACGCCATGAAGCCGAGCTTCACGACGGCCATCGTCGCCACGACCGCGAAGATCCGGATGGATCAGCGCGGCGAGCGCTTCAGCCGCCGCACGCCTTCGCCCAGCAAGGCGACCAGCGCGATGCCCGCGGCGAGCACGCCCGCGCCGCGCAGGTCGGCGTCGAGCGCGCCGACGCACACGAGCAAAGTGGTCGCCTGCGCAGGCGGATGGCGCGCGTCGAGGAGATCCTGCAGCCACATCGATGCGACGATCGCGGCGACGGCGGCGACGATGCGATGCGTGGTGAGCATGTGCGCGACGTTCGCCGGCGGATCGGCGATCGCTCCCGTGAGATAGACGGACGCGATGCCCGCCGCGGCGCCCAGCGCGTGGCCGATCACGACGTTCCACGGACGCGCCACGGGCTGGTCGGCGAACTCCGACTGGATCGCGATCGTGGGACCCAGGCTCGGGAAGAGCCACGGCATCGAGACCGCCCACGCGAAGGCGCCGATCACCGCCATGACGGCGCCCGCGAGGAGCGGCGTCGGGATTCGCGACAGGAAACGCATCCCGAAAACTATTCCTTGCCGCCTTCCACCGGCAAGCCGCTCGCGCGCCAGCGGATCAGTCCGCCCGCGAGATTGGCGACGCTTCTGAACCCGAGCCGTTGCAGGATGACCACGGCCTGCGCCGAGCGCGCGCCGGAGCGGCACGCCGTGACGATGGGGCGCGACTTGTCGAGCTCGGCGGCGCGCCGCTCGAGCTCGCCGAGCGGAATGAGGCACGACGCGGCGATGTGACCCAACGGGCCGTTCCATTCGGGCGGCTCGCGCACGTCCACGATCTGCGCCTCACCGAAATGCTCCTCGAGCACCGGCGGCTGGATCTCGGGAATTCCGGCGAAGGTCATCGTGAGCGGCGCCCACGATTGCACGGCCGGCTCTTCGATTCTCCCTTCGGGCCTCCCGCAGCGCAGGTTCGCCGGCAACGCGACGTCGATGTGCTTCGGATGCGGCAACCCCAAATGGCTCATGTAGCCGACGAAATCGTCCTCGGCGATCGACTCGGCGAGCCGCGGATTGAAGCGCTTCTCCTCGGCCACGCTCGAGGCGGTGAGCCCGCGATAGTCGTGCGCGGGATACAGGAGGCAATCGTCGGGAAGGGAAAAGATCTGCGTGCGCACCGAGCGGAAGAGCGCGCGCGGATCGCCTTCCTGGAAATCGGTGCGGCCGCTGCCGCGGATGAGCAGGCAATCGCCCGTGAACGCCATGCGCTGATCGTTGAGCACATACGTGACGCAGCCGTTCGTGTGGCCCGGCGTCTCGCGCACCTGCAGGTGGTGGCGGCCGAAGCCGATCATGTCGCCGTGCGCGAGATAGCGGTCCGCGCCCTCGGCGCCGCTTTTCGCGCCGATCGCGATGCCGCTGCCGATGCGATGCTTGAGCAGCCACGCGCCGGTGACGTGGTCCGCGTGCACGTGCGTGTCGAGCGTGAACTTGAGATCCAGGCCGAGCTCGTCGATGAGCGCCGCGTCGCGCAGCGCCTGGTCGAACACCGGATCGATCAGCACCGCCTCGCCGCTCGACGGGTCGCCGAGGAGGTACGTGTACGCCGCCGAGGTGGGGTCGCCGAGCTGACGGAATATCAGCATCGGCTGATGCTACTACTTCTCCCTCGTGCCGGAGCCCGCGTGCTCCTGGCGCCGCACCCCGGTGTCGCGCGGCCGATACGGATACTGCTGCGCGTGAATCGCCGCCTGTTGCTGCGGCCGCGGATAGTTCGCGCGATTGAACTGGCGCTGGTAATCCGGCAGCGGCGCGCGTACCGGCGCACGCGCATGCTGCCCGCCGAAGATCTCGTTGTGGCGAACCTGCCAGTTGCGGCCCCACCGTTCCGCCCAGCGCGGCGGAGCGTTCGGATTCCAGCGCCGGAAGAAGACGGGAGGCCGCCGGTAGAAGCGGATCGGCACCCACAGCACGTACGTCGGCACGTAGATGGGCTCCACGTACGCCCACGGCCCGTTGTACCAGGCGCTCGTGTACCAGGCGTCGTTGTAGTAGTCCCAGTACTGGCCGTCGTAGTAGAAATAGTTCGAGTCGACGCCGGGCGCGTAATACACCGGCGAGTCCTCGATCGGCTGCATCTCGGGATACTGCGGCAGGTCGACGCCGATGTCGTAGTACTCCTGCGCGGCGGCGGGGAGGGCGACGGCGGCGAAGAGGGCGATGACCAGGGCGATGAGTGCGCGTTTCATCCGGGACTCCTGGGGGTTCAGCCTGCGAACGCGGGCGGTCAGGCCCCGGTTGACAGCATCCGCGCGAGCTCGCCGCTTTCGATGAGCTTGCCGAGGTCTTCCGCGCCGCCGACGAGGGTGCCGCGCACGAACACCATCGGGAACGTGGGCCATCCCGTCCACATCTTGAGCGCGTTGCGCCGGCGCCATTCGCTGAAGTAGCTGCCGTAAGTGAGGAAGGCGTACTTCACGCCGGCCGCATCGAGCTTCCGGCGCGCCTGCTTCACGGCGGGGTTCTGCGCCATCCCGACGACGACGACGGAGTTCGCGGCGATCGCCGCCTGCACCTCGCGCACGATGTCGACGCGGTTGGCGGCGATCTTCTCGCGGATCGCGGGATGGATGTGGTCCTCGTCGAGGATCGCTCGCGGCATGAGTGCAGTTTACGCCGCCCGCATCGCCGCCCAGTAGCGTTCGAGCGTGCCGGGATCCGCGTTCGCCTCGGCGAGCCCGACATGGCCGTCGGGCCGGATGAGGTAGAGCGCATTTCGCGCGAGGCCGGCGCGGCTCGCGGCCTCGCTCCAGGCGAACGTGTGCAGCGCGATCCCGAGCTTGCGGCACGCCTCGCCCAAGTCGGCGCGCGCCTCGCCGTAAACGTGCGCCTGCCAGTCGAGGGCGGCGAGGGGGGCGAAGTTGTCGGGAACCCACGGCAGGCGATCGCCGGCGTGCACGCCGCCCGCGGCGCCGCGGCTGAGAGCGCTCGCGCGGTAGCGGATCGCGATCTGGGACAGCGTGCGGAAGAAGAAGCGCCGCGCCGGCCGCCAGGAAAGCAGCGCGGGAAGCACGCGCGGGATCACCTCGAGCCTCACGAAGCGCGCGATCGGGCCGTCCTTCACGACGAACGTGAAGGCGCGATCGGTGCTCGCGACCAGCCGGCGCGCGAAAGCGATGCGCTCGGGCTCGTAGGTGTCGAGGATCGCCTCCGGTGCCCGCGAGCCGATCACCATCGCGAGCTTCCACGCGAGGTTCACCGCGTCGCCGAGCCCGGTGTTCATGCCCTGGGCGCCGACGGGACTGTGGATGTGCGCGGCGTCCCCCAGGAGGAAAGCGCGGCCGACGCGGAAATGATCCACGACACGGTGATGCACGTGATAGGTCGAGAACCAATTGACCCGCTCGACCTCGAGATGCAGGCGCCCGAACATCTTCGGGCTCACGTCCTTCCACTCGAGCTTGCGCGCGGCGTCCTCGACCTCATGCTTCACCGTGCCGACGAGGCGGGCATTGCCCTCGCCCAGCAGCGGAAAGATGGCGAGCAGGTCGCTCTCGTCCAGCGCCACGTTGAGCTCGCCGTTCACGACCGGGCCGCGTCCGTGGATGTCGGCGACATAGAAGACGTGCTCATAGGTGCCGCCGGGGAATCCGAGCTTCAGCGTCTCGCGCACGGTGGAGTGCGCGCCGTCGCAGCCGGCGATCCAGGCGCACTCGCAGCGCTCCTCGCCCTTCGGAGTCTTCAGGAGCGCGGAGACGCTCGTGCCTTTGTCCTCGAACGATACGAGCTCCGTCTCGCGCTCGACGTGCACGCCGATCTTCTCGAGCGCCGCGATGAGGAGCGCTTCCTGCCGGTCCTGGGGGAGGATCAGCATGAAGGGGAAGGGGCTTTCGCCCTCGCCGATGTCGCCGAGCGGCACGCGCGCGGCGTGCCGGCCGCGTTCCCACAGGTTGACCGCCGCGAACTTGATGCCGTGCGCGATCGCCTCGTCGGCAATCCCGAGCTGGCGGTAGAACTCGAGCGTGCGCGCGTGCATCACGAGCGCGCGGGAGGTCGTGCCGGGCGCATCCGCCTTGTCGACGATGCGCACGTCGACGCCCGCCCGCCTGAGCCAGAGCGCGAGCATGAGGCCCGTGGGGCCGGCACCGGCGACCAATACCTGGTTCATGAGTTCGGACTAATATTCACGGACGAACGATAAGGAGGAGACCATGAATCCCCGACGCCGTTTCCTCGCCGGCCTCGCCGCACCGGCACTTTCCTCGCTTGCCCTCCCGGCGCTCGCCAGGATCTGGCAGCCCGCCGAGCTTCCCGAAGGCGCCGAAGCCGTCCTCGACCGGCTCGACGGCAAGGTGCCGCTCATCAAGCGCGCCTACCGGCCGCCCAACTTCGAGACGCCGATCGACTACTTCCGCGAGCCGATCACGCGCAACGACGCGTTCTTCGTGCGCTATCACCTGGCATCGATCCCGCGCGTGGACGCGAAGACCTGGCGGTTGAAAGTCGGCGGAGAGGCGGCCAGGCAGAAGCTCGAATTCGACCTCGCGCAGCTGCGCAAGGAATTCCAGTCGGTGGACCTCGTCGCGGTGTGCCAGTGCTCGGGCAACCGGCGCGGCATGTTCTCGCCGCACGTGCAGGGCGTCGAATGGGGCGTGGGCGCGATGGGCAACGCGCGCTGGACCGGCATCCGCCTGCGCGACCTGCTGCAGAAGGCGGGTGTCGCGGACAACGCGGTCGAGGTCGCCTTCGACGGCGCCGACGGGCCCGCGATCGAGGCGACGCCGGATTTCATCAAGAGCATTCCCGTGGAGCGCGCCCTCGACGAGAACACGCTCATCGCCTTCGAGATGAACGGCAAGCCCCTGCCGCACTGGAACGGCTTCCCGGCGCGCCTCGTCGTCGCGGGATGGACGGGCACGTACTGGATGAAGCACCTGACGAGCATCGATGTGCGCAGCCAGCCGCAGGGCGGCTTCTGGATGAATCCCGCGTACCGCATTCCCGCGCACGCGTTCCCGGCGGTCGAGCCGTTCAAGACGCAGGCGAATCCGCAGACACAGCCGATCACCGACATGGTGGTGAACTCGCTCGTCACCTCGATCCAGGACGGCCAGCGCGTGAAGAAAGGCCAGATGGTGGACGTCGCCGGCGTTGCATGGGACGGCGGCCGCGGCATACGCGACGTCGAGGTCTCGACCGACGACGGGCGCTCGTGGACGCTCGCCCTCCTCGGCAAGGATCTCGGACGCTATTCCTTCCGCACGTTCTCGCACCGCTTCCGCGTCGGCGAAGAGGCGCCGGTCGTGCGCGTGCGGGCGTACAACACCCGCGGCGACACGCAGGTCGAGAAGCTCATCTTCAATCCGGCCGGCTACCACCACAACGTCGTCCAGCGCATTCGACTGGAGGTGGTGTGATGAACGCGATCCGCATGCTCGCCGTGACGCTCGCGATCGCTTTCGCCGGCGCCGCGCACGCCGGCGAGGAGAAGGTGAAGCTCAAGGACGGTCCCGGCCTCGACAAGGTGCGCCAGAACTGCATCGCCTGCCACAGCCTCGACTACATCCCGCTCAACTCGCCGTTCCTGGACGAGAAAGGCTGGGAAGCGGTCGTCACGAAGATGGTGAAGGCCTTCGGCGCGCCCATCAAGCCCGAGGACCAGAAGCCCATCGCCGACTATCTCGCGCGCTACTACGGCAAGCGCTGAGTCGGGTAGAGTAGTCGCCCCACACCGAGGAGATGACGATGAGGATCCGCCTCCTTCCGCCGCTCTGTGCATGCGCAGCTCTCGCCGCCGGCGGCGCGCTCGCACACGACGACGAAAGCCCCGCGAAGCTCGCCGGCAAGCTCGGCACCGTGAATTTCGCCAACTCGTGCGATCCGAAGGTGCAGCCGGCCTTCGAGCGCGCGGTCGCGATGCTGCATTCGTTCGTCTACAACGTGGCGGAGAAAGCGTTCGCCGAGATCTTCGATGAGGACCCGACGTGCGCCATCGCGACCTGGGGCTACGCCTCGATCCTCATGAGCAATCCGCTCGCGGGCATCGGCCCGACGGCCGACAACGCGAAGAAGGCGCAGGCGATGCTCGCCAGGGGCCGCGCGGCGGGCGCGAAGACCGAGCGCGAGCGCGACTACATCGAAGCGGTCGGCGCGTACTACGACGGCTGGGAGACGCGGCCGGAGAAAGAGCGCCAGATCCTGCGATCGAAGGCCTACCAGGCGGTCGCGGCGAAGTATCCGGACGACGACGAGGCGCAGATCTTCAACGCGCTGTATCTCGCCAGCACGCAGTCGCAGGCCGACCAGACGTACGCCGCATACCTGCAGGCCGCCGCCGTGCTGGAGCGCGAGTTCCGCAAGAACCCGGACCACCCGGGAGTGGCGCACTACCTCATCCACAGCTACGACGCGCCGCCGATCGCGGAGAAGGGCCTGCCCGCGGCGCGGCTCTACGCGAGCATCGCGCCCGCGGCCCCGCACGCCCTGCACATGCCGTCGCACATCTTCACGCGCGTCGGCTCGTGGGAGGAATCCGTGGCGACGAACCGGCGCTCGTTCCAGGCATCGACCGCGAGCGGCGACATTCCGGAGGCCTACCACGCCTCCGATTACGCGGTGTACGCGTTGCTGCAGCTCGGCCGCGACGCCGACGCCAAGCGCACGATGGATGAAGCGATGCGCGTGACTGGCGCGACGCCGGCGCAGACCGCGTATACCTATGGCGCCTCCGCGATGGCGGCGCGCTACGCCCTGGAACGCGGCGACTGGAAGTCGGCGATGAGGCTGCAGGTCATCCCCTCCAAGATGCCGTTCACCGACGCGAATACGTATTTCGCGCGGGCGCTGGGCGCGGCGCGCTCGGGCGATATCGCGCAGGCGCAAGCCGAAGCGGCCAACCTCGCGGCGGCGCACAAGGCGCTCGAGGAGGCGAAGAACCGCTACTGGGCGACCGAGGTCGAGGTGCAGCGGCTCGCGATCGCCGGATGGATCGCGCACAAGCAGGGCGACGCCGCCGAAGGCGTGAAGCTCATGCGCGCCGCCGCCGACCTCGAGGACAGGAACGAGAAGCACATCGTGACGCCGGGCCGCATCGTGCCGGCACGCGAGCTCCTCGGCGACATGCTGCTCGAGCAGAGCCAGCCGGCCGCCGCGCTCAAGGAATACGAGACGTCGCAGGTGCGCGAGCCGAACCGCTTCCGCAATTACTACGGATCGATGGTCGCGGCGCGGGCGATGGGTGACGAAGCGAAGGCGCGGCAGTACGCCGGGCGCCTCGTGACTCTCACGGAGAAGGGCGACGGGACGCGCCCGGAGATCGCGAACGCGAAGATGGTGTTCGGGCAACGATGAGGCGGGCCGCGATCGCGGCCCTCGCCGCGACGATGACGCTCGGCGCGATTCCGGGCGCCTTCGCCGAAGGCTACGAGTCGAAGCCGGAAGCCGCGGAGCGCGATCCCGACTACGCCGCGGGGAAGAAGGCGATCGCGGACAAGAACTGGGGGGAGGCGATCGCGCGCCTCATGCAGGCCGAGAAGCGCGATCCCGACAATCCCGATCTGCAGAACTGGCTCGGCTATTCGCACCGCAACCTCAAGCACTACGAGGCTGCGTTCAAGCACTACAACCGCGCCATCGAGCTCGATCCGCGCCACCGCGGCGCGCACGAATACGTCGGCGAGACCTATCTGCTCGTCGGCAACCTCGCCGGCGCCGAGCGCCACCTCGCGGCATTGCGCGAGATCTGCCTGCTGCCCTGCGACGAGCTGAAGGACCTCGAGGCGGCAATCGCCCGCTACAAGCAGCGTTGACGTCGTTGCCGCGACATTCGGGCGCCGTCCGACATCGGGACGTGGCATCCGCCTACACGCGCGATCTTCCGCGACGGGCTAGATTGGGAGACCACGTTCTTTTCGAGGTATCGCCATGAAAGCTCGTCATTTCGTTCTCGGCGCGCTCATCGCTTCCGCGGGCGCCATCGCGGTTCCGTCGTTCGCCGACGTCTACATCGAGACGGCGCCGCCGCCGGTCCGCGTGGAAAGATTCGAGGCGCGTCCAGGCTTCATCTTCGTGCGCGGCCACTGGGAATGGCGCAACGGCCAGCACGAGTGGGTGCCGGGCCACTATGTCCGCGAGCGCAGGGGCTATCGCTACGAGCGCGACCGCTGGGTAATGAACGACGAAAACCGCTGGTTCTTCCAGCACGGCGGCTGGGCGCGTGACAGCGACGGCGACGGAGTGCCCGATCGCCTCGATCGCGCGCCGAACAATCCGTATCGCCAGTAACGCACGATCCGGCTGCAACGCACGAAAGCCCCTCTCGCGAGGGGCTTTTTCTTTGCCCGCGACGCGCCGGCCCTCATTCGCGTCAGCGCGAGCGCAGCACCTTCATGTAGACGGCGGTGGTCTCAGCGGACGGAGCGACGCCGAGCTCCGCCGAGATGATCTTGCGGCAACGCTCGTAGGCCCAGAGCGCCTCGGCGCGGTTGCCGGCGGCGGCGTGCGCGCGCATCAGCATCTGGTGCCCGGTCTCGCGGAACGGCTGCGCCGCGATCAGCTGCTTGGCGACGTCGACCGCCACCTGCGGCTCGCCGTTGCGCATGTAGGCCTCGGCGAGGCACTCGCTCGCGCGCGCGAAGACCGCGCGCAGTCGCTCGCGCTGCTCCTCGACCCACGGCGCATCCTCCCCCGCGAGGAAAGGGCGCCGCGAGATGTGATAGGCGACCTGCGCTTCGGACCACGCCTGGCGCCACTTGCTCGCGGCGAGGAATCCCTCGGCCTCGTGGATCGCGTCGGTCGCGGTCTCGGTGTCGATCCACGCGTCCGGCGCAAGGCGCAGCTGGTAGCAGCCGAGCGCGCTCCCGATCACCTCGGACTTGTCCATTCCGGCCCTCGCGAGCAGCAGCCGCAGCTTGCTCACGATCGCGTGCAGCGCGCCGTCCCAGGCGCGCGGCAGCTTGTCGGGCCAGAGCGCGGCGGCGAGCTCGTCGCGCCCGAGGGCGTGCGTGCGATCGACCGCGAGCCGGCAGAACGCGACCAGCCCCTGGTTGCCCGGAAACTCGTCCTGGTCGATGGGGGGGCCGTCGCCTTCGATCGTCACGCGGCCCGTGAGGTAGATTCGCAGCATTCGCCGGGGTTTTACAGGAATCCGCCAAGGTTTGTCCAAGGCGGCGCCAAGAGACTACGCCCACCATCGTTTCGCGAGGAGAGATTCCATGATGAAGAAAATGGTCAAGTGCGACTGCGGCTTCACGGTGAGCTCCGACAACGACGACACGCTCGTCGCCGGCCTGCAGAAGCACGCGAAGGAGCATCACAAGATGGACCTCAGCCGCGCGCAGGTGCTCGCGATGGCGCAGCCCGATCCCGGAGCCGCGTCGAGCGCGAAGCGCAAGGGATGACGCAAAGGAGATCGACATGACGGTGACGGCGCAGGCGCCGCGCTTCGACGCGGCCAGGTACAAGCAGACGACACGCGAGCAATGGCAGGCCGCGGCCGGAGCCTGGAACGCGTGGGGACCGTTGCTGCGAGCGTGGCTCGGAGAGGCGACCGAGACGATGCTCGATCTGGCGGGCGTCACCGACGGCTCGCGCGTGCTCGACGTCGCCGCCGGCGCGGGCGACCAGACGCTGCAGGCTGCGGCACGCGTCGGGCCCCGCGGCCACGTGCTCGCGACCGACATCTCGCCCGCGATCCTCGAGGCCGCGGCGCGCAACGCGCGCGAGGCGGGCTGCGCGAACGTCGAGACCCGCGTCCTCGACGGCGAGGAGCTCGACGTGCCCGAGGCCTCCTTCGACGCCGTGATCTCGCGCGTCGGCCTCATCTATTTTCCCGACCAGCAGGCCGCGCTTCGCGGCATGCGGCGCGCGCTCAAGCCCGGCGGGCGCGTGGCTGCGATCGTCTACTCGACGCCCGACAGGAACGCGTTCTTCTCGATCCCGGTGTCGATCATCCGTGCGCGGGCGAGCCTGCCGCCGCCGCTTCCAGGCCAGCCCGGACCCTTCAGCCTCGGGGGACCCGGCGTGCTCGACGATGCGTTTCGCACGGCGGGATTCCGCGACGTGCATAGCGTCACCATGGCCGCGCCGCTGCGCATGGCCTCCGCCGCCGAATGCGTGCGCTTCGAGCGCGAATCGTTCGGAGCGCTGCACCAGATGCTCTCCGGCCTCGACGCTTCGGGCAAGGCGGCGGCGTGGGAGGAGATCGAAGCGAAGTTGAAGGCGTTCGAACGCAACGGCGGCTTCGAAGGACCATGCGAGATGGTCGTCGGCGTCGGCACCAAGTGAATCCCAACCAGGAGACCACACCATGAGCAACGTCATTCGCAAGGCGCTTCCCGTGATCGTGCTGCAGGCCGCGTTGTTCGCCCTTCCCGCCTGGGCGCAATCGGGCGGGCTCGACGGCAAGGTATTCGTCGCCGACGCGGGCGAAAAAGGCAAGGAGGCCGACGAGCGCGGCGACCTCATCACGTTCGCCGGCGGCACGTTCCATTCGAGCGCGTGCGACAAGTACGGCTTCCAGAAGGCCGCCTATCGCAGCTCCGACGGCAGGACGTTCGACGCCGAGACGCTGAGCGAAAAGGACGGGCGCATCGTGTGGACGGGCACGGTGCAGGGCGACACGATCGAAGGCACGTTCGTCCACTATCCGAAGGGTTGGCTCCTCAACCCGAACCCGGCACCGGTCGAGCACTGGTTCAAGGGAAAGGCGAAGAGCTAGCCGGCCGCGCCTTTTCGTCCGGGTCGGCGCCGCTTCAGCCCCTCGTCCGAGGGGCTTCTCTTTTTTTTGGGCGTAGAGTTGCCGCGTGAGTTTCGTTCCGATCCGGATCGTCCCTCCCGAGAAGCCCCTCGGACGCCTCGCGTTCATCTCGACCTTCACGCGCAATCCGCTCGAGGTCGTTCCGCGCGCGGTCTACGAGGAAGATTTCGTCGCCTTCGGAGCGCCCGGCACCCCGCGCGTGTGGATCACGTCGCCGGCGATGATCAAGGCGGTGCTGCTCGACCAGCGCGACGCTTTCCGCAAGACCACGCAGATCCGGCTGCTCTCGCCGCTCCTCGGCAAGGGGATCCTCACCAGCGAGGGCGCGGACTGGAAGTGGCAGCGGCAGGCGGCCGCGCCGATGTTCCGGCCGCAGGACTTGCGCGACTTCGTGCCGACGTTCGTGCGCGCGACGCAAAGGCTGCTCGAGCGCTGGGGCGCGTCGCCCGCGCTCGAGCAGCCGATCGATGCGGACATGAC
>Ga0075426_10003511_pt1 | contig 11224 bp, 8 predicted proteins | sample SoiMethybrSBSTD5_FD_75304 | JGI IMG/M metagenome (GOLD analysis project Ga0075426, IMG submission 75304) | Bulk soil microbial communities from a Populus tree surrounding site in Tennessee, USA - Soil MetaG P. TD hybrid SBSTD5 | ecosystem: Environmental > Terrestrial > Soil > Tree plantation...
CGGGCACGACCGTGACCTGGAAGCCCGACCCCACGGTCTTCGAGACGGTGGACTACAGCTTCGACACGCTCTCGCAGCGGCTTCGCGAGCTCGCGTTTCTGAACAAGGGCATCCGGATCACGTTTCTCGACGAGCGGACCGGCAAGAAGCACGACTTCCAGTACGAGGGAGGCATCTCCTCCTTCGTGAAGTACCTGAACGAGAACAAGACGGTGCTGCATCCGGCGCCCATTTACCACACCCGGGAGAAGGATCGCGTGACGGTGGAGTTCGCCGTCCAGTACAACGACGGCTACGTGGAGAGCGTCTTCTCCTTCGTGAACAACATCAACACCGTCGAGGGCGGGACGCACCTGATCGGGTTCCGCGCGGCGCTCACGCGCACCATCAACAACTACGCCGAGCGGGAAGGGCTCACGAAGTCGCTCAAGGAAGTCACGCTGGGCGGTGAGGACGTGCGCGAGGGGCTGACGGCGGTCGTGAGCGTGAAGCTGCCCGACCCCCAGTTCGAGGGCCAGACCAAGGCCAAGCTCGGGAACACCGAGGCGAAGGGGATCGTGGAGTCCGCGGTGGGGGAGGGGCTCCGGAACTATTTCGAGGAGAACCCGCAAGTCGCGCGCAAAATCGTGGAGAAGTGCATCACCACGGCGCGCGCGCGCGAGGCCGCCCGCAAGGCGCGCGACCTGGCCCGGAGAAAGAGCATCCTCGACTCGGGATCGCTCCCCGGGAAGCTGGCCGACTGCCAACTCACGGATCCCGCGCTGTGCGAGATCTACCTGGTCGAGGGGGACTCGGCCGGCGGCTCGGCCAAGATGGGCCGCGACCGGAAGAATCAGGCCATCCTGCCCCTCAAGGGCAAGATCCTGAACGTGGAGAAGGCCTCCCTCGACAAGATGCTCTCGAACGAGGAGATCCGGACGCTCATCACGGCCCTCGGCACGGGGATCGCCGAGGATTTCGACGCCGACAAGGCGCGCTATCACCGCATCATCATCATGACCGACGCGGACGTGGACGGCGCCCACATCCGAACCCTCCTCCTCACGTTCTTCTTCCGGCACATGAAGGCCCTGATCGAGCGGGGCTTCATCTACATCGCCATGCCGCCGCTCTACCGCGTGCAGAAGGGGAAGGCGGTCCGCTACGCCTACGACGACGAGGAGCGCGACCGGCACTTCGAGGAGATGGGCCGCAAGGGGATCACCCTCCAGCGCTACAAGGGCCTCGGGGAGATGAATCCCGACCAGCTGTGGGCCACCACCATGGACCCCAGCACCCGGTCCATGCTCCGGGTCAAGCTGGAGGATCTGCCGGAGGCGGAGCGGATGTTCACGGTGCTGATGGGCGATCAGGTCGAGCCGCGGCGCAAGTTCATCGAGGAGTACGCGGACTCGGTCCGGAATCTGGATATCTAGGAGGAGCGATTGATCGATGGCCACGCGCGATAAAGAAGTTCCCATCTACATCGAAGACGAGATGCGGAACTCCTACATCGACTATTCGATGTCGGTCATCGTCTCGCGCGCCCTTCCGGACGTCCGGGACGGCCTGAAGCCGGTTCACCGCCGGGTCCTCGTGGCCATGCGGGAGCTGAACCTGCTCCACGACCGGCCCTTCCGCAAATCCGCCAAGATCACCGGGGACGTGACGGGCAACTACCATCCGCACGGCACCGCCGCGGTCTACGAGACGATGGTTCGCATGGCGCAGACCTTCTCGATGCGCTACCCGCTGGTGGACGGACAGGGAAACTTCGGCTCGGTGGACGGAGACGCCCCGGCGGCGGAGCGCTACACCGAAGCGCGGCTCACCGAGTTCGCGGAGGAGATGCTCCGCGACATCGAGCGCGAGACGGTGGACATGCGCCCGAACTACGACGAGTCGCGCGAGGAGCCGGTGGTCCTGCCCTCGGCGGTTCCCAACCTCCTCGTGAACGGCTCGGCCGGCATCGCGGTCGGCATGGCCACCAACGTCCCGCCCCACAATCTGCGGGAGATCGTGGACGCCATCCACCACGTGATCGACCACCCCGAATGCGAGGTGGACGAGCTCCTGAACATCGTGAGCGGACCGGATTTTCCGACGGGCGGAGTCATCTTCGGCCGCCAGGGAATCCAGGATTGCTACCGCACGGGACGCGGCCACATCACGGTGCGGTCGCGCACGGACGTGGAGGAGATCCGGAAGGACCGCGAGGCGATCATCGTCACCGAGATCCCGTACATGGTGAGCAAGGCCGCTCTCTTGGAAAAAATCGCGGACCTGGTCAAGGACGGGCCCCTGGACGGCATCTCCGACCTTCGCGACGAATCGGACCGCGACGGGATGCGGATCGTGATCGAGCTGAAGCGCGACGCGCAGCCCCGGGTGGTCCTGAACCAGCTCTTCAAGCACACGCAGATGCAGACCACGTTCGGCGCCAACATGCTGGCCCTGGTCGGGAACCGCCCGCTCACGCTCACCTTGAAGGAGATGATCGAGCACTACGTCGGCCACCGCCGCGAGGTGGTGGTGCGGCGCACGCGCTACGACCTCTCCGAGGCCGAGAAGCGCGCGCACATCCTCGAGGGGCTGAAGATCGCCCTCGACCACATCGACGAGATCGTGGCGCTGATCCGAGCCGCGGCCGACACCGAGGCCGCCCGCACGGGGCTCATGGCCCGCTTCGGGCTGAGCGAGATCCAGGCGAACGCCATCCTCGAGATGAGGCTCTCGCGCCTCACCGGCCTCGAGCGGAAGAAGGTCGAGGACGAGTACCTCGAGGTGATCCAGCTCATCGAGCGCCTGAAGGCGATCCTGGACTCCCCGGCGAAGGTCCTCCAGATCATCAAGGAGGAGCTGGCGGAAGTGCGGGAGCGCTTCGGGGACGAGCGGCGCACCGAGATCGTCGCCGGCTCCGGCGAGTTCGAGGCCGAGGATCTGATCGCCGAAGAGGACATGGTCATCACCATCTCCCACGCGGGCTACATCAAGCGCCTCCCGGTCACGACCTACCGCAGCCAGCGGCGCGGCGGCCGCGGCGTGACGGGCGCGGGGACGCGCGAAGAGGACTTCATCGAGCACCTCTTCATCGCCTCCACCCACAGCTACATCCTGGTCTTCACCGACCGGGGCCGCGTCTACTGGCTCAAGGTCCACGAGGTGCCTCAGGGCGGGCGCACCGCCAAGGGGAAGGCCATCGTGAACATGGTCGAGATGACGCAGCAGGAGCGCGTCGCGGCCGTGCTCCCCGTCAAGGAGTTCGACGAGGCGCACTTCATCATGATGGTCACGCGGAACGGCACGGCGAAGAAGACGCCGCTCTCCGCCTATTCGAATCCGCGCCGGGGCGGGATCGTCGCCATCGGCGTGGAGGAGGACGACTCGCTCATCGACGCGGTCCTGACCGACGGCACCCAGGACATGATCTTGCAGAAGCGAAACGGCAAGGCGATCCGCTTCAGCGAGGGCGACGTGAGGCCCATGGGTCGCACCGCCTACGGCGTCCGGGGCGTCACGCTCGAGGAGGACGACGCGGTGGTCGGGATGATCGCGGTGAAGCGCGAAGGCGAGGCCACGCTCCTGGTCGCGACCGAGAACGGCTACGGCAAGCGCTCGCCCATCTCCGAGTATCGGATCACCGGCCGGGGCGGGAAGGGGATCATCTCCATCCAGGCCACCGAGCGGAACGGGCGCGTGGTGGCCGCGCTCGAGGTGACCGCGAGCGATCAGGTGATGCTCATCACGCGCGGCGGGATCGTGATCCGCACGAAGGTCTCCGAGATCTCCGAGATCGGGCGGAACACCCAGGGAGTCCGGCTCATCAACCTGGAAGCCGGAGATCAGCTGATCGACGTCGCCCGGGTCGAGGAGAAGGACGAGGGCGAGGAGGAGTAGCTGGACCCTCGGATCTCGACCTCGACGGTCCGCCGGCTCTCCGACTATTACCGGGTCCTGGAAGAGCTGGAGCTCACGAACGTCCGGACCGTCTCTTCCTCGGGCCTGGCGCATCTGGGCGGCGTCACCTCGGCCCAGGTCCGGAAGGACCTCTCCTACTTCGGCAACTTCGGAAAGCGCGGCCTCGGCTACAACGTCGCGCGTCTCAAGAAAGAGATCCGGCTCATCCTCGGGCTGAACCACCGGTGGAAGGTGGCGCTGGTGGGCGCGGGGAACATCGGGTCGGCGCTCTTCTCCTACAAGGAATTCAGGCGGCAGGGGTTCGACTTCGCCGCCGTGTTCGACGTGAGTCCCGACCGGGTCGGCCAGCGCTGGCGTGAGCTCCACATCCTGGACGTGGAATCCCTCGGCCAGGAGACGCAGCGCCTGGGCCTGGAGATCGGCGTCATCGCGGTCCCGGCACGCGCCGCGCAGGGAGTGGCGGACCGCATGGTGGAGGCCGGCATGCGCGGGATCCTGAATTTCGCGCACCGCAAGCTCTTCGTCCCCCGGCAGGTCGCGCTTCGGAACGTGAACCTGGCGGTGGAGCTGGAAAGTCTCTCCTTCTCGATCAAGGCGTTGAACGCCCGGCCCACGCGCCGGACGCGCGGCTGATGGCGGACGCGGCCCCGAAGAGCCGCCTCGCCGAAGCCTCCCTCGTCCTCATCACGATCATCTGGGGAACGACGTTCCCCCTTCTGCGCACGTCGCTCCGAGTCCTGGACGCCTACGACATCGTGGCGCTCCGGTTCACGATCGCCGCGGTCCTCATCGCCGCGATCTACTGGAAACGCTTCCGGCATCTGAACCGGACGGCCGTCTGGGACGGCGCGGTCACGGGCCTCTTCATGGGCGCCGGCTATCTGACCCAGGCGATCGGGCTCACCACCATCAGCTCTCCGCGCTCCGCCTTCATCACGGGAACGGCCGTGATCTTCGTTCCATTCATCGATCGCTTCGTCTCGCGCCTGGGAGCGACGCTCGGGGAGAGCCTCGCGGTGGCCCTGACCTTCGTGGGGCTTCTCTTCTTCTACGCGGACGCGAACCTCAAGCTCCAGGCGGGAGACCTCTGGACGCTCCTCGGCGCCCTGATGTTCGCCTCTCAGGTGGTGACCACGAACGTGGCCGCGCGGCGCAGCGATCCCTTCGTGGTCTCGGCCCTCCAGTCCGCGGCCGCGGCCATCGTGGCGTGGGCCTTCATCATTCCGCGCGGCGGCCTCTCGGTCCCCCTGTCCGCGATTCCCTGGGACCGGATCCTCTACTTCGGCGTCGTCGCGACCGCGTTCATCCTGGTGCTCCAGACCTGGGCGCTGGGGAAGACGAAGCCCGTGCGCGCGGGCGTGATCTACTCCCTGGAGCCCGTGTTCGCGGCGGTCTTTGCGATGGCGTTCTTCGGTGAGGGCATGAGCAGCCGTGAGGTGCTCGGCAGCGCGGCCATCCTGCTCGGAGTCCTCGTCGCGGAATTGAAGAAGCGCTAGGGTGTCATCGCGCCGCCGGCGGCGCGGGGTTCGGCGCTCCGGGCAGCGTCCGCGCGAAGGTCCGGAACGGCTCCTCGAGGGCGGGCGCCAGATCCGGCACGCCCGGGTAGCCCTGATCCTCCGGCGAAGAGCCTTGTCCCACCTCGATGACACCCGATCCGCCCTGTAGAGGGGAGAGCATCGGCTTCTCGTTCTCGCTGGATCCCTCGTAGCGCGCGCTCGCCACCAGGGCGCGGCGGCCCAGATCGTAGAGGTGGACCGTGACGCGCGCGTCCCGCCCCGTGATTCCCATGGCGAAGCTCGCCCGCGTCGTCGCGGTATCGGCGCCGGTGATCCCACGGGTGGAGTTGCGGGTGCGATCCCGATCCACGCGGGCCAGGAGGAGAAACCGCGCCACGCCGTGGAGGGAATCGGCGATCTCGCCGAGCGCCGCCGGATCCAGCGCCCCTTGGTATTCGTAGGCGAGCAGGAGCCGCCGGTCGCGCTCCGCTCCCAGCATCTGCCGGACGCTGTCCGCCGCGATCAGGGGGACGTCGTGCCGCTCCTCCCGAAACGTCCGCTCGAGCATGGCGATGAGGGGCGGGCGGACCTGGTCGGGCTCCTGGAATTTCACCACGCCCAGGACCGCGACCTTGCCCTGCCTCAGATCCGGCGCGGTGACCGAGGAGTCGAGACGCTGCAGGTCCGCCTCCGAGGCGCAGCCTGCGAGGAGCGCGGTCCCCAGGAGGAGCGCGGCCGGAATCCGCTTGCGCCGGAGCGCGTTCCGGTGGCACCGTGCCCCCATGCTTCGCTGGCTCGTGATCGGCGCGTTCGGGTTCATCGGTACCATTGTACGGTATGGTCGGAGACGGAATGATCACGCTGGAGAAAGTCCAGGTGATCGCGTATCGCGGATCACCTCGTCCAAAGCCTGCCTGATTCCGATCGCGATCTGCGCGAAGTGATGGGGCGCCGAGACGAGCGGCGGCGCCACCAGCAGATGATCCCCGCGGTCGCCGTCGTCGGCACCCGAGCCTCCGTAGACGAGAAGGCCCCGCTCGCGGCAGGCGGCCTCCACGCGCTCCGCGATCCGAAGCTCGCGCGGGAAGGGCCCCCCGGTCGCGCGGCTCTCACGCAGCGTGAGGCCCCAGAGAAAGCCCAGGCCGCGCACCTCGCGGACATGCTCGTGTCCGGCCAGCGGCTCGAGCGCCTCCCGGAGGGCGTCTTCCAGAGAGCGGACGCGCTCCTCGATTCCCTCCTCGCGTAGCGCGGCCAGCACACGCCGGCCCACCGCGCACGCGATGGCGTGCCCCCCGTAGGTCTGCGCGTGGCGGAACCGGTCCATCGAGGCGGCGACCCGGCCCGAGACCAGAACGCCGCCGAGGCCCGCGTATCCGGCTCCCGCCCCCTTCCCGAACGCGACCAAGTCCGGCACCGCTCCAGCGTCCTCGGGCCGTTCCGCCAGGCGCTGCCACGCGAAGAGCGACCCCACGCGCCCGAATCCCGTAAGCACCTCGTCGGCGATCCAGACCGCGCCCTGCGCGTCGCAGGCGCGGCGAATTCGCGCCAGGGCGCCGGGAGGAGGAAGAGCGACGCCCAATCCCACGGCCGGGACGGTCTCCGCGATCAGCGCGCAGGCGTCCCCCAGCCCCTCCTCGAGCGCGCGGGGATCGCCGGGGTCGAGCGTGGGGTGCCCCGGTCCGAGCAGGAACTCGTACGGGGCGCGGCGCGCGCGATAGTCGCTGTATCGCATCGCTTCCACGGTGGCACCGTGGAAGTGCCCGCGTAGATGGGCCATCCGCGCTCGCAAGGTTTTCCCTCCCGCCTGGAAGAAGTAGGCCGCCTTGAAGGCGGCCTCCACGGCTTCGCTCCCCGAGGTGGTCAGGATCACGCGCGTGAAGGGAGGTCCCGCGGCCTGGAGCAGATCCTGGGCGTAGGCCTCCGACTCTTCGCTCTCGAAGACCGAGGGGCGCGCGAAGGGAAGGCGGCCCGCCGCGTCGGCCGCGGCGCGCACCAGGTCCGCGCGGCCGTACCCCAGCTGCACGCAGAAGGAGCCCGAGACGGCGTCCAGGAAACGATGCCCGTCCACGTCCCAGACGTGGACGCCCTCGCCGCGGGTCAGGATGGGACGGAGGGGAGGGTACGGGGGATCATTCACGGCGCCTACCATGCCAGCGCCGCCCGAGGAAAACTAGCCCGTCTTCGCGGCGCGCGTGGCCGCGCGCTCCAGGGCCGAGAGGTTCGAGGAGCCGAGACGGAGCGCCGAGGCGAGGAGGAGACACGTCTCCGCCCGGGATAGATTCTTCTTCGACTGGGCGAGCGACTCGAAGCCGGGATCGAGAATCGGCGTGGGCTTGACCGGCTCGACCTTGATGCGCCGCTTGGGCGCCGGCGCTCCGCGCCGGTGCGCTTCCTTGGCCCGCAGATCCGCGCGGTCCCGGGCGGCCTTTCGCAGCGCTTCGGTCTCGTCCGCGGCGCGCTTCGTCGCTTCCCGATCCGCATCCGCCGCCGCGTCCCCCCCGGCGAACTGCACGTTGAAGTCCCGCGCCAGCTGAGCCGCAGCGAGCCGGCTCATGCTCTGCCCCCGCGCGGATCCGTGATCCAGGCATCGCAGGATCATCTCCAGGGCCTCGGAGCGGCCTACCCGGTCGTGTTCCTCCTGCGTCGAGCGGAAGGTCGAATCCACGATCCCCGTGTCCACCAGAGCATCCAGGCTCGAATCGAATCGATTCTTCGTGAAGGGCGTGCCGAGATGGAACGTGGTCACGAGGGCCGCGTAGAACTCTCCGCGGGTGACGTCGTCGTCCGGATTGAAATGGCCCTTCTCCGCGCTCATCACCCCGTCCTTGACGGCGGCCAGCGCGTAACGCGCCTGCCACGTCCCCGGGTCCAGATCCTTGAACTTGAGAACATGGCTCTCGAGGAAGACGACCGGATCCACCGTGTGCGGGTTTTCGGTCTCGGAGCCCTCGCCGGGATCGGACTCCTCGTCCGACTCCGCGTCCGGATCCGAGACGGCCGAATCCTCGTCGATCCGCGTGGTCCGTATCTCGAGATGCAGATGAGGCGCGGTGGCGCGCCCGGTCTGGCCCACCTTGGCGATCGGCTGGCCCGCGGTCACCACGTCGCCGGCGCGCACGGTCACGGAGTGGGGCATGAGGTGCGCGTAGAGCGAGTAGACCACCTGCCCATCGGGAAGGGTGTGGCGGATCACGACGCGGTTGCCCCATCCCGTCCGCCACTTCCAGGCCGTCCGGTAGCGGGTCCCCCAGCGATAGACCCGCTTGCCGTTCGCCACGACGGGGAGCTTGACCCTCTGCGCCTTGCGCACCTTCACCCGGGCGTTGCCGTCGCTCACGTCCACGACGCCCGCGGCGATGGCCCGGACCACCAGCCCGCCCTGGCCGGCGGAGAAATCGGTTCCGTAGTGAACCCGGCGGGCCCGGTGCTTGCGGGCCTTGCGGACCGCGAGGTACGGATCGGAAACGTGATAGCCGGAGGGCTCCCCGGGAGCCGGCTTCTTGAAATCGAGTTCGTCGCCGATGGGGTAGACGAAGGCTCCCGCGACCGGCCCCGCCGGCTCATCGGCGCGCGCCCCCGGCGCGAGGGAGAACAGGGAGGCCAGGGCCAGTGCGGCGAGGGAATGCCGCAAGCTCTATTCGGTCCCGGTAGCCGCGGCAGCCCGCGGCAGTCCGAATCGGAAGGTCCAGTCCAGGAGACGCCTCGCTTCCGCGAACCGGAGCCGATTGCTCGGGGCTCCGAGAAGGACCGCGGTGACTTCCGTGCCGGACGGAGTCTCCACCATCGTGGCGAAGCAGTACCCCGCCTCGTTGATGAAGCCGGTCTTCCCGCCCGTGATGCGCCACTTGCTCTTGAGCAGCCGGTTGGTGCTGACGAGCCGGTGGAGCTTCCGGTTCGAGGCGAAGGAATAGGTCTGCTTCTGCATGATCGAGCTGACGATCGGATTCGAAGCGGCGGTGCGCAGGAGCGCCGCGATGGCCTGGGCGCTCGCGACGTTCCGCTCGTCGAGTCCGGTCGGCTCGACGAAGTGCGTTCCCGTGAGATGCATGGAATCCGCGAGCGCGTTCATCCGGCCCACGAACTCATCGAGAGGAACCCCGCTCGAGCGGACCAGGGCCTTCGTGGCCACGTTGTCCGAGGACATGAGGGCGGCATGGAGCAGGTCCCGGACGGTGATCTCCTCGTGGGGACGGATGTGGGAGCGGCTGGAATGCTTGACGTCGTCCGGCATGATCTCGACGACCTGGTCGAACTGCGGCTGGGTCTGGAAGTACACCAGGGCGGTCATGAGCTTCGTCAAGCTCGCGACAGGATAGAGGTTGTCGGGATTCTTCTCGAACAGCACCCGGTTGCTCGTCTCGTCCACGACGTACGCGGCCTTGGCGTGAAGCCTGGGAATGCCCGCGGCGGTTACCGCCGGGAGGGAGAAGGTCGCGTGGCGGCGGACACGCCGGCGGCGCCGGGGGCGGGTCGGGGCCCTCTTCTGGGAGACGCCGGCGGCCGGAGTGGGAGCGACCGTTGTAGGCGCCGGACCGGCAGACCCCGGCGCTTGCTGGGCCGCGGCGTCCGGAACGTGCACGGTGAGGGCCAGTGTTGCAAGAAGGCCACACGCCAAAGGAGCGATCGTTGTGCGAAGCATCATGGTCTTTCCAGCCCTCATCCGTATGGGTCCGTGAGATTTGTACGCAGGAGACACGGGGATGTCCCCCCGAGGCTTATCGGACTGGGCACTCCGATGTGTAGCAAAAACCGTACGCGGCGCGTCCTCGGGACGCCGCGCGCGCATGCTAGCACGGGGGCTGCCTCGGTCCAACCATTTGGTCACGGGGTCCACGGAAAAAGGGAGGGGCGGGTGGGCTTGAACAGTTCTCGATGGGCTCGAACCGTCCAATGGAAACACCCACCCGCCGATCAACGGATTCTCACAGCGTGATCAGTCGCCTTCGTTGTTGCCCCGGTCGCGATCCTCATTCTGGTTGTCATCGTCGCGGTCGTGGTTCTTACGGCCGCCGATCTGCTGCTGGAGGTCGTGGATCTCGCGCTCGAGCCGGGCCAAATCCTCGGTGCGCAGACGCGCGATCTGCTCCTGGAGGTCCCGGATCTGACCTTCGAGATCGGCCCGGTTGCGCCGCATGACCTGCATCCGAGGCTGATCCGGTGGCGAGTCGGGACCGTCTCCGGGACCGCCCCAGTTGGGCGTCGGCGGCATGGGGGGCGTGCCGGATCCCTCGGGACGCGAGCCGACGGTGAGCGTGAGCGTGCGGGTCAAGCCGTTCCGCCAGATCTTCACGGAGACTTTCCTGCCCGGCTCCAGCCCGCGAACCGTCTGAACCAATTCGCCCGGGTTCGGGGTCGCTTCGTGGTTCACTTCGAGGATGACGTCCCCACGCTTGATTCCGCCCTCGTCCGCGGGGCCCTGATCCTCGACGTTGTTCACCAGCGTGCCTTCGGTGGATTCCGGGATCCCCTTGGCGCGGCGCAGAGCGGACGAGAGCCGCTGAACCTGCACGCCCAGATAGCCCGAGTTCGAATCTCGATCGTTGTCACCGTTGTTATCGCGATCATCACCCTGCGTGATGATGACCTTGCCCGACCCCTGGTCCTCGTCACGAGCGCTCGCGGGGGAAGGGGCGACCGAGACGAGACCCAGCCCCAGCGCGAGCAGGGCGGCCCCCATCGGCATCATCTTGAGCACCTTCATTTTCATGACCTCCTTGCGGTACTTACACTTACGTGGCCACATGAGCCTCATGAGAGAACTACCGCCCAAGGCCGCCTAAAGTTCCATTCGGCGCGGGGGCGATCCTCCAAGGTTAGACGGCCCGGGAAGC
>Ga0075426_10003513_pt1 | contig 11223 bp, 5 predicted proteins | sample SoiMethybrSBSTD5_FD_75304 | JGI IMG/M metagenome (GOLD analysis project Ga0075426, IMG submission 75304) | Bulk soil microbial communities from a Populus tree surrounding site in Tennessee, USA - Soil MetaG P. TD hybrid SBSTD5 | ecosystem: Environmental > Terrestrial > Soil > Tree plantation...
CAGAACCCGTCACACACCTACAGCGCCGGTGGGACCTACACGGTACAGCTCACCGTCACTGATAACCAGAACGCCACGAATTCGGTGACCCACTCAGTCACGGTGACCGCGCCGCCGCCGCCCAATCAGCCACCGGTGGCTGCCTTCACGTCGAGCTGCAGTGGGCTCACGTGCAACTTCACCAGCACGAGCAGCGATCCGGATGGGTCGATCAGCGCTTATCAATGGGACTTCGGCGACGGCGGGAGCGCTACCACACAGAACCCGTCGCACACCTACAGCGCGGGAGGGACGTACACGGTGCAACTCACCGTCACCGATAACCAGAATGCCACGAATTCCGTGACCCATTCGGTGACCGTGACGGCACCGCCCCCGCCCAACCAGCCGCCGGTCGTGACTGCGGGAGCAAACCAGAGCGTGCTGGTCGGTGCGCTCTTCACACTGAGCGGGGCGTCGTTCAGCGATCCGAACCATAATGGGCCGTGGACGATCACTATCGACTGGGGTGACGGCTCGTCAGACGTCAACACGACGTCGAACGAGGGGTCCATCGCGGGATCGCACTCGTATGTCACCGTGCTGCCGGCGACCTACACGGTGACGATCACGGTGACGGACGCGGGTGGGCTGAGCGGATCGGCGTCGAAGACGGTGAACGTCACCAGCCTTTAGAAGGGATACCCGAGGTCCAGGTCTAGCTTCGGCCACCGTGACTTCGCGTTCCCCGTCGCCGTCAGGCTCAGCCGGCCCGCGAAGGTCCTGACGCCCAGCTCCACGCCCACCCCATCGACCCATTGCGCCGGTGCCCACGTCCAGCGATCGAGCACCGTCCCCGCGTTCCAGCCAACCCGGCCGAACCAATCGGGCAGGAATTCCCACTGCACCCCGAGCTCCGCTTTCTGGAGATTGCGGCCGCGTAGCTCCTGAGTATTCAGGCCGGAGAACGGGATGTCGCGGTCCGGAAAGAGATAGTAGGTCCGGGCGCCGCCCAGGGAGAAGAGATAGTAGGGCGGCGGTGTACCGCCCGTCGCGCCCAGGGTGGCGCCCGCCCACACCGAGACGGTCGGCAACAGCGGCACATACAGATGCAGGTCGGCGAGCTGGTGCGAGAAGGCGGTCCCGTCCCCCACCAGCCGGTTCCCCCATTCGGACACGCCCCGGAAGCCGAAGCCGCGACGCGGATAGAGGCCCCGGTCGTACGTGTCGGCCTCGATCACGGCGTCGACGGTGTAGACGGTTCGGTTGATCGCTGCGGAATCGATCGCGGATACCGATTCCGCCCAGCGTGCATGCTCGGCCTTGACGCGGATAGACGCCAGCCCACCGGCGCCGAAGTTGGTGGACAGCGACGTCGTGACCGCGCCGAGGTCCACGCGCGCCTCGGCGACCTGGTGACCCGCGGCATAGAGATCGAAGGGGCTTCGCACGTAATCGACGCGGGCGCCCAACGCCACGGGCCAGCCGATACCGGCGGTTTGCGAGCCCCCGATGCCGACGCGAATCTGCTGGCCCAGACGCGCGTCAACTTGCGCATTAGAGCCGAACCCGGGCACCCCGAACGCTCCCGAGAGGAGGAGCGAGGCCTTGTAGCGGCTGTCGTACCGCAGCCCCAGCCCGAAGCGGCCGCCGGAGCGCTCCCGCACCACCACGGTCAATTCGCGCTGCTCCGGCGTTCCACCCGCCACGGGCTCGAGACGGTAGCGCACACTCTCGAACAGCCCCGTCGCGTACAGGCGATCGATGCGATGGTCGAGCACACGCGGCGTCACCCAGCTCTGTTCGCGCACGCCCAGCACGCGCCCGAGAAACGCCGGCGTCACGCTTCCGGCGAGCGTGGTATCGAAGCGGACTCGCGTGACCAGGACCGATTCCGGCTCCACGAGGGCCGGCCGCGCGACGGGCTGCCGCGCCCGCCCGAGCCGCCCCAACACCGAGTCGATGCGCGGGAGCGCCGCCCGCGCGGCGGCCGCACCCCGGGCGATGAGCTCCGGCCCGCGCGTGAAGGCCGCGCTCGAGAACCCGCGCACCTCCGGCACGATGAGCACGTCGCACTGAGCCCGCTGGGATGCCTGAGAATCCCAGATCCGAAACGAGATCGACTGCAACAGGACGTCCGCGAGCGAGCGAAGACTGTCGCGCGGCTCGAGCGGATCGGTCACGTCGCTGCAGATCAGCGCGTCGGCACCGAGGGCGCGGGCGTCCTCGGCCGGCAGATTGCGGATCACGCCGCCGTCGATCAGGACGCTGTCGTCGATCTCGACCGGCGAGAACACGCTCGGCAACGCCATGCTGGCCCGAAGGGCATCGGGGAGGAATCCACGATCGAGCACCTTGGCCTTGCCGGTCTCGAGATTGGTCGCGACCGCCGTGAACGGGAGGGACAGCCTGCGGAAGTCGTGCACGCCGTGTGCGGACCACGTGAGCCGGGTGAGGAGCTGTGATATCCGCTGCCCGGGCACGACGCTCTGTGGCAGCTTGATCGAGCCGTGCGTGATGGGGAGGGTGAGGAGATAGTGGTCTTCCGTGAACTTGCGATCGACCGGCAGGTCACGGCGGTCCACCGGATCGGTGAGGAGCCGCGACCAGTTGACCGAGGTCACGATGCTGTCGAGCTGCGCCGGCGTGTACCCCACCGCGTACAACCCGCCGATGACGCTTCCCATACTCGTGCCCGCCACGACGTCCACTCGCACGCCCGCTTCCGCGAGCACCTCGAGCACGCCGATGTGCGCGAGCCCGCGAGCGGCGCCGCCGCTGAGCGCGAGACCGACGCGCTGACCTTCCGCGTGATGTGGAAAGGCGGCCGCGAGGAGCGACAAGCCCATTACGATGGGAAGCGAGGAGCGGGGAGCGGAACCGCCTGAGGCAAGGGGAGGATTCATGCGCCTAATATCGCATGATCCCGAATGACCTCAGTTGTCTAGCCTACGAACAACGCTCGCAACAGGCTGTGGGACGAGAACGACGCGGGCGGTCGCGTGTGCGCGCGCCGCAGGGCGCGGCTCATGCGGTCCTTCACCGGGGTCTGAGGCCGCATCCGGGATCGCATTTGCCACGCGAGCACGCCTGCACGCTCCCACAACGGAGCGATGGGTGCCAGTTCGCGCGTGCACAGCGACGCGTGCCGCGTCAACCGCCAGGCGAAGTCTTCGATGCGCTGGTGCCGGAGGTGGGACGAGAGGTGGCGCGCGTAATCGTCGGCGTAGGCGCGCAGCGCCACGGCGGCGGTGTACTGCCAGTCTCCGTTCTCGCGCAGGCGGGCGGCAACTGCCGTCGCCAGCTCGGCGGCGGCGTGCAGCAGGGCGCGAAGATCTCGGTGGGTGGCGTCCATACGCCGACCCCCGTACGCAACCGCCGTGCCTGCGGCTAAGAGCGCGTGGAGAAGATGATTTAGGCTGCGAGAGGGGAAGCGTGGGGCGCCGACGCGACAGCCGTCGCGAGGCGCCGTAGCGAATGCGCGGCGAGGGGGAGTTGCGCGCGCGCCGCTACGACAAGACCGAGCGGTATCCCGCGCGCGATCGGGAAAGCTGGAGCGCCCCGACCCGCGTCAACTCGGCCAGCCACCGGTCCACCGGAAAGTGCCCGGGATCGAACCGGGCCGCCTCGTAGCGCACTTCGTGGAACGTCGACTGCACCACCCGCTCGGCGTCCACCGGGTCGTGCAGGATCGTAAAGGCGAGATCGCGGAGGTCGGACCCGTGGCGGCTGGATAGCTCCCACAGCGCGCGCTCGTCCCCCGAAGCGACACGCTCCAGGAGGGCGACGTCTGACAGCGCTGGGCTCGAGGTGGGCATAGGTGAATAAAGAGCCCGCCGGTGATAGGGGGGTAACGATGCGTTTGACGTCTTTTCTTTGTGAGCTAGCTTACGCTCCCATGTCCCCCACCTCCGACCGCCGCCAGGGCGACCGCCGCCGGCACTACAACCGGCGCAGCGGCGTGGATCGGCGGTTCCGGGAGGACCCGGTGGGCGACGACCGCCGGCAGAGCCCAGATCGCCGCTCCGGCCGCGACCGGCGTGGCTGGGTGGAACGAAGGAAAACGCCCCGCAACTAGCTTTCCCGCCTTCGCGTTACGCCCGTGCTCCACCGGGGGTCTTTAAGGCCAATGCCCCCCTCACAGGAGCGAGCACCGACCTTTCTCGATCCCACCGGTCGCCGGTGGCGCCACCTGCGCGTGGGCGCCCTGGTAGCTGGCGTAACGAGCACGGTCCTCTTTCTCTTCGTGGTCACGGGGGTGATCGTCCCGCCCCTCCTGCCCACGCTCCGCTTCACGCAGACGGCCGCAGATTCCATGGGGCATGCGCCTCGGTCGTCGCGCCCCGCGGCGAAGCACCCGATTTCGGTGCGGGCGGAGCGTGAGCGCGTGGCCAGTCGTCAGCGCCTGTTCGCCTACTTCGCCAAGCATCCGGCGGAGCAAGGGTTGCGATACGCACAGCTCCCCATCGCACGACCGCACGCACCGCTCACGCCGGTGGGCCGACCCATCGTCACCGGGTTCTACGTGAATTGGGATGACAACTCGCTGGCGTCACTGCGAACCCATATCAGCGCGCTCGACTGGGTGGTGGCCGAGTGGGGATTCGTGCGCGGCGATACGGTCCCGGTGCACTTCCAGGTGGACCCCCGCGTGCTGGCGCAAGCGGCGTTGGCGGCCCGGGCGAATCGGCCGGTTCAGGTCTTTGCGCTCGTCACGAACTTCACCGGAGACGATTTCGACGCGCGCGCGCTCACACGGCTACTCGACCACCCTGGCCTCTCGCGCCGCGCGATCTCGACGATCGCCGACACGCTGGCCCGCTACGACCTGGCAGGGGTCACCATCGACTTCGAGAACGTGCCACGCGCGGCGCACCCCGCCCTGCTCCGCTTCCTGGGGGCGCTCAAGGCGCGGCTGGCGCGGGACCACCGGCTGGTCACCCAGGCTATCCCCGGCGATGACCCCGAATGGCCCATCGCGCGCTATGGGGCGCTCGACGACTACATCTTTCTCATGCTGTACGACGAGCACGACCCGTCCGACGAGCCGGGGCCGATCGCGAGCCAGGCATGGTTCGAGCGCCACCTCGCGCGCGCCCTGGCTCACGTGCCGCCGGCGAAGGTGATCGTCAGTGTGGGACAGTATGGGTACGAGTGGTCCGACACCGCGGAATCCGCCACCGAGCTGACCTTCCAGGACGTGATGCAGCTGGCGCGGGTCCACGGTCGCGGGCCGGCCATGGCGGGCGGCACGGGCAACCCCACGCTCGCGTGGGACGACCCGGATTCCACCGGTCACATCGTCTGGTTCCTGGACGGCGTCACGGCCTACAACCAGATCCGCCGGGCCCTGCCGCTCGGCGTGCGCGGCGTGGGCGTCTGGCGACTCGGCTCGGAGGACCCGTCGCTCTGGACGGTGTTGGATCGCGATGGCCTGCACGCCCGGCCCCAGTCGCTGGACACGATCCGAATCGGCTACGACGTGGAATTCGTCGGCACCGGGGAGATCCTGCGGATGGTCGCGGAGCCGACGCTGGGGCATCGCGCCGTGGCGATCGACAGCGCCACCGGGCAAATCGTGGTGGACTCGGTGCTCACCACGCCCTCGACGTACGTCATCGAGCGCTACGGCCGTCGCAAGCACGCCGTCGCCCTCACGTTCGACGATGGGCCGGACGCGACCTGGACACCGTTGATCCTCGACACGCTGCAATCGCGGGACGCGACCGCGACGTTCTTCGTGATCGGCGAGAACGCCGAGCTGCATCCCGCGCTGCTGCGCCGCATCCTGCGCGACGGCCACGAAATCGGCAATCACACCTTCACCCATCCGAACCTCGCGCTCGTGGGCCCGACGCTCACGCGGTTCGAGCTGTCGGCCACCGAGCGGTTGATCGAGGCCGTGGTGAACCGACGGACCGCCCTGTTCCGGCCGCCGTACTTCGGGGACGCCGAGCCCACCACCGCCGACGAGCTGGGACCGATCGCCGTGGCGCAGGGCCTGGGCTACGTCACCGTGGGACTGCGCGACGATCCAGGCGACTGGCTCCAGCCCGGCGTGGACACGATCGTCCGGCGCAGCCTCGAGCAGCTGGACCGCGGCAACGTGATTCTGCTGCACGACGGCGGCGGCAACCGGGCGCAGACGGTGGCGGCGCTCGGTCCGCTCATCGATTCGCTGCGCGTGCGCGGCTACTTGCTGACCACTGTGAGCGAGCTGGCCGGCCTCACGCGCGATGAGGCGATGGCTCCGCTACCGCCCAGCACGGCGTTGCGCCGGTTCGTCGAGCTGACGTCGTTCTCCGTGGTGGGCTGGATCGAGCTGGGGTTGCGTGCCGTGTTCCTCGTGGCGATGGCGCTTGGCGCACTGCGCCTGGCGGTCCTGCTCGCCCTGGCCGTGCGCCAGCGGCGCGTCCACCCCTTCGCGCGGCGCGGCGTGGACGGCGCGTTCCACCCCAGCGTCAGCGTCGTCGTGCCGGCGTTCAACGAAGAGGGCGTCGTCGTCAGCACCGTCCGCTCGCTGCTCGCGCAGAACTACCCGCGACTCGAGATCCTGGTGGTGGACGACGGCTCGTCCGACCGGACAGTCGCGGCGGCCTCCGAGGCGTTCGGGGATCGCGACGAGGTACGCGTGTTCACCAAGCCCAACGGCGGGAAGGCGAGCGCGCTGAACTTCGGCCTGGCGCGCGCGACGGGCGAGATCGTGGTCGCCGTGGACGCGGACACGCTGCTCGCGCCGGGCGCGATCGCCGCCCTGGTGGCGCCGCTCGCCGACGCGCGGGTCGGCGCGGTCGCGGGGAACGCCAAGGTGGGCAACCGCATCAATCTGGTGACCCGGTGGCAGGCGATGGAGTACATCACGAGTCAGAACCTCGACCGCCGCGCGTTCGCGCTGTTGAACTGCATCACCGTCGTCCCGGGCGCGATCGGTGCCTGGCGCCGGACCCTGGTGCTCGACGCAGGCGGATTCTCGGAGCAGACGCTCGCCGAGGATCAGGACCTGACCCTCACCCTCCTCGAGCGTGGGTGGCGGATCGCCTACGCGGATGGCGCCGTGGCCTACACCGAGGCCCCCGACACCCTGCGGGGCCTATCGGGTCAGCGGTTCCGCTGGAGCTTCGGGACCCTGCAGTGCGCGTGGAAGCACCGCGGCGCGCTGTTCCGCTCGCGCGCGCTCGGCTGGGTCGCGCTCCCGAACGTGTGGATCTTCCAGCTCGCCTTCCCGTTCCTCGCGCCCGCGGCCGACCTGCTGTTCGCCTGGTCGCTCCTCACGGTGTACGTGAACAAGCTCCAGCACGGCGCGGAGTACGCAATGCAAAGCCTGGAGCAGGTCGTCGGATTCTACGTCGCGTTCCTGGCCGTGGACTGGCTGGCGGGTGTGGCCGCCTTGCTGATGGAAAAAGGCGAAGAGAGAGGGCTGGCCTGGCTGATCCTGCTGCAACGCTTCGTATATCGTCAGGTGCTCTACTGGGCGGTGGTCAAGGCCGTGTGGGCCGCCGCGCAGGGCCGGGCACGTGGGTGGGGCAAACTCGCGCGGAAGGGCACGGTCGAACTGCCCAAGGCCGCTTGAACCGGAGGTGTGACGTGCTGAGACTCGGGATGGGCATACTCGTCGTGTCGCTCTCGCTCTTTCGTCTTGCGGTGGCTCAAACGTGGGCCGCTACCGCGAGCGCCGGCACCGTGCATCTCACCGACAGCTCCTCCCTCAATGCGCTGGGTGGTGTGGTCGAATACCGAGCCCTGCACTGGCTGACGCTCGGCGCCGCTCCGACGCTGGTGCGCAATACCGTCGGCGCGCAGACGACCTCCGGCTTTGGAGACTTGCCGCTCACCGCCGCCGCTTCCAAGGAGCTCGGTACCGCCTGGGGACCTGAGCTCGCGGCCGCGGTGACCCTCACAGTCCCGACGGGCAATGCCGCCTGCGGCCTCGGGAGCGGCGTGACGAGTGTCGGGATGGAGGTGGGCGCGGGTCTCTCGCCCGCCGACGCACTGCACTTCTCCGTCGACGCCAGTCGGAGCCTGTCCGCCGTCACGCTCTCGGCCCTCGACGCTCGGGGGTCGACCTGGCTCGACTTCGATGCCGACGTGGATGTCACGTCCCGGTTGACCGGGAGTGCGTCCCTCGGGGGCGACTTCGGTGGCATGGACACCACCACGGCTGCCCGGGAGGTCGGAGCAGGCGCGCGTTACAGGCTGAATGGGCCGTTGACCTTGAGCGTCGACGTGACACATCGCCTCGCGGGCGTCGCGCCGACGTGGGGACTCGCGGTGACACTCGGAACGGCGAGCTCAGGGCTCTCGGCGCTCAACCCCAGCTCACCACTGTGGCATCAGCGACAGGTCTTCAGCGGGGGAGTGAACCTGCATGGCCGGGGAAAGACGGGTGGGTGTTAGTGAGCAACCTAAAAAGGGAGCAGGGAGCGGGGAGTGGTTCGCTCCGATGACCGCACCGCTCACGCCTCACCGGACACCGGACACCGGACACCAGATACCGGACACCGTCTAATTAATGTCGAAAGAAGCGCTCGTATCTCCCGTCAGGCTCCCCGACGCCGCCGTTAGCGTGTAGCCAATTCCCGCATTGTTGAGCCTCAAATCCGAGAAGGTCGCGACACCCGCGATCGCCGCGACCGTGGTGGTCCCGCCGAGGGTGCTCGAGCCTGGATTGTTCCCGATCGCGATGGTGACATTTCCCGTGAACGCCGTGACGACGTTACCGAACGCGTCCTGAGCGGTGACCTGCACCGCCGGCGTGATGGTGGAGCCTGCCGTCGTACTCGTCGGCTGGACCGTGAAGACGACGCGCGCGGCCGCGGCAGGAGAAATACTGAAGGTGTTGCTCTCCCGGCCGGTGAGCCCCGGCGAGCTGAAGACCAACGTGTAGCCCACACCGGCCTTGTCGAGGGTGAGATCGTCGAACGTGGCGAGCCCGTTCACGGCGTTCACGGTCGTGGTGCCACTCAGCGTGCCGCCGCCCGGGTTGGCGCCCAGCGCCACGGACACCTGATTGGTGGCGGTAGTCACCAGGTTGCCCCCCGCGTCTTCCACACGGAGCTGTACGAAGGGACTGCCGATCACATTACCCGCGATTTCGTCGTGCGGGTGCGCGCCGAAGTCCACGTGCGTCGGTGGTCCAATCAGCACGTCGAATGGCACGCTTGTCACCGGTGTGAACCCGGTGGCGTTGGCAGTGAAGGTGTAGCCCGTGGCGGCGATGTTCACGCTCAACTGCGTGAACGTCGCGACCCCGCCGACCGCCGCGACCGTCGGCGTTCCGATGATTGGCCCTCCGCCCGGGTTTGCGCCGAAGGCGATGGTCACGTCGCCCGTGAAGGTCGTGGCCAGATTCCCCATGGCGTCGAGCGCTCGGACCTTTACCGCCGGGCTGAAGTTCGTCCCGCCGGTAATCGTACCTGGCTGCGTGCCGAACGCGAGCTGCGTGGCGGGCCCCGCCGTGATGTTGAACGCGTTGCTCGTAGCGGTGCTCAACCCCGTCGCGGTGGCGACGAGCCAGTAATTGCTGCTGCTCTTGTCCAGGCTCAAGTCGCCGAAAGTCGCGACCCCGTTTACCGCCGCTACGGTCGTGGTCCCGCCGAGCGTACTGCCGCCAGGATTGTTGCCGAACGCGATCGTCACGTTGCCCGCGAACGTGGGCACCAGATTACCCGCCGGGTCGAGCGCGGTGACCTGCACCGCCGGCGCGATCGCCTGGCCCGCGACTGCATTGCTCGGCTGCTGCGTGAACACCAGCTGGGTGGCAGTGCCCGGCGTGACGTCGAACGCGGTGCTCGTGATCGGTCCGAGGCCACCGCCGGTGGCTGTGAAGGTGTAGCCGGTCCCGGTCTTGTTGACGCTGAGGTCGAAGAACGTGGCGGTTCCGCTTACTGCAGCCACGGGATTCGTCCCGCTGAGCGTCGCTCCACCGGCGTTGTTCCCGAACGACATGGTCACGTTGTCCGTGAACCCGGTCGCCACGTTCCCCAGCGCGTCGAATGCGCGGACCTTCACCGCCGGGCTGAACTGGTGACCCGCGATGATGGTCGCCGGCTCGGTGGAGAAGACAATCTGGGTCGCGGTGCCCGCCGTGATGTTGAACGAGGCGCTCGTCGCGCTGCTCAAGGTCGCCGCCGTGGCCGTGAGCCAGTAGCCGTTGGCGGTCTTGTTCAGGCTCAGATCGGCGAAGCTCGCTACGCCGTTCACCGCAGCGACCGTGGTCGTTCCCGCGAGCGTACTACCGCCAGGATTGTTGCCGAGCGTCACGCTCACGCTGCCGCTGAATCCCGGCACCGGATTGCCGCCCGCGTCCGCCGCGGTCACCTGCACCGGCGGCGTGATCTGCTGGCCGGCGACGGTCGTCGTGGGCTGCCGGGTGAAGAGCAGCTGCGTGGCCGCACCCGGCGTGATGTCGAACCCGGTGCTGGTCACCGGCCCCAACCCACCGCCACTCGCGGTCAACGTGTATCCCGTGCCCGTCTTGTTCAGGCTCAGGTCCATGAAGGTCGCGACGCCGCCGACGGCCGCGATGGGCGTCGTGCCGCTCAGCGTGGCACCACCCGGATTGCTTGCGAGTGCGATGCTCACGGATCCCGTGAACCCGGACGCGAGGTTCCCCAGTGCATCCAACGCCCGAATCTTGACAGCCGGTGTTATCTGATGTCCTGCGACGGTGTTGCCAGGCTCCGTCCCAAAAACGAGCTGCGTGGCGCTCCCCGCGGTGATGTTGAAGGAATTGCTCGTCGCCGTGCTCAGGCCGCTCGCGGTGGCCGTGAGCCAGTACCCGTTGCTCGTCTTATCGAGGGTTAGGTCACCAAAACTCGCCACGCCGTTCACGGCCGCGACCGCGGTCGTGCCACCGAGGGTGCTGCCGCCGGGATTGTTGCCGAGCGACACCGTCACATTGCCGGTGAAGGTCGGGACCAGGTTGTTCGCGGCGTCGAGCGCGGTGAGCTGCACAGCGGGGCTGATGGCCATCCCGGCCACGGTATTCGACGGCTGCACGGTGAAAACAAGCTGGGTCGCGGTACCGGGTGTGATGTCGAACGCGCTGCTGGTCACGGGTGCGAAGCCCGTGACACTGGCCGTCAGCGTGTATCCGGTAGCAGTCTTGTTGAGACTCAGGTCCCCGAACGTCGCGACGCCGCCGACGGCCGCGACCGGCGTCGTGCCGCTCAGCGTGGCACCACCCGGATTGCTGGCGAGCGTGATGCTCACGGATCCCGTGAACCCGGACGCGAGGTTCCCCAG
>Ga0075426_10003514_pt1 | contig 11221 bp, 10 predicted proteins | sample SoiMethybrSBSTD5_FD_75304 | JGI IMG/M metagenome (GOLD analysis project Ga0075426, IMG submission 75304) | Bulk soil microbial communities from a Populus tree surrounding site in Tennessee, USA - Soil MetaG P. TD hybrid SBSTD5 | ecosystem: Environmental > Terrestrial > Soil > Tree plantation...
TGCTTGCCGCCTATATCGTTTGGAGCGTGACCTCACTGGGCCGCATCGGGCGGATGTGAATCCGGCTGTGCGGCTATTTTCGCGCTCTCTCGCCGGTGCCAACCAATACAAAACATGGTCCCTTCGAAGGTCCGCCGGGATCGGCAATATAGGCGAGTCAATCAGGCCTTTGGGGCATCTGAATAGTAAGGGTATGATTTAGCTATGCGGCAGCTGATGACGTGCGCGGCGGCGGTGCTGGTAATGGCGCTTCTGGCGCCGTCTTCCCCAGCTCAGGTCCGCGGCATGCCTGCTCCTGATGGCCAGCAGGGCACCAGTAAGTCCGCAGTCGTGCCGGGCCGGCCTCTGGGACACCAGGGCGTCATGCCGACCCCTATCGGCGTCTCCCCTGCGCCTGCGCCGGGATTCCCCACGCCCACTCCCATCGGAGTGCCGCCCATGCTGCCCACTCCAGGTTCGCAAGACGTGGGCTCAAGCAACGGCTTCCATCACCGCCATCATAATAATTTCTTCGTGGGTGCTTATCCGGTTTATGTGCCGGTGCCGGTCGTTGTGGATCCGTCCTCGATGTATGAGGTTGCGCCGGACCAGGCGGATGAGGGAGCAGACGACCAGGCTGTGGTTCCTGGCCCCACGATTTTTGAGCGCCGTACGCCGGCAGATATGACCGACGTTGGCGTGGGGAACCCTGAGCCCGCGCCGCTAGCTGCCTCAGCGCCTGCAAATACCATTGCTGCCCAAGCCGGTTCCGCTGCGGGCAGCCAACCGGCGCAGCCGCAGGATCCCAGCGTATTGGTGTTCCGCGATGGCCATCAGCTGCAAGTTCAGAATTACGCCATCGTCGGCGATATGCTTTACGACTTTACCCCGGGGCACGCGCGCAAAGTTCCGCTTTCGCAACTTGATTTGCCGGCCACAGTGAAGGCTAATGACGACCGTGGCGTCGATTTCGTCATTCCCGCTTCGGTGAAGGGCGAGTAGCTGAGGCACACCATGAAAAACCCGACCCGGTGTCTTTTGATGGGGGCCCTTTTATTGGCGACCTCCGCGTTACTGGCCCAAATCCCTACGGGGGGCTTGGGTGTTGCCGGCGGCGCCCACGTCAGCGGGGCTACGGGGCACCCCGGGTCGGGCGCCGGGCACGGCTTCGGCTCCAGACCAGTTCGGCCTGGCATTGTGGGCGGCTCCCATCATCGCGGCTTTCACCGCAACCGCTTTCTTGCTCCTTTCGGGAGTTCTGCCTTCTGGTGGGATGACGGTTACTATCCGCAGGACGGAGAGCAGGAGGTCGTTCAGCAGCCTGCGGCTCCAGCGGCGGTCCAACAGGCAACTCCCATTCAAGAAGCGAAGCCCATCAACCCGCTGCTTATTGAGTTGCAGGGTGACCACTTTGTGCGCCTGACCGACAGCCAGGCAAACCAGCCGCTCGCCGGATCGGCCCGCGCCTCTCGCCAGCAACAGCCTGAGCTTCCTCCTGCCGTGCTGGTTTTTCGCGATGGACATCGGCAGGAAGTGTCCAGTTACTCCATCATCGGCCCTGTCCTGTATGCTTCCGGCTCTTACTGGACGAACGGCTACTGGACGCAGAAGGTCCTGCTCGCCGATCTTGATCTCTCCGCCACCTTGCACGCCAACCAGGAGCGCGGCGTAAACTTTGTCCTGCCTTCCGCCCCCGACCAGGTCGTGACCCGTCCCTGACTGCTGGGTTTGCGATATGGCAGTTCGGATACTTCGGCGCAGCAATCAGGAATGCAGGTTTGACGCTGTTCGCGCGCAAACGCTAAAATAACTAGGTTTGCCTGTATCTGCCGTCCCGTTCTGGGACGAGCTGCCGCCACCAAGCCGCAGCACGGAACACAGCAAGCAAGATCGCACCTTATCCCAAGGCGCTGAACTGCGCCTGGGAGTCGGAACTGAGAGAGGCATCATGTACGCAGTCATTCGTGCCGGGGGAAAACAATACCGCGTAGCGCCCGGCGATGTGATCCGGGTGGAAAAGCTGGCCGATGAGCAACGCCAGGACGGCAACGTGCAGTTCTCTGAGGTACTGTTGGTGTCCGGCGCGGAGGGCGAAGCCAACCGGCCGCAGTCGCAAGCCAGCGTCACCGGCCGCGTGCTGGGAGACGGCCGCTCCGATAAAGTGCTGGTCTTCCACTACAAGCGCAAGAAGCAGTACAAGAAGATGTATGGGCACCGTCAGCCCTACACTGCTGTGCGCATCACCGAGATTGCCTTTGACGGCCAGCGGTTTGCCGCTCCGGAAGAGCCGGAACGCAAGCCCAAGCCAAAAAAGACGGCCCCAGAAGCCGGCACGGAGACCGAAGGCGCACAGCCCCAGGCCAAGGCGGCTAGCCCGGCAAAAAAGGCCAAAGCCAAGAAGAGCGCCGCGCCAAAAGCGAAAGCCGGCGCTGCGCGGAAAAAGAAGAAGTAATCGAAGTCAGAGAGAACCAGCCAGGCAGCTAGAAAGCTAGTGAGCTGAAGCTAGCAGCCAGAAGCCAACGCCAAGGAGCTTTTATGGCCCACAAAAAGGGATTAGGCAGTTCACGCAATGGCCGCGATTCGAATGCGCAGCGGCTGGGATTTAAAGCTTTCGGAGGCCAGGTGGTCCCCGGCGGAACCATCATTGTCCGCCAGCGGGGCACGCGGGTGAAGCCGGGCCTGAATGTGGGGCGCGGCAAGGACGACACCCTGTTCGCCAAGATCACGGGCCGGCTGAAGTTCGTCAATAAGGGGTCCATGGGCAAGTTCGTGATGGTCGAGCCTGTCCCCGAATCCTGATTCCCGCGCCGAGACGCAGAGTACGCCGAGAAATTTGAATTTCAATTCGATTTCGTTCCGGCCTCGTGCAGCATACGAGGCCTTTCGTTTTTTGCCTCGGCTGAGAGCTCAATGTTCATCGATGAAGCAAAAATCCGGGTGAAAGCGGGCGACGGCGGTAACGGCTGCATGGCCTTCCGCCGCGAGAAGTTTGTGCCCCGCGGCGGTCCTTCCGGCGGTGACGGCGGCAAGGGTGGCGACGTCGTGATGGAATCCAGCGAACGCCACAACACCCTGGTGCACTTCCGGTTTAATCCAGAGTACAACGCGGAGCGCGGCCGTCACGGCGAAGGTTCCAACCGCAAAGGGCGCGACGGCGCTGACGTGGTGCTCAAGGTCCCGGTGGGCACCATCGTCTATGACGACGAAACCGGCGAGCGCCTGCACGATTTTTCCCACCCCGACGAGCGGGTGGTCATCGCTCGCGGCGGGCGCGGAGGCCGCGGCAACGCCCGATTTGCCACTTCCACCCACCAGGCGCCCCGCGAATGCGAGCCCGGTCGTCCCGGCGAGGAGCGCGCCTACCGGCTGGAACTCAAGCTGCTGGCCGATGTTGGCCTGGTCGGCTATCCAAACGTCGGCAAATCCACCTTGATCTCGCGTGTCTCGGCGGCGCGCCCAAAAATTGCGGACTATCCCTTCACCACCCTGCAGCCGAACCTGGGCGTCGTGGCGGTCGGCAACCAAGGCGATCCCGAACAGGTCAGCTTTGTGGTGGCCGACATCCCCGGCCTGATCGAAGGAGCCCACACCGGCGCTGGCTTGGGCACTCAGTTCCTGCGCCACATCGAGCGTACCTGCCTCTTGGTGCACCTGGTAGATGTTTCAGATTCCAGCGGCCGTCCCGATCCGCTGCACGACCTTGAGGTCATCGCCGGCGAGCTGAAGAGCTTTGGCGCCCACTTGGAGGACAAGCCCGTGCTGCTGGTGGCCTCCAAAATGGATATTGCAAACAAGGAGAAGCTCTCTAAGCTGCGCCGCTACGCCAAGAAGCAGGGGCTGGAGCTTTATCCCATCTCCGCAGCCACCGGGGAAGGCGTCGAGCAGCTCAAGCTGGCCATGTCTCGTCGTCTCGAAGAATTGCGTCAACGTGAGGCGGAAGCCCTCGCCGACTAATGCTGGGCCGCATGGGCGACTAACATTCGGGCTTGCCCCCTTGCAACCTTTGCCGTTTAACGCGAAACTACTGCTGAGAACCGAACGCAGTTCATGAATATCGCCTTATTCGGCGGTACCTTCGATCCCGTGCACAAAGGTCATCTCGCCCTGGCCCAGGCGGCCCAGCAGCGCTTCGACCTTAAGCAAATCCACTTTGTGCCGGCTAATGTGCCGCCCCTCCGTTCCGGGCAGCCCGTGGCCGCGTTCGAAGATCGCTATGCCCTGCTGGCCTTGGCTACTCTGGACCAGAAGACGTTCTTCCCTTCACGGCTGGAATCGCCGCATGGAGAATCGGCCGCCAATCCTGGAGAGGTAGTCGAGATGCCGCGCTCGCGCCAAGGAGCCAAGGCGGCGCACTCCGGCCACAGGCACCATGCCGGGCCGGGGACGAACTATTCAATTGATACGGTGCGCCGTTTCAAGCGGACCTTGGGCAAGAGCGATCGCCTGTTTTTCATCATCGGCATTGACGCGTTTCTCAAGATCGCGCAATGGAAGGAACCGGAGGCGCTGCTCGGGGAGGCCGAGTTCATTGTGGGCAGCCGGCCCGGGCACAGCCTGGCCCAGGTGGCAAAGGCGCTGCCGGAAAGCATCCGCCCCAAGCAGGCGGTGAGCCAGGTGTTTCGCAAGCAGCCGGCTGAGGGCGAGCTGGTGCTGGGCCGGGCGCATATACATTTTCTAGAGGGCGTGAACGTGCCGGTTTCCTCTACGCAGATTCGGGCAGCCGCCGTAAACGGGCGCTCGCTATCGCGCTTTGTGCCGGAGCCGGTCGCGGAATACATCAAAAAAATGCGGCTATACCGGGAGGCGCAAGCAGCGGAAGCTGGAGTGGAGAATGCAATTGTTGGTCGTTAGAGCCAAGAGCCAGTAGGGAAAATCGCAGCAAGATTATGGGTTCATCGGTTTAATATGGCGAAGAAAAACAATCTCAGGCAACAGGTCTCGCAAGCGCTCGGCGCTTGCGTCGAAAAGAAAGCGGAAGACGTCGCCATCCTGGAAATGGAGAAGGGTTCCGGCGCCTTCACGGACTATTTCGTAGTGTGCAGCGGAACCAACCCGCGGCAGGTTCAGGCCATTTCCGACGAAGTGGAGCAGCGGCTGGAAAAGGTCGGGTTGCACCCCGTGCACGTCGAAGGCTACAAGCAGGCAGAGTGGGTGCTGCTCGACTACGTGGATTTCGTGGTGCACGTTTTCTCGCAAAAGGCTCGCAAGTATTACGACCTGGAGCGGTTGTGGAAAGCGGCCCGGCGTCTGGAACCAGCGGAGTTGACGGCCAGGCGCAGCCGGACGCGCCGCGAGAGCACCGACGAATCTGTTCGCCCGCGACGCCGGAAGGCTTGAGCCGCCATGAGCCAAGCGGAGCAGCAGCGCAAGCAAGCTGGGCCCGGCGGCAGTTCGGCCGGTGCTGCTGAGGCGCCGGCTTCGCCTGCGGAGCAGATTCTCTCTTCCTGGATCGCCGCCGACCCTGTCTCCCTTGAGCTGCTGGAAAAAGCCAGGCGCATAGCGGCCACTAACTCCACCGTGCTGATCCAAGGCGAGAGTGGCGTCGGCAAGGAACTGCTGGCCTGCGTGATTCACTACTTGGGCGCCGGACGCGACGAGCCTCTGGTCAAGATTGATTGCGCCAGCCTGCCCCGCGAGCTGATGGAAAGCGAGCTGTTCGGCTACGAACGTGGCGCCTTTACCGGGGCTGTGCAGATGAAGCGCGGCCGGCTCGAACTGGCGGGAGCGGGCACCGTGGTGCTGGATGAGGTGGCCACCCTGACGCCCAACATGCAGGCCAAGCTTTTGCGCGTCCTGGAGGAGAAACGGTTTGAGCGCCTCGGGGCCACCCGGCCGATCACGCTAGCCGCCCGGATTGTCGCCCTCACCAACGCGGACCTGGAGCAAGCCGTGGAGAAGCACACCTTCCGCCAGGATTTGTTTTACCGCCTTAACGTGCTTCCCCTGGTGGTCCCCCCGCTGCGCCAGCGGCGTGGAGATATCGGCCCGCTAGTCGAACATTTCCTTGCACACCTCACTGAGCTCCATTGCCGCCCCACCCTGAAGGTTTCCTCGGCTGCCCGGACTCTGCTTGAAAGCTACGAGTACCCCGGTAACGTGCGTGAGCTGCGCAACCTGCTGGAGCGTGCCCTCGTGCAGTGCCAGGGAGCTGAAATCACGCCCGCCGACCTGCCCGACCGCGTGCTCCAGAGCAGCCCCAGGAGCATGACCCTGGAAGAGCTGGAGCGTGCCTATATCGCCGAAGTGCTCGATGCCACCCGCGGCAAGAAAGGCCGCGCCGCCGAAATCCTGGGCATCAGCCGCAAGACTCTTCTGGAAAAGCGCAAGCGCTATGGGCTGGATTAGCCACTAGGAACTCGTGCCGCGCGAAGGTGCCCGTCTGATACCCTGTAACGTTTCTCTGCCGTCTGAGTCCAACTACCAGGAGAGCACTTGAAACTTCGGAACGGTAGTCCCTCCGCTTCCAGTCGCAGGCAGTTTCTACAATCCACAGTTATGGGCGGGGTGGCCGCGGCGCTAAGCCCGGCGCTGGCGCAGGCGGCGCAGAGTGCGGCCCCGGAGGTTCCCAGCTTCGAGTTGGACGAGGTGACCGTTCGCGAGCTGCAGCAAGGGTTGAATTCGGGCCAATTGACCGCTCGTGCGTTAGCTGAGAGATACCTGGCCCGCGTCGAGGCCATAGACAAGCGCACCATCAACTCCCTCATCGAGGTCAATCCTGATGCGCTGGCCATCGCGGAGCAGCTCGACCACGAGCGCAAGGCCAAAGGGCCGCGCGGGCCCCTGCACGGCATACCCGTCCTGATCAAGGACAACATCGGCACCCGCGACCGCATGACAACTACCGCAGGCTCCCTGGCGCTGCAGGGCTCCGTGCCGCCGCGCGATGCGTTTGTGGCGCAGAAGCTCCGTGACGCGGGAGCGGTCATCCTGGGCAAAACCAATCTCAGCGAATGGGCGAATTTTCGTTCCACGCACTCCACCAGCGGTTGGAGCGGGCGCGGTGGGCAGACCAACAATCCCTATGCCCTCAATCGCAATCCCTGCGGTTCCAGTTCGGGGTCGGGCGCAGCCGTTTCTGCCAACTTATGCGCCATTGCGATCGGGACTGAAACCGACGGCTCCATCGTTTGCCCCGCCAATGCCAACGGAGTCGTGGGCATCAAGCCTACCGTGGGCCTGGTCAGCCGTGCCGGTATCGTGCCTATTTCGCATACGCAGGACACTGCGGGTCCCATGGCGCGCACCCTGGCCGACGCGGCCGCCCTTCTGGGCGCGCTGACTGGCGTGGATGCAAACGATTCTGCCACCGCCGCCAGCAGCGGCAAGGCGCATTCTGACTACACCCGGTTCCTCGATGCCAACGGCTTACGCGGCGCCCGCCTGGGCGTGGTGCGCAAAGCTTTCGGTTTTGATCCCGCGGTGGACCGCATCATGGAAGTGGCGCTGGCCGAGATGAAGCGCCAGGGAGCCACCCTGGTGGACCCTGCTGATATTCCCACCTGGGGCAAGTGGCACAAGCAGGAAAACGAGATCATGCTGTACGAATTCAAGGCCGACCTGAACGCCTATCTTGCCGGCTTGGGCCCGCAGGCTCCGGTGCACACGCTGGAAGAGATCATCAAGTTCAACGCAGCCCACGCCAGGCAGGAAATGCCTTACTTTGGCCAGGAACTTTTCGTCCAGGCTCAGGCTAAGGGTCCGCTGACCAGCAAGGAATACCTGGACGCGCTGGAGCAAGCACAGCGGCTGACGCGCAAGGAAGGCATTGACGCCATCATGGACCAGCACCATCTGGACGCGCTGGTGGCTCCCACCGGCGGCCCCGCCTGGCTCACCGACCTGGTGGACGGCGACTCCTTCGGAGGTGGCAGTTCCAGCGCCGCGGCAGTCGCCGGTTATCCCGACATCACCGTCCCCGCGGGATTCATCTTCGGCCTGCCGGTGGGCATTTCGTTCTTTGGCCGGGCCTGGAGCGAGCCCACCCTCATTCGGATTGCCTACGCGTTCGAGCAGGCCACGAAGGTGCGTAAGCCACCCAAGTTCCTGCCTGCGGCGGACCTGAAGGTGGATTGATGATTGACGAATTACAAGCACCCGGCGAGCTTTCGTAGTTTTTCAATCATCGCTTGAAAATCTTCAACCGTCATTCGCACAAGTTCCTCATTTGCTACTACTTCCGGCCGCTCTTCCGCGTCGTTCTGGCCTGCTCTCGTGCTATAATTCAGGTAAGCTCTTGGCCGACTAACATCCTGTAGATGCAAGCATTTAGCTCAATTTGCGGTGGGCCATTGGCAACCGCAATCCCACAACTTGTGTGCAGGCACATGCGACTCTTCAGGGGTGAATACTGAGTGCTCGTCAGCTAAAGAGCCAGACAGCTAGGTAGCTAAAGTTATGGCAGACAACGACAATCCCCAACTTCCTCTGACTCCGCCTCCGGGTGATGGTGGCGCTGGCGGCGGACAGCCGCAGAACATTCAGCCCATCAACATTGAAGACGAGATGCGGCGGTCGTATCTCGACTATTCCATGTCGGTGATCATCGGCCGCGCCCTCCCCGACGTGAAAGACGGGCTCAAGCCGGTGCATCGCCGCCTGCTCTACCACATGTACGACATGGGCTTGCTGCACAACCGCAAGCACGTGAAGTGCGCCAAGGTGGTGGGCGAGTGCATGGGCCGCTTCCACCCGCACGGCGATGCCGCGCTCTATGACGCTTTGGTGCGCATGGCGCAGCCCTTTTCGTTGCGCTACCCGCTGGTGGATGGACAGGGGAACTTCGGCTCCGTGGACGGCGATCCTCCCGCGGCCATGCGGTACACCGAGTGCCGCCTGGCGCGTATTGCTGAGGACCTGGTTGCCGACATTGATAAAGACACGGTGGATTTCGTCCCGAATTATGACGACACTACTGTGGAGCCGACTGTTCTGCCCAGCAAGATTCCCAACCTGCTGGTAAACGGGGCCAACGGAATTGCCGTGGGCATGGCTACGAACATTCCGCCTCACAACCTGACTGAGATCGTGGACGCCACCATCACCCTGGTGAACAGCCCGGCCACGCCGCTGCCCGAAATTCTTAAATTCGTGAAGGGGCCGGACTTTCCCACCGCCGGCATCATCCACGGCCGCAGCGGCATTCAGGAGGCCTACAAGACCGGCCGCGGCCGCTTCATGATGCGCGCCCGCGCCGCTATCGAGAACATCAGCAAAGAGCGCCAGGCCATCATTGTCACCGAGATTCCGTACCAGGTGAACAAGGCGCGACTGATTGAGCGCATCGCCGACCTGGTCAACAACAAGGTGATTGACGACGTGGGCGACATCCGCGACGAGTCCGATCGCGATGGCATGCGCATTGTGGTGGAACTCAAGCGCGGCGCCGAGCCCCAGATCGTGCTCAACCAGCTTTTCAAGCACACCCAGATGCAGGAAAGCTTCAGCATGATCTTCCTGGCCGTGGTCAACGGCCAGCCCCGCGAGATGGGCCTGATCCAGGCTATCCAGTACTTCATTGACCATCGCGTGGACGTGGTGCGCCGCCGCACCGCCTACCTGCTGGCCCGTGCCCAGGACCGCGAGCACATCCTGGAAGGCTACCAGGTCGCGCTCGATCACCTGGATAATGTGATCGTGATTATTCGCGGAAGCGCCAACCGTGGCGAGGCCCGCGACAATTTGGTCGCCTACTTCGGTGGCAAGAAGATTGACATCAACACCACCGGCCGCCGTCCGGCGATGGATCCCGAGAAGCCCTTCACCGCCAAGCAGGCGGATGCCATCCTCGAATTGCAGTTGCACCGCTTGACCCGGCTGTCTATTGACGAAATCACCAGCGAGTTGAAGCTGGTCCGCGAGCAGATTGCCGAGTATCAGTCCATTCTCGGCTCGGAAAAGAAGCTGCGCGGCGTGATCGTGAAGGAACTGGAGGAAGTCAGGAAGAACTACGGGGACGTGCGCCGCACCGAAATTCAGGACGAAACCGCGGAAATCCAGCTGGAAGACCTCATCGCCGACGAGCAGGTAGTGGTTACGGTGAGCCATTCCGGCTATTTCAAGCGCACCCCTATCACCACCTATCGCCAGCAGCGCCGCGGCGGAACCGGGCGCACTGGCATGAAGACGCGGGACGAGGATTTTGTCGAGCACCTGTTCATTGCCTCTACCCACGCTTACATTCTCATTTTCACCAACACCGGCCGGGTCTACTGGCTGAAAGTGTACGAGGTGCCGGATGTGGGTGCCGCAGGCAAGGGCAAGCACATTGGCAACCTGGTGGCGCTGCAGCCCGGCGAGAGCGTGCGAGCCATGCTGGAATGCCGCGACCTGGAGGAAGAGGGCAAGCACGTTTTCTTCGCCACCCGCAAGGGTACGGTCAAGAAGACGCCGCTCAAGGACTTCAGCAACGTCATGTCGCGCGGCATCATCGCCATCGGCATTGATAAGGACGACGAGTTGGTGGCTGCCAATGTGACTGACGGCAACCAGATCATCTTCCTGGCGTCGCATGAAGGCATGGCTATCCGCTTCGACGAAGAGGATGTCCGTCCCATGGGCCGTCCCGCTTACGGCGTGCGCGGCATGGACTTGGATAAGGACGACTACATTGTCGGCATGGCCGTCACCCCCAAGCCGGGCAAGGCTCCGGTTACGCCTACGGTTCAGCAGAAAGTAGAAGAGGCTACGGCTCCCAAGGGCAACGGTAAGGCCGAAGCCAAGGGCAAGAAGGCCGAAGCTGCTGAAGAGCACCCCAACCTGATCCTTTCCATGACGGAAAACGGCTATGGCAAGCGCACCCAGGTGGACGAATACCGCCTGCAGTCGCGCGGCGGCAAGGGCGTCATCAACGTCAAGAGCACCTCGCGTAACGGTAAAGTAGTGGCCATCCTGCTGGTGAACGAGGAATCGGAAGCCATGCTGATTAGCCACTATGGCAAGATCATCCGCATTGACACGCGGCAGATCCGCGAAGCCGGCCGTTCTACCCAGGGCGTGCGCCTGTTGCAGCTCGAGCCCGGCGACAAGGTAGCCGCCTCCTGCGTCATCCAGGAGCACGAAGAGGAGGAAGGGACGCTGCTGCAGTAAACAACCGAGTGTGTGTGGACGGGGCTCTGCTCCGTCCAGGGCGCGCTGGGACGCGCTCTTTTCGTGGAGAGTAGGCTCCTACACTCCCCGGCTGAGCTGATCCATCAACTCCGCGGCTTGGCGCAGTTCCTCCAGCTTTTCTGCGGGCAAAGTGCGA
>Ga0075426_10003519_pt1 | contig 11216 bp, 12 predicted proteins | sample SoiMethybrSBSTD5_FD_75304 | JGI IMG/M metagenome (GOLD analysis project Ga0075426, IMG submission 75304) | Bulk soil microbial communities from a Populus tree surrounding site in Tennessee, USA - Soil MetaG P. TD hybrid SBSTD5 | ecosystem: Environmental > Terrestrial > Soil > Tree plantation...
CGAGATACTCGCGACAGTGCCCGACAGTGAAAAGTTACAGGCGGCCGTGGAACATCACCACGAGTCTTTCGACGGCACGGGATATCCTGCGGGCCTAACCGGAGAGCAGATTCCTCTGTGGTCGCGCATAATCGGGATTGCGGATGCCTACGTCAACATGACTACTGAACGCTCTTTCGCTGCCGCAAAGACGACAGAGGAGGCCTTGTCTGAACTCGAAAAACTCAGCGGCACTCGCTATGACGGGATGCTGGTGCGCATTCTAATCCGGCAATTGAAACCGGAACGAACTTCTACGAGTTTGGGAAGCTGAAATGTCGATCATTGCCCAAAGTTGAACTTCACCAGTTCCACTGATTCTTTGCTAGATGGCTCATATCTCCACTTCCGTACCGCCTGGGTCAGGGCTCGGCGAGCAAAAGATGCCCGCCAATGACCTTGACGTCTTTAACGGCTCCGTCGGCCCTGACGATGGCTTGCACCTGGACGCTTCCGATCAGATTCATGCGCTGGGCGATCTGAGGATATTCCGGAGCCACCTGTACCTGGACGGGCCGTCCTCCACCATCACTTCCATATCCGCTATGCTCGGAGTTGGCCAGCGCGAGGAGTTTTGAGCTGAAATGGATGTTCGTCCGCTCCAGCGCGGCCTGGTTGATTTCGCACCTGATTCTCCCTCTTCGAGAACCAGGTTGATCATCCCGCCCTGGCGTGAGAAGTCCTGGTCCTCGCCTACCAGAATTACGTTCGCCTGGCTAGCGCCGCAATGGCGGCTGGCGTGTTCTTGCGTTCGGAAGAACGAAAGAATACCAGGCGGCAAGAGGACAAGTTATCCCCGGCGCCCAGACGTTGGACAATGATAGGGTCCGCCTCGACCCGCTGTTCTGAGACAAAGGGCGCGGGTCCATCCGGCAAAACCGCACGCGACCACTGCGCCAGTCTCGAGAAATTCAGGAGGTAGGCAGCTTTGACCTGATACGCGCGGGCTTTTATCTGCGCTTCCGATCTGAGCTGGAAAGTCACGACGGCAAGCGCGAGAAAAGACCTTATTGCGCCTCGTAGCAAGCGCATCCTCAATGCCTCATAGCGTTGTTCTTGCTGCCGCCCGGGCTCCGGAAGTTGCCTGGCCGTTTACTGTTCTCAAAGCAAAGCCCAATCTTCAGAATCTGGCAGTGATCTTCACCCGAAAGCTTCTGCCGTCCTGTTGGATTGCATCTTCCGGGTCTTCCGGGCGTCCCGGGTCATAGTACTTTTTATCCAGGAGGTCATAGGCGCTGGCGGAGAGATCCGAATGTTTGGCGAGCGCGTGTCCGAGCAGCGTCACATTGAAAATTGAGAAGCCGCTCACTGCATCTTGCATTAAGGTCAGGCGCCGCCCCGCATACTCTTCGGTCAGGGGCGGGAATAGGCGTTTCTGAACCAGGGGCGCAATCAGGTTGAGCTTGGCCATATGGCGGGGGGAATTGGTAAGCGGGAGGTCCAGCGCGTTATTCTCGTCGGCATCTATATAACTGAAGCTCGCTGTCCCAGCCACTCGCAGCCCGTCCGGCAAATTCCCACTTCCATCCCCCCGCATGCGCTTTTTCGGAGTTTCGGTACACCAGAAGCCCGGTGCCGGCGTCAGTTTCTGCCGAGATGAGATTCTTCATTCGATTCAGAAGGAGGCTGCCGGAGAGCTTGAAGTGTTGCCCAAGCCCTTGTTCCACCACGCCTTCGACGCAACGAATGGTTTCTGGTTCTTTTGCCGCAATCTCTTACCTCATGCAGACAAAGACCGAATTCCCAATGGCAAAAATCTGACCTTCGAAACCGCAGCGCGATAGGAAAACTCTAATCAGACAGCTTTCGGCCCATTGCCACTTCAGGGTGAAGCTTGCAAGGCATGACGAAAAATGTGTAACTATGTTCTGTGGCTATTCCGCTGTCGTTGCAAGGTAAGGTCGCGCTCATCACTGGGGGTTCCCGTGGTATTGGGGCTGCCGCCGTACGCATGTTTGTAGGGGCAGGGGCACGAGTGATGTTCAGCTACGAAAAAGCTGAGAAACAATCAGGACAGCTGGTCGAAACACTTGGACCTGAGAATTGCGCGGCCATGGGTTGCAATTTGGCCGGGACCGACACTGCAGAAGCCCTGATTGCCGCCACCGTGAAGCGCTTTGGCCGATTGGACATCCTGGTTGCAAATCATGGAATCTGGCCTCCCGAGGACGCACCCGTCGACCAGATGTCGGAAGCCCAATGGGGCAATACGATTGCGGTTAACCTCAACAGTGTTTTCGCCCTGCTCAAACATTCGGTCGGGCAAATGAAGAAGCAGAGACGAAACGGCACCGTCGCTGGACACATTGTCCTGGTGAGTTCCACCGCGGCACAACGCGGAGAGTCATTTCACTGTGATTACGCCGCCACCAAAGGTGCGTTGATCAGTATGGTGAAGGGACTCTCGACCGAACTTGCCCGAGACGGCATTTACGTAAACTCGGTGGCGCCCGGCTGGGTGGATACGGATATGTCGGCTCCCGCGCTGAGTGATCCGAAGACGCGGGACAAAATCTTCGCCACGATTCCGTTGGGCCGGGTGGCGACACCGGAAGAAATCGCCGGTCCGATCCTGTTTTTGTGCACCGAACATGCCGGCTTTGTCACAGGAGAGGTCTTCAACGTAAATGGGGGCGCAGTGTTGGTAGGCTAGGGCCTAGTCGTCAGGCAAGGAAATCACTTTGGCCTATTACGCCCTTGTAGAGGGCAGGCTTTCAGCATCTAACTCATACTAGATGAGCTTCCTCTTTATCATCCTGTTGGTGATGTCTCCCATTGGACAGTCCAGCCTCCCGCCATCTGCTTCTCCGCCGATCCCGGTAGATCAGGAGAACGCCCGCAAGGCTAAAGCAGTAATTGACGAGATGATACGGACTTTGGGCGGCCCGGCATATCTCAACAGTCAAGACATCAGCCAAGAGGGCCGCAGCTACAGCTTGTATCACGGCCAACCCAGGGGGGGAGGAGTGATTTTTTGGCATTACTACAAGTATCCGGACAAGGACCGCACGGAATTCACCAAGAAGCGCGACGTGATTTACATCAACAATGGGGACAAAGGATACGAAATCACTTTCCGCGGAACTCACGCGCAAGACTCAAAGGAGCTGGCCGACTTCCTTCGGCGGCGCCACTATGCTCTGGACGTAGTACTTCGCAAGTGGCTGGTTGAGCCCGGGGTGGCGCTGTTTCATGAAGGTGAATCCGTTGCGGAATCGAAATCAGTCGATCAGATCACTGTGATGAACAGCCATAACGAGGCGGTGACTCTATACATCGATTCCAACACTCACCTCCCAGTTAAAAAGACGTTTACCTGGCGTGACCCGGCCGACAAGCAGCGAAATACCGAAGACGAAATCTATGACAATTACCGGGAAGCTCAGGGTATTATGACGCCGTTCACCCTCACCCGTTTTTTCAACGGGGAAATGACCAGCCAGCGTTTCTTGACATCAGTGACCTACAATCAGGGACTAGCCGATTCGAAATTTCAAGTGGCCCCAGGTGCAGGCCCACCAAAGTAGCAGTTCGCCCACGCCAGCGGTTCATGAGAGCCCGACCCCAGATTTGAGTTAGTGTTTCCTGCCGACGACACTTTGTGGCAAATTTGCCACAGTCGGGGTTGGCGGCACACACGGTAATCTCTTCATCTAACTACACATACGGTTTGAAGACTGAGCAGACAATTCGCATGCCCGTCGATTGCCGTGGCGTGGGGCTGCACAGTGGCACTCCGGTTCGCGTGCGCATTCTTCCCGCTCCCGCTGGCTCAGGCATCGTTTTCCGTCGCACTGACCTGGAAGGTTTCCAGGTGGAAGCCGTCAGTCGCAATGTAGCCCGTGTGAGTTATGCCACAAGCCTGATGAAACGGGGCGTGCTGATCTCCACCACCGAACACGTGCTTTCGGCATTTATCGGCTGCGGTATCGATAACGCGATTGTCGAACTGGATAACCTGGAGCTGCCGATACTGGACGGCAGCGCGCGCCCATACGTGGAGGCGATCCGCCGCGCCGGTATCCGTAAGCAGCGCCGACGACGAAGCTATCTTCGGATTCTCCGCGAGCTCGAATTGCGTGATGGGAACAAATTCATTGCGATCTATCCCGGCGACGCCTATTCGGTTGCCTATACGATCAATTTCCGGCACCCGCTGGTCGGGAAAGAAACTCTGCACGTCGATCTTACCGACGGCAACTACGCTGCGCAGGTCGCCCCGGCTCGCACTTTCGGGTTCCTGCACGAAGCTGACGCGATGCGCCAACAGGGGCTGATTCGCGGTGCTTCAACCGAGAACTGCGTAGTGCTGACGCGCGACGGGCTGATGAATCCACCTCTGCGCTTCGGGGATGAGTTCGTGCGTCACAAGATACTCGACCTGATCGGCGACCTGGCGCTTCTGGGCAAGCAGATCCTGGGCAGAGTGGTTGCCGATCGTGCCGGCCACGCCATGCATACCGCCCTGGTTTCGCGGATCCTACGCGATCGAACGCTGTGGGAGGAAACTACGGTTGAAGAAGGCGCCGTGATCAAGCCCGCCGCGACGCCCGAAGGTGTTCCGCAGATGGTGTAGCTGGCCTTATTCGGGTGCAGATTCCAAAGACGCCGCAGCGTTCTCCGCGGAGAATCGAGCGGGGAGAGGGCGATATCCGTTCCGCGTCCGAATGTTGTACTTCTTCAAGTGTTCTCCAACCAATTTTACTTTTATCGCGCGCCAGCCGCGATTAGGATTGGGCTGCGGATAGTAACTCAGGGAATAGAGATGGGCGAGGTCGTCCCGGATGGAGGCGAATGCCCGCTTTTCCTCTCTCCAATTCTTGGCAAAATAGGCTTTCCCGCCAGTGGCAGCTGTCATTCGTTCGAATACTGCGGTGGACACGGGCTCCAACCTGGCTTCCTGCGTGCTGATCATGTATACGGGGATTCCAGTGGACTGAGCTAATTCAGCCGCATCCTCCGGTGGCACGATGCTTGAATTATCGGGACCATTGGAAAACACGACCACCACCTTCCTGCCCGGGTACTGAGCTGCGTCTTTTATCGTCAGGAGTAAGCAGTTATAGAGCGCGGCGTCATCTCCAGCCACTGTACTGCGCACACCGCGTATTACCTGGGACCGGTCGGAGTTGAGTGCTGCCGCCCGGGAAAGATCGCGGCTATAAGAGTAAAAGGCGATCTTGTTCGCACTGTCCAGAGAGTGGATGAAATCAGCTATAGCATCTTGCGCGAAGACGAAGCCGCGGTACATGTAATTACTGGTGTCAAACAAGATAAATACGTTCGCTCCGGCTACAATCGAGCCAAGTGTTTCGGGTGGGCCGGCGGAAGCCGGCTGACCTGATCCGCGCGATTCTTTCATGCTTCCGGCGGAAGGCGCACCGTTCGACGCCACAGACAGCAAGCTGCGAGTGGGTTCATTACCCTCTGCAAACGTGGCAAGTTTCTGCGGAATACCATCCTCACTAACCGCAAAGTCCTCCGGACGAAGGCCGGAAATGTAATTACCCTTGTTGTCTGTGACGGCCACATTCAATTGCACCATGTTGACAATGACGCGGATGTGAGGCTCTTCACGCTGACCGACGATGTTGGGGCCAGAAGCAAGGAAGAAAACCGGCAAGAATAAAGGCAACAACTGACGTCGACTCAGGCGGAATGTAATCATTGTCTTGTCCTACCAATAATCGTTTGAGGTTGCAAGGCAGCGCCTGCCGCTGGCAGCGAGGCGAGTTTGCCCTGGCGAAATTCTTCGCCGGTTTCCTGCATGGCTCGAAGGATGGCCGGCCAATCTTCGAAATCAGTGGCGAAGATCTTCTCGATCATGCGGCGGGTGAGAATGGGAACCAGGGTGTTCAGCATCACTGGCGAATAGCCCAGCTCATCTGCCAGCCGAACCCAATACAAATTGCATGAATCCCAGGATTCCGCCATCAGGCGGCTGGAATATCCGGAAAATGCGGGGAAGGGTTCCACGTTGAGCAGTGCGCGCTCGTAGCTCTGCGCCAAAATTGGATGGGGCACACCGAAATCGTGCGACAAGCGCTCCCAACTGAGTTCTGTCGCGTATCGATTAGCCAGAGTCTCCAATTCCTGACCGGCTGGCCCCAAGGCGGCGCTGTCGGCGGGAAATCTCTGTAGAAATCCGGCTGCCAAGTAGAAGGTATCCGCCGGCATCAACTGAGACAGCACCTCTCGGGGCTGTCCCGCTCGTATCCCTTCCTGCACGCGCTGCAGTCTTTGCGGAGCCATTCGCTCAGAAAGGATGTCCATGACCTTATTAAGCAGTTGTTCCCTTCCTGTAGAAGCAGTCACGAGTTGCTCTCCGGCCTGCTGGTAAAGCGTAATGGCATGAAATTCGTTGCGGCTCACGGCCCACCAGCGCGGCAAAGTGGCGTTGGTCAAGAGGCCGGGAACTAGCTCCCTCCAGATCAGCGCCTGCACGTTTTCGGGAGCGATGAAGTCCTGTTCCATCTCCGCCAGTACATACGGTAAATCGGCCAAAGAGCCGACCATGTGGGCACCGCCACCGGCCGGGTAACCTGCGCCAAACACTTGTGGAGCTTGCCAGAGGCTCTGCAGGCCGGTAACCGTCTCGCCGGAGAAATCATGGGAGCGGACCAGCAGCGGATTGTGGTGTAACGCCTGAGCTCCGGGAGGCTCATAGTAGGCATAGTTCATTCCGACCAAGGTGTCGCGCAGAAAGGGAGCCAACTGACCACGGGCTTGCTCCAGTTGTGGGCGGGAACCGGGCGACTTGATGAGTTTCGCCAGATCGGTCCGCATCTGAAGTTCGGTATGCCGGTTGTTGTAGACTCCGGCCGCCCATTCCGTTCGTTCGCGGCTGCTGAAGATCGGACGCGGCATCTCGAATTCGCGGAGCTCTCCGGCCATGGCGACCAAACCGTCTTCCGCAGGCTTTCCATGAGCCATGCCGTTCAAGCCGTCGCCCAAGGAAAAGAGTGTATCCAGTGAAACCAAGCGCTGGTCATCCAGAACGGACTGGATGCGCTTGGCGAACTCTTCGTGCATGCGGTGGCCTTCGGCAGTGGCATCGTCAGGCCCGGCCAGCAGGTGAATGACATCGCTCTGCGAAACGGCCTCTCGTCCCGTGGCGGCGCCCACCAGCCCAAAAAGCGAATTACGACCCGCATCGAAAAGCTGCGGAGACGAGCTGAGTTTCTCAAACGGTTGGACAACGCGTTCCCAGGAGGTGTTCAGTTCCGAACGAGGAATCTGACCCTGACGCGCGAGAATTTGCCAGATTCCGACGTTCGCCTGAAAAGTTCCGAGCGCATTACCGCGCAAGGTGTGATTGGAGATACTGTCGAGGGACGCAGCGGCTTTCAGAAAGGCGAGAATTGAGGAATCGTTCAGTTCCGGAAACTCGGAGAAGATCAGATATTGATAGCTGTACTCGGGAAACTTGCTTGCCAAGGTGCGGACAGTTTCAGGAGCCAGGCGTTGACGGCGTTGGCTGTCCAGTTCATTCAGGCTGAGGTATATCTGCAGGGGGCCAGCATCGGTTTCAATTCGAGAAATCGCAAACAGCGCTTCCAGCAGCTGTTCTGGACTGCTCCAATGGGTGGACCGCTTGGCCCACTGACGAATGATCTTGGAATCGGTTTTCTGGTGAAGAATTTCTTTCCATACTTCCAGATTTCCCGGAATGCGCGGATCACCGTTGGGTTCCCACTGTAACCGGCTCACCAGAAGCAGGAGGCCCGGAGCCCGCCTGAAGGCCGCTCGTGTAGCTTCGGCCGATGGGTCGGCAGTGCGAAATGCCTGATAAAGCCGATGCAGCCGGTTGGCCTGCAAAAAGCGCTCTTGCTGAGCCCTTGGAATACGCGAGAGCGAGTCAAAGTACGCCGCCAGCCAGCCTCGATCCTGTGTCAGCAAATGCTGCACAAACGGGCCCGGCGATTCAGGGCTTGCCCCCACCAAATCTTTCCAGGCGGATTCGGCAGCCGCACCGCCGGGCACAATCACGTGCCCCGACCGGATGCAAATGTGACCGCCATAAAAATCAAGGACGGCGCCATAGGGAACAAGCTTCTTGATCCCGATGGACTGTTGCAATGCGGTGCCGGTTTCGGGATCGAGGCGTGAAAAAGCCCAGTAGAGACGCGCGACCGAGGAATCGCGCAACAGCACGTCCAGGACATCTTTGTTTTTGCCACTCTTGTTCGTGTCCTTTCCCGCGCCCGTCCAGTCACTCTCACTGAACAGAATGGGCACCGGGGACAGGGGAAAGGGGTAGGTAAAGGGCTTGCCGGACTGCAGCGCCTCCTCAAGATCGGGCACGGGAAAACCTGAGTCAGTTGTGAGAAACGCCCTCTCAGGATCTGCTGTAATTAAAGAGAGGCCGCTCTGCCCGCATTCCTGGCGCAGGCGATAGCCAAGGATCTGCAGCAACGGCTTCGCCTCATCGCAAGTGGGGATTCGAATCACACCATCGGCGCCGGCCAAACCCGTCAGTTCTCGCGCCTGCTGCACATAGCGGCGCAATAAGATCAAGAATTCGGTGGGATGTCCCCCTTCCTGCCAGCCTTCGAATCCTTGCGCGTACACGTTGCGCGCCAGGAGAGGCAAGACTTCATCTCGAGAGATTTTCTGGCTGATGCCAGCCATGCGCATGAAAGACCGCAAGGGGCCGGGAATAACGACCGTCGCCTCCACACGTGCCTTGGCTTGCCGGGGAGACCCGGCGTGTGCCTCGCGCGAAAAAAAAGGGCTGCAGACAAAGAGAGATACCAAGAGGGTTGTGAGGCAAAGACGCGGTTTCATGGGCTGGGCCTTTGTAGCTTCGAGTGTCCTGGCCTAAGAGGTGGCAGTTTTGCGCAGCTGAACCATGCCATCCCTGGTCCACAGCATGTGTCGGCCAAGATAAACCATCTTTGGTCTGCTTCCAAGCGCTTTCTCGCGCCTACAGGATTCACCCGATGTTTGCTTGTGGTTAGCTAGCCCGGATGTCTCACGGAGGGGTTAGGAAGCCATGCCACGAGGCGACCGCGGGTGACAAGCGGATCTCAGCTACCGTCCCATAGAGCCACCCCATCGCGAGCAACGGTGCGAGGGGGCGGGCCGCACTTTTTGCTGACGGCAAGACGCAATCCTCCACTCGCCCCTCGTCCCCGCGAATCGATGTAGGGTCCAGCGTCCTGCCGATCAACAACGCAAGGCTGCTTGTTGCAACTGGCGGTAAACCTGACCCAACAGCTCCGCGTACGGGTAGCCCGCCGAGCAGGAAATCCAGATCTCACGGACCGTGATGCGCACCAGCGCCCCGATCTTGAGCAACTTCAAGCGCACCATGGCATTGCGCCTTGGATAGCTCCGTGCCCGCCAAGCCCAGCCGCCGCAGAGCCTGCATCAGATGGTAGGCCACCGTCGAGAAGTAGAGCCGGATTTGATTGCTGCGCAGGCGCGGGAAACGTCATTTCCGTCCCGCTCAGTGAGGTCACCACGAAGCGCGGGCGCTTCCTTTGTCCAAGTGCTCGGCTTTAGCAATCACCCGGCGATCCCGCGACCAACTCTTGCGCGTCCGGTAGCGGAACTCGGTAAACACTCGCGCCGCTTTCCCGCTCTGCTGATACTCCCTCTCCGCCGGGGCCCGCTCGCCCGCGATCTGCAGCAGCAGACGGGCATTTTGCACCAGGCCCACCACTGCGCCAGGCCCACCACATAGTCCACCGCGTGCGCTCGCACCAGCTCAGGACTTCCTCGCGGCAAAAACCCGAATCCCCACGCACGCTGATCCGCACCTGCGGCCACCTCTGCCGGATCTGGGCCACAATCCGCTTCAGTTCCGCCACGAGCCTTGCGCCCCATCGATATTCGACGGTCGCAGGCGCGCACACAGCACAAACTCGCCGCAAAAGATGTACAGCAGCAAATAGCAGTACTGCCCGTAGTAGCCGTGGAAAAAGCGATCTTCTTGCTCCCCATGCAGCGGAATATCGGTGCTGTCCATCCAGAACGATCTCGGCCGGGGCGGACCGGTGGGCTTGCAGAAAAATGCTGACCAACAACCGATCGACGGCCTCGTCGTCGAAATGATTTTCTTGTAGCGCTCGCGCTCGCCTTTTTGCTTCGCGTCCAGTTCCATCCGGTGCAGCGTGCTCTTGCCTGCCAGCGCCATGCCCTGATCCTCGGCCCGCCGCCGCTCTTCCCCTCGGGCATCGTCCTTGTCCACCAAGACCGCCAGCAGCGGATCGCGCCGTAACTCGTCATGGTCATTGAGGTCTTCGTAGCCCCAGTGCCAGTCCATACACCCGCTGCCCCACCAACTCCGCCACCCGGTGTTCCACCAGTTGCGGCTTCCGAAAATCGCCAAAGCAATCGGCAAACTGGGGATGCCGGTCGCTTCTCCACCTCCCACAGCAGCACACTCCCACCATCACTGCTGAAACATCCCCCATCGAATTGTCCTCGAATCTCGTGCCGATTTAGGGGAATGAAACAGGAAGACATCTTGGTTACACTCTGCAGTCAAAAGGCTGTCCTCGCATCGTGGTGTAACTGCTTCTCTCAAAAGTTCTTATGCCACGAGCGGACAGCCTTTGCAATTTTTTTTGTGAGAAATCCGGACTAGCTGCCCGACAGAGGTGCTGTTGAATGTTTCACTGCCGACTCAGGAACGAATTCCTGGATCTCAAAGACTTTTCCACAAATATTACAGAAAGGTAGTTAGCCCAAACCTAGCATCCGGCGATTGGCGGCATGATCTGCTCCGGAGCCGGCGAAATCATCGAAGGCAGCAGTGGAGGCTTGAATAATATGCCGGGAGATAAAGGGCGCGCCTTCGGCCGCCCCTTGCTGGCTACTTTTTATACAGCATTCCCATTCGAGCACTGCCCATCCCTCGAAACCATACTGGGTGAGCTTCGAAAAAATGGCTTTGAAGTCGACTTGGCCGTCTCCCAGCGAGCGGAAGCGCCCGGCTCGATTTGTCCAGGACTGATACCCACCGTAAACGCCTTGCCGTCCGGTTGGACGAAATTCCGCATCTTTTACGTGGAACATCTTTATGCGGCCGTGGTAAAGATCGATGAACTGGAGGTAATCGAGCTGCTGCAGGACGAAATGGCTGGGGTCATACAGCATGTTGCAGCGCGGGTGATGCTTAACACGATCCAAAAAAATTTCAAAAGTGACGCCGTCGTGCAGGTCTTCGC
>Ga0075426_10003520_pt1 | contig 11216 bp, 10 predicted proteins | sample SoiMethybrSBSTD5_FD_75304 | JGI IMG/M metagenome (GOLD analysis project Ga0075426, IMG submission 75304) | Bulk soil microbial communities from a Populus tree surrounding site in Tennessee, USA - Soil MetaG P. TD hybrid SBSTD5 | ecosystem: Environmental > Terrestrial > Soil > Tree plantation...
GCGAGCCGCGCCTGGCGGTTGCGCACGTAGGCGAGCTCGGCGTCGTTGGCGGTGCGCTGCGCGTCGAGCACCTCGAGGTAGGGCGAGTAGCCCGACTCGTAGCGCACGTTGGAGAGGTCGAGCGCGTTGCGCGCCGCCTGGAGGCGCACCCAGAGCTCCTCCTCGGTGGCCGCGCTTTCGCCGACGTTGACGAGCGCGTCGGAGACTTCGCGGAACGCGGTCTCGACCGAGCGCTGGTAGCCGGCGAGCGCCTGGTCGCGCCGCGCCTGGGTCTGGTCGACGCGCGCCTGCCGCCGCCCGGCGTCGAAGATCGGTCCGGCGAGGCCGGCGCCGACCGACCAGACCCCGCCGCTGCGCGAAAGGAGCTCGCCGAGCTCCGCGCTCTGCGCCCCCAGCGTCGCGGTGAGCGAGATGGAGGGGAAGAGCGCCGCGCGCGCGACGCCGATCTGCGCGTTGGCGGCGTGCAGGGATTCCTCCGCCGAGCGGACGTCGGGGCGGCGCTCGAGCAGCGTCGACGGCAGCCCCGCCGGCGGGGTCGGCGGCACCGGCAGCGAGAAGAGATCGCCCGGGGCGAGCTTCAGGTCGAGGCGCCCGGTCAGCACCGCGAGCAGCCTCTCGGTGAGCGCGCGCGTGCGCTCGGCGTCGCGCCTCTGCACCAGGGCGTCGGAGAGGGCGCCCTGCGCCTGGTACACGTCGAGCTCGGAGGCGAGGCCGGAATCCAGGCGCGCCTTGGCGATCTCGAGCGAGTCGCGCCTTGACAGGATCGAGGTGTCGAGGACGAGGATCTGCGCGTCGAGCGAGCGCAGCGCGAAGTAGGCCTGCGCCGTGCCGCCCGCGAGCGTGAGCTCCACCACGTCGCGCGAGAACTGCGTCGCCGCAAAGTTGGCTCGCGCGGCCTCGCTCGCTCGGGCGAATTTTCCCCAGAAGTCGAGCTCGAAGCTGGTCGAGGCGCTGATCTGATATTGGTTGCGGCTGACCGGGATGCCCGGCTGCGGCGGCGGAATCACGACGTTGCTCACGCCGGTGCGGGTGGCAGAAGCGCTTCCCGTCACCTCCGGGTAGTACGCCGCGTTCGCCTCGCGCAGCAGTCCCGCCGCTTCGCTCACCCGGGCGATGGCGAGGCGCATGTCGGCGTTGCTCGTGCGCGCCGCGGCGATCAGCTCGTCGAGCGTGGCGTCGCTGTAGAGGCTCCACCATCCTTCGGCGACGGGGAGCGCTTCGGCCGACTCGGCCGGCACGGGGTACTCGTTGGGAACCTCCATCACGGGCCGCTGGTAGTCGGGGCCGACCGTCGTGCAGCTGGTCAGGAGAAACGCCAACGCCACGAAAAACGTGGTCCGTCCCTGATTCTTGGCCCGCCTTTTCATTGCGCGGTCGCGCGCGGCTTCTTGCGGCGCGCGACGACGACGAAAAACAGCGGCACGAAGATCGTCGCGACGAAGGTGGCGGCGAGCATCCCGCCCACCACGCCGGTGCCCATGGAGCGGCGCGCGCCGGCGCCCGCGCCGGTCGCGATCATGAGCGGCATCACGCCGAGCACGAACGCGAGCGAGGTCATCACGATGGGCCGGAAGCGCAGCCGCGCCGCGTTGAGCGCGGCTTCGGCGGCGCTCTTGCCCTCGAGAAAGCCCTGCTGGGCGAACTCGACGATCAGGATCGCGTTCTTGGCGGCGAGGCCGATCAGCACCACGAGGCCGATCTGGAAGTAGATGTCGTTCTCCAGCCCCCTTAAGAAAACCAGTGTGAGGGCACCCGCGACAGCGAATGGAACTGCCATGACCACGGCGAAGGGAAGCAGCCAGCGCTCGTAGAGCGCGGCGAGGATCAGGAACACCATGACGATGGCGAGGCTGAAGGCGATCGCCGACTGGCGCCCGGTGCGCTTCTCCTGGTACGCCTGGCCGGACCACGCGATGGTGTAGCCCTCGGGCAGCGCGCGGGCGGCGACCTCCTCGACCGCGCGGATCGCCTCGCCGGAGGACACGCCCGGCTTGCCGTTGCCGAGCACGCGCGCCGCGAGGAAGCCGTTGAAGCGCTCGAGCTGCTCCGGGCCGACCACGTTCGAGGTCTGGATCAGCGACTTCAGCGGGATCATCTCGCGCGTCATCGCGGAGCGCACGTACACCGCGCCGAGGTCCTCGGGCTGCGAGCGGAACGGCGCGTCGGCCTGGATCTGCACGCGGTAGGTGCGGCCGAACTTGTTGAAGTCGTTCACGTAGAGCGCCGCCATGGTGCTCTGCAGGGCATCGAAGATGTCCTGGACCGGCACGCCGAGCGACAGCGCCTTCTCGCGGTCGACCTCGACCCTGAGCTGCGGCACCGTGGGCCGGTAGAAGGAATTGATCGCGGTGAGCTCGGGATGCCGGCGCAGGTCCTCGAGGAACGCCTGGGTCACCAGGAAGAGCCGCCGCGGGTCGGGGTCGGTGCGCGCCTGCAGGTAGAGCTCGAAGCCGCCGGCGGTGCCCAAGCCCCGGATCGCCGCGGGATTGAAAGCGATCACCATGCCGTCGCGGAGCGGCGCGCTTTTACTCGCCACCTCGCGCGCTACCCGTGCGGCCGGGGCATCGGGCCGCACCTCCCAGGGCTTGAGCGGGATGAAGAGCGTCGAGGTGTTGGTCTTGTTGCCGCCGCCGAGGAGGTCGAAGCCCACGATGCCCATCACGGTCTGGACCCCGGGCGTCTTCTGCGCGATGTCGCTCACGGCCGCGGTGAGCTTGCGCGTGCGCTCGAGCGTCGCGCCGTCGGGAAGCTGGATGTTGCCGAAGATGTAGCCCTGGTCCTCCGCGGGCACGAAGCTCGACGGCACCATGAGGAACAGGCCCACGCACAGCGCGATCACCGAAAGGAAACCGATGAGCGAGAGCAACGGGTGCGCGAGCAGCCGCTCCACGCCGCCGAGGAAGCGCCGGGTGCTCCAGGCGAAAACGCGGTTGAACGGCTCGAACATGAACGCGAGGCGCCCGCCGTGGTGGCCGCCCTTCTGCATCAGCAGCGCGCACAGCGCCGGCGTGAGCGTGAGCGCGATGAAGCCCGAGATCACCACCGCGAAGGTGAGCGTGACCGCGAACTGGCGGTAGAGCTGGCCGGCGATGCCGCCGAGGAAGGCCACCGGGACGAACACCGCGCACAGCACGAGCACGATCGCCACCACCGCGCCCGAGACCTCGCGCATCGCCTCGAGCGCCGCCTCGAACGGCGGCATGTTGTGCTCGCGCATCAGGCGCTCGACGTTCTCCAGCACCACGATGGCGTCGTCGACCACGATGCCGATGGCGAGCACCAGCGCGAAGAGCGTGAGGGTGTTGATCGAGAACCCGACCAGCCAGAGGCCGGCGAAGGCGCCGATCAGCGACACCGGCACCGCGATCATCGGGATGAGCGTCGCGCGCCAGGTCTGGAGGAACAGGAACACCACCGCGAGCACGAGCAGCGCCGCCTCGAAGATGGTGGTGTTCACTTCCTTGATGGAGGCGTCGACGAAGCGCGTGGTGTCGAACGGAATCGAGTACTCGACGTCCTGCGGGAAGGCGGGCCTCAGCTCCTTCATCTTGTCGCGCACCAGGCCCGCGACCTCGAGCGCGTTGGCGCCGGGCTGCAGGTAGGTGGCCATGCCGATGGTGGGCTGGCCGTCGAGCGTGTTGGAGGTGTCGTAGTTGAGCGCGCCGAGCTCGATCCGCGCGATGTCCTTCAGCTTCAGCACCCCGACCGGGGCCCCCGACGGCCCCGCCGTCGGCGATCCCGTGGCGCGCACCACGATCTCGCCGAACTGCTCGGGCTCGACCAGGCGCCCGGCGGCAGTGACGGTGTAGACGAGGTTCTGGCCCGGCGGCGCGGGCTCGGTGCCGATGCGCCCGGCCGCGTACTGCGCGTTCTGCACGCGCAGCGCGGCGGCGACCTCGGAAGTGGTAATGCCGAGCTGCGCCATCTTGTCGGTGTTGAGCCAGACGCGCATCGAGTAGTCGCGCGCGCCGAAGATGGTGACGTCGGCGATGCCGGGCACGCGCTTCAGCTCGTCGACCAGGTTGATCGAGCTGTAGTTGGAGAGAAACAGCGTGTCGCGCGTCTTGTTCGGCGAGAACAGCGACACCACGAGCAGGATGTCGAACGAGCGCTTCTGCACGATGACGCCGTTCCGGCGCACCTCGTCGGGCAGGCGCGGCAGCGCGATCTGCACGCGGTTGTTGACGTTGAACACCGACTGGTCGACGTTGGTGCCCGGCTCGAAGGTCGCCGTGATGGTGAGGCTGCCGGTGGAGGACGAGGTCGAGCTGAAATAGGAAAGCTTCTCCACGCCCGAGAGCTGCTCCTCGATCGGCGCCGCCACGGTGCGCGCGAGCGTCTCGGCGCTGGCGCCGGGATAGGTGGTGAGGATCTGCACCGTCGGCGGCGCGATCTCGGGGTACTGCGCCACCGCGAGGAGCTTCGCCGAGACGAAGCCGGCAAGCACGATGATGATGGCGATGACGCCCGCAAAGACGGGACGATGGATAAAAAACTTCGACACTTAGACGAAGCCCCTCAAATTCAGCCCGCTTTCTTTGCCTGCACCGGCGTACCCGGACGCAGCCGCACCAGGTTGTCGACGATCACGCTATCGCCGCTCTTCAGGCCGTCGAGCACGACCCAGTCGTTGCCGATCCAGTTGCCGGCGCGGATCTGCCGCTGGGTTGCTTTGCCGTTGTCGGCGACCCACACGAAGCGCCCGCTCTCGTTCTGCATCACCGCCGCCTGCGGCACGAGGAAGGCCTGCTGCGAGCCCGCGACGACGCGCACGCGCACGTACTGTCCGGGGAGCAGCCCGAGCTTCGGGTTGGGCAGCTCGGCGCGCATCTGTACCGTGCCGGTGGTGGTGTCGACGGTCGAGGCGGAGAAGTTGAGCTTGCCGGCCTGCGGGTAGGGCGAGCCGTCGGCGAGCTCGAGCTTCACCTCGATCGCCTTCTGCTCACCGCCGCGCACGCGCGCGAACTCCGCCTCCGACAGCGCGAAGCGCACCCAGATCGGGTCGCCGCGCGTGAGCGTGGTGAGGAGCGCCGAGTCGTTGTTGGGCGCGACCAGGCTCCCGATCGACTGCAGCGCGCGGCCGGTCACTCCGCCGATCGGCGCGGTGACGTTGGTGTAGGAGAGGTTGAGCTCGGCCTGGCGCACGCGCGCCTGCGCCACCTGCACCGTGGCGCTCGACTGGCGCGCGGCCGAAGCGGCCTGGTCGGCTTCCTTCTGGCTGATGGCGCGCCGGTCGGCGAGGCGCTTCAGCCGCTCGGTCTCCTGCTGCGCGAGCTCGTCGCGCGCGAGCGCCTCGGCGAGCGTGCCGCGCGCCTGCTGCAGCTCGATCTCGAAGGGTGCGCGCTCGATGCGGAAGAGCGGCGCTCCGGCCTGCACCGCGTCGCCCTCGCTGTAGAGCTGGCGCTCGAGGATGCCGGAAACGCGCGCGCGCACCTGCACTTCGCGCGAGCCCTCGGTGCGCCCGACCGCCTCGAAGCTGACCGGCACCTTGCGCGGCGCCATCTCGAGCAGCGTCACCCCGAGGGGCTCGCCTGGACCCGCGCCCGAAGCGGCCTTCTTGGCGCCGTCCTGCGCTCCGCCAGGCGAGCACGCCGCGACCAGGAACGCGAGCAAAACCGGAAATCGCTTCATGGCGCGTACGCCCGCAGGAAGCAGTCGACGATGCGCGCCGTGCGGCGCCCCTCCTCTTTCTCAGCGCAGTGGACGCCGAAGAGCCGCTTCAGCCGGTCGTGACCCACCAGCATGCCGAGAAAGATCTCGGCTGCAAGCTCCGGGTCGTCGCGGCGCAGCTCGCCCGCCGTCATGGCGCGGGAGAGATAGGCGGCGAGCCGCGCGACCAGCGCCCCGGCGCCGCCGGCGTACATCGCGCGGGCGAGCGCCGGGAAGCGCGGCACCTCGGGCACCACGGTGCGCAGCGTCGCGATGCCCTGCGCGCCGAGCACCCGGCTGCGGTAGGCGCGCGCGACGCGCATCAGGCCCCCGCGCAGGTCGCGCGGGCCGGCGTCGAGCTCGACCAGCACGCGTTGCGTCAAGTCTCGCGCCACCGCCTTGAAAAGCTCGTCCTTGCTGGGAAAATGCTGGTACACCGTCTGCTTGGCCACGCCCGCGCGGCGCGCGATCTCGTCCACGCTCGAGCGGTAGCCGCGCGTGAGGAACGAGCTGGTGGCGGCGCGCAGCACGCGCTCGCGGTGGATCTGGGGCATCCTGTGTTTGAACTGGACCGTGAACTAGACTGGGGAGTCTAGCATGGCGATTCTAGACCGAGGAGTCTAGTATGTCGCAGCTTTTGCAGGGCGATACGGCGCTGGTCACCGGCGCGGGCGGCGGCATCGGCCGCGCCGTGGCCGCGGCGCTCGCCGACGAGGGCGCGACGGTGTTCGGCGCCGACCTGCAGGACGCCGACCTCTCGCGCCCGGGCGAGGCCGCCCGGCTGGCCGGGGAGGCGGTGCGCCGCCTCGGCGCCGTGTCGATCTTCGTCCACGCGGCGAGCCCGCGGCGCCAGGAGGCGCAGAAGGTCCTGCAGGTAGCCGAAGCCGAGTGGCGCGAGATGCTGGAAGTGAACCTCAACGCGGGCTTCCTCATCGCCCAGGCGCTCGGCCGGCACATGGTCGAGCGCGCGGTCAAGGGGCGCATGCTCTTCGTGACATCGCTGCATGCCTGGAGCCCGCGCAACCTGCCGCACTACAGCGCGTCGAAAGCCGGGCAGACCATGGTGGTAAAGGAGCTCGCCCGCGCGCTCGGCCGGCACGGCATCCGCGTGAACGCCGTCGCCCCCGGCGCGATCCCCGGCGGCGGCTTCGCCGCGCCGCAGGCGTTGGCGGATAAAATCGCGCTGCAGCGCTTCGGCACGCCGGCGGAAGTCGCGGCGATGGCGGTGGCGGTGCTCTCGGAGCGCTTCGGCGCCTACGTCACCGGCGCCACGATCGCCGTCGACGGCGGCATCGCGCTCCATAACTGGATCGAGCCATGATCGAGCCATGAGCTACCTCGTGCGCCAGTCGGATGTGAAGCCGTATTCGCCCGCCAACCACAGCGGCACGAAGAACTTTCGTCTCATCGGTCCCGAGACAGTGGGCTCTCGTAATCTTGAAGTCATTGTTGGCGAGATCGACCGCGGCAAAGGCGCCCATCCCCACCTCCACACCGGCATCGAGCAGGCGGCCTATCTCCTCGAGGGCAGCGCGCACGTCGAGATCGGCGAGGAGAAATTCGACATGAAGGCGGGCGACGCCTGCTTCTTCCCCGCCGGCGTCATGCACGTCTTCACCGTCACGAGCGACCACGCCCGAGTCCTGGTGGTTTACGCTCCGCCGTACCTCGAAAGCCCCGGTTGAAAGACCTGTCCGAGCCCTGGCTTCCCCTCAAGGGAATCCGCGTGGTCGACTTCTCGATGTTCGTCCCGGGGCCGTTCGCCTCGGCGCTGCTGGCCGACCTGGGCGCCGAGGTGATCAAGGTCGAGATGCCGGGCGGCGATCCGGGGCGCGGCTACGTCCCGGTGCAGTTCGAGACCGAGAACCGCAACAAGCGCAGCCTCGCGCTCGACCTGAAGAACCCGGCGGCGAAGGAGATCGTGCACCGCCTGGTCCGCAACACCGATATCGTGGTGGAAGGATTTCGACCCGGGGTGGCGAAGCGCCTTTCCATAGACTTTGAATCTCTGAAGAAGGCGAACCCGAAGCTGGTGTATTGCTCGATCTCAGGCTATGGCCAGAGCGGCCCCTGGCGCGAGCGCCCGGGCCACGACGTCAACTACGTCGCAGCGGCCGGCGCGCTGGCTTTTCCGGGCCAATGGTTGAAGCCCCCGGCGCGCTCGTCGCTGCCGATCGCCGACATGGGCGGGGGCAGCTTCGCCGCGGTCGCGATCCTCGCCGCGCTGCACGAAGGCAAAGGAGCCTATCTCGACCTGTCGCTCTTCGAGACGGCCTTCTTCTGGGCGGCGATGCGCCACGGCCTCGACCCGGAGGTCGATCCGCGTGCGCACATCTTCCCGGTGAACGACGTCTTCGGCACGCAGGACGGCAAGCGCCTCACGCTCGGCATCCTCGAGGAGCACTTCTGGAAGAACTTCGTGAAGCTCGCCCCCGAGCTGGGCGAGGAGCGCTTCTCCACGGATGCCTTGCGTCGAAAGAACGGCGACGCTTTGTCCCTGAAGTTGGAACAAGTCATCAAGACCCGTACCGCTTGCGACTGGCTTCGTCTCTGCGACGAGAACGACGTGCCGGTGGACCTCTGCGTCACGCCGGGCGAGGCGGCGCGCCACCCGCAGCTCGTCGAGCGGCAGGCGACCGAGCGCGGCTACGCCAGGTTCCCGGTGTGGGCGAACGGCCGGCGCGGCGGCGCGATCCGGCGGCGCACGCCGAAGCTCGGCGAGCAATCGCGCGAGGTCCTGGTCGAGCTCGGCTTCGACGACGCCGAGATCGCCGATTTCCTGAAAGCCCGCGCGGTGAGCGCCTCCTGATGGCGGAGCGGCGCAACCTCGTCTGGCCGATCGTGCTCATCGCGGTGGGCCTGCTCTTCCTCGCCTACAACCTCGGCTACCTCAGGTTCTCCGAGCTGAAGGACATCATCGGCACCTGGTGGCCGCTCATTCTCATCGGCCTGGGCATCGCCGGGCTGCTCGGGAAAAGATAGCCGTGGACTTCGCGCTCTCCGACGAGCAGCAGCGCATCCGCGAGGCCATCGCCAAGGTCTGCGCGCGCTTTCCCGACGAGTACTGGCTCAAGCGCGACCGCGAAGGTGGTTTTCCGTCGGACTTCCACCAGGTGCTGGCGCGCGCCGGCTGGCTCGGCGTCGCCATGCCCGAGGAATTCGGCGGCGCGGGCCTCGGGATCGCCGAGGCCGCGGTGATGATGCAGGCGATTGCCGAGTCGGGCGCCGGGTTCTCCGGCGCGTCGGCCGTGCACATGAACATCTTCGGCCTCAACCCGGTGGTGGTGTACGGCACCCAGGCGCAGAAGGAGCGCATGCTGCCGCCTCTCATCAAGGGCGAGCAGCGCGCCTGCTTCGCGGTGACCGAGCCCAACACCGGGCTCAACACGAAGAAAATCAAGACCAAGGCCGAGAAGCGCGGCGACAAGTACATCGTCTCGGGCCAGAAGGTGTGGATCTCCACGGCGCAGGTGGCCGAAAAGGTCTTGCTCCTGGCAACAACAAGCCAGGGTCTGACGCTCTTCTACACCGACCTGGACCGGCGCCACGTCGAGGTGCGCGAGATCGACAAGATGGGACGCCACGCCGTTGACAGCAACCAGCTCTTCTTCGACGCGCTGCCGGTGCCCGAGGAGGACCGCATCGGCGAGGAGGGCAAGGGCTTCGAGTGCATCCTGCACGGCATGAACCCGGAGCGCATCCTCATCGCCGCCGAGCTCGTCGGCCTCGGCCGCTGCGCGGTGACCCGCGCTGCCGCGTACGCAAAGGAGCGCATCGTGTTCGACCGCCCGATCGGCCAGAACCAGGCGATCCAGCATCCGCTCGCGGCGAACTGGATGGCGCTCGAGGCGGCGAACCTGATGGCGTTCAAGGCCGCCTGGCTCTACGACAGCGGCAAGCCCTGCGGCGCCGAGGCGAACGCGGCCAAGTACCTCGCCGGCGAAGCGTGCTTCGACGCTTGTGAGCAGGCGGTGATGACCCATGGCGGCTTCGGCTACGCGCGCGAGTACCACGTCGAGCGCTATCTGCGCGAGTCCTTCGTCGGCCGCATCGCGCCGGTGAGCCGCGAGCTCATCCTCTGCTACATCGCCGAGCGCGTGCTCGGCCTGCCGAAGTCGTACTGATTCCAGGTTTCGAGACGTGAGCGAACCTCAACCGAGCCCTCGGCTCCTCGTCCCACCGGTGTACTTCCTGGTCGCGTTGCTGCTCATGATCTTCTTGCACCGTGTTGTGCCCTGGGCGCAGGTGCTGGAGGCGCCCTACCGCTACGCCGGGATCGTCATCGCCGGCCTCGCGCTCGGCTTGGGCGCGTGGGCCGCCACGCTCTTTCGGCGCGCAGGGACCAACATCCGGCCGTTCATGCCCTCGAGCGCGCTCGTGGTGGCCGGACCCTACGAGTTCACGCGCAACCCGATGTATCTCGGCATGGCCGGCATCCTCCTCGGCGCCGCCCTCTTCATGGGGTCGCTCACGCCGTTCGCCGTGATCCCCGCCTTCATGGCGCTCATCGCCGAGCGCTTCATCATTCCGGAGGAAGCGAAGCTCGAAGCCGCGTTCGGGCGCGACTACCTCGAGTACAAGGCGCGGGTGCGGCGCTGGCTGTAGTTCAGCCCATGCGCCAGAGCGGCGTGCGGCCCGGCGCCGCGGCGGGCTGTGTCTCGAAGTTGCCGAAGCGCTCTTCGCGCGTCGTGTTGCCGCTCGGCAGGTCGGCCCACACGTCCCAGAGCACGCCGCGCTCTCCCGCCGCCGCAGCCTTCTCGAAGAGCTCGCGCCAGTACTCGATCGGGCGGATGGTGCAGTGGGCGTTCTCGCCGTTCGGCAGCGTCTTGATCGCGGGGTAGCAGGCCACGTTCGCGAACACGAAGCGGCGCGCAAAGCCGAACAGCCCGCCCACGATCCACGCCATGTCGTCCTCCGGGCAGTGCTCGAGCACGTCGGTGCAGACGACGCCGTCGAAACGTCCCTCGGGCAGCGTCGAGAACGGCGGGTAGCCCGGGTCGTAGCAGCGGATCGATTCCACGCCCCAATACTCCTGCATGCTGTTCCAGCGCACCACGCCGTTCTCCATGATCCCGTTGGGCAGGTACTGCTTGCCCTTGCCGCTGCCGTAGTCGAGCAGCGTCCTCGCGCCGGTCGCGGCGATCAGCCTCCTGATCCGGTACGCCTGCCGCGGCAGGCTGCGGCCGTCGAACGTGTGCTCCGCCGCCATCCCGTGGCGCGCGTCGCCGTCGCGGTGCATCGCGCGATACTGGTCGAGAAGCTCAAGGAAGCGCGGGCTTGGGCGGCTGCGGCTGTAGGTCATCGTTTCGATCGCCGAAGAGCGGCAAGCGTATCAGAAATGCTTCGCGCAACCTTGCCCTGATCGCGATCCGATGTCGGAGCGCGGGATAAATGGACGCCGCGCGGCACGGCGCGGATACGGCTGCTAATGAGCCGTTCAAAACGCGGACTATAAGGACTTCCCTGGCGCTGCAACGGCGCAGTTAAGGACGTAAGAAGGTCGGACTAGGTCACTATAAACGGCCTGTTTGTGAGCGAACTGGCGCTCTCGCCCGATGAGAGCCACA
>Ga0075426_10003521_pt1 | contig 11214 bp, 24 predicted proteins | sample SoiMethybrSBSTD5_FD_75304 | JGI IMG/M metagenome (GOLD analysis project Ga0075426, IMG submission 75304) | Bulk soil microbial communities from a Populus tree surrounding site in Tennessee, USA - Soil MetaG P. TD hybrid SBSTD5 | ecosystem: Environmental > Terrestrial > Soil > Tree plantation...
CTCCTCGCACTCCACGCCGCACTCCCCGCCGGACTCGCCGCGGCGGACCATTCGTTGGCAGTGACAACCTCGCCAAGAACTACGCGCCTGTGGAGCGCGATGACGTTCTCGATCGCGACACGAACCGGTGGTTCCTCTTTCACGTCCGGCAGTTCCAACAGATCCGTCAGTGTTTCCACCGCGAACTGCGGCCAAACCTTAGCCAAGTCAGCACCTACCGGGATCGCGGACAAGAAGCGCTCGGGCCACATCTGCGACGCACCGTTGTCCAAGTTCTCAAAGATGGCGTCTTCAAGATGGGCCAGTTGAACTGGAATGTTCAACAGATCGGCAAGATACTGATGATTACCGACACTGTCGTGCGTCAAGCAGCCGACTGCACAACCCTTGCCGTTTTCCCAGTATCGGCCCTTGATCAACGCATCTGCCTTACGATGTAGACGCATCTCGAGGAGTGCTTGTCGCTTCACCTCGGGATCGTTGTGGTAGGAAAGCATGTGCAAGACTCCTTGTTAGAAGACTTCTCGGTGAAAGTGAAGAACGATCGGGCGGACCCAGTGGTCGTCCCAGTCTAGGTCCGCGTCCCAGAGCACCCAGCCAGCGGCGATCAAGGCGGTCTGTTGCTCGGCAGACGGGTCTCGCCGCAGAAAGACGACCAAGCGGTCCTGGTCACAGCGGAACGTGACGAGCTCGTCGATGAGTTTGACCTCCTCCAGCTTCTGGATGAGGTCGTCGAGGTAGAGGCGTCGGTGCACTGTGGGCACCGACGCTGCCGTATCGGCCATGATCTAAACCCCTGATTCTGTTGAAGGTCAAGCACAAGGAAGAAGTGAGGGCCTACTTGCCTTCCTCTTCCTGCTTCTTGATGATGGCGTCAAGCTTTCGATAGTACTCGAGATCTGCCTGGGAGATCTTCTCTGGCTTGGGAACGCGCCCTCGCCGACGCTTGTCGGTGGGCTCGCGCACTACCACACACATCCCGGTCTTCATGCCTTCCGTGATAAAAGCGACCTTCTTCTTGAAGAAGGCTTGGTGTTGCTCCAGCGTCCACGGTTCCTTCTTACTGCGGGGCTTTGGTGCAGGGTTAGGGTCTCGTGGGAGGGCGATGTCGCCCCGCAGTACGCCGGCGAGGATCTTTCTAGTACGGCCGTGCTTCGGCATGCGGTCAAGGGCGGCGGCCCTCTCGGGGTTGGCCGCCCGCCACTCGTTGTGCTTGCGGTTCACCTCGATCACTCTGCAGCCAACGCACGGGCCGACGGCCACGTCGTTGATGTACGGGACCTGCGACCCGCACTCGCCGCAAGCAATGAAGGTGAGGACGGGCTTTGGCCCGCGAATCCGAACGTTTACTTTCATCGTGTTGCCCTAGTGGGAGGGCGGAGGGACCAAGGGAGGGCTCCGCCCCCCTCAGCGGCAGGCGCTATAGGACTTGTCACGGTTGTGCTTGGGGACGCTCGCTACGCAAGCGTACCCCAATCCACGACGCGTGTCAAGTCCTATAGCGCCTGCCTAGAGGAGAGTGTAGGTTCTTTTACACCTGCGCTGCGGGCTACTCTTATCTTAGGGGGGAGGGCACATAGGGGCTTGACGCTGGATGAAGTGTTCGTTGCTTACGAATGCGCCGATGGCGCATCGTAACAACAACCTTCACCAGTGTCAAGCCCCAGTGCCCTGTCGTAGCCGCAGCGCGGTGTAGGGGAAGAAGATTGCTGGAGAAAATCGATCAACTTTTTTTTCGTGGCTGTTTGCTGAATGCCGTGCGCGGGCGCGTCCGAGCGGCACTTTGCCCCCCTTCGGGGCGCTTTTCAAGGCTGCGGTAATCCCGGCGACAGGCCACTCTCAACGTTAAGTGGTTGAATGTATTACGACTTGACAGTCGGGCACAAGGAGTTATGATGGTGCCAGTACGGGTGACACCCGGTACCACGAAAGGTTAGCCGCATGCCAAGTCCTCGTTTGGTCAACAGAATTCCGCAGAAGGAACTCGACACCTTCAAACAAGCAGCGACCCAAGCCGGCATCAGCGTTCAAGAGTGGAGCTTGCAGGCTATGCGGAACGAGCTCCGTTCTCAACGGCCGGCCTTGGAAGACGACCTAGAAGGCGTTCTCACAGGGGACGACCTAGATGAAGTGAAGCGTCTTGCTGCGTGCGACGGTAAGTCCGTCACACGGTTCCTCGCGGAGATCATTCAGACTAGCGTCAGCGAGTTCCTGCTGAAGCGTGAGATGCACATCCCTCTTGGGCCACTCCAAGTCTCCAACCTCGCGCAGCTAGCCACCATCAAGCCCAAGTACCTGCCACCGCAGACGCCGCCTGTCGTGATCCCCCAGGCCGAGATAAAGCTCGCCATCCAGAAGCAGACGGGGCAACGCAACATCCAACTCGACGTACCGCCCCAGCCCGGCGCTGCGTTCGGCAGCGCTGTCCCTGTGGAGCATCACCCCGAACTGACCCGGGAAGAGCAACGCGCGCGTGCCCACAAGGTGGCACGCGCGCTCGACTGGCCCGCCGACCGGCTCGAGACCGTGCTCCGGGAAATCGAGGAAGGACCAAGCCTGCCCTAGGCAAGGAAGTACTTCTTCCTTGTGTTTGGTGGCAGACTAGTTCAATGCCTGAAATCAAGCGAGGCGCCACTGTTGCTGTGTTGCGCGTAACCGTGTGGCGGATTTACAACGAGCGCGATCCGCGCTACTCGCGGTACCCGATGGGGCGCGAACTGATTGCACGTCGCGAGATGTCGTTGAACGCATCGCGACGCGCGTTCGTTTCGAACGACCTGCAAAGTTGGATGAAGGTGCAGTTAGCGCGCGGCTACCAAGTGGTAATCGACCCCGTCTTCATTGACCCGGAGGTCGTCGCCACGATGCCGATCTCCAAGCGAGCGCAGTCAGAGTAGATCGATCGGCTGTTGCTCGAGCAGCGCCCAGGTCCTGTGCTCTGGCCCAACGATGATGCGGCCCGAGTTGCCCATCGACCAACCGTCAGCTTCATCCCGCCGGCGTTGAAGGCAGAGAACAGCGGCGTGCTCGATCGTTTCAGCGGCGTACAGTTCCTCACGCCCTGTCGGCTTCACGGTGTGTAGGTCCACCTCAACGGCTCGGAAGATCATTCTGCGAGAGCCTTTCGAATGGCTGTCTCGATCGCGTCGAGAACACCGGCGATGATCCGATCGGCCGCTGCGTTCGCCGCATCCACCGCACTCGCCGCACTCTCCGCATTCCACGCCGCACTCCTCGCCGCACTCGCCGCACTCTCCGCACTCTCCGCACTCTCCGCCCTCTCCGCCCTCTCCGCACTCCACGCCGCACTCGCCGCACTCTCCGCACTCCACGCCGCACTCCTCGCCGCACTCCACGTCGCACTCCTCTCCGCACTCCTCGCCGCACTCCTCGCCGCACTCCACGTCGTGTCGGGAATCGCTTCGCCACTCGCAGCACGATCGCAAAGATCGATCACGGTCTCGCACGCAGACAAAGCCCCCGCGTTCGTCGTATGCCGCACAGCTTCGCGAACAACGACCGCCTTGACACGGTACTCCAGGCGGCGCCACGTCTCGGTATCAAGCACATGCCAGCTCGCAGCGAGATCAGCGAACCGGAACACAGTCTCCATCCAGTTCTCTTCACTCCCCGCGTCATCGATCCAAGGCGTCAGGTGCGCCAACCAAGCGGGCATGAGCTCGGCAGGGCAAGCCGCGGCGCTCCCATCCCTTCCGCACTCCGGAACGAGTGCGGCCAGAAGACAAGCCGTCGCGCGACCAGCATCATCTTGGCTTGCCCACTCTTTGCGCGTCAGGCGCCCTTCGTTCAAGAAGGTTTCGAGGCGGTCCGTGTACACGCTCATGTGTCCTCCTTCCGCAGTTTCTTCGCGAGGACCACCGCTTCACGAAGCGCGGCGTCCAAGGCATTGAGTGCGGTGAAGTCCGGCAGGTCCGAATCCTCGTTCTCGACCACGGCTACCTGCGCGGCGATGAGCGCGCGCAAGAGCTTGACAGGGATGCCCCGCATCACAGCACGTCCACCGGCGTGAGGCCGCGCTTCTTCTGGTTCTCCCCGATCCAGGTCGGGTACTTGAAGAGCTTCTTCGTACGACCACACGAACGGGAACGCCGCTGCTTCGTGCTCTTGGTCCGCTTCCCGTTCGCCTTCGTTCCGAACTTGATGACGTCGACAGCGCGCAGGCTACCGGCGCAGCGGTAGAGAATGCCGCCCATCGAGTCCGATGCGAAACGCGGCCTGAGTTCCCCGCCGCAGACGCAAGTAAGTCCCATGATCATGTTCACTTCTTCCTTTCGGTTGGTGGCTGTATCGTTCAGCGGATCTTGTGGCAGAGGCAGCGGTCCTGCTCGCAGTTCTCGCAGGCCTTGTCCTTCACTTCCTCTTCCACTTCGTCTTCGTCTTCCGGTGAGTAATGGGCGTACGCGTCGTCTCGTTCAGCCTGGTGTTCGGCATCGACGTCATCATCTACGTGGTAGTCGTAGTCGTCATACATGTAGTCTTCGACCCAAGGATCGAACTCCCGCGCCTCGCGTCGGGGAAACAGCAAGTCCCAAGCCGTGGTCAAGGCGTCGAGGGACACGTCGCTGCTCGGCTTGTTGGCGAACGCCCAAAGCCACGCCTCGTCCTCAGACTTCCCGAGGAGCTCAAGGTAGATGGCCAAGCGCAAGACCTTCTTCACGTCGGCGGGGGCGAGGCTCCAGTCCGCAAGCGCGACGGTGAGAAGGTCGTTCAGTTCTTTGCGGTCGAGCATTAGTCCTCGTTGAGATGGGCACTAGGAACAGTCAGTGCCAAACTCTAACTCCATCTTCGACGGCAACTCAAACTCTTCCGTACACTCGAGACAGATCAAGCGCACGTCGCGTGAGTCTGTGTCGTAAACGTCGAAGTTCTCAGCATCACTTACGATGAGCACCTTTCCAATAAAGCCGATTACGGCTCGGTTTGCGGTTACCTCTTCGAGGTAGTTGATGCGTTCCGTGTCCGCGTTCTTGCACGCGGGACACACTGGTTTTGTGTCATCGGCGCTAGCGCGGCGGGGTGGGTTGGTGATCACAGGCGCTCCGTCAGACCCGCGTCGTAGAAACTGAAGTGCGCCCCGTCCGCACCGATGATCACGTGATCGAGCAGATCGACACCGAGAAGCGAGCACGCCTCGCTCAGTCGCTTCGTGAGCATTCGGTCTTCCGCGCTCGGCTGCACGTCTCCGCTTGGATGGTTGTGCGCAACCACCAGCGCCTTGCTGGCACACAGGAAGGCGGTGCCTAGGAGATCGGTCGGCCTGACCGGCACACTGGTCACCTGGCCATCCGTGCGAACGTAGCCAATCGGGCGCAGTCTGCCATCCAAGTAGATGGCGATGAACGACTCCCGCGTGTTGTTCTCAAGGAGAGGGCGAAGCATCGCGGCTACGTCCGCCGACGTGGTCAGCGGCTTGCGCCCGTCGAACTTCAGGTTCGCACCCTTAACGTAGCGAACCTCCATCTCACGGCATTCCATGGTTACACCTGTCCCGTGTTGACGTAGCCGCAACCGCACTCCACATCGTGCACGCGGCGAGCCTCGTCATCGTCTCCGAACTTCTTGCAGTTGTCACAACGCTGGATCTCGAAGGCGTCGTGCCCATCCGCGAAGGCATGGTCCCAACCTGTTACAAGCAGCCATGCCGCGTCACACCCGCAGTTCTTGCCGCGAACTTCCGCCTTCCAATCCCGGTAGGTGAGCATTGCGTTTTGGTTCCCGTCACCGACAAGAACCTCACAGCGAGGGCAGTACACGTCATCACCATAGTCTGGTCCTACCGGAATGTTGTCGTTCACCCCGACCCACCACAGGACTTGGATCTCCGGCGAGCCGCAACGTCCGCACACGTACAACATGTCGTTGGGTGGTTGCGGCATCGGCTGCACTTGGCTTCGCCACTCCGCGATCGTTCGCATCGCAAGCTTCGTGTTACTCATCCCTTACCTCCCAGCCTTCGCTCGACTTCGTTTCGAAGATGGACCGCAAACTGTGCCAGTGTCGGGGCGTGCTGTCTGTCCCGCGGTTCCAAAGCTGACGCGGCTGCGGCCAAGTAACTCGCCATGATCTGTGCCTCCGCTACTGCCTTCGCGCAGTCGCGTTCCGCACGCAGCGCCTCCAGGCGTGCGCGTTCCGCACGCAGCGCCTCCAGGCGTGCGCGTTCCGCACGCAGCGCCTCCAGGCGTGCGCGTGTCACGTCGTCTCCCATCTTTTCTCCTTGTGCTTGGTGGCTACGGCTTGCGCTTGGCGTCGACGTAGGCCTTGAAGATCTGATAATTGCGGATGTCCTGCGGTGCGCAGGTCTGGATAGCCTGCCACTCAAGGCGCCGGAGCTCTCGCTCGAGCTTGATCACTTCGACTGGTACAGGTGGCGAACGGCGCTTGAAGTCGTCGTTGGTCAACGTGATGTCCATGATAACACACTGGTCCTGTGAGCAGACCAAACACAGGGAAGAAGCGATAGCCCGGCACCGCCCAGGCGCCCGACGACTACGCAGGCAGAATTACCTGCGGCGAAGTTTCCCCGAACTCTAGGCGGTGCCGGGCTGATTTCAGTTCCCTCCCATACTCTCACCGGTGATCGCCTTGAACAGCGTGCACACAGCGGAGTAGGTCTCTACCTTCATGGTGGTGTACGCATACACGAAGACCACACGCTTGCGGCGTTCCTGCTCTGCAGGATTGGAGGCACGGGCACGCCACTTGAACAGCGCGCTGTCGAGCACAGCACGGTAGTCCAACTCATAGTCCGAGCCTGTGGACATCTGGGCTAGGCTGCGCACTTCGAGCAGTGCGAAGTCCGGGTCGTCGTCGAATGGCTTCTTCACCGACGGTCCTCCCACGCCTTCTCGAGCAGCGGCCACAGCTTCTCGTCCACGTGTCCCTTCATGCCGTCGAGGTCATCGCCGATGAAGCCGTAGCAGGAGTCCTCGACCTCCCAATGGATGAAGTCTTCGGAGCAGGTGGTACCCTTCTCGATCACGTATCCCCAACAGTTCCCCTGGATGAATTCGTCGTACGTTTCGACCTCCTGCTTGAGGTACTTCCGGATCTCGGCGCGGTGCCCGTCGGTGATCGGCTCGTCCGGTTTCAAGCCGAGGCCTTCTCGCATCTTCTCCGGCGTGGCAACGATCCAGCCGACCTGCCCGGAATCCCAGCGCCCCGGGTCGCAGTCGTCGAACGACGACGTCCGCATCGAGATGCCGCTGTGGTCGATGAGCCAGAGGTCCAGCACGACGCTGCCCTCCGGTACGTTCTCCTCGAACCAAGCCTGCGGGTCGCGCTTCGGCTGCACGTCGCCGAGGTTATAGTTGCGATGCCAACACGCCATCAGGCCGGTGTTGCTCCATTCGCGCGGGCTATCTGCGTACTCATCGCGCACAACGCGAATCCGCACCTGCTCCTTGGCTTCCGGCTTCTTCGTTCGCTTCGTCTGGGTCGATGGCATTTGTCTTTCATCCTTCCACCTACTCGAAAGTTTGGCTGTCGGCGAATTCGGCGAGTACCTTCACGAAGGTCGGTAAAACAAAACACAGAGCAAGCCACATGTTTGGGCCCGTGCGCTTGTGACCGCGTGCTCCACCGAGGTGTTCCGGCCATTCTTCGACGCGGTACAAGACCGCCTCGCCGTTGGGTGTACCCATGTCGTGGTAGGCACACACGTACACGGAGCGGTTCGAGGACGGACGGCGTGCGTGGAAGGACACTTCCCCCCACACAGCAACACCACCGGCGTTGAAGTGTACTGGCGATACTTCAAAGCCGATCGCCTTAAGGCCGCGAGACAAGGAGTTCAGTACACGGCGTGCACGGTGCTCCCACAGTTTCTTGGCCCCACCGGCAGGGGCAGTCACTTGGTCTTCCCCGCCGGCTGGCGCGCCTTCTCCATCTGCGCCGTGATGCGTGCACGCTCCCGCTTCGCGGAGAGACTGCCAAGTCGAGCGAGCCGCTCCTTCAGAGAGAGCGCGCCGTACACGGCGCTACGGTCGGCTGCTTCGGCGCGACGCTTCGCCTTCGCCTGGCGGGCGATCCCCTTCGGACCACGGTTGACCCGCCCGTGGGCGTTGACCGGCTTCGTGTTCCTGCTCATGGTGTTCTTTCTTCCTTGTGTTTGGTTTGAACTGGTTCCGGGAGGAGGATTCAAACCTCCGTCATCGCATCCAAAGTGCGAGGTCCTGTCGCTAAACGATCCCGGATCAGGGTTCTACTACTCATCCAACCATACGAGTGCGTGTGTGCGCCAGAATTCTACCGAGATAACCGTAGCCAGATGACTCCATGGCTCGGGCGGTGCGGTCTTGCCGACGTAGGCCGTGCTCAAGACGAAGACTTCCGTCATCGTCTTGTTCCGCTTGAGCACGACCGTGACGAAGCGCGTCGGCTCCGGCTTGCGGTTGTGCACGAAGCGCGTGGGGCCCTTCCGGCCCGTACGCTTGTGGAAGAAGACGTCATCCGCTTCCGTCGTTGCGACGCACTGTGACGCACCGACTACGCGGTCGAACTCGATCTCCCGTACGATGATGTCGTCCTCGGGTTGCGCGACCACCTCGGACAGCGCCTTGTCGAGCAAGGGCAAGACAGCGGCGTGGTCCTGTACGTGCGAGTGACCGGGGCGGTCGACCACGAGATGGCCGCTGCCGAGGCGCCACATTCGCATCAGAAATCCTCCCACTCAATTGTGATCCGTTCACAGCCCTCAAGCAGTTCGATCAGCCCTTCCACGTCCTTGAACTGGCGCCGGAACTGCTCGGCGATGCGTGGGTGTTGATTCGCGGTCTCGATCGCTTCCTTGTACGACAGGCGCGCGCAGTCGAGCGCCCCTGCAAGTGCGGTGTGTTCGGGTCCGCTAAGCGCGCGTGTCATTCTCTTCGGCATGTTCACTTCCCCTTCTTCTCTTGGGCCTTGTGTAGACCCGCCAACAGATCCCGTGTGATGCCCTCGTACGCCCCGCGGTCCTTGATCAGGGCACGTTGTGCCTGCGTTCGCGACCACTTCAGTTCGGCTCGCACGACTTCGCAGGTCTGGAGCGTTTCCCCGTCTTCCAGGGCAGCAAGGCCGGCGAAATACAGCCAGTCTACGATTAGATCCCAGATCACGTCCGGTTCGGGGACGGGCCGGTTCTCGTCGAAGCTGAGCGCCGGTGCTATTGCGGCGACAGGTGGTGCGGGCGCAGGTGTGCGCTTCGCTCGGAACTCGACGCGCACGCCGTAGTAAGCAGCACGCGCGGCATCGTCGGCGTGCGGGTCCTCTTCCGGTTGCGGCTGTGGCGTCGCGGCGGGTGAGGTGGTTGAGTTGTACTTGAAGTGTCTGTCGCCGAGGAAGCTCTCGTCGAAGATGGTCATCCGCCCACCCTCTTCATCTCGCACACGTCGATCGTGTTCAGGCTGTGCCGCTCTTCCATCTTCCGCATGTCGGCGACGTGGTGCTCACACGCGTTGCGTGTTACGAGTACCTTGCCTCTCCGAGAGATCAGGATGATTTTCGTCGCGGGCAAGTAGCACGGGCCCCATTCACACATGGCGTTACTCTCCATAGAGGTACTCCTTGAAATTGCCGCGCACGTTCTTACCGCGCGTTGTGATCTGTGTCGCGCCATTCGCGGCACGCTTGAGGTAGCCTCGCTGGGCCAACGATTCGATGTGTGCTTCACTTCCGCCGTTGCGCCCTGTCAGTCTCCAGTGAACGAGATCCACCCTGGCGAGGAACTCCTGGCGGTACGGGCCGGACTTCAAGCAGGCAAAGGCGTACAGCACGGCCTGCTCGTCTTCGGTCAGCGCTTCAGGCGGCGGTGGCAGGAGCGGCGCGAAGTCCTCAGGCCGCACGTACAGCACAGCGAACACCTTGTCTCCGTCCGAACCCTTGAGCACCATCACCCCGCGCGGGATCGGATACAGTTCGTCGTCGAGGTCGACGGCGTTGTTCGCGTTGAAGATGTTCGCGCCTCCCCACGATCCCCACTTGGTCTTGGCTTCGCCGGTACGGAGCTCGACCGCGCAGAAGAAACCGCGGCGGCCCTTCTCTCCTGCTTCCATCGGAGAGATGGTGTCCTTGGCTACGACTTGGATGTCCGGCTTGCGGTAGCCGAGGCCGCGCAAGGCGTTCTGCACAGGCTGCGGGAGGTCGGCAGTCGGGAGGTAGGGCATTGAAGTCTTCCTCTTTGTGCTTGGTTGCTTCTAGTAGTCCTGCGCCGCTTCGCGCAGCTTCCGCAGACCGTCCTCGCCGAGGCCGTTGCGCAGAGCCAGACCGATCTCGAGGCAGTCCCGCCAAGTCTTCTCCGCCTTGCGGCTGTCCACGTCGAGACCGTAGTTCGTAGCCCACGCGTCGAAGGTGGAGTAATCGATCGCGTCGGCATCACAACTGAGGCTGTACAACACGTCGCAGGGATCGGGCAGGATGGGCTGTCCGAAACGCCGCATGAAGCCGGGCTTGTCGGTCACCGCTTTGCCGTGTTCTGTCTCGGCTTCGATCGCTTCCACGGCGTAAATGGTGCGGTGATCGAATTGACTGTAACTCGGACAGTGTGCGATGCCGGCGGTGTAGAACGTGGTCAGGATCAGGCGGTCGGTGAAGCTGTAACCGGAGACGTTTGTGATCGTCGTCCTGCGCCACAGACCGACCTTCCAGTTGAGGGAGCGATCCTTATCGCCTGCGTGGCGAGACTTCGACCACGGGATGAAGTCTGCCTTGACCGCAAGGCAGAGGTCCTTCATGACCTGTTCGAGTTCGGCACGAGCCATCGTTATTTCCCTTTCGGCCACCCTTGGACAATGGCGGTTTGGATCGCGTCGAGGATACCGGCGATGATCCGATCGGCCGCCGCACTCCACGCCGCACTCGCCGCACTCTCCGCACTCCACGCCGCACTCCTCGCCGCACTCGCCGCACTCTCCGCACTCCACGCCGCACTCCTCGCCGCGCTCCTCGCCGCACTCTCCGCCGCGGACCATTCAGCAGGAGTAATAGTCTCCCCCGCAGCAGTGCGGTTACAAAGAGCGAGGACCGTCCTGCACACGGCAAGCACCGGTTCGTCGGTCGTGTGCGCCATCGCTTCTTGAACGATGATACCGCGAACCACGAAATCCAGGCGGCGCCACTGCTCCGGGCTGAGCACATGCCAGCTCGCAGCGAGATCAGCGAACCGGAACACAGTCTCCATCCAGTTCTCTTCACTCCCCGCGTCATCGATCCAAGGCGTCA
>Ga0075426_10003524_pt1 | contig 11213 bp, 11 predicted proteins | sample SoiMethybrSBSTD5_FD_75304 | JGI IMG/M metagenome (GOLD analysis project Ga0075426, IMG submission 75304) | Bulk soil microbial communities from a Populus tree surrounding site in Tennessee, USA - Soil MetaG P. TD hybrid SBSTD5 | ecosystem: Environmental > Terrestrial > Soil > Tree plantation...
GCGCGCTCGATCGCGCGCGTGATCTTCTCTCCCATAACGCTGCCCATGCTGCCGCCGATGAACTTGGGCTCCATGGTGCAGATCTGGACCGGCCGTCCATCGAGCGTGCCGGCGGCGGAGATCAGGGCGTCCGAAAGCGACGTTGCCTGCTGCGCGGTGGCCAGGCGCTCGCGGTACGATCGCTGATCGACGAATTCGAGCGGATCGGAGGATGCCAGCTCGGCGTCAAACTCCTGGTAGGGTCCATCGAGCAGCGATCGCAGCCGTGTCAGGGCATCGATGCGCGAATGCGCGCCGCACTTGGGGCAGACGTTCTGGTTGGCTTCGAGATCCTTCTTCCAGATGATTTCCTTGCAGCCTTCGCACTTGAGCCACAGGCCTTCGGTCTTGACCTTGCGCTCGCCGTTCTCCGGCTTGGGGGATTTCTTCTCCGGACCCGCGTTTTCCCGCTTGAACCAGGACATGGACGAAACTACCTTAGCGCGGGTACGGATGGCCTCGCAACGTTGTAAAGGCGCGGTAGATCTGCTCGGCGAGAACGGCGCGAGCCAATTCGTGGGGAAGCGTGAGGCGGGAGAGCGAGACAAGCAGATCGGCGCGCTCGCGCCAGGCAGGCGGCAGGCCTTCGGCGCCACCAACGATGAACGCCAGATCCCGGCCCTCCATTTCGGCCTTTTCGACCAGCGCGGTGAACTGGCGCGAATCCATTTCGCGGCCGGCGGGATCGAGCAGGATTTTGCGGGCGGAGGGTTGGCGCGACCAGGGGTCGAAGCGGTCGGGCCGGATTTCGCGCATCTCGCAAGTGGAGTAGTGCGCGCTACGCTCGACGAAGTCCGCGGCAATCCGGTTGGCGTCGGGGTTGCGCGGCTTGCCGATGTAGTAAAGAAAAACCTTCACGCGGCGGGGATTTCGACGGTCTTGGCGGCGCGCCAGAGCCGCTCGAGATCATAATAGGCGCGGGCGCGCGGCGAGAAAACGTGCACCAGAAAATCGCCGTAATCCACCAGGACCCATTCGGCTTCCTTGTAACCCTCGACGCTCGTCGGTAACTCGCCGCGGTCTTTGAGCCTTAGCCCGACCTCATCGCTGATGGCCTGGATCTGCCTGGTATTGGCGCCGGTGCATAGCACGAAATAGTCGGTAAAGGAAGTAATGCCGGTGAGATCCAGCACTTTGATGTCGGTGGCCTGTTTGGATTCCGCGGCGCGGACGGCCGCCAGCCACGTGGGAAGTTCGTGATGACTTCGTTCAGCCCTGCTCAAAAGTCTCCCTCAACGTATCGTACTATAATCGGCGCGCGGAGCCGAAGCCTCGACGCCGCGCGCCTGAGTCTCGCTAGCCAGAGCGCCTGCGACAATGAAATCACATGAAAGCCATCACAAAGAAACTCGCGCAGCCGGGGCTGTGGCTGGATGACGTCCCTGAACCGAAGATTGGCATCAACGATGTCCTGATTCGCGTCAAGCGCGCTTCGGTCTGCGGCACCGACGTTCACATCTACAACTGGGATGACTGGGCAAAACAGGCGATCCCGGTGCCTATGGTGATCGGGCACGAGTTCGTGGGCGAGATCGTGCAGGTGGGCTCGAATGTCTCGGATTTCTTTCCGGGGCAGATCGTGAGCGGCGAAGGTCACGTGGTCTGCGGGCACTGCCGCAACTGCCTGGCGGGCCGCCGGCACCTGTGCGCGCACACGAGCGGCGTGGGCGTTAACCGTCCGGGGGCCTTCGCTGAATACATTTCGCTGCCCATGGGCAATGTCTGGGTGCACTCCCCGCACGTGGATCTCGAAGTCGCCAGCATCTTCGATCCGTTCGGCAACGCCGTGCACACCGCGCTCTCATTTCCCGTGCTGGGCGAAGACGTTCTGATCACGGGCGCGGGCCCGATCGGCCTGATGGCCGCGGCCGTGGCGCATCACGCAGGCGCGCGGTTTGTAGTGATCACGGACGTGAATCCTTACCGCCTGGAGCTGGCCCGCAAGCTGGGCGTCACGCGCGCCGTCGACGTCCGCTCACAGAAGCTCGCCGACGTACAGCGCGAGCTGGATATGAAAGAAGGCTTCGATGTGGGGCTCGAAATGTCGGGAAATCCAGCGGCGCTCGGCGACATGATCGCCAACATGAGCCACGGCGGGAAGATCGCGATGCTGGGCATCCCGTCCGAGCCCATGGCCATCGACTGGCGTACCGTGATCTTCAGCATGCTCACGATCAAAGGCATCTACGGGCGGGAGATGTACGAGACCTGGTACAAGATGACCGTGATGTTGCAATCCGGCCTCGACATCAAGCCGGTGATCACGCACCGCTTTCCCTACACCGAATACGAACGGGCGTTTGACGTGATGCGCAAAGGCGAATCCGGGAAGGTGATCCTGAATTGGGAGGCGTAGGGGAGGCGTTGTGGACTGTGCGAGCGCGAACCTCATTCCTGATCGTGTGCGAGATGAGATAACTTGCGGAGCAATTGGGCAGTCGTATCTCTCGACACCGGTCCCTTCAAAATCCCGGTCGTTCGACCAGACAGGAACTCTCAAGTGAAGCGCCAGAGCGAGGACATCTGCGTCCTCAGGGTCGCGGTCACCAATCCGGCGCTGCGCTTCAAGAGTGAATGACGGTGTGAGGACCTCCGCAATTCCTGAGTGCCGCAGAACAAGTCCGGCACGGCCGCCGATCACCGCGGAAAGCCGAACGTTAGCGTCGGCGACGAGCCTCACGTCGCCCTTTCCGCCATGACTTGAAATCGCGCAGCACGTCGTTCTCCGATAGGCGGCGCTTCTTCAGCACGCGCGCCACTTCCGATCTCAATACCGAAAAGAGCTCACGCTTGAGCTCGATGGGCAGGCTCTCTTCGGGCCGTGGGAAAAACACCCCGGCCAGACGCCCGCGCCGCGTCACGAGAATGGGATCGTTGGACCGGAGCAGCCCTGAGGCGTTATCCCTAAACTCCCGAACCGTGCTGATCCTCATATGGCCACCCTAGTGGCCACTATAGCTGTTTATTGGAAAACGACAGAACAACAGCTCCAAGTAATCCCCTCACCCCAGATACTTCCCCGTCCAGGACCCCTCCACTTTCGCGATCTGCTCCGGCGTCCCCTTGGCTACCACGTAGCCGCCGCGCTCCCCGCCCTCGGGGCCAAGGTCGATGACCCAGTCCGCCGCGCGAATCACGTCAAGATTGTGCTCGATCACGAGCAGCGAGCCGCCGTTTTCAATTAGCCGCTGGAACGCCGCCAGCAGCTTCGCGATGTCGTCGAAGTGCAGGCCGGTGGTCGGCTCGTCGAAAATGTAAAGCGTGCCCTCGCACGAAGCCTGCGCCAGGTGCGCCGCCAGTTTCACGCGCTGCGCTTCCCCGCCCGAGAGCGTCGTCGCCGATTGGCCCAGCCGCAGGTACCCGAGCCCCACGTCAGACAGCACCTTCAGCCGCGAAACCAGCCGCGGCGCCCCGTTGAAGAACCGGATCGCCTCATCCACCGTCAATTGCAGGACCTCGTGAACGTTCAGCCCCTGGTACCGAATATCAAGGATGCTGCTCTTGTAGCGTGTGCCCTTGCACTCGTCGCACACCAGTTCCACGTCCGCCAGAAACTGCATCTCCACCGTCACCGTGCCATCACCTTGGCAGATCTCGCAACGCCCACCGGGAATGTTGAATGAAAAATGGCCGGCGGTGTAGCCCCTCTTCTCGGCTTCCTTGGTCGATGCAAACAGCGCGCGGATCAGGTCGAACGCCTTGATGTAAGTCACGGGATTCGAACGCGGCGTGCGCCCGATAGGCGACTGGTCCACCAGCACCACCTGGCGCAACTTTTCGGCGCCATCCACCCGCCGGCAGGTCATACGGGCCGCCGGTGATTCGAGCGCCCCATCGGCTGCCAGTTCTTGGCTTTCGTCCAGCGCTTCTGATTTCAGAAAGTTCGCTTCGAGCGAACGATAAACCACGTCATGCACCAGCGTCGATTTGCCCGATCCCGAAACGCCCGTGATACACACCAGCATGCCTAGCGGAATCTCGACGTCGATGTTCTTGAGGTTGTGCAGCCGCGCCCCGGAAACGCGCAGCATACGCCGGTGATCCACGCGCCGCCTCTCGCGCCGCGCCGCCACGTGCATCTCGCCGCGCAGATACCTGCCCGTCAGCGATCCATTGTTGTCCTGCAGCAGATTGGTGTAGGAACCCTCGTAAATGATCTTGCCGCCGTTCTCCCCCGCGCCCGGCCCGAGATCCACGATGTGGTCCGCCGAGCGCATCACCTCCGGATCGTGCTCGACGACCAGAATCGTGTTCCCCAGTTCGCGCAGTTCCTCGAGAATGCGGATCAGGCGGCCTGTATCGCGCGTGTGCAGGCCGATCGAAGGCTCATCCAGCACATAACACGCGCCTACCAGCCGCGAGCCCAGGCACGTCGCCAATTGGATGCGCTGCGCTTCCCCGCCCGAAAGCGTCGCCGCCAGCCGGTCGAGCGTCAGGTACTCCAGGCCCACGTCGTTCAGAAATTTCAGCCGCTGGCGGATCTCGACCAGAATCTTCTCCGCGATGGCGTTCTCTTCCGGGGCCAGCTCGAGCGTATCGAAAAACGCCTGCGCCTCGGCAATGTTCATGCGCACTACCTCGGCCAGATTCTTGCCGCTCACACGCACCCACAAAGCTTCTTTGCGCAGCCGCGCGCCGTTGCATTCCGGGCAGCGCGCATAACCGCGATACCGGCTCAGGAACACGCGCACGTGCAGCTTGTAAGTCTTGGTTTCGAGGTAGTTGAAGAACCCGCGAATTCCATCGAACCCCGGTCCGCCCTCAATCACGTAATTCTTTTCTGCGTCGGTCAAGTCGCAGAACGGCACCGTCATCCGCACTTTGCGGCCTTTCGGCGAAGCCGCTGCACGCTTCAACTTCACCAGCCACTCGCGGCCTTTGGGCTTGGTCCAGGGCTCCACCGCGCCTTTGTCGAGCGACAGGCCCTTGTCGGGAATGGCGAGGTCCATGTCGTAATCGATGGTGTTGCCGAACCCCTGGCAGCGCGGGCATGCTCCCGCCGGGCTGTTGAAGCTGAACAGCACCGGCTCGGGCTCCATGAACTCGATCCCGCATTGCTTGCAGGCGAACTTTTCGCTGAACCGCAGCCGTTCACCGGTCGCGGCATTCTCGAAAATCACCTCGCCCGCCTCGCGATAGCTGATTTCGGTGGTATCCACGATCCGCTGGTGCAGATCGGCGGAAATCGCAATGCGGTCCGCCAATACATACAGCGGTTTCGAAAAATCGACGTCCAGCAGAGATTCCGGGGTCGAGAACTCGAACGTGCGTCCCGCTTGAAACAACCGGTTGAAGCCCTTCTTGCGGAGCTCGAAAAGATGATCGCGCAGCTTCTGCGTATCCGGCCGCTCGGCGTGCGTCACCGGAAACAGCACGTACCAGCGCGAGCCCTCCGGCTGCGCCAGCATCTGCGCCGCCACCTGATCGACCGTGTCCTTCTCCACGCGCCGCCCGCACTGCGGACAAAATGTCCGGCCCACGCGCGCGAACAGCAGGCGCAGGAAGTCATAGCACTCAGTCGAGGTCGCCACAGTCGATCGCGGATTGCGGCTGGTGTTCTTCTGGCGAATCGCGATTGCCGGCGCAATGCCATCGATCTCGTCCACATCCGGCTTTTCCATGCGCTCCAGAAACTGCCGGGCGTAGGCCGAGAGAGATTCGACGTAACGCCGCTGCCCCTCCGCGTAGATGGTGTCGAAGGCCAGCGAAGATTTCCCTGATCCCGACACACCCGTGATCACCGTCAACTGGTTGTGCGGAATGGCGAGCGAAATGTTTTGCAGGTTGTGGACCCGCGCACCACGGATCTCGATGGATTCTTCCACGCGCGTTCCTACTGTGTGAAACTTTAGGGTGGGGTGAATCTCTTAGTATACCAGCGGGTGGCGTGTGTTATTCGTCACAAACGAGTACCATAGGTAGGATTACATGGCCTGTTCGAACGGGGCGGACCGGATCAACCTCTTCGCCCTAGTGGTTTATATCCCTGATCCACTGGCAACATTTCTGGATCACTTGCGAAAAGAGCTGGTTCCCGGCTGCCTGCCGCGCGCTCACGTGACTATCCTGCCGCCCCGCCCGCTGGCCGTCGATGCGGGAGCGGCTATCGACGTTGCGCGGGCCCAGGTCTCCGGATTCCCCTCTTTTGAAATCGCCGCGGGGGACGTGGAAATCTTCCCGGGAACCAACGTCATCTACATAGGACTCAAAGAAGGCGAGCGCGAGCTACGTGAGATGCACCGGGCGCTCAATAAAGGCGCCCTCGCCTTCGACGAGCCTTTCGTCTACCACCCTCACATCACCCTCGCCCAGGAGCTGACACCCTCGCAGGTGCAGCCGTTTTACGACCACGCGCGGAAGGCCTGGGCCGCATTCCGCCACTCCAAGCGTTTGCGTGCCGAGCAGGCCTTCTTTGTGCAGTCTACGGTGGCTTGCACCTGGGTCGACCTGGCGGAGTTCCGGCTAGCCGGCGTACCTGTCGGCTGAGCCTACTCCGAGGGTTCGAACAGTCCGATCTGCTCTTTGGGAACTTCTTTGCGGCGACGGCGGGTGAGCGGGCTGCCCACCACTCCCAGGACGTGGAACTCGCTGAGCGCTTCGCGCGGAGAAAAGATCCGCTGGTTGTTGGAATAAGGCTCGGGAGGCGTAAAGGTGAAGCCATAAGGCTCCATTTGGAGGAGATTGTTGGACACGATCCCGTCCATCACCTCGCCGTCGCGGAACCGCATCCGCACCCACAGGCCGTCCATTTTGGGCCGGGTGTTGAAAACGCGGCGCTCGGGCGGCTCTTCCACGCTCTCGAAATCTTTGACAAAACAAACGGTTTTGACTTCCTGATAAGGCACGATGGCCAGGGTTCCGTCGGTTTTCATCAGCTCGACCCCGGCTGGGAGAAGGTAGCTCTGCGGATTGACAAAGCCCGTCAGCGGTTCCCGATCGAAGCGCCGGACGAGCACCTTCTTGGTGGTGGAACCTGCCATGTAACTAAACTGTTTCAAACATTTTCGCGATTATTGTATCATTGGCACAATGTCCGACGGCTCCTCCGGCGGTCCGCTGACCAGCTCGATCACCGATTTCCTCAATTTCTGCAGGATAGAAAAGGGGCTGGCTACAAACTCGCTCGAAGCCTACGAAGCCGATCTGCAGCGTTATAACCAGTATTTCGGTCATCATCTCTCAGAGAATCATACAGATACGGTGGCTCAATACCTGAGTTCTCTTTACAAGTCAGGGCTAAGCAGCCGATCTATCGCCCGGCATCTGGCCTCGCTACGCAATTTCTACAGCTTCCAGTTGCGGGAAGGAAAGATTGCGAACGACCCGACCGAGCACGTGCGCACGCCGAAACAGTGGCAAACCATACCTAAGTTTCTGAATCTGAACCAGATAGAAAATCTCTTACAAGCTCCAGACCCGGTCCGGCCAACCGGCCTCCGCGACCGCGCCATGCTCGAGTTGCTGTATGCTACGGGGTTGCGTGTTTCCGAACTGTGCCGCGTCGGCATTTCGGACCTGAATCTGGAGATGGGGGTTCTGCGAGCTACGGGCAAAGGCAATAAGCAGCGTGTGGTGCCGGTGGGTCGGTCGGCGGTAGCGGCCGTCCGGCAATACCTGGAGACTGCCCGGCCCCGCATCTTGAAAGGCCGTGGGAGCCGCTATCTCTTTGTAACAGCACGGGGTAGCGCGATGACGCGCCAGGCCTTCTGGACGCTGCTGGCGGGCTATGGCCGGCGGGTGGGCATTTTTCGCAACTTGACGCCTCACGTGGTTCGCCACAGCTTCGCAACCCATCTGCTGGAGGGCGGCGCCGACCTGCGCAGCGTGCAGACCATGCTGGGGCACGCCGACATCTCGACCACCCAGATCTATACCCACGTCATGCGGTCCAGACTTCGTAAAACACTGGACGACCATCACCCGCGTGCCTGACGCCTGACACCAATGAGCGACTACATGTTCATGCTGGAAAGCCATCTGAACGCGGACCAGAACCGCGTGGTGGCGGAGGTGCAGGCAGCCGCCAACCAGGCCAACATGAACCTTTTTCTCACCGGCGGGGCTATGCGCGACATGCTGGGCGGTTTTCCCATCCGCGATCTGGATTTCGCGGTGGAGGGGAACGCGCTGAAAGTCGCCAAGGCCGCCGCAGAGAAGTCGGGCGCCCGCATCGTCTCGGTCGACGAAAACCGGCGCACGATGGATTTGATCTTTCCGGGGGCGGTTACGGTCGAGATCGGTATGTCGCGCACGGAGAAGTTTGCGCGCCCCGGCGGAAAGCCGCAGGTCACGCCGGCTTTCATCCAGGATGATCTGCGCCGCCGCGACTTCACGATGAATGCGATTGCGCTGTCCCTCAATCGCGGCTCGCGAGGGTTGCTGATCGATCCGACGAACGGCTTGGCCGACTTGACGGCCCACGAGTTGCGGGCCACGCACTCCTACGCCTTCTATGAAGATCCCGCGCGCCTGCTGCGGCTGATCCGTTTCCGCGGGCGCCTTGGGTTCACGGTGGAGGAGCGCACGCAGCGGCAATACGACAACGCTCGCGAAGCGGAACTCGAGAAGCTGGTTACCGGCCGGACGCTCTATGAAGAGCTGCGCGGCCTCGCCGAGGAGCCGAACGCCGGGGAAATTCTGAAGGAACTGGAACACGCGGGCCTGCTCCGCATTTTCTCGGCTGCTCTAACGGGGCCAAAGTTGAGCGTAGCTTCGATCGCAAAACTTGAGAAGCTGCGCCGGCTGCTCCCGGCCGGCAACGGGATTCGTCCCGCGGGCGTAGGCCCGTTCCTCTTCGTGCTAACCGAAAAGATGACGCCACGGGAACGAGCGGACCTGGTCCACACCCTCGAGATGCACAAGCAGGAGGTGGACCTGTGGCAGAAACTGGAGCCGCGGGCCAAAAAGCTGGAGCACGCGCTGCGATCGACGCGCATCAAGCTGCCTTCACAGATTTATCAGGCGCTGGCAAAATCGCCGGGCGACGAGCTGCTGTTCCTGCTCTACCGTTCGCAGCAACGAATGGTGCAGGACCGTATTCGCAACTATCTGCAGAAGTATTACCCAACCGCGCAGGAAGTGACCGACGCCGACGTGGAAAAAGCGGGCGCCAAGCCCGGCACGGCCAAGTATCTCAAGCTGAAAGAAGAGCTGATCATAACCCGGTTGAACACCCGCAAGAAGCCCACGCCGCCTCCACCACCTGAAACCGCCGGGCCTCCGGGAGCACCCGGCCACGCCGGCCCGGGCAGGCCTGCCGGACCGGGAAGACCCGCCGGGCAGGCGGCGCCAGGCCGCAAGGCTTCCTGATTTGCTTTCCGAACAATGAACTCTTTGAAAATCGGCATCGCGGGCGCGGGTTTCGCCGCCCGGTTTCATCTGGAGAACTTTCCCGATTCGGGCGTCGAGGTGACAGGCGTGACCTCGGCGCGTCCCGAAAGCAGGGACGCGTTTGCGAAGCAGCACCATCTGCGCGCATTCCGATCAGTTGAGGAGATGCTGTCCGAAATCGACGTGCTGGATATCTGCACGCCGCCATCGTCGCATCAACAGTACATCCTGGCCGCCGCGCGCGCCGGCAAGCACGTGATCGTCGAAAAACCACTGACGGGGTTCTACGGCTCGCCGGAAACCACGGGCAAGCGGGCCATGATGGATGCGGTGGTCGCGGCGGGGCGCGAGCTGCGCGAGGCCGTGCGCGTCGCGGGCATTACGCTGGGGTACGCGGAAAACTTCGTCTACGCGCCATCGGTGCAAAAGGAGCGCGAGATCATCGAGCGGTCGCGAGCGCAGATTTTGCGGATGCAGGGCGAAGAATCGCACAGCGGCTCGCACTCGCCGGTATATGGCATCTGGAGCGTGCAGGGCGGCGGGTCGCTGATCGGAAAGGGCTGCCATCCGCTGGGCGCGATTCTGTATCTGAAACGCAAGGAAGGGCTGGCGCGGCTGGGCCGGCCGCTGCGGCCCGCGACGGTGTCAGCGCGCACGCACTCGATCACGCGCATCCCGGGCTTTGAGGATCGCGGCTTCCTGCGCACGAAATACCAGGACACGGAGGATTACGCTCTGCTGCACGTCACGTTTGAAGACGGCACGGTGGCCGACGTGACGGCTTCGGAGCTGGTGCTGGGCGGGATCTACGATTACGTCGAAGTCTTCGCCAACAATCACCGGACGCGCTGCCGCATCAGCCCGGTGAGCGTGCTGGACGTCTACAACCCGCGGCACGAGCAGTTCAAGGATATTTATCTCGTGGAGAAGCTCAGCTCGAACGAAGGCTGGATTCCGGCGTCGCCCGAAGAGGGATGGAGCCTGGGCTATGGCCGCGAGCTGCGCAACTTCATCGAGTGCGTGCGCGAGAAGCGGACGCCGGAGAGCGACCTGGAACTGGCGCTGGACGTGACGCTCGCGATTTACGCGGGGTATGTTTCGGCGGAGGAGATGGGGCGGGAAGTGGAAGTGGCGAGGGTGTAACCTTCGACGCGTGCTCTCACAATCTGGCTTTTCTTGGGAGCTTGCAGGAGGTTCGAAATAAATCAGGTATGATAACCAGTCCTTCGCGCGCTTCAGGGGCGATGCATTTAGTGTTTGCGCGCCTTGTACGGCAGCGCTTCCAACCGGACCTGTCCTGCGAGCGCTTCAAACTCGGGATCTTTGTGAACCAGGACCGCGTCATGGCTGCGCGCATAGGCAGCGATGATGGCATCAGCGAGCGAAATCCGGTAGTGAGCTTTCAAACGGCCCGCTATCAGGAGAACGGACTCGCTCACTTCATTTAAATGCGTGGCGTCCAATGCCTTCAACATCGCGTACCGGATGTTGGCTGCCTGCTCGCCTTTCTCCTGCAGGCTGACATAGTACACCTCGAGTGACACGACAAACGGGAGAAGAACTGGTTCACTCCGAAGGATCTTTACGACACGGTCGGCACCGGCTTCCGCATCTGTTAAGGCAACGACGGCGGAGGTATCGAGTAGATATGCCGTCCCGCCGCGACTATCTCCGATTTTCACGCTGCCGGTCTTTCGCGCGTGCGCGAAGCACCTTCTCGCCGAGCTTTTCGCCTTTGCTGATACCCCGCAACGCGCTGATGATGTCGGCGGGAAGCGGAACTACGCGAATGCCCTCGCCGGTATCGATCCATTCCAGCGCTGTGCCGGCTTCTACTCCGTATC
>Ga0075426_10003526_pt1 | contig 11212 bp, 10 predicted proteins | sample SoiMethybrSBSTD5_FD_75304 | JGI IMG/M metagenome (GOLD analysis project Ga0075426, IMG submission 75304) | Bulk soil microbial communities from a Populus tree surrounding site in Tennessee, USA - Soil MetaG P. TD hybrid SBSTD5 | ecosystem: Environmental > Terrestrial > Soil > Tree plantation...
CGGACGCCCGCCGCCAAAAGGTCGTCACCGGTCACGGCGAGATCCTTCACGGTGAGAGGATCCTTCGCGGCGCGGATGGATGCCACCACCTTGGGGAGAGGGGAGAGGGGAGAGGTTCGCACCGGTGGCAGCGCCAGCAGGTCATCGGCGTACTCTCCCACCGCGGAAAGCCATCGCCTGACTTCGGGAAGATGCTTCGGATCCGGGTACTTGTCGCGCCACACTCCGATCGCCCGACCCCGCTCGATCTCTTTGTTGGCGCATTTGAGCCGCGTCAGCAGCGACGCTGGGTCGGAGGCGAGAAAAGCTGTGATGAGCACGGGATCACGCGGAAGCTTGTCTACGCTCCCGATCGAACCTCTCCCCTCTCCCTTCTCCCGTATCTCCGGCATCCAGATTCTCGCCGCTCCCACATCCTTCCAGAGCGTCAGGAGCTTCGAGACCCGCGCCGCCGTCCGGATGCCCTTGAACCACTCGTCCCGCACCCGCTCGGCCGACAGCTGGGCCAACCCCTGCACGTTCGCCTTGGCGGCCTCGAGCGTTCCCGGGTGAATGCGAAACCCGAACCGGGCGCTGAACCGCAGGGCCCGCAGGATCCGCAGATAGTCTTCCTGGAACCGCCAATTCGGATCGCCCACGGACCGGATCAGTTTTGCGTCGAGGTCGTCGGCACCGTGGAACGGGTCGCGCCACTCGTGGCGGCCGGGGTGGTAGGCGATCGCGTTGATGGTGAAGTCCCGGCGTGCGAGGTCGTCGATGAGGGAAACCCCGAACTCCACCACCGCGTGGCGACCGTCGGTCTTGATGTCCCGCCGGAAGGTCGTGACCTCGTGCGCGCGCTGCGCCCGATCGAGCACCGCGACGGTCCCGTGCTCCACGCCGACCGGCACGGTACGCTTGAACAGCCGACGGACCTCGTCCGGCGGCGCGGCGGTCGTCAGATCGAAATCGTGGTTCTCGAGGTTCAAGAGGTTGTCGCGGATCGCGCCGCCCACGCACCAGGTCTCGTAGCCGGCCTCTTCCAGCCTCCGTGCAATCTGGAGGACCTCGTCTGGGATCGGGAGCCGCTCGGGAAACTTCACTCGGCCCGGAGTGCGGAGTGCGGAATGCGGAATGCGGAATTGACGTCCACGCGTCCGCGCGCGAACGGCCTTTCGCTGCAACTCCGCACTCCGCATTTCGCATTCCGCATTCGGTTCAGCCGCACAACACGCTGCCACCGTTGACGTTCACGATCTCCCCGGTGATGTGCCGCGCCAGGTCGGAGCACAGGAAGACGATCGGCCCGGCGCAATCCTCCGCGCTCGCCACCCGCCCGAGTGGGATGGTCCGCTCGATTTCGCGCCGGCCCCGGCCACCGTCCCGCTGGTAGGTCGCCGCCGACATCTCCGTGTCGACCCATCCCGGGGCGACGCAATTCACGGTGATCCCGCGCGGCGCGAGCTCGAGCGCGAGAGACTTCGTGAACGCGATGACCGCCCCCTTCGTCGCCGCGTAGTCAGCGTGGAACGCCTCGCCGCGCTGGCCGGCCGTGGACGAGACCAGCACGATCTTGCCGTCGTTTGGCAACAGCGGAATCGCCGCACGACACACGTAGAGCACGCTGTCCAGATTGGCCCGCATCGTCGCGTCCCATTGCGCGTCGCCGAGCTCCGCCACCGGTATGTCGTCGGCCGGCCAGACGCCGTGGTTCACGATGAGCAGGTCGAGGCCGCCGATGGCCCCCGCCGCGTTCGTGACCGCGCGCCGGGCGGCCGCCGGGTCGCCCAGGTCCGCCTGGATCGTGGCCCCATGGTGTCCCCCCCCCGCCGCATCCCCCGCCATGGCGCGGATCGTCTCGTCGGCGTCCGCCTTCCGGCTCCGATACCCGACGGCGACCGCAGCGCCCGCCCGCGCCAGCAACACCGCCGTCGCGCGTCCGATGCCCCGTCCACCGCCCGTGACGAACGCGCGCTTGCCGTTGAGAGCAATCACAACGCGAGGGCGCGCTCGACCATCCCGCAGATGATGTGCTCGAGTGCGAGATGAAGTTCCTGGATGTGCGACGTTTCATCGGAGGGGACGACGAGACTGTGGTCGGCGAGGTCCTTCAGCGCGCCACCACCCTTGCCCAGGAGCGCGACGACCGTCACGCCCTTGACCTTCGCAGCCTGCGCGGCCCGCACCACGTTGGGACTCTCCCCGCTCGTCGAGTGCAGCACGAGCACGTCTCCGGCTCGGGCAAGGGCTTCGATCTGACGCGCGAAGATCTCATCGAAGCCCAGGTCGTTGGCACCGGCGGTGAGGAGGGAGGTGTCGGTCGTCAACGCGAGCGCGGGCAGGGGTCGGCGGCTGCGACTGTAGCGCACGACATATTCGGTGGCCAGGTGCTGGGCATCCGCGGCACTCCCGCCGTTGCCCGCGAACAGGAGCGTCCCGCCGGCGCGCAGCGCGCTGGTATAGACGTCGGCGAGCGTCGCGATGGCCTCCGCCTGTTCCTCCGCGACCCGGGTCGCGAGCGCGGCCAGCTCGGTGAGCCCGGCACGGACCTGCTCCGCGGGAGTCACCGGGTGACGGCTTGCACCAGCGCCCGAAGGTGCTCCACGCCGCTCGCGGCCGACGCGCCCTGCTCTTCGACGGCCGTGCCGACGACCACGAAGTCGGCACCGCCCGCCCGCGCAACCCGCACCTGCTCCGGCGTCCGGATGCCGCCGCCGACGAACAGCGTGAGCCCGGGCACCGCGGTGCGGCAGGCGCGAATCAGCTCGACGTCCACGGGACGCGGCGCGCCGCTCCCCGCATCGAGGTAGATCGCCCGCATCCCGATGAGTCGCGCCGCGGTGGCATGGGCCGCCACGAGCTCCGGCTTGTCGGCCGGCAGCGGGCGGGTCTGGCTCACCGCCTCGACGCTCGTCACTCGCCCGCCGTCCACCAGGATGTACCCGGTGGACAGTGTGGGGACCGGATGGCGTGAGAGGAATGGGACGGCGCGAACGTGCTCTTCGATCAGGTATTGCGGATTCCGGCCCGAGATAAGCGACAGGAAGAGCACGAGATCGACCTCGGCGGTGAGCTGGAGGGCCGATCCGGGGAACAGGGCGACCGGAAGGCCGGCGGCGGCCTGGCGGATCGCCCGCGCCACCCGCTCGGTATCCTGCGTCCCGTCGAAGGACGAGCCGATCATCAGCCCCGCGGCGCCGGCCTCGCGCGCCGCCCGCGCGACGTCCGCGGCCTGACCAGGTGCCGTGCGGCTCGGGTCGACCAGCACCAGCAACCCGGGTCGCCGCTCGAGCAGCCCGCCAACCGCCTTTCCCTCGTGGGTCACGACGCGCCTCTCGCCACGCGTTCGGCCAGGTCGGCAAGACCGGTCACGTCGGCCTCGGCCTGAGCCTCGAACGCATAAGTAATGAAAGCATCCGCCGCGAGCAGATCGAGCGCCAACTCCCGCTCGCCGTCCGGGCGGCTCGCCACGCGGGCCAGGGTGCGACGGCCCAGATCCGCGAGGTGCTCCGGGAGCGTGAGGGCCGCGTCGGTGATGCCCGCCGCGAGGGACGCGCGGAGCGCTTCCGGAGGCGCGGGACGTCGTGCCTCGAGCCAGGCGAGGAGTTCCGCTCGGGTCATCGTCCGAGGAGCCGGGTCACGATCGCCGGCACCTGCGCCCGCGCTTCTCGGAGCTTCGCCGGATCGCCGGCGCCCGCCGACGCAAAGTGGGGTCGCCCGCCGCCCTTGCCTCCGCTCAACGCGGCGATCGCGCTCACGATCTCCCCCGCCTTCACACCTTGCTGCACCAGGTCATCCGTGACGCCGACATGCACACCGGCGCGCTCGCCGTTCGTGAAGAGTACGGAGATAGCTCGCTTGTGACTCGCGCGGAATGCATCCATGACCAGCCCGATCTGTTCGCGGTCCTCGAGGTCCGAATCGGCGATGTGCAGCTCCACGTCGCCGATCTTCTCAACCGCTCCCCGCTCCCCGCTCCCTGCTCCCTGCTTGAGCAGCTCCTCGACCCGTTTCTCGAGCTTACGGTTTTCTTCGATCAGCTGCTCGATGCGACGGACGAGGTGTTCGGGCTGCGTCTTCAACGCGCCGGCGGCCTGCTCGAGCTCGCCCTCGAGCTTGCGGATGAGCGCGAAGGCTCCGGGCCCCGTCACCGCCTCGATGCGCCGCACACCGGCGGCCGCACCGGTCTCGTGCGTGAACCGGAACACCGCGATCTGACCCGTCGTGGGCACGTGTGTGCCGCCGCACAGCTCAAGCGACACGCCCGGCACGTCCACCACGCGCACGACATCGCCGTATTTCTCGGTGAAGAACGCCATCGCCCCCGCGGCGATGGCGGCCTTGTATTTCATCTCCCGCGTCGTGACGGGCAGGTTCTCCCAGATATGGCGGTTCACGTCCTCCTCGACCCGGGCCAGCATCGCGTCGTCCACGGGCCCGTGGTGAGCGAAGTCGAATCGGAGGCGGTCGGGCGCCACGACCGAGCCCTGCTGGCGCACGTGCGGCCCGAGGTGCTTACGCAGCGCCGCGTGCACGAGGTGCGTCGCCGTGTGGTTGCGCTCGATGTTCCGGCGGCGTGGCTCGTCCACCTGGGCCACCACCGGCGTCGGCTCGAACCGCTCCGCGAAGTGCCCCACCACCGCGCTCAGTCCATCCACCTTCTCTACGCCCTCGACGTCGAGCGTCCACCCCTCTCCCTTGACCGTTCCCGTGTCGCTCACCTGACCGCCCGACTCGGCGTAGAACGGATTTTCATGGAGCACGACTTCCACGGTATCGCCGGCCTGCCGGAACTTGAGCACGTCGGTTTCTGCCTCCGTGCGGTCGTACCCCACCCATTTCTGCTTGGCCTTGGGACTGAGGGTCTGCCACTCGCCGCTGCGCGGAGTACGCACGGCGACGCCCTCCCCGATCTTCGAGCGCTCGAGCGCCTCGAGCGAGCGGGTACGCTGTCGGCCGAGCTCGCGCTCGAAACCCGCGACGTCGACGACCTGGCCGCGCTCCGCGGCGATGAGCTGCGTCAGATCGATCGGGAAGCCGAACGTGTCGTACAACTTGAAGGCCTCGGCGCCGGAGATGGCCTTCGCGCCCTTCACCTGCTCGAGCCGCTCGAGTCCGCCTTCGATCGTGTCGAAGAAGCGCTCCTCTTCGGCGCGCGTGACGCTCTCCAGATGCGTACGCTTCTGGACCAGCTCCGGGTACACGCCGCCCAACAGCCCGGAGACCGTATGGACCAGCTGCACGAGCGTCGGCTCTCGGCGTCCGAGCAGCCACGCATGACGGACGGCGCGCCGGAGAATGCGGCGCAGCACGTAGCCGCGCCCTTCGTTCGAGGGATAAACGCCGTCCGCGAGCAGGAACGCCACCGCCCGGGCGTGATCGGCGAGCACGCGATACGATGCCCCGCCCGGCCCCCGGTCGTACTTCTTTCCCACCACATCGACGGCGCGCTCGATGATCGGAACGAACAGGTCCGTGTCGAAGTTTGACGGGACGCCTTGCATGACGGCCGCGATGCGCTCCAAGCCCGCGCCCGTGTCCACGGAAGGAGCAGGGAGCGCAGTGCGGGAACCGTCCTTCTGGAGGTCGAATTGCATGAACACGAGGTTCCAGATCTCCAGCAGCGTCCCCTGATCCTGTAGCCGCACGAAGTCCTCGAGACCGAGGGAACCGCTCCCCGCTCCCCGCTCCCTCGGCGGCCGGAGATCCACGTAGATCTCCGAATTGGGTCCCGCCGGGCCCGTGTCCGCCATCTGCCAGAAATTGTCCTCGTCCCCCAGCCCGTAGATCCGCGCCTCCGGCACGCCGGTTACCTCGCGCCACAGGCGTCTGGCCTCCTCGTCCGTGTGGTGCACGGTCACGTACAAGCGATCTGGACTGATGCCCAGCCAGTTCTTGCCGGTCACCCATTCCCACGCGTACGCGATGGCTTCCTTCTTGAAATAGTCGCCGAACGAAAAGTTGCCGAGCATCTCGAAGAAGGTGTGATGCCGGGCCGTATGGCCTACTTGCTCGAGGTCGTTGTGCTTCCCGCCTGCCCGGACGCATTTCTGGCACGTCACCGCCCGTCTGTACGGCCGACGCTCGAGGCCTTGGAACACGCGCTTGAACTGCACCATGCCCGCGTTGGTGAACAGGAGGGTCGGGTCATCGGCGGGTACCAGGGAGGCACTGGCGACCTCCTGGTGGTCCCGGGGAGGCGCCTTGAAGAAGTCTGTGAACTTGCGACGGATTTCGGCGGACGTCATGCCGGGAAATATACTGCGCCGAGGGAGGCAACTGAAAGGCTAGCTAGGAGTTACCTGCTGGACGCCTCATCGACGGGATGCCACACGAACTGGTCTCTCGCGCTGTAGAGGACTTCGCCGCTCCCCGTGCGAACGGTCACCAGGGCGGACACGACCGCGGCATCTGGCCGGTTGGTCACGAATCGGGTCAGGAACCTGCCGTCGACGGTGACCGTGCCCATTTGCGGGTCGTCACAGCGGAGATGGACGGTGGCCGGCTTGATGACCGCGTCGAGACAAGCCAGGGGCTGGTCCGTGCCGGCGGCCGTCTGAAAGGTCACGAACGCATCGGGACGGAGCGTGAACCCGGCGAATCGGGCGTGGTTCACGGTGAAGGCATAGCCCGGCACGTAGGACCCTTCGGCATCCGCTTGCAGGGGCGGCCCGGAGGGCTTCGCCGCGGGTGGCGGTGGCGGCTGTTCCACGACCGCCGGCGTGCGCGGTGGCAGGAGGCGCACGACGAGAATCGCGGCGCCGACGCCTAACGCGAGGAGGAACAGGAGCCGAAGCAAACGCATGACGGGGGTTAACCTGGGGAAAGAGGGCCCTCTGGCGCAAGTCGGCGTCCGCCCTCTACCTGCAGAGCTCCTGCACCAGGTCCTTCACTTGCGCGCTGTCGTACCCACGACGCAGGAGGAAGGCAAGCAGTCGGCGCTTGCGCACCCGGCCTGGCAGTCCGCCGAGTTGGCTGGCGCGCCTCACCGCGACGGCGCGCGCCTCGACCCCCGGATCGATGCCCTCGTCGTCGAGCGCGCGCCGCACCGCGTCTTCGGCCGTGCGACGCTCGACGCCCTGGGCGAGCAGGTCGCGGATCAGGCGGGCGGGCCCCCGACCTCGAACCGCGCGCAGCGCGGCATATCGCTCGGCGAACCGACGGTCGTCGAGCAACCCTCGGACCGCGAGCCGCTCGAGCGCCGCGTCCACGGCCCGCGGCGGGTGCTGCTTCTTCACGAGGCGGCGCTCGAGGTCGCCGCGGGCGTGCGCCCGCCGGGCTAGCGCCCGAAGCGCCGCGCGCTGCGCGGCTTCGATGTCGGCGAGCGCGCGCAACTGATCCAGCATCACGGCCTCGAGCTCCATGCCAACCGTGAGCCCCAGCGGCTGCAGGGCATCCACCGGCAGCGACGCAAAACGCCCCCGATCCACTTCGACCAGTCGGTAATCCGACTGGCGGGGATCGGGGGCGAGTCCGGTGAGCGTCGGCACGCTACTCCTCGGGCGCCGCTGCCTCCTCGTCGGCCGCCACGGCGGCCTTCACGCCCAGATGCTCCTTCACTTTGGCCTCGACCTCGAGGGCGAGATCGGGGTGGTCCTTGAGATACAGCTTGGCGTTCTCGCGGCCCTGGCCGATCCGCTCTTTGCCGTACCCGTACCAGGCGCCCGACTTTTCGATGATCCCCGCTTCCGCGGCGATGTCCACGAGGAGCGATTCGTGGCTGATCCCCTCGTCGAACATGATGTCGAACTCGGCCTGGCGGAACGGCGGCGCCACCTTGTTCTTCACGACCTTCACCCGCACGTGGTTCCCGATCACGACTTCCCGCTCTTTCACGGGCCCGATGCGCCGCATGTCGAGCCTCACGGAAGCATAGAACTTGAGCGCCCGGCCGCCGGTGGTGGTCTCCGGGTTGCCGAACATGACGCCGATCTTTTCGCGCAGCTGATTGATGAAGACTACCGCGGTGCGCGAGCGGTTGATCGCGCCGGCCAACTTGCGCAGCGCCTGGCTCATCAGGCGCGCCTGCAGGCCGGGCAGCGAATCGCCCATGTCGCCTTCGATTTCGGCCTTGGGCACGAGCGCCGCGACCGAGTCGATGACAACGACGTCCACCGCCCCCGAGCGAACCAGGATCTCGGTGATCTCGAGCCCCTGCTCGCCGGTGTCGGGCTGGGAGACCAACAGGTTGTCGATGTCTACGCCGAGCTTCTTGGCGTACTCGACGTCGAGCGCGTGCTCGGCATCGATGTACGCGGCCGCCCCGCCTAGGCGCTGGGCGTTCGCGACCACGTGCAACGCCAGCGTGGTCTTGCCGCTCGACTCGGGGCCGAAGATTTCCGTCACCCGCCCACGCGGAATGCCGCCGATCCCGATGGCCGCGTCGAGGTTGATCGCGCCCGTGGGGATGATCTCCACCCGCACCCGGGGCGTATCAGCCCCCATCCGCATGATGGCGCCCTTGCCGCAGGTCTTTTCGATCTGCGTGATGGCGAGGTTGAGGGCCTTTTTGCGCTCGTCCGAGAGCTGGGGGACTTCCTTGTCCGCCGCCATGAGTGTCCTCGACATGGGTTGGGAGCCTCCCTGTAGGAGACCCGAATATATACCGAAGCTCAGCCTAGCGCCACCCGGGCCGAAACGCGTCTGCCACGTGCTCCAGCCGGCTGTCCACGATCCCGATGCAATCGAACCGGTAGATGTCCGAGGGCCGGCCGAACCGATCGACCCACACCCGCGCCGCCTTCACGAGCTCCCGCCGTTTCGCCCCGGTCACCGCCTCAAACGGGCTGCCGAACGCCGTGCCGCGGCGCGTTTTCACCTCGATGAACGTCACGAGGTCACCCTGCCGCGCGATGAGATCGATCTCTGTGTGCCCGACCCGAAACCGATGCGCTACGATGCTGCACCCGCGCGACAGCAGGTAGCGGATCGCCTGCTCCTCCCCCGCGAGTCCCCGCTTCTGCCGCTCGTCCTGCCATTGCGCCGGATCGCTCCGCAGCCCGCTCTTCACCGTTGGAACCTAACAGCGTGGCGCGCCCAATGCGAAACCAAATCCTTCCCGGTAGTGCACGTTTCTTGCGCGATCACGCGCGCGTGAATCATCCCAACGGGCTCCGGGTCGCGGTGCTCAGCTGCGGGGATCTCGGTGCCGAGGTCGCGGCCGCGCTGCGCGCGCTCCCGGGGGTGAGTTCGGTGGCGCTCTTGACCGCGCCGTACGCGCGGCGGCGCCTGAGCGTAGCCGACAAGGTTCGGCGCGTCTACCGGAGGCAGGGGCCGCTCGGGCTCTTCGCCGTCTTGGCGGCGAAGCTTGGCGTCGGACGTCGGTCATTCGAGTCGGTCCAACGCGAACCGCCCCCCCCGCGCCCCGCCGACGTTCCCCACTACCAGTTCCCCGACCTGCATGATGCCGCGTGTCTCGCGACTCTCGCACGGTTCCGTCCCGACTTGGGGGTCGTCGCGGGCACGTACGTGCTCCGAGAGTCGGTCTTTGCGATTCCCCGCTTGGGATCGATCAACCTGCATAGCGGCAAGGCACCCGAGTACCGGGGCGCCGCGCCCGCCTTCTGGGAGCTCTACAACGGTGAGCGCGAGGTCGGCGTCACGATCCATCGCGTGGCCACCGCGCTCGACGCGGGGGACATCCTGCTGCAAGAGATCTTCCCGCTCGACCCCGCCCCCGCGGGCGATCCGTTGGAGTATCTCGAACGCTATCGGGCCGCCGTGCTGCGCCCGAACGGCGTCCGGCTGCTCGCACAGGCGGTGGCGCAGATCGCCGCGGGCCGGGCGCAGCCGCGGGCGCAAGACGCGAGTCGAGCTCGAACGTACCGTACGCCCGACTATCGCGCGGTGCGGGAGCTGCGTCGTCGCGTGCGGGCTAGACGCGGGACGGCGGCGGGACGGTGGGGCACCGTGGCGAAACGGCGCCTCAAGGTGCTCCTGGGGCGATTCTTCTTTTGGAGCGGTCTTTATCGGGTGCTGTTGCGTCGCAAGGCCGTGATCGCGCTCTTTCACCGCGTCGACGACAAGCTCGCCGGAAATCCCATCAGCTGCACGCGCGCCGACTTCGAGGCGTACTGCCGCTTCTTCGGACGCTACTTCCGTGTCGTCTCGCTCGAAACGCTCCTGGCGAGGCTGCGGCGCGGCGAGGAGGTCGACCGGCATCTCGTGATTACGTTCGACGACGGCTACAAGGACAACCGTGAGGTCGCCGCACGAGAGCTCCAGCAACACGGGCTCACCGCCTGCTTCTTCATCGCCACCGAGCTCATCGGATCGAGCCGCGTTCCGCCGTGGGATGCCGAGCTTGGCATCGCCTCACGGTGGATGACCTGGGACGACGTCCGCGACCTGCGAGCCCGCGGGTTCGAGATCGGCGCGCACACGATGAACCACGTGGATCTGGGCGTCGTGAATGGAGCCGATGCCGAGCGGGAAATCGTGGGCTCGCGACAACGTATATGCGAGGAAGTGGGCATGTACACGCCCTTTTTCAGTTATCCCTTCGGACGCGCCGATCAGATCACGGAGGAGAACCGCGGGGTGGTACGCCAGGTCGGATTCGAGACGTGTCTGTCGGCGTACGGCGGGGTCGTACGGCCGGGCAGTGATCCGTTCGACTTGAAGCGAATCCCCGTGTCGCCCTGGTACCTCTCACCCTACCAGTTCGGCTTCGAGCTCATGCTCACCGGCGACTGACCGCGCGGCCGCTCACGCCGGCCCGCAGATTTCATCCAGCTCCTCGAGGCCGACCAGGACATCTCTCGGCTTGCTGCCGTTCGCCGGCCCCAGGATGCCCGCCAGCTCGAGCTGGTCGATGATACGGGCCGCGCGTCCGTACCCGATGCTCATGCGCCGTTGCAGCAGCGACGTGGACCCCAGCTGGTTCTGGATGCAGACTTCCGCCGCCTGGCGGAACATCGAATCTCGGTCGCCGCCTCCCGGCTCCCCGCTCCCGGCTCCGTCCTCCCCGGCCTTTTCCCGCTCTTCGAGAGCGGTCACCTGTTCGTCGATACTGGGCCCCGCCTGTGCAGCGACCCGCGGTGCGTGCTTCTTGTACCACTCCATCAGCTTCTCCGTCTCGTCCGTCGAGATGAACGCGCCCTGTACACGCAGCAGCTCGCTCTTGCCGGGCGGCAGGAACAGCATGTCGCCGTTGCCCAGCAGCGTCTCGGCCCCGTTCTGATCGAGGATGGTGCGGCTGTCGACCTTCGCGGACACCCGGAATGCGACCCGG
>Ga0075426_10003528_pt1 | contig 11209 bp, 14 predicted proteins | sample SoiMethybrSBSTD5_FD_75304 | JGI IMG/M metagenome (GOLD analysis project Ga0075426, IMG submission 75304) | Bulk soil microbial communities from a Populus tree surrounding site in Tennessee, USA - Soil MetaG P. TD hybrid SBSTD5 | ecosystem: Environmental > Terrestrial > Soil > Tree plantation...
CAGCAACACAAAACCGGAGTTCAATCCGCGATGCAACCTTCGATGTTCAACCTTCGTGTGCCGCTCCCCGCGCGCAACGAAGTATTTCTGATGAACACGCTCACCGACGCCCAGCTGGTCGTTTCGAGCGACGTCGCTGACATCCTCGACCGGTGTCTGGCGACGGGCAACCCCATTGGCGGGTTCCGTCCGGACGAATGGGATGCCTTCAAAGTTCTCGCGGATAACGGCTTCCTGGTCGCGGACCGCGAGGCCGACCGCCGCAACCTCGACACGTATCTGGACGAGGTCAAGGGCGACACCTCGGAGCTGAACGTCACGGTCTTGACGACGCTGCAGTGCAACTTCGCGTGCGACTACTGCTTTCAGGGCGACCACGGCGACTACAACAAGCACGCCGATCGCATGTCGCTGGAGACAGCCGGGCGCGTCGGCGACTGGATCGAGCGCGAGCTGGATCGGGTGCATCCCGAAAAGCTGCTGATGACATTCTTCGGCGGCGAGCCGCTCCTGAATCTCCCGGTGATGTACGAGCTCGCCGAGCGGATGTGGGACGCGACCGCGCGGCGTGGCGTGCCGATGTTCGTCAACATCATCACCAACGGCCTGCTGCTCACGCCCGACGTCGTCGAGCGGATGCGGCCGCTCGGCCTGAACGGCATCAAGATCACGCTCGACGGCGATCGCGACACGCACAACCGCATGCGCCCGCTGCGCGGCGGCCAGGGCACCTTCGATCGCATCATCGAGAACATCCGCCGCGTCGCCGGCCGGTGCGATATCTCCATCGGCGGGAACTTCGACGCGAGCTCGGCTGACAGCTATCCGGCGCTCCTCGACTTCCTCAAAGCGCAGGAGTTCGCCGGCTCCCTCAAAAAGGTGGCGTTCAAACCGATCGTCCGGGAATCACCCGCCCCCAAAGGCATCCTGCCGCTGATCCCGGTCAACGCCCAGGGCAAGCCGCTGAACGGCACGTGCATGACGTCGGCCGGTTCAGGCGGCAGCTCGATCTGCGACACGTGCAGCTTCGTCGACGAGAAGATGTCGTTCTTGCGTGAGGAGACGAAGGCCCGCGGGTTCAAGACGATCGACGGCGTGCACAACGGGCCGTGCGAGATTCACAAAGAGCACGCGCACACGATCGGGCCGGAAGGGTCGCTCTACGCGTGCCCGGGCTTCACCGGCGAGCCGAGCTTGTCGACCGGCCACATTGACGGACGCCGGGACACGCCGCGCGAGAACGCGCAGCGGCGGTTCGAGGCGCTGGGCGCGTGGAAACAGTGCGGGGATTGTGCGTTTATTCCGGTGTGCGCCGGCGGCTGTTCCGTCGCGTCACACACGGAGCTTGGAGACATGAACACGCCAACGTGTCACAAGCCGAGTTTCGAGTCGGCGCTCATTTCGCTGGCGCATGACGCGGCCAGCGCGGCCTAGGGAGAGTACAATGAAGATCAAGGTTCTCAAGACAGCCAACATCAAGAAGACACTCACCGGCTGCCCGTTCGTCATCGATGATCCGCCGATGAGCAAGAAATAAGGCAGCCTCGAAGGAGGCTCACTATCAGCGCTTGTTCACCGGCCAGTGCAACTGGTGCATTGGCCGCCGCGGTCTTGGTTTGGGCGGGCTCGGCCGGCTGCCGTAGTTCCACGGGTGCGGCCGTGCACCCTGCCGATCAAGTCACCTTTACGATAGGCGTTGGCCAGGTTAGCGCTTCACAACAAGACGTCGGCCTTCAGGCGATTGCCGGAAATATCGCGGTTGAGGGTCTGTTCAACATGGGCCGCGATGGGCGACCCGTGCCGGTCGTGGCGGAAAGTTGGTACATCGCGCAGGACGGCCGATCGCTGCGCATTCGGCTGCGCCCGAACGTCAAGTTTCATGATGGGACCGCGGCGACCTCCGCCATCATCGGCCAGATTGTCCAAAGCCAGCTGCCCCACCTGCTCGGGTCTGCCTTCGCCGACGTGGAAGGCATCCGCGCGGTCTCGGAGACGGAAGTCGAGATCGCCCAAAAGCGCGCATCCCCATTTCTGGTGGAATCGCTGGATATCCCAATCGCGAAACCAGGCGCGGCTGACATCGGCACCGGGCCATTCTCGGCGGTCCGAGGCCCGAACAGCATCGAGATGACCGCCAACGAGGCCTATTACCAGGGGCGTCCGAGCATCCAGCGCATCGTCATGCGCGGCTATCCGACGGTGCGAGCGGCCTGGGCCGATATGCTTCGAGGCAAGGTCGACATGTTGTACGAGGTGGGACTGGACGCACTCGATTCGCTCCAAGGCTCATCCAAGGTGTCGATTTACACCTTCACACGTTCGCGTCCGTACGTGATCGTTTTGAACATGCGTCGGCCGGTGTTCAGATCGGCCGAGGTCCGCAGGGGACTGAATCTGGCCATCGATCGTCCACGTCTGATTCGCGAGGCGCTCTATAACCACGGCACACCGGCGGATGGTCCAGTCTGGCCTCACCATTGGGCTTATAAGCAGACCTTTTCTGCTTTTCAGTTCGACCCCTCGTCAGCGGCCAAATCATTGAAGGGACATGTCGCATTCACCTGCATCTTTCCCGAAGGGGCCCTGTACGAGCGGCTCGCGCTCGGCGTGCAGCAAGCACTGGCGGCGGTCGGCGTGAAGATGGATGTCGAAGCGGTTCCGCTCACCGACCTGAGTGACAGAGTGAGAAAGCGCGGCGACTTTGATGCCGTGCTGTTCGATGCCCAGCTTGGTCCAAACCTCTTCCGGCCATATCAGTGGTTCCACTCCAATGGGCCTTCGAACTACGGGGCCTTTTCAAGCCCCACCGTAGACGCGGCACTGGATACGATTCGATACGCGATCGATGACGGGGAGTATGCTTCGCAGGTGCTCGCATTCCAGCAGGCCATAATTGAGGATCCGCCGGCGATTTTCCTCGCTTGGGGCGACCGGGCTCAAGCCGTGAGCCGGCGTTTCGAGGTGCCGGTTGAACCAGGGCGCGATGTCATCGGCGGGCTGCGGCTGGCCAAGCTCGCACCCGAGCAGCGCGCCAGCCGCAATTGATGACGAGCCGCTGATGGCGTTCAGAATCCGCCACATCTCGACGCGCTTCGCGCTGCTCCTCGCGGCCGCCGCCGTCGTACCGCTCGTCGCCTATGGCGCCGTCTCGCTTCTCTCGCTCCAGCGCGGCACCCGCGAGTCGGTGGTCGCCGGCAACAGCAACGTCGCCACCCGCGCCGCGACGGAAATCGGCCGCTATATCTCGAACAGCGCGACGCTCCTGAAAGCGCTCGCCGCCGAGGTGCAGGACACCGGCCTCGATCGCGTGCAGCAGGACCGCATCGTGAAGAAGTACGTCCTGCAGCTCCACGAATTCCACGAAGTGACGATGTTCGACGAGCACGGCGTACCGGTGGTATCCAGCGGCGCGGGGCATCCGCGGGTCGACGTGCCGAAGGACACGCTCGTCAGCTTTGACGACGTCGCGATGTCGCCGATTCGCCTCGACGAGGACCAACTGCCGACGACAACGTTCGCCATCCGTCTGATGCGCCTCAACCAGCCGGCCGGCTGGCTCGTCGGCGAGTTCAGCCTCGAAGAGATGTGGCGGATGGTGGATCAGATCCGCATCGGCGATCACGGATTCGCGATGGTGGTCACGCCGAGCGGCGCGCTGGTGGCGCACGGCGACCCGGACAAGAAGGCGCTCGTCGCGCAGGCGCGCAGCATGTCCGCCAACGCGCTCGTGCAGGAGATGCGCGGCAGAACCGATCGCGCGCCCGTTTCCAAGGAGTACAAGGACGAAGACGGCCGCAGCCTGCTCGGCGTCGCCGCGTCGATCGCACCGCTGGGCTGGACGGTGATCGTCGAACAGCCAACGAGTGAAGCCTACGCCAGCGCGACCGTGCTCCAGCGCCAGCTCGTCGTGGCGATCTCGATCGCGCTGCTCGGCATGGTGTCGGTCGGCTACTTGTTCGGCCGCACCTTCATCAATCCGATTCTGAAGCTGAAGCGGGCGACGCAAGGCGTCGCCTCGGGCCAGCTCGCTACGCGCGTGGACATCCAGACGCGCGACGAGTTCGGCGACCTCGGAGATGCGTTCAACACCATGGCGAACCGCCTCGTCGAGCTGCAGGAGGATGTGAAGCGCCAGGAGCGGCAGGCGATGTTCGGCCGCGTCGCCGCCGGTCTCGTGCACGACCTGCTGCATCCGATCCAGAACGTCGGCAACAACGCGCGGCTGCTGATGCGCGACGACGCGGATGCCGAGGCGCGCGCGGAATCCGGCCGCATCGTCGACCGCGAGCTGACGACGATCAAGCGGTTCCTCGACGACCTGCACAACATCGTGAAACCGAAACCGATCGAGCGCTTCGCGATGGACGTGAACGGCGCGGTGGCGGAGATCATCGAGTCGATGCGAACCGAGGGCGAACGCAACGGCATCGCCGTCGAGGCGCGGTATGCAGACGGCCCGCTCGTGATCGAAGGCGATCGCTTCGCGCTCGGCCGCGTGTTCCGGAACCTCGTCACCAACGCGATTCAGGCAACAGAGGCCGGCGGCCAGGTCACCGTGACAACCTCGCGTGTGGGCGATCGGGTCGAGATTCGTGTGACCGATACCGGCTCGGGCATCCCGCCCGAACGGCTGCAGTCGATCTTCGACGAGTTCGTGACGACGAAACGGCGCGGCCTTGGGCTCGGGCTGGCGATCACCAAACGCATCGTCGAACAGCTCGACGGGACGATTGGCGTCGAAAGCGCCGTCGGCCGCGGGACGTCGTTCACGATGCGGTTCCCGGCGAGGGACGATCGCGCGGCGCAGGCCGCGGCAAGCTAAATGACCGTGAGGAGGGATTTATATGTTTCGGACGCTCGTGAAGACAGACTCGCTCGCCATCGACGAGCACACGTACTCTGTGCGGTACTTCGAGCTGCGGACGCTCCGCGGCGCGCGCCGCTACAGCGTCGAGATCCTGCTCGGCCCCGGCGATCGCATCATCCTGGACGATGATTCGGTGACGAATCTGGAGGCGCGGACGGCACGGCTGGTGCCGGCGACGGTGTACAGCCGCATGCTGGCGGGCCGGGCGACGGCGGCATAGCGGTCGCCCGTCGTCAGTCTTCAGTCGCCAGTCACAACGCCGCGGCGGGCGACTGATGACTGACGACTGATGACGTTCTAGCGAGTGCGAGGGAGCGCACCCGCCTTACTTCCTGGGCAATACCGCGTCTTTGAGCTGCTTGGCGATCCGCGCCTTGACGACGGTTTTGGCGGGAATCTTGATCGCCTCACCGGTCGCCGGATTCCGGCCCATCCGCGCTTTCCGCTTCTGCACTACCAGCTTCACCATCCCGGGCAGCACGAACTCTCCGGAGCGCTTCAGCTCCTTCTCCGCGAGCGCCGTCAGCTCGTCGAAGTACTCACGGGCCTGCGTCCGCTTCACCTCGAACCGCTCGGCGAAGTGCGAAAAGAGTTCGGATTTGCCCATCCGGCGGGCGTCAGCCATCGTCATGCTCCCTCACTTGACGCGCGTCATGTCACGGGCGATCGCTGCGCGCGCAGCAAGGATCGCCGTTTTCTTCCGAAAATCCGAGGTATCCTAGCGCGCGCCTCTCGCCAGTGTCAAACACCGGATGCTAGAATTTTGTGGTATGGCGAGTCCGACGCTCGAAACGTTTCCGAACCCGCGGCCCGAGCGCGACTACGAGATCGCGATTGCCTGTCCCGAGTTCACGTCGGTGTGCCCCAAAACCGGCCTGCCCGATTTCGGCGAGATCCGCATCACGTACGTGCCCGACGCGCGGTGCGTCGAGCTCAAGTCGCTGAAGTACTACCTGATCGAGTTCCGCAACCGCGGCATTTTTTACGAAAACGTCACGAATCAGATTCTCGACGACCTCGTCGCGGCCTGCCAGCCGCGGCGGATGAGCGTCGTCGGCGACTTTTCCGTCCGCGGCGGCATCAAGACGGTGGTCACCGCCACCTATCCGTGATGGCTGACCTCATCCGCGTTCCGATCGAGGGTGAGATCGATCTCCACGCCTTCGCGCCGCGCGACATCCCGTCGGTGGTTGCCGAGTACATCGACGCCGCGGCGGCGGCAGGGCTCCAGGACGTCCGCCTGGTGCACGGGCGGGGCAAGGGCGTGCAGCGTGGGATCGTCCAGGCCGCGCTCGAACGTCATCCCCGTGTGGCCGAGTTCTGGGACGACCCCGCCGCGCACCTGGGCGCGACCATCGCACGGATCGGCCCGACCCGCGCAGATCCGTAAGATCTCTCGACAATTCCGTCAGGAAATAGTGTGTCGCCTGACGAATTTGGCCTGTTTATGGCCTCGATTGTTAGGCACGCGAGTTGCGGAACGGCAGGACGTGGACAATTATCGCGTCGCCGATGCGATGAAGAAGAAGAGCGAGCCGGTCAAGGACGAGTGGGGAATTTACGATCCCAGCCAGGCTGGGTTCGCGGCCGTGATTCGCAAGCTCTTGGAAGCGGAAGAGACCGCCGCTTCACCCTCGTCCGACTCTGGTCCTCGCACCGGCAAGACGTAGATCGCATCATCGACGAGCACTTCACGGGAGCGCAGCGCCCCTGCGGCGAGCTCGACGACCGCGTGCGCGCGCGCGCACCAGGCCGCGCGCCAGGGCGCCAGCTCCCTCACGATCCGGCGCACGCGGCCGTCGCGATCGACGAAGACCGCGTCGATTGCAAAACGCATGAACGCCGTGTGAATCGAGCAGCACGGCGTCAGGATGAGCGCGGCCGACGGATCCATCACATCGCGGCCGAGAAGTCCCCGCCGGCGCGTCCGGCGCGTGTCCGCGATCTCAACCACGCTGGCGATCGTCTGCCCCGTCCGTCTGTTCACCAGCTCGAGCGATAATCTCGGATCTCTCACAGGCACGATCTAGAACACTCCCGGCACGACGTGCCAGGCGACGCGCTGGCAATACGTCTGGTACAGGCGATCCTTCGCCAGCACCCGTTCTTCGTACAGCGCCCGGATCATGAGCGCCGCGTCGGTCACCACCACGAGGACGATGTTCCAACCCGTCGGATGCGCGCACGCGAACGCGACGTGCGTGACCACGTACCCGGCATAAATCGGATGGCGAACGACGCAGTACGGCCCTCCGACGACGACCCCGCGGTTCGCCGGCACGATGCCGAAGCTGCGGCCCAGCGTGACCTTGCTCGCGATCACGATGATCAAGCCAACCGCCGAGATTGCGACCGTCGCGACGTCGGGCAGCACGCCCCCACTGTGCGAGGTTCTCAACAACACGGGGCCGGCGAGCGAGATGGCCGTGACGATGGCGGCGCCGGTCGATCGATCGACGATGTTCGCGCGGCGGCGCGTGATCGTGAGCACGACGACGAGCGACTCGCTGATGAGCAGGAGCAGCCCGGTCACGCGCTGCGTCTGGATGAAATCGGTCAGCAGGTTCACCGACAACAGCGCGAACAGCCCGCCGACCAGCGCTCTGGCCACCACATCCGCCAGGAACTGGCGCTGGGCGTTCGGCAGCGTCATCAGTGCACCTCAATCCGACGCTGACTCGCCGACTTCTTGAGCGGAGGGAGGGCCGGTCCACGCGCGCTGTCGACGAAGTACGACGTGCAGGCGGCATCGAGCAACTGGCGCGTGATCACCGGCTCCCGTCCCTGGTAGCGGCAGAGCGCGGTCACCTGCTCGATCAAGTCGCGCGGATGGCACGAGCGCATCGGCCGATTGGCCGGGCCGTAGTGCCGCCGCTGGAGGTACGCGACCATGACCTGGTGGAACTTCAGGCTCCGGCGTCTGCAATTCAACTCGAAGATTTTCGTGAACTGCTCGAGGCTCGGATCCTCGATCGCGATCTTGTACGGGATGCGGCGCAGGAAGGCCTCGTCGGCCAGCGACGCCGGATCGAGGTTGGTGGCAAACACGATGAGCACGTCGAACGGCAACTGGATTTTCTTGCCGGTGTGGAGCGACAGGTAGTCGTAGCGGCTTTCGAGCGGCACGATCCAACGATTGAGCAGCTCCTGCGGCGTGATCCGCTGCCGGCCGAAATCGTCGACGAGGAAGACGCCGCCGTTGGCCTTGAGCTGGATCGGCGCTTCGTGGAACTTGGCGATTGGGTTGAAATTGAGGTCGAGCATGTCGAGCGTGAGCTCGCCGCCCACCATGACGACCGGCCGGCGGATGCGTATCCAGCGGCGATCGCGCGGCACCGGCTTGACGATCGAGGCGCTGTTCTCCCCACCTGTCGAGTCCGGCGCATCGAGTGACTGGTGGTTGATCGGGTCGTACAGCGTGATGGTCTGGCCATCGACGTCGAGCGCGTACGGCAGATACATGTCGCCGCCGAGCGCCCGGCCCATGCCCTCGGCGATGACCGTCTTGCCGTTTCCGGGCGGCCCGTACAGGAAGATCGCTTTTCCGGCGTTGACGGCGGGGCCGAGCTGGTCGAGCACGTCGTCTTCGACGATCAGGTGCGTGAAGCCGCTGCGCAGCCGCTCGCGATCGATGTAGCCCCGCGCGGCCTGCAGCGCCTGCATCGCCGCGACGTAGGTCGCCAGCGGCACGGGCGCCGGCCCGACGTACTGGTTGGCCTGGAGATAGTGCTGTGCGCGATCGCGCCCCAGATCCGTCAGCGCGTACCGATACCCGGCCGCGCCCGTTCCTGTCGCACCCTTCACTTCGACGAGCCGCTCGATCCGGACAATGTGCTCGACGATCGGTTCAAGCACCGTGTACGGCAGCCGCAGCCGTTCGGAGAGGGTGATTCCCGTGGCCTCGCCCGTGTACAGCGCTTTTACGAAGAGCTGCCGAATCTGATCGACGCTCAGCCCGGTCTCTTCCAGCGTCGCCGGCGCGCGCGGCACGGGCGCCGTCCGCGCCGTCTCCGCGTGGGATGCGATACTTGCAATTTGAGCCATGGATCCCTACTTCGTCATCGGTCCGAGAACCTGGACGAACTTGATCGCGGCCGGGCCGATCGTGACGACCCAGATCGCGGGGAAGATGCAGAACACGAGCGGGAAGACCATTTTCACACCGGTCTTCGCGGCCGCTTCCTCAGCGCGCTGGCGGCGCTTGGTGCGCACCGTGTCGGAATGCACGCGCAGCGATTGCGCCACGCTCGTGCCGAACTTGTCGGTCTGCACGAGCATCGAAACGAGCGACTGGACGTCGTCGACGCCGGTGCGCGTGGCGAAGTTGTGCAGCGCGTCGACACGGTTTTTGCCGGCGCGCAGCTCGAGGTTGATCAGCCGCATCTCATCGCACAGGTCGGGGTGCGCGAAGCCGAGCTCATCAGCGACGCGTTGAATCGCCTGATCGAGGCCGAGGCCCGCTTCGACGCTGACGACGAGCAAGTCGAGCGCGTCGGGCAGCCCCAGCCGGATCCGCTTCTGGCGGCGCTTCGCGAGACGCCCGAGGGCCATGCCCGACAGCAGATACGCGAAGGCGGCCGCGCCAAGCGCCATCAGGACGTTCGGCCGGACCAGCACGGGCGTCGCGACGAGCGCAAACGCCAACAGCGATAATCCGAGACGGAGGCCGATGAAGATGGCGAGCGCTTCGTTGCTGCGAAACCCGGCGGTGACCAGCTTCTGTTGCAGCTTGCCCATCTCCGACGGCGACTTGGGCACAACGCTGCCGATCTTCTTCAACGTGTCGACGACCATGCGGTTGTAGCCCGCATCTTCGAACGGGTCCTTGACGCGCGTGCCCGTCAGCTCGCCGAGCCGCTCCTCGATAGTCGACGCCGACGCTGGCGATAGCGCCAGGCCGATCGCCATGACCAGCAGCGAGCCAAACAGGAACGCGAGCAGCAGGAGTAACGTCACGCTACACCTCGATCTTGATGATCTGGCGAATCCAGATGAAGCCGACCGTTTGCATGATGATGGCGCCCATGATCATCATCTGGCCCATGTGGTCCGTGAACAGTGTCTCCATGTGCTCCGGGCTGATGTAGGACAGCGCCACCGCGAGGGACGCGGGAAGCGCGAGCAGCACGTACCCGGTGAAACGGCCGTGCGCGGTGTGCACGCGGACCTGCCGGCGGATCTTGAACCGCTCGCGCACCACATGCGCCAGGTTGTCGAGAATCTCCGACAGGTTGCCGCCGGTGTCCCGTTGGATCATCACGGCGGTCACGAAAAACCGAACGTCCAGCAGCGGCACGCGCTCGGAGAGCGAATTCAAGGCGTCGCGCAGCGGCAGGCCGAAGTTCTGCTCGTCGAACGTCTTCTTGAATTCCGGGCCAACCGGCTTTTCGAGCTCGTCGGCAACCATGCCCATCGCGGTCTGGAACGCGTGGCCCGCACGAATGGCGCGCGACAGGAGATCGAGCGCTTCCGGAAACTGTTCCTCGAAGCGCTTCATGCGAACGGTCCGCCGATGCCTCAGCCACCCGAGCGGCATCAGGCCGCCGAGCACGGCAGCCACCGTCGGCGCGTACTGCATGTGAACGAAGACCGACGTCGCAAACCCCATTCCGATCGAGGCCGCGAGCACCATCACGACAACGCCGCTGGGCGTCGTCCGGGTGCCCGACTGCTCGATCAGCTTCGACAACCAGCCGCCGACCCGCGTGCCCTTCACCGCGCGATCGACCGCCGGCAGGGGCCCTGCGGCGAACTGCTTGACCACCGACGATTCCGCCGACTCCTCGGCGCCGAATGCGGACACGTCCTTGAGTCGGCGCTCGAGCTCGCGGCGCGCCATGACGGCCGGCAGATGCGTGATCGCGGCGTACGCGCCGAGCACCGCGCCGACGCCGATCAGAAAGACGAGCAGCGCCAACGCCATCACCGCACCTCCGTCACGCCTTCGAACATGTCGGCGGGCAGGTGAATGCCCGACGCACGCAGGCGCTCGCAGCATTTCGGCCGGACACCGGTCGCGCGGAAGCGGCCGATGACCTTGCCGTCCTGCGTGACGCCCATCTTCTCGAACAGGAAAATCTCCTGCATCGTGATGATCTCGCCTTCCATGCCCGTGATCTCGGAGATGCTCGTGACCTTGCGGGTACCGTCGCTGAGCCGCGTCTGCTGGATGACGATCTGGATCGCCGCGGCGATCTGCTGGCGCATCGCCCGCTCGGGCAGGTTCGTCGCGCCCATCGCGATCATTGTCTCGATACGGGCCAGCGCGTCACGCGGCGTGTTGGCGTGGACGGTCGTGAGCGATCCGTCATGCCCCGTGTTCATCGCCTGCAGCATGTCGAG
>Ga0075426_10003529_pt1 | contig 11207 bp, 8 predicted proteins | sample SoiMethybrSBSTD5_FD_75304 | JGI IMG/M metagenome (GOLD analysis project Ga0075426, IMG submission 75304) | Bulk soil microbial communities from a Populus tree surrounding site in Tennessee, USA - Soil MetaG P. TD hybrid SBSTD5 | ecosystem: Environmental > Terrestrial > Soil > Tree plantation...
TGAAAGATGAATGTCATAAAGCGTGATAGTCATGGCGAGCGACCATACACCCGAGAGATGCGGCGAGACCATGATGAGGGAACGCTGGCAGCCGCGGCAGTCCAAATTCAGCCGCGAATCTTGAGCATATCTCCGCTCCACGGGAGCTCTCGAACTCGGTATGCAAACGGCAAAGAGGCTGCTATCCCGTTTAGGCCTTGCGTCCAACGGGGGGCGCAATTTGGCCTTCTCCCACGGCTAGGATCGGCGAAGTCGCTCAGGCGTGAGGGGCTCAAGGCGACAACACCATGATCAAGCGTTTTCTTATTGCCGCAGTCATCGTCGGCCTGTTTCTGGGCGGGGTCGCCTATTTCAACCTCGTCTTCAAGCCGAAGATGATCGGCGAGTTCATGGCCAAGATGGTGCCGCCGCCGGCCACGGTCACAGCGGAGTCGGCCAAGACCGAGCGCTGGATCGACAAGGTCCGCGCCATCGGCACGCTAGCCGCCATCGAGGGTGTCGATGTGGCGCCGCAGCTCGGCGGGATGGTTACGGAATATTTCTTCGATAGCGGGATGGACGTCGAGAAGGGCGCGAAGCTGGTCAAGCTCGACACCTCGGTCGAGGAGGCTGACCTTGCCGACAAGAAGGCTACGCTGCAGCAGACTCTTCTTGACTATGATCGCCAGTCGAAGCTCGTTAAGACCAGCGTGGTCTCGCAATCGACGCTCGACCAGACCATCGCCAAACGCGATTCAGCGGCCGCCTCCGTGCAACATGTCGAAGCGATCATCACGCAGAAGACGATAACCGCGCCATTCGCTGGCAGGCTCGGCCTGCGCCATGTGGAGAAGGGACAATATGTGTCCCCGGGCCAGGCGCTGGTGTGGCTGCAATCTCTCGATCCGATCTGGGTCGATTTCCCAGTACCCGAGGTGAGCGTCGGCAAGTTTACTAAAAGCTCCACAATCGAACTGACGGCGGATGCATATCCCGGTCAGCTGTTCAAGGGCGAGGTCGAGTCCTTTGATGCCAAGCTGAGCTCCGATGCGCGCATGCTGATGGTGCGCGCGCGCGTGCCCAATCCGGATCGCAAGCTCTTGCCCGGCATGTTCGCCAATGTTGCGGTGCTGGCAGGCAGCGCGAAGGAGTTCGTGACCGTGCCGCGCACCGCCGTCACCTACGGGCTTTACGGCGACACCGTTTGGGTCGTTAAGGAGAGCACGCCGGAGCCCGCGCCGTCTCCAACTCCGACTGCGGCGGCCGAGCCGGTCGTGACGCCTGCAGCCGCCGATGCGGCTCCGACCGGCGCTATCCCGGCCGAGCCTAAGCTTAATGTCGAGCGCCGTTTTGTGCGCGTCGGGCCGACCGAGGGCGACAGGGTCGCCATCCTCGAAGGCATCGCCGCAGGAGAGCAGGTGGTGAGCAGCGGCCAGCTCAAATTGCAGCCGGGCGCCACCATCAAGGTCGACAATTCGGGCGCGCTAAAAGCTCCGGCTGAGCTGCCGAAGCAGTAAACCTATGCGCTTCACCGACATTTTCATCAAGCGACCTGTGCTGGCGACGGTCGTCAGCCTGCTCATTCTCTTGGTTGGCGCGCAGGCGGGCTTCAAGTTGCCCATCCGTCAATATCCCGAGCTGTCGAATACGACGATCACCATCACCACGACCTACCCGGGCGCCAATGCCGATTTGATCCAGGGCTTCATCACCGTTCCGATCCAGCAGCAGGTGGCAAGCGCCGAGGGCATCGACACGCTCACAGCCTCGTCGACTCAGAATGTGAGCACGGTCACGCTCAACCTGAAGCTCGACGCAGATCCCGACCGCGCCATGACCGACGTCTTGTCGAAGGTGGCGCAGGTCAAGAGCATCCTACCGCGCGAGGCCAACGACTCCGTCGTCACCAAGCAGACGGGGGAGGGGTACGCGCTGATGTACCTCTCATTCAACTCCAAGGTGATGACCGCCTCCCAGATCACCGATTATCTCACGCGGGTGGTGCAGCCCAAGCTGCAGACCGTGAACGGCGTGGCCAACGCGCAGATTCTTGGCGGCCAGGTCTTCGCCATGCGCATCTGGCTTGATCCTGACCGCATGGCGAAGCTCGGCGTCACCCCGCTCGACGTGCGTACCGCGCTCGCCAACAACAACTTCACCTCGGCCCCAGGCCAGGTGAAGGGCGATTTCGTGCAGACCAATATCGACGCCAAGACCTCGCTGGAGACACCGGAATCATTCGCGAAACTTGTGGTGCTTGCACGCGGGGACTCGCTGGTCAGGCTTGGCGACATCGCCGAGATCGAGCTTGGGCCGCAGAGTGCCGACTCCTCCTCGGCGTTCGACGGGCTCAAGGCCGTGTTCATCGGCGTCTACGCCACGCCGACGGCGAATCCGCTCACCGTCATCACCGACGTCCGCAAGATCTTTCCGGAAATCCAGAAGGAGCTTCCGCCTGGGCTTGAGGCGGCCATAGCCTACGATGCGACCAATTTTATCCGGGCCTCCATTTGGGAGGTGGTGAAGACCTTGGCAGAGGCCGCGGTCATCGTGATCGTGGTGATCTTCCTGTTCCTTGGCAATCTCCGCTCGACCATCATCCCGATCGTCACGATCCCGCTGTCGCTGATCGGCGTGCTCGCGCTCCTATTGGCGCTCGGCTACTCGATCAACTTGATGACGCTGCTCGCGCTCGTGCTCGCCATCGGGCTCGTGGTGGACGACGCCATCGTGGTGGTCGAGAACATCCACCGCCACATCGAGCACGGCATGCGGCCGCTCGATGCGGCGCTGATCGGCGCGCGCGAGATTCTCTATCCGATCATCGCCATGACCATCACCCTCGCCGCGGTCTATGCGCCGATCGCCTTTGTCTCGGGACTGACCGGCACGCTGTTCCGCGAGTTCGCGCTGACGCTCGCCGGCGCAGTGATCGTGTCCGGCGTCATTGCCATCACGCTGTCTCCGATGATGTGCTCAAAGCTGTTCAAGGCTGAGAGCGAGCACGACCAGGGCTGGCTCACCCGGCGTCTCGACAGGATGTTCGAGGGACTTAAGCGGCGTTATCAGCGGCGGCTTGGCCGCACGCTCAATTACCGGCCGGTGACGTTGCTCGTTCTCGCCGGCGTAATGGCTGCGACCGGCCTTCTTTATATGACCACCCAGCGAGAACTTGCGCCCGAGGAGGACCAGGGCATCCTGTTCACCCTGGTGAAGACGCCGCAATACGCGAATCTCGACTATCTCGAGGAGTCCACCCAGCAGCTCAATCAGATCTTCAGCGCGGTGCCTGAGATGGAGCACGTATTCGCCATCAACGGCATGGGCGATGTGCACCAAGGCTTCGCGGGCGTCCTGCTCAAGCCGTGGGGCGAGCGTGTGCGGAATCACAAAGCAGTGCTGCAGGACCTTCAGCCCAAGATCGCGAGCATCGCGCCGGCGCTCGCGCTCTCCTTCTCGCCGCCGCCACTGCCGGGCTCAATCGGCGGGCCGCCGGTTCAATTCGTGATCACCACGACGCACGACTTCCGCCAGCTCGCCGATGTGCTGGCCGACGTCGAGAAGGCGGCACGCGAGAGCGGCATGTTCATCTTCTCGGATTCAGACCTCAGATTCGAGACGCCGCAGATCGAATTCCACATCGACCATGACAAGGCGAACCGCCTCGGCATCACCATGGCCGACATCGGCAATTCGCTGGCGACCCTGCTCGGCGGCAACTACATCAACCTGTTCGACCTTTACGGCCGGAGCTATCAGGTCATCCCGCAGGTGCCGCGCGAATATCGACTGAGCGAGGATTGGCTCACGCGCTATCAGATCCGCACCAGCGCCGGAACGCTCGTGCCGCTGTCGAACGTGGCGACGGTGAACAAGGTGGTGCAGCCGAACTCGCTCACCAATTTCCAGCAACTCAATTCGGCGACGCTGTCGGCCGTGCCGTTCCCAGGCCGGACGGTGGGCGAGGCGATCGACTTCCTCAAGAAGAAGGCCGAGAGCTTTCCCGAAGGCTTCACCTACGACTTCCAGGGCGAAAGCCGGCAGTTCGTGCAAGAAGGCAACACGCTTGTCTACACCTTCATCTTCGCGCTGATAGTGATCTTCCTGGTCCTTGCCGCCCAATATGAGAGCTTCCGCGATCCTCTGATCATTCTGATTGCGCTACCATGCTCGATGTTCGGCGCACTCATCCCGCTCAATGCCGGGCTTGCCTCGATCAACATCTATACGCAGATCGGCCTAGTCACCCTGATCGGGCTAATCTCAAAGCACGGCATCCTGATGGTGGATTTCGCCAACAAACTCCAGGAGGAGCCGGGCTATAGCCGGCGCGAGGCAATCGAGCACGCCGCCGCCATCAGACTCCGTCCCATTCTGATGACGACAGCCGCTATGGTGGTGGCCATGGTGCCGCTCCTGATCGCTAAGGGTGCCGGCGCTGCGAGCCGCTTCGATATCGGGCTCGTGATTGCGGCCGGAATGACCATCGGGACGATGTTCACCCTGTTCGTCACTCCTGCGGTTTACACCTACCTTGCCCGTGACCATCAGAAGGCGAAGGCCCGCGCCGAAGCTCGCGGGGAACCCATCATCGTCCATGCTGCCTCTCCTGTCGATCGGGCCGACCCGCCCGTCGAGGCCCTGGTAGAAGCCGACGAGGAGGCTAAGGCTGGTATGTTGTTCGCTGGAGAGCCCGAGCCGACACCCGAGGCTTCCGAGAGCCCTGCGGTCCCCGAGCCGCCTCTATTCGCTCCGGTCGCCGTTACGACGGACCAGCATGGTCCTGAGCGCCGGCCCTCGAAGAAGGAGCGGCGGCGGAGGCGGCTGCCGACTGCGGCAGAATAGGCGAGCGTTACCTAACCGCGCCCGGCCAGTTTACTCGCCTCAATCAAGTCTCTAGTAATTCGGGACCATCAGGGCCGGGGACCGTATGTTCTCAAAGCTTCTCATCGCCAACAGGGGCGAGATCGCCTGCCGCATCATCAAGACCGCGCGCCGCCTCGGCATCAAGACAGTCGCGGTCTATTCCGATGCCGACCGCGACGCGTTGCATGTCGATATGGCCGACGAGGCCGTACCGATCGGCCCGGCGCAAGCTGCCCAGTCCTATCTCGACATCGACAAGATCGTGGCCGCGGCCAGAAACACTGGTTCCGAGGCCGTTCATCCGGGCTACGGGTTTCTCTCTGAGAATCCGGCCTTCGCCCAGGCTCTCGACGATGCCGGCATCGTGTTCGTCGGCCCCAACGTCAAGGCCATCGAGGCGATGGGCGACAAGATCGAATCCAAGAAGCTGGCTGCGAAGGCGAAAGTCTCGACCGTCCCCGGCCACCTCGGCGTAATCAAGGATGCCAAGGAAGCGGTGAAGATCGCCGAGGAAATCGGCTATCCGGTGATGATCAAGGCCTCGGCCGGGGGCGGCGGCAAAGGCATGCGCATCGCCTACAACCGCAAAGAAGTGGAGGAGGGCTTCACCTCGTCCAAGTCGGAAGCACGTTCGAGCTTCGGCGACGATCGCGTTTTCATCGAGAAATATGTCGAGGAGCCGCGCCATATCGAGATCCAAGTGCTCGGCGACAAGCACCGCAACGTCATCCACCTCGGCGAGCGCGAATGCTCGATCCAGCGACGGAACCAGAAGGTCATAGAGGAGGCGCCGAGCCCGTTCATCGACGCCAAGACGCGCGCGGCGATGGGTGCTCAGGCGGTATCGCTTGCCAAAGCGGTCGGCTACGATTCGGCGGGGACCGTCGAGTTCATCGTCGACAAGGAGCGCAATTTCTATTTCCTCGAGATGAATACCCGGCTTCAGGTCGAGCATCCCGTCACCGAGCTTGTCACCGGGCTCGACCTCGTCGAGGAGATGCTCAAGGTCGCCGCTGGCGAGAAGCTCTCCATCAAGCAGAAGGATGTGAAGCTGACCGGCTCGGCCATCGAGACCCGCATCTATGCCGAGGATCCGACGCGGAACTTCCTGCCTTCGACCGGGCGGCTGGTGCGCTACAAGCCGCCGCGGCTCGGCACCGAGGACGGCATCACCACGCGGCTCGACTCCGGCGTCGAGGAGGGTGGCGAGATCAGCGTCTATTACGACCCGATGATCGCGAAGCTCATCACCCATGCGCCGAAACGGCTCACCGCGATCGAGCATATGGGCAACGCGCTTGACGCTTTCGCCATCGACGGCTTCCGCCACAACATTCCGTTCCTTGCCGTGCTGATGCGGAACGAGCGGTGGAGGGAAGGGCGGCTCTCGACCAAGTTCATCGCCGAGGAGCTTCCCGAGGGTTTCAAGCCGCCAACGCCGGGAGGCGATGTGCGCGACGTTCTGGTTGCCGTCGCGGCATCTATCGACCACCTCTCAAATCAGCGCCGCCGCGCCATCACCCAGCAGATGCACGGCGAGCCGGTGCGCTTCGCCGAGACGCGCATCGTCGAGCTTGGCGAGGAGCGCGTGCGCATCACCATGGAAGGCGGGCTTGACGGCCCCCTGACCGTGACGCTCGGAGGCGCGGGAACCGGCGAGAAAAAGCGAAAGATCAACCTCGCGACCGATTGGTGGTTCGGCACTCCGGTATTCGAGGGGATGATCAACTCGAAGCCCGTCGCGGTGGAGGTGCGTACCATCCTCAACGGCTATCACTTGACCTACCAAGGCGTGGAAGTCGCGGCGCGCGTCTTTACCGATCGTGAGACCGAGCTCATGGCGAAGATGCCGCCCAAAGCCAAGCCCGACACGTCCAAGTTTCTGCTCTGCCCGATGCCCGGGCTCGTCGTGTCGCTCAATGTCCGCGAAGGCCAGGAGGTTGCCGCGGGCGACGCGCTCTGCGTCGTCGAGGCGATGAAGATGGAGAATGTGCTCAAGGCCGAGCGCGATGCCAAAGTCGCCAAGGTTCTGGCCAAGCCCGGCGACAGCCTCAATGTCGATGCCGTGATCCTGGAGTTTGCGTAAAGGCGCGTTTCCGCCATGCCCAGTAAAGAGCCGGAAGCAAGGCGAACAGTCACGGTGAAGATCGAAGGCCGGGTGCAGGGCGTCTACTTCCGCGCCTGGACTTACGAAACCGCACAGCAGCTCGGCCTCGACGGCACCGTGCGCAACATGAGCGACGGCAGCGTGGAAGCCGTATTCTCCGGCCCTCCGGATGTGGTCGCCGACATGCTCAAGCGTTGCGAGAAAGGTCCTGCCGACGCACGCGTGACAAAGGTCACGATCACCAAGGAGGGCGGCTTGGTTCCGCCTGGCTTCAACGTGCGCGCGACGGATCGTTGGCGCTGACTATACCTTTTCCGAACACCTCGACGAAGGTGGCGCGAAGCGCCCGATCGACCAGAGCCATATCCGTCTCGGCGCTAAGCGCGGCGAGGCTCGTCACGGGACTCGAAAGTCCGCACGGCAGGATGCCGGAGAAGTGCTCCAAGTCGGGCGCGACGTTGAGGCTCACCCCGTGCATCGTGACCCAGTGCCGAACGCGCACGCCGATGCTGGCAATCTTGGCATCGTCGACGAATACACCGATCTGCTCGTCGTGCCGTTCACCCGATACGCCGAGAGCGTCGAGGGCGGTGATCATCCAGTTTTCGAGTGCCTGCACGAAGGCTCTCACGTCGCGGTCGCGCCGCGACAGGTCGAGCACGACGTAAGCGACTCTCTGGCCAGGGCCGTGATAGGTGAAGCGGCCGCCGCGGCCCGTCTTGAACACGGGAAAGCGGTCGGGCGCGATTAGCTCGGCAGGATCGGCGCTGATCCCGGCCGTATAGAGCGGAGGATGCTCGAGCAACCAGACGCATTCGGGCGCCTCTCCGCGGGCGATGGCCGAGGCCCTTCTCTCCATCAAAGCCATAGCATGGGGATACGCGACCGGAGCGCCGCTCGTGAGCCATTCGACTGGACCCACCGCCGGGGGACTGGCCTGCCCAACATCTAAGAGATGTTCACTCATGCGATTAGTCTACGCCTGCGAAGATAGCCAAGGCCACCTTGCACGCCCCAGGCAGGTTTGCTAAGGCAGCGGGCCCCCGGCGCTTGCCGCTGGGTTAGCCTATAGCCATATCCGGGGGCGGAAACCTTCCGGATCTTGCGGTCGTGGCGGAAATGGTAGACGCGCAGCGTTGAGGGCGCTGTGGGCTCAGCCCGTGGAGGTTCGATTCCTCTCGACCGCACCACTCCTTCCCATCAACCCTTCCGGAACTTCTCCAGCCACCTCGCCATTTTTTTGGCTGGAAATTCCGAGGCAACAAGCGTCTAGTGCGTCGCAAGCCGCGCCTGTTGTCGCAGGCCGGAAGCGGCGATCCGCGACTCTTTCTAGGCGTCGATTCCTGCTTCTGATCGCGGCCCTTCCCGCTTGACGCTATCAACCCGGCGATTGGGCAAGCCATGCAGGACGCCGCAACCGAGGTCGAACTGCGCGACGAGGATGGGGGCATTCGCTCCGACTTCCTGCACGCCGTCGAGACCGCGCTCGAGGAAGGCGCTGCGGCCAAGGTCCGTGACCTGGTGCTGCCGCTCCATGCGGCCGATCTCGCCGATCTCATAAAGCTCCTTCATCCGGACCAGCGCGCGTCCCTCGTTTCCATTCTTGGCGACGACTTCGACGCGGCTGCGCTACCCGAGCTGGACGAGTCGGTGCGCGACCAGGTGCTCGAAGTCATGCCTACCGAGCAGGTGGCCGAGGCCCTGCAGCAGCTCGAGTCCGACGAGGCCGTCTATGTCATCGAAGACCTCGACAAGGAAGAGCAGTCTGACATCCTCGCTAAGCTGCCGTCCTTCGAGCGCGCCAAGCTCGAGCGGAGCCTCGAATATCCCGAGGACTCGGCCGGCCGCATCATGCAGACCGATCTCATCGCCGTCCCGCCGTTCTGGTCGGTGGGGCAGACGATCGACTATATGAGCGAGGCCGACGATCTGCCTGACCGCTTCTATGAAGTGTTCGTCGTCGATCCGGCCTATCACCTGCTTGGCTCGATCGCCCTCAACCGCCTGCTCCGCTCGAAGCGCACGGCGTCGATCGACTCCATCACCGACCGGGAAATTCATCCGATCCCGGCGAAGGCCGACCAGGAGGAAGCGGCACGCCAGTTCGAGCGCTACAATCTCACCTCTGCGGCGGTGATCGACGACGATGGGCGGCTGGTCGGCGTGATTACCGCCGACGACGTGGTCGAGGTGGTGCAGGAGGAAGCCCAGGAAGACATTCTGAGACTCGGCGGCGTCGGTGGTGAATCGGTCTCGGACCCGGTGCTGCAAACCACCAAGCACCGCTTCCTTTGGCTGTTCGTCAATCTCGGCACTGCGATCCTGGCCTCTTGGGTCATCAGCCTTTTTGATGCAACCATCCAGCAGATGGTGGCGCTCGCCGTGCTTATGCCCATCGTCGCCTCGATGGGGGGAAATGCCGGAACGCAAACCATGACCGTTGCCGTACGCGCACTAGCCACTCACGAATTGGGCTGGATCAATGCGGCAAGAGTCATTGGCCGAGAGACGGCAGTCGGGCTTCTCAACGGGCTCCTATTCGCGGTGATCATGGGCGCCATCGCTTTCTATTGGTTCGGCAGCGGCACGCTCGGACTTGTGATCGGCGCCGCCATGATCATCAATCTGTTGGTGGCGGCGCTTGCCGGGATCCTGATTCCCCTCGGCCTTTACGCGGTGAGGCTCGATCCGGCCATCGCCTCGGGCGTGTTTGTGACGATGTGCACGGATTGCGTCGGCTTCTTCGCCTTTCTCGGCCTAGCTGCTATTTGGTTGAGCTAGGACCGGGGGCTTTTCGCGCATGTTCTTCTATCTCGCCAAAGGGCTGTGGTTCCTGCTGCAGCCATCTACCCTAATCGCGCTTCTCATCGGCTACGGCGCTATCCTGATTTGGACCGGATGGGCACGATGGGGGCGCCGCTTCGTCACCATCGGTGCAATTCTGCTATTGCTGGCAGGGCTTTCGCCGCTCGGCAATGTCTTGATCCTGCCGCTCGAGAACCGTTTCCCGCGGACCAATCTCGACAGTCCGCCTCCGCCCACAGGCTTCATCATCCTTGGCGGCGCCGAGGACAGGCTGGTCGGCACGACACGCCATGCGCCGGCGCTAAACGAGGCTGCGGAGCGGATCGTCGAGGGGGCCATCCTGGCGCAACGCTTCCCTAACTCGAAAATCGCGTTCACAGGCGGTGACGCAGGTATTCTTTACAAGTCTGGCAGCGAGGCTGAGGGCGCAGAAGCGCTCCTCACCGCAATGGGTGTCGCAAAAGATCGACTGATCCTCGAAGCGTCTGCGCGCGACACTTACGAGAATGCGGTCTTCCTCAAAGAGGATCTGATCAAGCAGGGCGATCTCGGACCCGGCAAACGATGGATCCTGATTACCTCGGCCCATCACATTCCGCGCGCGATGGGCGCCTTTCGCAAGGCTGGCTTCGACGTCGAGCCCTGGCCGGTCGATTACCGCACGCGCGGCAAGGCGGATTTGACGCGGCCCTTTGACAAGGTCTCGGAGGGCTTGCGCCGTGTCGATGTCGCCACGCGTGAATGGGTTGGGCTTCTCGCCTACTGGCTGAGGGGGAGGAGTGACGCGCTGTTCCCGGCGCCGGAGACTCGCGCAGTGGCAGGCTGCGATCTTGCAGGGCCTACGCCTAGTGTAGCTGAAAACCCGCCAGCAGCCCCGTGTCGACCCAATCCTTGAGATAAGACGCGGCGCGAAGCTCGGCCTCGTCCTCGCCCGCGAAGGTCGCATGGCATTTTAGTAGCCTACTTCTTGTTCAGCTTTATATTTCTCTCCTGTGCATGAGTTCTAGGCGTTGGTGGCGGAGACCCGCCAAGCCAGCTATAGCCCGCCTGCAAGAATGACTTGCGTAAATCCTTATCAAAGCTGTGTGCGCGCGGGGTCAATCGCCCTCACGGGGCCGTCAGCCCCGCGTGATGTGTCACCTGACGCCGCGGGATCACCGGCTAAGATCGCGGTAAAGTAACAGGCATGGCCCTGAACGATATCATTCTTTACGTGGACGGCGCCGAGACCACAAAGGCGCGCATCGCATTCGCCGCGGCGCTCGCCAAGGATCATGGCGCGCATCTTATCGGCGTGAGCTTCGCTCCGACGGCGCTCCTGCCTTTGTACGGCGTCGATGCTGGCTTCGCCATCCTTGGAGGGGTCACACTGACCATGCTCGAAGAAGCGACGATCCCGCTGTTCATGGCGCATTGAGGGGACAATGACCATCCATCTCATCAAGCTTTG
>Ga0075426_10003530_pt1 | contig 11206 bp, 7 predicted proteins | sample SoiMethybrSBSTD5_FD_75304 | JGI IMG/M metagenome (GOLD analysis project Ga0075426, IMG submission 75304) | Bulk soil microbial communities from a Populus tree surrounding site in Tennessee, USA - Soil MetaG P. TD hybrid SBSTD5 | ecosystem: Environmental > Terrestrial > Soil > Tree plantation...
AAAAGGCAGCGCTGTGGCTCAGAGTTATTGCGAAAGGCCCGACCGGACACGGGTCGATCCCGTTAAGGAATTCCGCAGTTGATCGTTTGCTTAGAGCACTCGAGCGATTGCAAAGATGGGAAACTTCGATTCAAGTTTCGCCAGCGGTCGCGGAAGGTTATCGAATGAGAGCTCAACGACAAACTGATCCCGTTCTAAGAAACGCGTACTCCAACCTGGAGCATGCGCTTAAGGACCCGACGTTGCGTAAGAAACTCTTAACCGACAGCACTCTCAATGCTGAAGTGAGAAATACTTTTACCATCACCGGTCTACAAGGCAGCGATAAAGTCAACGTCATTCCCGGCACGGCCTGGGCCCAAATCGATGCTCGCATTCTTCCGGGCGAAACACCGGCGGACTTCATCGCGACGTTGCGCCACGTGCTCGACGATCCCGCGTTGGAGATCGAGGTTCTCGAACAGTCAACACCTACGGGATCCAGCGCTGATACAGCCTTGATGCGCGCGATTCGCAAAGTTGCAGCACGACGTGATCCCGCTGTCCCGGTAGTTCCGACGATGCTTACGAGCTCGACTGATAGTGCGAAGTTTCGCGTCGCCGGAATCACCGCTTACGGATTTGAGCCTTTTAAGTTGGATGACGGAGAACTGGACCGCTCGCACGGCGACGATGAGCGTGTGTCAGTAGACAATCTCGGTTTCGCGCTACAGTTTCTTTACGAGGTCATCGTGGAGTTGAACTAAAGCTTTGCCTTGAAAAGTCGGACGTCAGCGTGCATGAGGTCAGTACCACCACGCGGTAGCGGGTGGGTCAGTGATGAGGCTGTGAGTCTCGCGAGCTAAGCAGCACCGCCCGCTACCGCGTGGTGGTACTGACCTCATGCCACTTTGGGTGACGCACTTTTGAGGCAAAGCGGCGTTGAACTAAGGACCTGGTTCAATTGCTGACGACGCGCGCTTAAGAGCGCGAGTGAGACGCTCAACTTCTAATTTCACGCGCGACTGATCACGCGCTTCGATTGCCTCTGTGAGTGCGGGCAGGACCGACGCTTTATAGGTGGGCCGAGGCGCGTAGATCAAATGCTTGAACCACGGTCGACCGACGAGACCTTCGGGATCCAAAAGTGCGCGCTCAACCTTCATCAATCCCCTGTGTACGCGCTCAACCCGAGCCATGTCGCCTGCTGCAACAGCTTTGCGCGCGACTTCGAGCGCCAGACGACCGTTGTTCTCCCAAACCTTAGCAGCGTCACGAACCGGTCTTAAATCGACATCGACTCCCAGCCCGCGCGCCAACTGTTCAGTCTCATCCAGATACCGCTGCACCTCCTGCGCGTAAGCGGCGTAGTCCAACGGAACATAATCGCATTCGGAGAGTCGCAGGGCGGCAACCGCCCAGTATCTGCCCATAGCTGCGTGATAGCGGTAGCCGGGATCACCAATGCGATCGACCCAGTTGAAGCTGTCATAAACGGAGTGATAGACGCCGTATGGTCCATCGAAGGTGAGGTCGGCAACCGGCACGCCCAGGAAGTTCAGAAAGACTGTGTAATCCGAACCAGATCCGAGCCGCGTTGTTACTATCGGCTCTTTGGCATCTTTGGTTTGACGCAGCCACGCGTCATAGATGGATCCGCCGCTTGGATGAGGAACGTCTCGGGCAACCTCACGCAGAAACTCGGCAAGCGCCGGTACGGCGGCGGCTGTGAAGGAACTACCCGAAGACGAACTGTCAACGTTCAGATAGGCAAGCGCTCCCGCCTGGAGTCGTTCGGCCTCCAACTCGCCCCATTCAGTACTTCCAGTCAGGGTAAATTCTTCCGCATCCCACGACGCAAAAATCAACGTGCGTCGCGGTTTCCAGCCACTTCGCTTGAGTTCGCCAAATGCCCGCGCCGTTTCCATCAGAGTCGCGGTGCCGCTGCTTGGATCGACGCCTCCGAAGACCCACGCATCGCGATGATTTCCCAGCACCACCCACTCATCCGGCCGTTCCTCACCGCGTAAACGGCCGACGACGTTCCAGATCGAACGCACTTTCTTGTCATTCTGGATGACCAGATGAAGCTTGTCGGATGTTGGACCAAGACGATAAGTCAACGGCAGCCCGCCGCGCCATTCAGCCGGAACAGAAGGTCCGGTCATTTTTTCCAAAATACGTCGAGCATCTTTGTACGACATCGGCGCCGCTGCAACGGTGGGCATTGACACGGCTGACTCGGCAGGAAGAAAACGACCTCCGCGAACCGAAGCCCAACCCGGTGTGCGTGGATCCCCGGGCAAATTGAAGTCGTAGACGATCCCGCCCCTTTGTAGGTGACTCGCCGGACCCCATGGACCTCGTGGATATACCTCGCCTTTCTTGTATCCATCCTCTGCGGGATCGGAATAAAGGAGTAACGCAGCTACTCCATGTCGTTGGGCCGTCAGAGCTTTGAACCCACGGTAACTGTAAGGCATCGAGTAGCGGGCAAGAGCAATCTTGCCGCGCACGTCAACTCCTCGCTGGGCGAGCAAGTCGTAGTCTTCAGGATTACCACTATTGACGTAGACCACGGGCGCGGTCACATCAACATCCGCGGAGTAGGCACAGTAAGGGATGCCGACGTCTTTGTTGTAAGAGTCCTTATCCTGCGGAATTGGATCTTCCTTTAGAGAGAGCTTTTCGTTTGAACCAACGAGTGTTGCTTCATAACGAATGGGCCACGGGAGGTAAACCGGGTGCTCGATGAGTTGCACATCCTCCAGTCCGTACTCTTTCCATTGTTTCGCCACATACTGCGCGAGCTCGTAGTTGCGAACCGAGCCTGCCATGTGTGGTTCTTTGGTGAAGATGCGGTGTTGGCTCCGGCAATTCTCGGGACGAATAGTCTGGACCAGACGTGTTTCGAGCGGTTTCAGCTTGTCAGCCTTAGCGAGCGAAAACCCCTCACGAGCGTTTTGCGGAACACCCAGAGTCGTAGGAATTAGTAGCAGGACCAGAATGACTAGATTACGAATCATCAATACCCAATAGCCAGTCCATCTTTGCGTGGATCGGACGCGCCCATCAGAGTTCCGTTCACGGGGTCGATCATAATTGCCTGCGCGCCGCCCATAGATTGTCTCAGTAAGCCGGGAGGCGAAGCCCGCACGTGGCCCAACGCGATTAGCCGGTCAATTACTGTTGCCGAGATCTCATCCTCGAGCAAGACGTCTCTCCCGCTCATATAACGATAGCGCGGCGCATCAATCGCCTGTTGCAGCCCCATGCCGAGATCGATGATGTTGACCAACACCTGAACATGTCCTTGAGGCTGAATGCCGCCACCCATAACGCCGAACGACATGAACAGCTTGTTGTCCTTAAACACCATCGCGGGAATGATCGTATGGAAAGGACGCTTGCCCGGCTCGAGATGGTTAGGATGAGCTCGATCCAGCGAAAACGAACTACCTCGATTCTGAAGCACAATCCCCGTATCGCCGGTGACAATCCCTGATCCAAAAGCGTCGAAAAGACTGTTGATGAACGACACGGCGTTGCCGTCCTTGTCGACGACGGTAAAGTAGGTAGTATCGCTGCCAACGTTGATTTTGCCGGGTGGTGGTGAATCAAGTGCTTTGTTCGGATCGATGAGGGCGCGTCGTTTGGCCGCGTACTCTTTCGACAGCAACTCGATTACGGGCACCCTGGAGAAAGCCGGGTCGGCGATGTAGCGATCGCGATCCGCGAAGGCCAGTTTGGTTGCTTCAATTAGCGTGTGATAGTAGCGATCAGGTTGCGCACTCAACGCTGCGAGATCGAAACCCTCGAGAATGTTAAGCGTGAGTAAAGCAGTCAACCCTTGTCCGTTTGGTGGAATTTCATAGACGGTGTAACCGCGATAGTTGGTCGAGATCGGTTCTACCCAATCAGATTTCTGCGCTGCCAAGTCTGACAGCGAAATGAAACCGCCGTTCTTCTCGCAGTAGTCAGCGATTGCCTTCGCTATTTCTCCTTTGTAGAACGCGTCGCGACCGCCGCGCGCGAGCGTGCGAAAGGTGCGAGCCAGGTTAGGTTGCCGAAAAATCTCACCTGCCCGTGGTGCTCTTCCGTCAATCAGGTAGTTAGTTGCAGCCGCTGGACTCTTCTTCAACTTCGTCACTTCGGCGTTCCAGTCTTCAGCAGTCTTCTCCATGACTGGAAACCCGTTCTCTGCAGTCTCAATAGCCGAGCCTAGCAGATCCGCAAGCTTTATGGTCCCGTACTTTTCCAACAACGTTACCCAACCATCAAATGCACCAGGGACAGTGATGCTTTCCATGCCGAATTGCGGCATCCGCGTAATTTTCTTCTTCGCAAAGTAATCAAGACTCAAAGCCCCTGGTGCTCTCCCACTGGCATTGAGGCCCTTTAGCTCTTTTGTCTTGGACCAGTAAACGAGCATGAAAGCGTCGCCGCCGATGCCGGTCATCATCGGTTCCGTAACATTGAGCATCGCCGCCATCGCGATCGAGGCGTCGACTGCATTGCCACCGCGTTTGAGAACCTCAAGACCCACTTGCGAGGCGAGCGGTTGGCTGCTGGCAACCATTGCATGTTGGCTCCGCACAACGGATCGGCCGGGTTTAACTCGGAACGTTTGACTTTTATCTTGGGCCATGGGGTAGATGTTTGTCATTAACATCAGCGCCATCAGCGCAGTTGCAATGCAGATTCGAGCCACGCTTAACATCCTTTTTTACAGTACTGACGATAGATAAAGCGACCTGTTGATGACGATCAGCACCAACCAACTAAGAGTCCATTGCCAGCGAAGCCATCGCGACTTTGCCTCAAAACTCAGACACCAGCATTGCCGGCGGCCAGTACCACCACGCGGTAGCGGGTGGGTTGAACCAACCGTCAAAAACCCTGGGGTTTGCATGCCGATCACCGACCCACCCGCTACCGCGTGGTGGTACTGACCTCATTCCCGACTGCGACGACCGACTTTTGAGGCAAGCTAATTCACACGCGATGAAAAGGAGAACAATTTTCTCATTCACGGTTATCGACGCCGGCGCTCCCACTGGCCCCGCGTGAAGTCAGGAAACTTCACCGGCATGCTTCCCCGCGCCACGGATAGTTGACTCAACGGTCCCGGCACACTCCACGCCGCCGCGTCGTACACATCGATATCCGGCTCGAGCCCTTCGCGCATACACTGAGTCAGTCGATAACACATCAGGTAATCCATTCCGCCGTGCCCGCCAAGTTTGCGCGCCATCTCACCCTGCTTTTTCCAAAGCGTCGATTCGTATTGCTCTTTGTACTTGTCGAGCGTGGTCCAACTATGTCCACCTTCCTGGCCGTCGATGAAGATGCGCGGAGGATAATCGCGAAAGATTCCTTTTGTTCCCTGAATCAGGTTGATGCGATCGTAAGGACGCGGCGTGCTGACATTGTGTTGCAGCATGATCGTCCGTCCGCGCGCAGTTTTGATAATGCTGGTGTTGTAATCGCCTGTCTTGTAAACCTCATTCCATTTCGGATCGCCCTCGGGTACATGCTCTTTGCGATACGCTTCAAGTCCCAGGTGCGTCGAACTCATCGACACAAGGTGATCGAAGCGGTCACCACGGTTAATGTCCATGTACATCGCCATTGGACCAAGCCCATGCGTCGGATAAAGATTGCTATCGCGCAACGTGTGATGCCGGCGACGCCACAACCCTTCGTCCTTGTTCTCAAACAGAATCTCGCGCAAGTCGTGATTGTAAGCACACTCGCCGTGGACCAGATCTCCGAGCAAACCCGCCCGCACCATGTTCAGCACGGTGGTTTCCGAGTGGTCGTAACAGCAGTTCTCCATGATCAGGCAGTGGCGGCGGGCCGCTTCTGAGGCGTTCACAATATTCCAGCAATCCTCGAGCGTGTATGCCGCCGGTACCTCTGTGCCGGCATGCTTGCCGTTCTTAAGCGCCGCCAGCACCTGCGGCACATGCCACTCCCATGGCGTTGCAATGTAGATAAAGTCGAGATCGTCACGCGCCATCAAACGCTCGAAGTCGCGCTCGCCGGCAGCGTAAATGCCCGGCGTCTTCTGCCCGGCCTTTTCAATCAACTGCGCTGCTCTGAGACATTTGTCCTTCACTACATCGCAGACCGCATTCACGACCACTTTGTCGATCGCGAGAAATTCACCCAGGACATCCGTACCACGTAAACCAACACCGATGATCCCGAGCCGCACTACATCTCGCGGCTCAAACTTGACGCCGATCATGGTCGTGTTCTTCGAAGCGTTTTTTTGCGCCGGTTCAACCGCATGCGCGTCGACCAGGTGAGACGCCGTCAGCCCAACACCCGCGAGGCCGGCGGCCTTCAGTAACTCTCGTCTGGATACTTTCGACTTATGATCAGTCATCGATTCACTTCCTGCGTTTAGCGCGTCGCAAGTTGCCGTCTTCCGATTTCCTTGATTCGCTCATCGGGCCACTTTTCAAGATAACTATATTCCGGATGGTTTGGTCGTCCGACACACGGGTTGCGCGCGGCGTTGTAGCAACAAATCAGAGACCAGCGCGGGTCTGGACTGCGATTGGCGTCTGAACGATGCAACAGATTGGCATGAAAGAACAAAGCCGTGCCCGGCTCCATTTCGCAGTACACAAGTTCCAAATGCTTGAGCGCCAGGTTGACGCGATTGATGTCCGCGCCGGTCTGATCGCCTGTCTTGTTGTGATCGATCCGGCCCATCAGGTGAGAACCCTTGATAACTTGCAGACAACCATTATCTTTCGTCGCACGATCAACGGCGATTAGGCAACTGGCCATGTAGGGAAAGAGACAACTGTTCGAGTACCAGTAACCATAATCCTGGTGCCACTCCCACGAACCACCGACAAACGGCTCCTTCAGCATCATCTTGTGATGATAATGATATACCTCGCCGCCGAGGAGTTGTTCGAGCGGTTCCACGATCCGGCGGCAACGCACGAACGCGCTGTAAATATCGTCTTCCAACGCGTCCGTCAACCATAACTTGCTAGTGCCGGCACTGGCATCGCGACGTTCCAGCGCTTCCTGCTCGAATCTTTGATCGCTCCTCGCGATTTCGATCAGCAGATTCATCTCTTCGGCGTCGAAGAGTTGCTCTTGCATGAGAAAGCCGTCGCGATTGAATTGATCGATCTGGTCCTTAGTTAATTGGGTCATGGGCCGGTTGCATCTCTCAGGGCTTTGGAAAGCTTTGCCTCAAAAGTCGGTCGTCTCAGTCGAGATGAAGTCAGTACCACCACGCGGTAGCGGGTGGGTCGGTGATCAGCATGCAAACGCCAGGGGTTTTTGACGATTGGTTCAACCCACCCGCTACCGCGTGGTGGTACTGACTGCCTGCAAGACTAGTGTCTGAGTTTTGAGGCAAAGCTACTTCGGAACTAGACGATCCGTAAAAACGATCTCACCCAATTTTGGTAACACGTGAAAGTCATTTTGGAGCGTAGGCGACCACGCCAATTCAGCCACCACCGGTTTTTGCTCCACGCGATACAGATTCATGCGCCAACGATCTCCGGGTTTCGGAGGCATGTGCGGGGCAGTGACAATGTCTTCCAGCGGCAGCGCGATTTCACAGGTCCATTCGCGATCGCCGTCTCGGCCGTCAACGGTGCCATCGACGTGGACCGCCCAACACAACTTTTCGCTATTCCAACTTTCGTAATGGAGCGGCTTGCGAGTGTCGAGCAAGTAGATGTCCAGCATCGTTCCGAGTGGATTCACTTCCAACTCGATGTAGTTCGGTATCTTTGCATTCGCCTGAAGGAACACCTCGACCACTTCTTCCAGCCACAAATGCTCATCGCGACGCTTCATCGTCGCCCAAATGTTCTTGTCGACTGCTCGAAAAGCAAAATACAGATAGGTGTCGTCGTACAGTACTTTTGCTTCGGTTTGAATCTCGCTCGGCGATCCGTCACGATTATTTACAAAAGCACCAACACTTGACGTGTCCTGCCATGCTCGTTCAGTGAGCTGACCATCAACCTTGATCGGCGCGGTTACGCGAGCGACTTCGTAAGTTGGCAACACCTGAGCGCGAACCGGTGACGCCGCGAGAAAAAGAACACCGCAAATCGCCATCGTTAGAAACTTAGCCATTAGGCTCCTGCCAGGCGGCGTCAGAAAGTCCTTCGGCCGGGGCAAACGGCCACTGCTTCGTCTGCCGAGACCAGAGGAAGAAGCAAAGTACTCCGAGAACGAGCGTTCCCAGGCCAAACGCGATGATGGTCCAATCGGTAGTTGCAAACACAAAGATCCAGCCGATCAACGCCAGCATATTCGGTAACGGGTACAACCAGATTCGATAAGGACGCGGCAACTCTGGCTCGGTTCTTCTTAGTAACGACACAGCCGCGATCTGACCGATGAACTGAATGAGAATGCGCGTCGTTATCAACGCATCAATCACCATCCCGAGTGAAAAGAAACTACACACAATTGCGATTACACCCAGGACCACCAACGAAATATAAGGAAAGTTCTTCTTCGGATGCAGACGCTTGAAAACTTTGAAGAAGTAGCCATCCAGTGCCGCGGCGTACGGCACGCGCGAATAACCTAGTAACAGTGCGAACACCGAACCAAACGCGGTCCACAACACCATCGCCGTAAACAGCGTCGCGACGCCCTTACCGTAGATCCTTTCCATGAAAATCGATACCACGAAGTTCGACTGTGGATGTTCCGTTGCAGGCACAAATTCTCGCCATGGCACTACGCCAATAACCGAGAAGTTGATGGCGATGTAAATCAACGCGACTGCTATCACGCTGATAATTACGGAGCGCGGGATCGTACGACCAGGATTTCTGACTTCGTCGCCGATGTAACAGATGTCGTAATAACCGAGGTAGTCGAAGATGCCGATGCGCGTCGCAGCTCCCAGGCCAAGAAAGAAACCAAGCGAAAAATTAAAGGCGCCCGGCGGGAAGTCAAATGCCAGGCGCGCCTGGAAGTTGAGTGCGCCCGTCACAATCACCGCGAGCGTCGTGAGGATGGTTCCGATCCACAAACTGATCGTCAGCTTGCCGATGAAAGTGATCCGGCGGTAGAGCAACGTGATATTCAAAGCTCCAAGAGCGACGATCACGAAAAGGGAATAGCCTCGGCTCATGTCCTTCCAGATATAGCCCAGATACTGTGTGAAGCCGATGTATCCCGAGGCAATCTCCAGTGGGCCGCTGAGAATGAACTGCCAGATAAATAGAAAGCCCATCAGGCGCCCGAATGTTTGGCGACCAAAACCCTCACGCAGATAGATGTACGAACCACCGGAACCCGGCATCGCAGCACCGAGCTCACTCCAGATCATGCCGTCGGAGATCGTGATTACTAGTGCGATGATCCAGCCGAGCATGGCCTGAGGCCCGCCGAGCGCTGAGAGGAGAAGCGGGATTGTGATGAACGGACCAATCCCGATCATGTTCGTCATGTTGAGCGCGGTGGCCTCAAGCAAACCAAAACGACGCAACAAGTGCGACGCTTCACCGGTACTCTTTTCGTTTTGATTTTCCACGCTGTTTTATCGCGTAACGTGCGCAGCGCCTCGTCCCTTCATCTCAGATTGGGCCGTGGCCATCCAGCTAACATAATCACTACCAGCGCCACCGCGCAGTTTTGGATCGTCTTTGCGGAAGCCCGGCTCCTGATTCGGATCAGCCAAACCGCCCACCGGTATTTCGTGACCGCCATTAAAGAATGTGTTGTCGCGATGATCGAAAGCGATCACTTTCGTGTTCTCGCCGCTTAACTGGTAAAGCATCGTCTCATCGACAACGCCGGACAGCACGAAGATATTGTTTCGCAGGCGCAGGCTTTCCGTTTGCACCAGACGCAACGAGCGACGACAACCCTTCGGCGGACTGTCAACCTCGTTACCGGGTCGAATCAACAAAACACCGCGTTCGCCAATCCCGACGAAAGTGTTGTTCTCGATCGAAGCGTTCTGCGCGGCCCAAATCGCAATCGGCTCGACCGGGCGTTCACCCGGACGCGTTGATACAACCAGGTTGCCACGTGCCACGAGGTCGTACGATTCGAAGTATGCAAAGGAACATGAGTCACCGTAGCGGCCGTCGATGAACAAATCCGGATCGGTGGAACCTCCGGAAAACGCGGCGCCGGAGTTATCAACAAATACGTTCGCTTCGATCAGCACGCGACGCCCGCCCCCTTTCGAAACAACGCCGCGGTGACAGTTGCGAATCACGTTACGGCGCACTACGACGTCGTCAGCGCAGGGCAAGTCGATCGCCGGTTTTCGCTGGTAATTCTTGCCGTCGAAGAGCTCGTTATCTTCGATCGTGATGTGATGCGCCTGATTGAATTTGATGAGGTAGAGGCGATCGTCATCCTGCAAAGGATCGTACGAGGCGAGGCAGCCGCCGGGCGGGCACTCGTAGTGGATCTTGCAATTGCGAATCGTAATGTAGCTGGTCCATAAAGCGCGATCGTACCAGGCAGCCGTATAACCGCCGGGCGGATCGTTTGTCCTAACGCGGTTGTACTCCTCTTCCGGTTCGTAAACGCTGTCGCCGTGAATACCATCGCGCCGGGAGTTCAACTTTTTTCCGGCAGCGTCGCGATAGTAAGGATTCGGAAAAATGTCGAAGCCGTCGATTACAATGCCACGCGCAAGATGAAAACGAATGTGATCGAGAATGACTCCGTGTTTCGACTCCGCCCGGATGATCAGCGGACGTTGCGGATCAAAGCGATAGATGCCGGTGGTGTCTGGGCGACCAGCAACATTTGGACGAGGATCTCCGGGCTCCAACTGGTCCGCTAGCGTGAGCGCAAAATCAAGTCCGCCCCACTTCCCTTCGCGGCCGGCCTTTCGGTAGTCGCCGTTCTTCGCGATGATCGTGTCGCCGCTCGTTACATGACGGAGCGCTACCCGCCACGACTTGAACGGTTTGTTGTATGAGCCGTCCGCAGTGCTGTCGTTGCCGTCAACCAAGTGGACATAGATGGTCTTGGCGAATGCTTCCGGAGTTAAGAAGAAGAAAAAAACAACGATCAGAATTGACCTATTCGCCTTGATCATTACTTGCTTTCCGCTTCGGCCTTTTGCCAGATTCCGTTTAGCATCACGCGTTGAATACGGCGCATGTTGCTGATGTCTTTCAGTGGATCACCCTGAATCAAAATCAGATCTGCGAGCTTCCCTGCCTCAACGCTGCCGAGGCGATCGTCGATG